>ERZ1370068.2748-contig-188_pt1 | contig 32529 bp, 50 predicted proteins | sample MGYA00561227_ERZ1370068 | MGnify/ENA primary metagenome ERZ1370068 (study PRJEB38410, sample SAMEA6850437) | metagenome | study: Metagenomic assessment of the ecological functions of the soil: analysis of the soil microbiota associated with the...
AAAACGGACTGCAACATGAGCCAGAGATTATTCATCTTTACCGTTCTATTGACTGTCTTGAGCCTTCCCATCGCGCATGCGCAACACATGCACGGCCATGACCCGTTAGAACAACTTGGTCAGGTCAGCTTCCGAGTCTCCTGTACTCCGGCAGCCCAAAAGCAATTCAATCGGGCAGTCGCCTGGCTGCATTCTTTCGAATATGAAGAGGCCGAAAAGGCTTTCAGCGAGGTTACGGTCACTGACCCGCGGTGTGGCATGGGTTACTGGGGGATCGCGATGAGCCAGTACCATCCGCTTTGGGCGCCGCCAACTGCGGACCAATTGCAGAAGGCATCCAGCGCGCTGGAGATGGCGAAGAGCGTCAAAGCAAGGACTCAGCGCGAGCGCGACTACCTCGCGGCCATAGACGTTTTTTCAAAGACTCAGACAAACTCGATCACAGGACTCGAGCTCTCGCCTATAGCAAGGCGATGGAGCAACTCTACCGGCGCTATCAATCCGATGATGAAGCGGGCGTCTTCTATGCCTTGACCCTGATCGCGACGGGGACACTGGCCAATGACAAGAGCTATGCAAACGAAAAGAAGGCAGCTCGAATTCTGAATCGCGTTCGCGCGCGCGTGCCGCAGCATCCCGGAGTCACTCATTACCTCATTCACAGTTACGACTATCCGGCCCTGGCACGCCTGGCGCTCCCCGCCGCGCGCAGTTATGCGAAGATCGCGCCCGCGTCGGCCCACGCCAGGCATATGCCTTCGCACATTTTTACGCGTCTTGGTTTGTGGCCGGAAGCGATCCGGTCAAACCTGGGCGCTGAGGCGGCGGCAAAAGAATTTGCCAGAAGAAATAATTACTCCGGCGCCTGGGACGAGCAGTTTCACGCCATGGACTATCTGGCCTACGCCTACCTGCAAGGTGCGCAGGACAAAGAAGCCCGCGGCGTGCTCGATGAATTGAACAAGATTCCGAAGGCCGAGCCCGAGTCATTCAAAGTGGCCTACGCCTACACGGCGATCAAGGCGCGGTACGCGCTCGAACGGCGGCGCTGGGACGAGGCGGCAAAGCTGAGCCTGCCTCTGGAGAGTCTCGGCGGTTTTCACTGGGGACAATTCCCCTGGGCTGAAGCTCAGATTCAATTCGCGCGGGCGATCGGCGCCGCGCGCAGCGGCGATGCCGCATCCGCCCGCGAAGCTTTGGCGAAATTAGCCGAGATTCGCGAGGCTTTGACGGTCGCCACGGGCGACTACGATTGGGCCAGGCAGGTTGAGATTCAACGTCAGGCCGCGTCGGCGTGGCTGGCGCGGGCCGAGGGAAGAGATGCGGATGCTCTGAGACTGATGCGCGCCGCTGCCGATTTGGAAGATGCTACGGAAAAGCATCCCGTCACGCCCGGCGCGATTCTTCCCGCGCGCGAGATGCTCGGCGATCTGTTGAGCGAGCTCAACCATCCGGCGCTGGCGCTGAAGGAATACGAGAAGTCGCTCGAGACTTCACCAAACCGCTTCAACAGCATCTATGGAGCAGCGCGATCGGCGGAATTGGCGAAAGAGGATGCCAGGGCCAGAGCCTTTTACCAGAAGCTGATCGCCCTTGCTGAAAAAGCGGACGGCTCGCGTCCGGAGCTCCAGCAGACAAGGAAGTATTTAGCGAAGCGGGGACATTGAGAGATCGCCTGGAGCGTCTTGTCACTAACATCAACGCGTGGAGGAACTCAACAATGAAAACCGTTTCCAGAAGACAAGCAATTTCGCTAATGGCCGCAAGCGGCGCCGGCGCGGCGCTGAGCGGCCTGGTCGGGGAGGGCGAAGTGATTGCACAACCGGCTTCAGCGCGAGCATTCGCCGGTCAACACTCGCCGAAGCCTCTGCGCTTTGATCCCGCGAAGCTCAAAGGCATCTCAGAGAAACTCATCCGGTCCCATTGGGAAAACAACTATGGCGGCGCAGTGAAAGCTCTGAATGCCGTCGAGCAGAAACTGGCCTTGATGTTCGCAGACAAAGACTTGCCGCCTTACATATATGGCGATCTGAAGCGCGAGGAGCTGGTGCGCACCGGCTCGGTGGTCCTGCATGAAAACTACTTCGCCAATCTCGGCGGCGACGGCAAGGCCGGGGGCAAAGCGCTCGATCTGATCAAGCAATGGTTTGGGAGTTACGAGCAGTGGGAAGGTGAATTCAAAAAGACGGCCAACGCTCTCAGCGGTGGTTCAGGTTGGACCATCCTTTCATACAATCTGCACACTGGTGAAGTGCACAATTACTGGGCCTGGGACCACATGCACAGCGCGGCGATGGGCTATCCGCTGCTGGTGCTCGACATGTACGAGCACGCCTATCAGATGGACTACGGCGCGGCCGCAGCGAAATACGTCGATGCGTTCATGGAGAATGTGAACTGGGACGAAGTGAATCGCAGAGTGGAAGAGATGCGCGTGGTAAAGTAAACACGAACTCTCAAACCGGTCATTTGAAGACCTGCGATCTTCACTTCCCGCTCTTGTGCCACGCCGCCAACACTTCAGCTTCACGCTCAGGCTTTATGCCGGCGCGCATTTTCGACTGTCTTTCGGGCGTTTGTTTATGAAACCATTCGAGCGTGGCTTTGGTGGTGTCTGACAGCGGACGGAACGTCAGCCCGTGCTTAAGAGCTTTGTTGATATTCGTGGTTAAGTAGCTTATTTCCGATCCCCTGGTTGAAGTCCAAATCGGAACGTCATCGATGATCTTTTGCGCTTTGAGAAAGTCGTCGTCCACCCAGGTGAAGCGCGCGTCTGAGTTCGTCGTCTGCTTCATGTCGCTGAGCATTCGGCCCATGGCCAGCTTTGATTTAGGCCCGGTGGCGTTAAAGACCCCGACGGTTCCTTGCTCAACCATGCGGATGGTCCACTCCGCTAAATCGCGCGCGTCGATGATCTGAATTGGATCGGCTGGACTTCCCGGCGCCAAGACCTCACCGCCCCGTTCGACGCGAAGTGGCCAGTAAGTGAATCGATCAGACTCGTCACCGGGACCGACGATGTATCCGGGCCGAATTACGAGGGTCTTTCCGGGAAACCATTTTTCAGCTTCAGCTTCCGATTGAGCTTTCAGCGGCCCGAACAGAGTAAAGTTGCCGGCGCGCATGCTCGCGCTCGTTTCCTTCATAGCATCGGCGCCGGTGTATTTTGCGAGCGGCGCAGTTTCATCCATGCCCTGCTTACTCGTATCGGCATAGACAGCGGTCGACGAAATGAAGACGTAACGTTCGGCATTACCTTTCAGGATTTGCGCCGCATCGCGCACCCAGACCGGCAGTGTCGCCGGGTTGTCGATCACCACGTCCCAGGTCCTGCCTTTCAACGCATCGAGCTGACCGTTGCGGTCGCCGATTAATTGTTCAGCCTCTTTCGGTAATTCACCGGGATGCGTGCGCCCGCGATTGAAGACCGTGACTTTGTGTCCGCGTCTGAGCGCATAGCGCACCTGAAACGGACCCGTAAACCCGGTGCCGCCGAGAATCAGTATGCGCAGGCTCCTGGGTGTCTGGCCCGCCGCCAGAGTTGATAACCCAGGGGAGAAATCCGAGGCCGGCAGCGCCACCCGCGATGGCCGAAAGTTTGAGAAAGGTTCGTCGATTTGTTGCCATCTGGTTCGCTCCTGATGCGACTGCTTTTATCGTCCGGAAACCATAACACGAGACGGTCGACCGGTTTGTTAAGTCTTAGCTGGTACGCATTAAGGCGCCACGAAGTTTTATCCGCAGTTGCAAAAATCAAACGCGTCCGCGAAAGTGAATCCTGGTTCGGAAAAGTAAACCTTGTAGGAGCAGTGGTACATTTTCCCGCTCCCATTTTGGGAGAGGGTAGGGAGAGGGCTTAGTGCGGCCGGCTCGGAATAGTTCACCGGGCTTTAGCCCGTTATCGAGACGAGACACCAGTCAATTCTTCAACGCCGTTGATGCTGCGAAGAATTCCTGAACGAATTTTGGGCTGAAGCCCGCCGACAACGTGGTGGTTGCGGTTTGCTCAGGCCCTCTCCCCAACCCTCTCCCAAGGGAGAGGGAGTCAAACATGTCCACTACCCTTTAGGAGCGTGATCAATGAAGGACTTAACCATTGCTTTGGAAAACCGTCCCGGTGCGTTGGCCGCGATGGGTGAAGCGCTGGGCCGGGCTGGCGTCAGCATCGAAGGCGGCGGCGCCTTTGTCGTCAACGGTGAAGGGTGGCGCATTTTCTTTTCCATGATGGAGCGGCGGCGCGCGCAGCACTCCGAGGCTGCCGGTATTCGTGTGTTGGCTGAACGCGAGGTGCTGGTGCAGCGTTTGAAGCAGGATGAGCCAGGCCAGCTGGGGAAGATTACGCGGCTGATGGCTGAAGCCGGAGTCAACATCGAAACGCTTTACAGCGATCACGATCATCGATTGATCCTTGTGGTTAATGGCTTTGAGAAGGGCAGAGCAGTGTCGGAAGCATGGGCGCGGCGGTGATTTTGCGGATTAGATTAGGTGGCGACGCCGAGGTCGGTGGATCTTCGCTCCGTAGGAGCGAAATGTTTATAGAACTACGGTCGGAAATGAATCAGGCAGCTCCGTTAGGAGCGAAACGTAAGCGATTCACATCACGCTCCTAAAGGAGCTTGAAGATTTTTTGTGCTGGCTTCTATAAACATTTCGCCCCCAGCGGAGCGAAGAATGATCAGAGCTCGGGGCGAAGCATTAATCGGGGCATTGACCTCGTCGATCACCCGGCGTATGTTAGTTGGCGTTAGCATTTTGATGTCAGCCCGGCCTCGGTAGTCAGCAAAATCCCGTCCTGACTTCCGTCCCCTTGACCAGCACGGGTTCTAATTTTACTCACCTGCTACCGCAGGTGTTGATAACTGGTGTTTCTCATGGGCAAATCAAACAGATTTCAATCGGTGATATGGCTGAGCCTTTTGGTGATTCTTGCGGTAATGGTTGAGGGGAGAGTCTCTGCGCACACTAACACCCTCTCTCCCAATGTGAGAGGAGAGTCAAACCTTCTTAACACAAGCGCTCAGAAGCGTAAAGGCGCGTCCTCACCCTAATTCTGTTAGCGGTGCCGAGATGAAGCAGGCCGATGCCCGGCTGGCTGAAATGGGATACGGCAAAGGCCGCACCGCTCTAATCGCTTATCAGAAATATGAAGGTCGGGATGTTACCGGCAGGCTGAGTCGCGAGGACTTTGACGCCATCATGAGTGCGAGCGCGCCGCAGGCAAAGACTCAGGTTACAGACACGTTGAGATCGATCTCGATCGACAAGTGCTGCTGCTGACTGACGCCGACGGCTTGGTGAAGAAGGTGCTCCCGGTATCGACGGGAAGCAACAAGAACTACAACGAAAAAGGCATGAGTGGTTTGGCCTACACGCCGAGGGCCGCTTCAGAGTCTATGCGAAGATTTCCGGATGGCGAAAGTCGCCGCTCGGGATGCTCTATTATCCCAAGCTACTTTCAGCGACGGCCTGGCGATTCACGGAAACTCTTCGGTGCCTGATTCACCTCAGAGTCACGGCTGCATACGCATTCCCAACTCGGCGGCGATCGAGATGAGCCGGCAATTGCCGGTGGGCAACGATTGTGCTGATCTGGGCGACAGTCAAGCGTTCGTTTCGGCGAAATCGGTGGGCGGAAGCCGATAAGCAGAAGACAGTACAGAACCTCCGTTAGAATTTGTTTTCACTGCTCCGGACCCGCCGCGTAAGACAAAGCCTTTGCGGACCCCATCACCACGTATTCCGGATGGTCCCGCACTTCGAACTTAATCTTGCGCCGCTTGCCGTCATGCTCCTTATTAGTCGTGGCCACAGCCGACCAGGTAGCGGCGATTGATGTCTGAAAAGATTCGGGAATAGATCTCATCGGCTTGCGAGGGCTGATTGATAAACACAATCCAACCGCCTGTGATTGTTGACAAGACGGCCAACGCGGATTGCAGGTTAAGCGTGTCTTCCGCTTCCCATTTCAAAATATCGCGAGGCAGGCTTAAATTCAGAGATCGAATCTCCTTTGTCGCCCACGGGACGGAGATGGCCCGATCGTTGGCCGCTCGCACTTGCGCCTCATCTGCTCATCCACAGAGAGACCAATGAGACGAAAGCCCGGCACGACGGTGTAGATCGTCGCCCGCGATGTTTCGGCTGCTTGCATGAGATACCGTTCAGGCTGAACTCGCGCTTTATTTCGACGCACGTATTCCTGAAGGTGCTTGTCGTTTCGATCCATCTCTAACTGCATGTCTTTTGTCAGGCCGGTGGGAATTGGCGGTTGCCGGATCGGGCTTTTAGCACGTGTGCTTCGGCCGCCCTGCGTCTGAAAAATATGATCGGGCGAACGTCTTCCTCATCGAATGCTTCCTTCAGGACTGCCAGCAACGCGCTGTACGGCATTCCACGCCCAACCGGCGGGCGCTGGCATCGATCTGCCTGCTGCTATAGGATCGTGGCGAACCAGCGGCGTTCTCTTTAGCAGTACATCCAAACCATCCTTCAGCCTGCGCTTTGTTGTTTGTGTAGTTGACCAGCAGTTCGATGTCGTCGGTGACAATGGCCATTCGATCCAAGGAACCCATTTGTCAATAAGTGTCCTGGCGGCAGCGACACTCTGTCTGCAAAGAGCGAATTTGCATGCAACTGTAATCAATGATGAGGACGATCGAGCGCGGCTACCGCCACACTGTCGCCGAGCGAGAACATTCCCACAGACTGCGTTTGGCCCATCCTCGGTGAGAACGAAAGTCTTTCGCGGTTAGTCCCTGAACCGGGCGGCCCTGCTGATCCAGAACGAGAACGTCAGAGACAACCAGGGAGGTTTCTACGCGTACCGCTCGTCCAAATCCGATCCTTTTGACTGGCTGCTCTTTACGTTTCGTTTCAACTGTTGCTTGTCGCTCCGCGTTCCACTTGAGCCTGTCCAGGCTCGAGCCGAAGTTCTTTAATTTTGGCCTTTCATTTGATTGTGAGAAGGCGTGCAGAGCGAACAGGCCCAGGGCCAGGACGATAGGAATGTAATTAGGAGAACGTCGCCTGAACATCAGTCTTCCTGGCTTGTTGCTCGCCAATTCTATCACGACCTCACCTCCGCTTGAGAATAAATCCAGGACCGGTCTGGGTACCTGTGTCCCGAATGATGGCGTTCCGGCGGGCTGGCTCGCCGAGCCTGACACACGGGCCAGTTTTCGAATAGGGACCGACTAATGCCGAGGCCGGTCTCTTTCGCCACTAACGTAAACGTTCCGCCTCAGGTTTGCGCAATAATAAGCACCGCGCGCTCGCTACACTTCGTCAACCCCTATGCTCCAATGCCCAAGATGTGGCCGGGCAGTTTTCAAGACGACGAGGCTGGTCTGCCCATTTGATCATACTGCCGCTGCAGGCGGACGCCACCGATTGCCAATCTGGTGCATCGATCCTTTCTCGGTCGAGTCTTCGAAGGAAATATCGTTTGGACGAACGTCTGGGCGGCGGCGGCATGGGCACCGTTTACCGGGCGACGCACCTGCTTATCGATCGTCAGGTGGCGCTCAAAGGTCCTCAGTCAAAGATTCGTTGGCGATCAAACTGCCCAGCAGCGATTTCCGCCGGGAAGCGCGGGCCGCCGGTCGCATGCAGCATCCGAACGCCGTGACGGTCACTGACTTCGGCACGACTGAAGACGGGTATCTCTACATCGTGATGGAGTTGCTCGAGGGGCGAACCCTGCGCGGACTTGATTAGCGCGCGACGCGCCGCTCGATCCGGCCCGGGCGGTCTCGTTAATTCTGCAGGCGTGTGCTGCGGTGGGCGCAGGCCCATGACGCCGGCCTGATTCATCGTGACCTGAAGCCGGCCAACATTTTCATTGAGCAACGGCCCAACCTGCCGGCGGTGGTAAAGGTACTCGATTTCGGCGTCGCTAAATTCGCCGTCGAGGAACACGAGGATGACTACGACACGCTGACGCAGCGTCGGCGCAATTATCGGCACGCCCCGCTACATGGCGCCCGAGCAATGTTCAGGCGCGGCGCAGCTGACGCCGGGCGGCCGACGTCTACAGCCTGGGAATAATTCTTCTACGAGTTGCTGACGGGGATCGTGCCTTTCAACGCGGACACCCCGCTGGCCATCGCGCTCAAGCAGGTTTCGGAAGCGCCAATGCCGCGCGCGCGAAGTCGTTCACTCGGTACCGGTTGAGTTAGAGAAGGTGGTATTGCATGCGCTGCAGAAGAATCCTTCTCAACGCCCGCTTAACGGAGACGATTTGCGCGCGGGAGTTGCACGCGACGGCCGAAGAACTCGGATTTGAACATGCAGACAGCCGCGCACAGCGCAACGCATCGAGTGATTTGCGCAGCGCCGGAACCGAGAGTCCTTCCGGGCGTTTGGTGATCGATTTGGCCGACGCTGCGTCAGGTCTGAGGCGGCCGCGGGAATTTCAACCGGCGAGGACGCAGAGTTTATCGAAAGCGGCGACCGTGCCGCTGTCGCTGCAAAACGTCCGACCTGAATTCAATCGCGTCAGCGTTCCACTTGAGAAGCCTAAATCAGACGCTATCAGTTACTCGTGCTGGCGATCTTTGCTGATTGTTGATTGTCGGATCAGGGCTGGTGGCGGCGCGCTGGTGGCGTGGCGCCGATCCTGGGTGAACGGTGTGACGAACTCGAATGCCGGCCGCGAGCCCTAGTCCGAGCCCGAGTCCGACCGCTACACTCTATACCAAGCGGCGAGCGCGACGCCGATCCCCGCCGGCAACACTCACCCAGCCCCACACCGAGAAAAGCCTTCCGGCATAAAGAAGGTTTTCAATAAGTTGAAGGGATTTTCAAATGAGGTACGCACGCCTCCGGCGTGCTTCGGCTGGCGCTCATACAAGCACGCCGGAGGCGCGCGTACCGCTGTCGCCCGCTCCCCGGACTGAAACCGATCGGACTAGCTTCACGTTTGAGAGAATGGCCCCTGCGCCAAGGTGCGCCCCATAACCCAGGATCGAATCGCCGACGTAATTGAAGTGCGGGACGTTCGCTTTATCAAAGACGAGGCAGTTCTTGAACTCGCAGGAGTTCCCAGCGACCACTCCGTTGCCAATGATGACATTTTCGCGGATGTAGCATCCATTGCGAATTTGACAGTTCTCACCGATCCACGCCGGTCCCTTGATCATGGCTCCTTGCTCGATCACGGACCCCTTCCCAACAAAGACCGCGTTTCCCACAAAGGGCCTGCCAAGCAGTTTCCCGTTGATGCCGGGTTTGAGACGAAACTGAAGATAGGCCGCAATTTTCGGCAATGCCTGCCAAACATCCTCGACGTTCTCGAAAATGATCTTGTGCTCCGTACGGCTCAGGTCCAGGAATTGATCAGGCGCAAACATGCGGCGACGGTAGTCCTCCATCGGCTTTGAGGGAATACGGATGATTCAAATAACTCTCGATCGCTTATCGATGGCTAGCCCTTCCGCGAGAGCTTTTGGCCTTCCTTCGTATCCTTGACCTGCCAGCCGGTCGCGAGCAACTGGTCGCGCAGAGCGTCGCTGAGCGCCCATTCCTTTTTCGCTCTCGCTTCAGCGCGGCGGGTCAGGATATCGCGCACATCGTCCGGAACACCCTCCTCGCCGGCCGAAAACGCCAGAACCCGACTCATATCGCTCACGCCAGGCGAGCAGAGACCGCGCCTGGCCGGGACGTCAACCGGCCGGCATCGATCAACCGGTTGGAATCCCTGACCAATTCGAACACCGCGCCCAAAGCCGCGGAAGATGTTCAGATCGTCATCCAACGCTTCACCGAACTCTCGAGGTTGAGTTCCGGTGGAACAGGCTCGGCGTTTGCTGAAGCCATGGCCTCCAGGCGCCTGGACCATTCATCGTAACGCGCGAGAGCCTTCCGCGCCGCTTCGAGGCTCTCGAAGGTGAAGTTCAGCGGTTCGCGATACTTCGACGCCAGCAGGACGTAACGAACCTCGCGGCCGGTCCAGCCTCTTTCCATCAGATCGCGCAGGGTGAAAAAGTTGTTTTCGCTCTTGGACATTTTGCGTCCGTCCACGAGCAGATGCTTGCAATGCATCCATAGCCTTACGAACGGCACGCCGGTCACGCATTCCGTTTGCGCGATCTCCGCTTCATGATGAGGGAAAATGTTGTCCTCACCACCGCAGTGGATGTCGATTTGCGGACCGAGGATCTCGGTCGCCATGGCGCTGCACTCGATATGCCAGCCCGGACGTCCGCGGCCCCAGGGACTCTGCCACCACACATCACCGTCCGCCTCATCCCAAGCTTTCCACGAGTGCAAAATCGCCGGCCTGCTCTTTCTCGTATTCGTCGCTGCGCACGCGGCCCGTGGATTGCAGCTCGTCGAGATTGAAGTGCGCAAGCGCGCCGTAGTTCGGGAAAGACCGTATGCGGAAATAAACGGATCCATCTTCTGCGCGGTACGCGCAGTCGCGCTCGATCAACGTTGCGATCATTTCAATCATGCGCTCGATATGATCCGGCGCCGTCGCTTCCGGGAAGTGATCCGCGCGCCGGATGCGGAGGGAATCCAAATCTTCGAAAAAGGCGTCCTGTATGGCCTCGGTGAATTCCGAAAGCGAAACGCCGGCCGCCCGGCAGCCGCGGATCGTCTTGTCATCGACATCCGTCAAGTTCATCACCCGCTCGATCTTGTAGCCGCGAAACTCGAGATGGCGCTGAAGCAAATCCTCGAAGACATAGGCGCGAAAGTTTCCAATGTGCGCAAAATCATACACCGTTGGTCCGCACGTGTACATGCGCACGTGGCCGGATCGGCGGGCCGGAATTCTTCGATCTCGCGCGTCAGAGTGTTGAAGAATCGGAGGCTCATTTTCTTTCCACCGCTGCCACGGCAAGCGCGGCGATGCCTTCCCCGCGCCCGAGGAATCCCAGCCCTCATTCGTTGTCGCCTTGATCCCCACTCGATCGCGGGCACCGCCGATGCCGAGCGCCGGCGAGATTGGTCTTCATGGCATTCGAGGTACGGCGCGATCTTGGGTGCTTCGGCGATAAGAGTGGCATCGACGTTGAGAATGACACTGCCCTTCGCAACCAGCCTCTCGCGCACCGTTCGCACGATAACGATGCTGCTCATTCCGCGCAGCGATTCATCGGTATTCGGAAAAAAGTGCCCAATATCCGGCTTCGCCGGCGGCGCCAAGCAACGCATCGGCTATCGCATGGCATCAGAACGTCCGCGTCCGAATGGCCCTCAAGTCCAAGCGGATGATCGAATCGTCACACCACCGAGCACGAGAAGTCTTCCGGCCGCGAAGCGATGCACATCATAGCCGATGCCGCAGGCAAACATCTACAGCCCAAGCTCGACAATTCCGTTCGAGGCGACAATGGAAAATTTCTCAGCCGCCGACGCGTGAGGCGTGAGCACGACCTTGCCGCCGGCCCTTTCAAGGAGAAGAATTCCCGCCGCGACGTCCCAAAGACTGATGCTGTTCTCGACATAGGCGTCGAGACGGCCGCACGCGACGTAGGCCATGTCGAGGGCCGCACTGCCCATCATCCGGCATTTCTTAGCGCGATCGAAGCATGCGCTCAAAGAGCGGCAGTCCGCGGTTGATCGAATCTATCGACTTCGCGACACCGACCGAAACAACGGCTTCCGGCAAAGTTCCTTGCGCTCGCTGACCGCAATGGGCTGCCCATTCAACATCGGCATGCCGCCGTCCTCGACCGTCCACAAGTTCGTCGCGCATCGGATCGTAGATGACGCCGACGATGATTCTGCCCGCCTGTCGCAGCGCAATGGAAATGGCAAAGTGGGGGATGCCATAGAAATAGTTAACCGTGCCGTCGATCGGATCGATCACCCATTGAAATTCACTGGCCGCGTCGCCGCTGAATGCCTTCCTCGCCATAGATCGCGTGCGAAGGAAATCGAACGTTAGCAAAATGCGACTCGATCAACGCCTCGGCTGCGCCTGTCGAGCTCCAGCTTGATGTCATGCGCTTCGTTCACATCAACCGTCAATGGCACGGCCATAGTGCGTGCGCAGCAGCCCACCGGCCGCTTGCGCGGCCTCCATTGCGGATTCCAGATAGTCAGACACGACCTCCTTTGCTAGAGAAGCCGGGGCTCCATGGGCAAAAATTTGGGAGAAGCCAGCGGCCTCTCCCAAATCTGGTTCTGTCGTTCGCTGAACGCGAACAACGTGACTATTTCTTTTTGGCAACGGTTTTCTTCGCGGCCGGCTTCTTAGCCGCAGCCTTCTTTACTGGAGCTTTCTTGGCGGCGGGCTTTTTCTTAACTGGCATTCGTTCATCCCCCTTTTCACTCGCAACTGCGAAAATCGGTGAAAATCATGTGAATAACTCACTACACGGCTGTGAATAGTTCTCTGAGCAAAAATCCGTCAACGAATTTCTTTGATTTTCGCTTGATTTTTCGATCGAGGCCATGCAGGCGTCGCTGTCGCGTCTGCGTTCAGGAACGCAAGATTTCATCGGCTTTCGCGACGATGTCCTCGACATTCCACAAGCGGCCGACGCCTTCGTAGCCGCACGCGAGCATTCCTTCCTCGGGGCCGAGAAATTCCACGCCCGCGCATTCTAAGCGTGGCGACATTTTGCTGAGTGGCGGGATGCAGCCACATCTTTCCGTTCATCGCGGGTGCGATAAGAAACGGCGCGCGCGTGGCGAGGGCGATGGACGTGAGCGCATCGTCGCAGATTCCGAGCGCCGAGTTTGGCGATCACGTTTGCGGTTGCCGGAGCCATGAGAAAGAGATCGGCGCGATCCGCGAGATCGATATGCGTGGGACGCCAAGACTCGCGCTCGTCAAACACGCCCGACGTGACGGGATTCTTTCGACAGGGTTTGAAACGTCATCGCTCCGACGAACTCGCGTGGCATTTTCGAGTCAGAGACGACGAAGACAGAGTGTCTCGCTTTGACCAGCTTGCTGGTGAGATCGGCCGCCTTGTAAGCGGCGATGGAGCCGCAAACGCCAAGGACGATCAGTCTTCATGAGAGGCGAATGAGCCGGCGGCTCTGGTAGCGCTCGGCGCGCATCACCGCGCGGAACTTTTCAATGTCCTCTTCCATGGAACCACTGATGAGCGTGTATTTGTATTCACGCCAGCGTTCCATTTCGGCGGCCGCGTTTTGCAGTCGCGTGGCGATTTGTTCCTCTGTTTCGGTGCCACGTTTCATAAGCCGGCGGCGCAGTTCCTCCAAATTCGGCGGCATGATGAAGACATCCGACGAGCGCATCGAGGACGAACGGGTCGCCGCAGGCGCGAATGGTTGCTGCGCCTTTCGTATCGATGTCGATGAGCACATCGATGCCCTTGCGGAGATTCTCGGTTACCGAGTTCTTAAGGGTTCCGTATCTGGAACCATGCGACCTCGGCATATTCGAGAAATTCACCGGCGGCCACGCGACGATCGAATTCCTCATCGCTGAGAAAATGATAATCCTCGCCCTCGATCTCGCCGGTGCGCGGCGCACGCGTCGTGCACGAGACCGCATAAACGAAATCCGGCTTATGGCGCAACGCGGAACACAGCGTCGTCTTGCCCGCGCCGGAAGGAGCGGAGAGCACGAAGAGGATGCCGGTGCGCTGAAAATTGCTATTCAACATTTGCCAATTGCTCGCGAACTCTATCAAGTCTGGCTTTGGCCTCCACGACAAGCAGGAAATCTTCGCGTCATTCGCCTTTGCGCCAGCCGTATTCCATTCGCGGCCCATCTCCTGAGCAAGAAACTCAAGAGTTCGTCCAACTGGACTCGTCGCTTTCGAGGTGTTCGCGAAACTGCGCGAGATGACTCTCCAGCCTCGCAAGTTCCTCGGTGATGTCGCAGCGCTCGGCGAAAATCGCGATCTCCGTCGCGATCCGCGGATCGAGAACATCCGCGGGCAGTCTTGCGGATTGCAATCGGCGAAGAAGGAGCTCCCGCTGCCGCTTGGGCACGCGCGGCGCGAGCACCCGCACACGCCGCACGATAGCGGTCATGCCTGCGACGCCACGAGCGAGTTCCTTCTTGAGATAAGCGCCTTCGCGGACGCGCATGGCGAGCAGCCCATCAAGAGCCGCCTCCAAGCGCACGACTTACAAGCGGCCAGAGTTCGCGTCCGGTCGTGTCCTCTGCGTGCAGGACCCCGGGAGCGGCAAGTATCATCTCCAGAGAGATCACCCCGCCAAGGTTGAGTTCCTTTGTGAAGCGACCGCGCTTCGCTCAAGAATTCAGGCGGCCCGCCGCTTGTCGATGAAAGACGGGCGCAGATTGCGGAAGAGCGCTCAACGGAAAGCGAAACCTGTACTTTCCCGCGGGAAATTCGCTTCAAGACTTCTTCGCGCACCCGCGGCTCAATCCAGGCGAGCTCACGAGAAACCGCCAGGGCCACTTCGCCCTGTCTGCGATTGACGGAGAAGCACTCCGCCACGACGCGGAGACCGTTCGCGGTTGCAGTCGCCGCGCCCGTGGCCGGTCATGCTCTTCATCGGAGGAGATTAAAGACGCCGTTTGCAGCTTGTCACGACTTGAAGTCACAATGTCCTGATCTCCTTAGAATTGCTCACCATGTTAGCGGTGCCAATTTCATCGCAAACGCAGACTAAAGGTTGCCCGGCCGTTGGAGAGGCCGAGACCGTCAACTTCATTCATCAACGAAAGCCCGCGCCAGAGCTCGAATCGCCCGCGAAGCGTTGCGCGTCCTCCGGGATACGCTGGAGGCGCGAGGTTGATCTTGAAGACCGCCCATTGCGGAGTCGGATCCTTGCCGCCCTGGTCGGCGTTAAACTTCCGGCCAAAGGCACGCAAAGGCGCCAAGCCTCCAGGTCCCGATGCCTGTCTCGGCTTCCGTCCCGGCATACTCCAGGCGCCATGCCCGTGGTCAACAATTGGATGAGCGAGTCCTGCGGCAACGGCGGGTCGGAACGCAGGATGAGCTGCCGCTTATCAAGCGGGCCGAAAGCGTAGGCCTGCACCTCGTAATCCAGGGCCTGCGCGGTTCCGCGCACATTGAGTCGTGGCATCCATGGGCTGCCCTCGACAAAATCAAGATGCCCATCCGGGATGGTCATGGTGGTAAATGGCAGAAACACTCGCGCATTTTTCAATTCGATTTGCCCGACCGGAATCGGATTTCCCAGACGTCTCCGTGAGTCGCAACTCCGGAATAATCTCCCCGGAAGCCGCGTTTCCGGAAAATAGGAAGGGCGTATCGTTCTTGATCCAGACATCGATCTTCCAGACACTGAAAGGAGCCGGCACCAAGCTTCTCAAATGGCGGCGGAACGAACGCCTTGTCCTCGCCAGGCGGAGCAACCAAGAGCGGCGTGATTTCCAGTCTGCGAGAAAATCGACTGTCGACAAGATGCACGGCGCCCTTGATCAATCCACCGGCATCGTCTCCCGAAGCGTAGAGATCCACGTTTGCATTGAGCTGCAGCCCCGCGGCCCTGGTGAGGTGAATTCTGCTGCCGTAAAAAAGACCTCGTAATACGGCTTCCAGATGTTTTCAAGCGAAGCTCCTCCGCGCACTTCAAAAGAACCCTCGCCCATTTCACCGGTAAACTCTTCAAGGGTCGCCCCTGCTGCGCCGAAAGTCAGAGCACCATTGACATTGCTGATGAGGGGCGCATTCGACGAAATTTCCAGCCGCCCGCCGCTGATCATGAGGTGTCCGTCAAGCATTGGCTTGCCCACGGTTCCAGCGACGGCAAGACTACCGGAGAGAGAGCCCTCCAACCGCTGGATATTGGGAAACAGCGGTCTTAGAATGCCCATGTCAACTTTCGGAATTTCCAAACTCGCGGAAAACCGTCCTTCCGGATTCATCCAGTGCAGGCTGCCATCGACCGCCTTGACAATGCCGAACGGGGTCTCCGCCTTCAATATCAACGGAGAGAGACCCGGTGAGGCCAGCTCGCCAGTGAACGATGCGGTCCCGTCGGCTCCTTGCATCGTCGCATCAAATTGCGAGGGCGGACTCGAGCCGTTTTCAAACCTTCTCGTCAATCCACGTCCTTCAATTTTCCCATCGAAGCTAAGAGCCGACGGGAACCCTTCTGCGCTAAGATTGACCTTGACCGTGCCATCCACTGGGAGATCGTTTCCGGTGAGACGCAACAAGTCGCGAACGTTCAGCGGGTCCTTGGAGACGATGTTGGCGTAAAGCTTCTTATCCAAATGCAATGCTTCCTTAGGCGACTTCCATGGCGCCAGATCGAATGGATCGATGGGAAGATAAATTTCCGCCTCAGCGAGTTCGCGCCCGCCCGAGCGCAGAAGCGCGTCATTTAGCTTGATTCCCGATCTTGCGAGCGTCGCCCGGGCCGAGAAACGAAGCGCCGCTTGCTCCAATTCGAAACCGCTAAAATATACATTGTGAGGGGAGTACGTTCCAGCGAAACGACCGGTCAAGCCACTGGGCGTATACTCTGAGACAAAGTGGTCCAGGGACACATCGAACGCTCCGGAATGCGCGGAGGCCGTCCCGTCGCCCTGCCAGCGAATTTGTGCCGCGCCTGCGCGGATGTTTGGAACGTTGATATTTGGAAAGAAGTCACGATACCGAGCGATGTCCTGCGCGCGGGCCTGAATCTCGCCTGAGTAACTATGAGGCGCGCTGATCTCGACGGGCATCCCGGGCGTGAAGAAAATCGTCGCCGCTCCAAAACTCGCACCGGGTGACCTGCGCCTCGGTGTTGGAAAAGTCACTTCCACACGACCGGAATCAACCGGGTGCTTTCGAAAACCCATCTCCGAGGCTTCGAGACTCATGAAGCCGCCCAGCTTTCCGGCCTGGCCGCTGATGGAACCGCTTACGCTCATACGCCCGTTCATCTCATCGAAGGGCGGTCCGAACAAACCGGCCAAGGCGCCCAGATCCTTTATTGAAGCGGAGGCATTCAAAAGAAAAGGCGCTTCCGCGATTCCGGGCCAACCTTCATCAAGCGAAAATTCGCCGCTGACCGTAAGCACGTTCTCCTTTGTTTGAGCTCGAAATCGCTCACCGCCAATCGACCGTGGATCATGCTTGCCCCGACCTCGAGTGATTCCCATCCGCGCTTGTTCCATCGAAAACCATCCGCAGCCAACCTCAGCGAAGCCTGACCATCGAGCGCCCGACCCGGGATGCCGCGAAAAGTGAACCTCACCTCGCGAATTACTCCCTCGGCCTTGCCACGAAAACCAAACAATGCGGCAAGGGGAGCCACATCCACGTGAGAACCCCAGACGGCGGAATCCACAGCCACCAGGCCCTTCTCTGAGCCAGAAGGAGACATCTGCCCGAAGCGAACCGCCGAACAGAGACGCTCTCGAGCCCGAGTGCCACACCGCCGGGCCGCGCAAATTGAGCGACAAAGCTTTCGACCTTCACTCCTTCCCACAAATCAAGGCTGGCCAGGTAGGCCGTTCCCTCTTTCCACGCTGTGATACCCTCGAGCGAGCCAAGCGCTTTCATTGAAGGATCCCGCACGGAGCTCCGCTCCTGCCGCCCGGAACGCCCCAATACGCTCTTCACTGAAGTCGGCTGATATGCCCTCAAAATAGTATGACTGGTTGAGGGCAACAAACTCCAGATTGCCCGCGACGCATCTCGAAATACTCCGGCAGCCACTGCAAAGCCCGTTTTGCCCGCTCGCGCTGCTCCGCCTCGGACAAATCGGGAACCGCCTTGCGTCGCGGCAGACCGCCAGGACGCAAATCGACCACACCGCGAACATCTTCGACAACCACCGAATGAAACAACCGCCCGTCCGTGAAAAATGCGTGCCACGGCCAATTCAGCGACACCTCGATGCGTGCGGCGTCCGCTGCGGTTTGGGATTCTCCGGAATTCGTTGCGCGGACCTCGCACTCCTTCGAGAGCGACCGGCCGCGCGAGATTGGCCTGGATTCTTCCAATCTCCAGCTGCAGCCCGGCTTCGGACGCTGCGCGAACCAATGCGAAGCGGAGAGCCCCACGAAAGAAGCGGGGGATGAATCAGCCAGAGCACAAAAACGCATCCGGCTGCCGCCAGCGCGCTCCGCCACGGAAATCTGCGACTTCTGGAGGATTCGTTAACCGGCGAATTCATCTGGCGGGCCATTTAGCATATTGTAATGCGTCCAGCACGCACATGCTCCCTCCCTGTTTCCGTCTTGATGCGAAAGCAGCGGACGCATAGAGAAGAGGCCCGGGCGCTCCGTCCCGCCTGCCGCGACATGAAAAACAAGAATTTCAACGACTGGGCGGTCGCTTTGGCCGTCATTGCCTGTAGCATTCTGCTGTTTCTGGCATTGGCGTTCGCATTGAGCGGCACGACGCTGGGAAAACCCTCACAACCCTTACGCGTCAATTTTCACGATGTCACGGGCATCAGTCTTGGATCCCAGGTTAAATACGCGGGGGCATTCGCAGGAAAAGTCTCCGGTATCCGGATGCTCTCTGCCCAGGAACGCGCGGACTCAGGCGACCCGCTCAATGCCATCCAGGTGATCCTGGCCTTGAATTCGGGCGTCCCTCCGCTCTCTGCGGACATTACCGCCAGCATCGCCGCCGACACATTGTCTAAGCGACAAATTCATCCTTCTCTCCGGCGGATCGTCGAACACGCAATCGCTTCCAGCCGACGCCGTCCTTCAGGGGATCTCGCCAACCACCTTTGACAAGCTGGTCCGCGATATGGACGTCACCATCGAGAGGTCTGCGCAGCGTGCTGAGCGGAACGAAACGGGAACCCGCCGATATTTTTGAGCGGATTCGCCTCTTGCTCACAGAAACTCAATCGCTTCTGACCGAGGCAAAACCCGTGCTTCAGGATGCCAAAGCGCTTGCCGCCGATGCCAGACAACTGATCGCCGAAAACAAGGTCCCGATCTCGCGAGCGATCAGCCAGCTCGACAATTCGGCCAGCGCCCTCGAAAAGCTCGCCAGCAGCGGCAACAAGCTTGTCGTCAACAACGAAAGAAAACTCAGTTCAACGATTTCCGATTTCAAGGTCGCCTCCGAGAACCTGAAAGTTACTTCGACCTATGCAAAGATTCTCATCCGCAGCCTGTCCCAGCGTCCGTCCCAGCTCATTTGGGAAACCCGAAGCCGCCGCTTTTACCCAGCGAACGGCAGATTCTTCGAAGCTCCACGCCTCTGCCAACTGACTGATTTTTCGCAATCAGACCGCTTTCGAGAATTCCGATTGAACTCATCCTCGCTGCGGATAATCTGCCCTAGTGAGGCTGTTTGAGAGACTTCGAGGAGCGATACAGATCGTATTGCTGCTCGCGTCGGTCGCCTGCGCATCTGCTGCGCAGAGCTATATTGTTGTCGACAATCAAACTGGTCTGATCCTCGCGTCGAAGAACCCCAACGAAAAGTTGCAAGTCGCCAGCCTGACGAAGATCGCCACAGCCATGGTGGTATTCGATTGGGCGCAACTTAACAAAACCGATCTCAGCCAAATGGCTACAGTATCCGCGCGAGCACTGCTGGCAGGAGGAATCAATCCCGCGGGCCTGCAGGAGGGCGACTCTCTCAGCCTTCGCGATCTCCTCTATACCGCCCTCATGGCCTCTGACAACGTCGCGGCAACCGCCGTTGCCCAGTATGTCGGCGCCCGTCTGCCCAGCCCGGAGGGCCTCGAACCCGTGGGCAACTTCGTTTCGCACATGAACGCCCTCGCCCGCGCGCTCGGTATGAAGCGCACGCTGTTCCTAAACCCGTCGGGATCCGACAACATCGAGGGCGCACTGCCGTACTCCACCGCCTCCGACATGGCCCGTCTCACCCGCTATGCCTATAGCGAGGCGGACTTTCCTTTTTCGTGTCACAGAAGACACGAATCGTTCATGTCTTTCGCGGCGGCGTGGATACGCCGATCGAGCTGAGAAATACCAATGAACTGCTCGATAAGGAGGGTATTGACGGAGTAAAAACCGGCCGCACGGGGCGCGCAGGGGATTGCCTGATTCTTTCCGCCGAACGCAGACCCGAGGTTCAACGAAACGGCGAGACTGTCCATGTCACTCGCGTCGCATCGTCCTCGTGCTGCTCGGCTCACAAGACCGCTTCAGCGAAGGAATGGCGTTGACGCGCCAAGGCTGGGGTCTTTACGACCAGTGGGCGGCTGAAGGACGCAAAATCGAAAAAAATGAGGCACTTTAGGCCATGCAGAAGACTAGAATTGGAGTTTTGACCAGTGGGGGCGATTGTCCGGGGCTCAACGCGGTGATCCGGCGGCATTTGCCGCGCGGCCTACAAGCTTGGGTGGGAGGTTGTCGGTTTCAGGGATGGTTATGAAGGACCTTTGCCTCCCGGGGATTTCATGATCCTCGACCGGGAAGGACCGTCCGGAATCATGCACCTTGGCGGGACCATCCTCGGGACGACCAACCGAGGCCATTTTGTGGCCAAGGTTGCCGCCGGAGAGAGGGCGATGATCCCCAAGGATATCATCGACAAAGCCAAAGAGACCTTCGACAAACTCGGCCTCAGCGGCGCTTATCGCGATCGGCGGCGATGGATCGCTTTCGACGGCGCTTCAGCTCAATGAAGCAGGCATTCCCGTGATCGGCGTGCCCAAGACGATTGATAACGATCTCGAGGCCACTGCCATGACCTTTGGCTTCGACTCGGCTGTCGCATGTGTGGGGATGCCCTGGATCGGCTCCACACGACAGCCACCAGCCACAAACGCGTCATGGTGCTCGAAGTGATGGGACGCCATGCGGGTTGGATCGCGCTCCACGGCGGTTTCGCGGGCGGCGCCGATGTAATTCTCATCCCAGAGATACCCTTTGAATATGCCAAGGTCGCCGACGAGGTGATGCGGCGCGAGAAAATGGGCGCAAAGAGCACCATGATCGTCGTCTCCGAAGGGGCCTCTCCCAAAAAGGGCAAGCAGCTGCGCCACGCGACCGCCAGCGGCGAGCATCGCCTCGGCGGCATCGCCGAAATCGTCGGCTCCGAAGTCGCCGCACGCACTGGCAAGGAGGTTCGCACCTGCCAGCTCGGCCACCTTCAGCGAGGCGGCGCGCCCACCACACTCGACCGGATTCTCGGTACATGCTTTGGCATCAAGGCCGTTCAACTCATCACGGAGAAAAAGTTCGGCACGATGGTGAGTTACCAAAACTATTTGACGATCGACGTTCCCATTTCACACGCAGTAAACCGCCTTCGCCGTGTCGATCCCGAGGGACAGATGGTGGAGATCGCCCGAGCGGCCGAAATCTCCTTCGGCGATTGATGGAACAAACCGATGCCTTACGCGCTGCCGTGCGCGACGTGGCCGATTTTCCCAAGCCGGGAATTCTGTTCAAAGACATCACTCCTATCCTCGGCGACGGCATCCTTCTGCGCGCTGCCATTGATTGTTTTGTGGCCGATTGCGCAGGACAGGAAATCCGAAAGATCGTCGGCATCGACGCCCGCGGATTTCTCTTTGGGGCCACGGTCGCCGATCGGCTCGGGATTGGTTTTGTGCCGATTCGTAAGCGGGGGAAGCTGCCATGGAGGACCGAAAGTCTCGCCTACAAGCTCGAATACGGCGAAGCCGCAATGGAAGTCCACACCGACGCCTTTGAGCCTGGCGAACGCGTCTCGCTGATTGACGACTTGCTTGCCACGGGCGGCACCGCCGCGGCTGCCACGAAACTCATCGCAAAGGCCGGCGGAAATGTCGTGCAGGCCCAGTTTCTCATCGAACTCGGATTTCTCGATGGCCGCGCCGCCTTTCGCCCATCCCCGCGAAATCGATCCTGGTCTATTGAGAGCCTCTGCTTAGAGCAATGCCGAAAGAAATTTTGGCATTTGCTCTACACGATCTCCGCCACTTTTTCTCTCGCCTTTCCGACGATCGGTAGTCCATGCGCGAAGCACACAATGTCGAAATTCAACGAGCGGAGAACCCGCAATGACTCCACGAGAAGTGTGACATTCTGGCAATACCTGGCCGGCAAGATTTGAATGCCATCGAGATTGGTGAGCGCATCACCGATCACCAAAACGTCCGGTGCGAGGTAGGCGGTCTCTCCGGAACCGCCTCCGGGCAGACCGATGGTCTTTCAGCGTCCGAAAAAGCAGCTCACCATCCTTCACCAGGTAATCCGCAGGAACGTCCTGATGCGCGTCTTCCGGCGCATAGATCGGAATGTCGAGCCTCTCCTTCTCGTAGAGCGAGCTTCGAAGATGGTTGCCACTCGTCAAGAGCACGGCGCCAACTCTGTCGTCACCCACCATCCGCTCAATCGCCTGCTCTTCAAGACGGACCGGGTCGATCAGCACGAATCCGTCTGGTGTGCGGATTGCCGTGCTGCTGCAGTCCGTTTTGCATTCAGGGTTGTAACCGTGCCAGATGAAGAGATCGTTGGTGATTTGATGATATTCGGGGACGGGCTTCATAAATCGATTCTGACGGGGCAATTGCTGCTCGTAGTCTTCCATAATCATCACCACGACGCGATTCAAATTCGCGGCCGTAGCCGCCACTTTTTTCTTCTCTGGTGTCTCTTTTCATTGAGGCAACGCGTTCAGGGTCAAAGACAAATTGTCTTGAGTTGACATTCGCTCTTTAATTTCCAGCCTCGCCGATCGCCATGCACCAAATCATCAACGACATAGCCCTCTGCATCATCGCGGCATGGGCTCTTGGGGTGCTTGCTCAATTTTTCGCCAGCCCGTGATCCTCGCCTATCTTCTTGGCGGCTTTGCGATCGGACCCTCAGGATTCGGATTGGTTCACGAACAGGAGTCCGTCGCCACGATTTCCGAGCTGGGGTTGATTTTTCTGCTTTTCATGATCGGTCTCGAAATCGATTTGAAAAAATCATCAGTGCGGGAACCTCGATCCTTGTCACCGGGGCATCGCAGATCCTGGGCGGCGCCGTCGCCGGAGTGGCATTTTTTATCTGATGGGCTTCCCGTTGACCGGAGGAAGATGGGATGCGCTTTATCTGGGGATAGCCGCCTCGCTGAGCAGCACGGTGATCATCGTAAAGGTGCTCTACGACAAGCGGGAACTCGACACGCTGCCGGGCCGCGTCACGCTGGGTCTTCTCGTTCTGCAAGACCTGCTCGTCATTCTTTTTCTCGCAGTCCAGCCGAGCCTGGACAACCTCCGTGCAGGAGCTCTTTTGCTGTCATTCGTTCGCGCTGGGGTTCTTGTTGCGACTGCTCTCACCGTCAGCCGCTTTCTGCTGCCACCGCTGTTCCGCAGGCGTCGCGCGGCTGCCGGAATTGGTGCTCGTCGGCGCGTTGGCATGGTGTTTTCTGGTGGGCGATCTCGCCGCACGGCTCCAACTCTCACGCGAAATGGGGGCGTTGATCGCAGGCGTATCGCTATCCACCTTCCTTATGCGCTCGACGTGACGGCAAAAGTGACCAGCCTCAGGGACTTTTTCGTGACGTTGTTCTTCGTTGGCCTTGGAATGAGCATCCCCATCCCGAGTGGAACTCTCCTTGGATGGGCCTTTGGTCTTCGCCATATTTACAGTGGCGAGCCGCCTGCCTGACAACATTCGTGCCGCTCTATTTGTTGAAGCAAGGGCTGCGCGCAGCTTGCTTCCGTCCATCAATCTCAGCCAGATCAGCGAGTTTTCTCCTTGTCGTGCTGGCGCTTGGGCTCGAGGAAAACCATATTGCTCCCGAGAGCAAGGGTTTGGTTTCTTTTGCGTTCGTGCTCCTGGCGACTTTGAGCACATTCGCGATGATGAATTCCGACTGGCTGACAAGGGCCGTGATTTCGAGTGTGAAGCGCTTTGGACTTCGCGACCTTGATATGCCTCGATCCGGCAAGACAGGCGGAGGAATCCGGGCACGAGGGGCACGGGCACGATGCGCGGATTCTGATAGTCGCCTTTTTCAGGACGGCGAGTTCTCTGCTCGAAGAGCTGCGGCGCAGCAAACAGGACCTTCTCGGAGACGTGGCCGTTGTGGATTTCAACCCTCATGTCCATGCGACCCTGAGGCAGCGGGGCATCAAGGTGTGTTTACTGGGGACATCAGCCATCCGGAGACGTTGCTTCATGCTGGCGTCCCCTCGGCCGAGATCCTCATCTGCACTGTTCCTCGACGCGCTGCTCAAAGGCACGACGAATGCAAAACTTGTCCGGCACCTGCGCGAAATCAATCCCGAGGCCAAGATCATCGCGGTCGCCGATATTTTGGCTGACGTGACCGCCCTCTATGCGGCAGGCGCCGATTACGTGAGCGTCGCCCGGCTCGAGGAGGCGGCAGCACTCTGCGAGGTGCTTGATGCGATCGAATGCAATCTTCTCGATGAAATGCGTGCCAAACTCGATGAGCGGCTTGCCGGACGCCAGGAAGTGCTCCCCTAGCTAAAGCCTGTTGCAAAGTGCGCATCTATTTTTTGACGCGAGCAGTTTCAAGCGCGCGCTCTTTGTTGAGCGCGGAGAGCTGCCGCAACTGAGTTTGCAATTGGATCCAGGCCTCCACGCCGCCACGCACCTTGCTCTCGGCAGCTTTAGGCACATAATAGCCGGTAGTCTTTCCACTCTCCCCGCGGTAGCTGACGTATAAGTGGGGCCCGTGCTTGGGGCCTTGGTGGTGACAGCGGCAGCGCGGGTTGCCACAAGTGCGGTAGCTCTCCGAGAGCGTCCCGTGAATAGCGCGGCGCGCCAACTGCTCGATCTCCTCAAGCAATCGCTGGCGGGTGGATAAAGCTTCTTTTCGCGGGCTGACGCTGCGCCCGTTGAAGTAAAATCTCGGGAAAACTTAAGCACTTTGCGCTTCAAGGGAGTATTCCTTCGTAGAATTCGCTCGCTTGCGGTCCGGTTATTGTGCCGATCGGACGAGACGAGTGCCATTGAAGTAAAATTCGGCGGCACGGTTGCGAGTCTCCTCCAGCATTTCCTTTGAGTCTTGGTATGACGTCGTACTCATGATCGGGTTCCACCTAGTTACAAAGGCATCGGAGGCCTAGAGTTTCAGAGTTTTTCGGAATTCTTGGCAGTTCGTGGCTCCGTCGAGATCTTGATGTCTTTTGGGTTGTACGCAGCAAGCTCGGGATGGGAGCAGAAGTTTAAGAAAGAGCGAACTTCGCACACCCCCATAACTCAGTGGTTATTACCACTGTAAAGGTATGCCATTGAGAGAATCAGTGTGCGTCGTTTGCGTTTGCTCGAGACGTCCAGCGCGATCTTGGAGGATGCGCGGCGGGTCGGCTGAACATCATGCCCGACCAGTCGCTGCGCCGGTCTACACTTTCCATGATGTCGAATTGTTGCTTTTCCTTGACCTGGGAGCATATGCGTTTAGTGCAGGATCTAAAGAAAACCCCGGAGGAAGTATGGCCAACTGAGACCGGCTTGTTGCTGCAGGAAATTAATCATATTCTGAAGCACCTGAAGCAATGGATGCTGCCGGAACGCGTTGCAACCGAATTTGCTCAATCTTCCTTCCACTAGTTATTTGTATCCATCGCCGAAAGGTGTGGTGCTGGTCAATTGGGCACCTGGAATTTTCCGTTGCAGTTATTGCTGATTCCTCTTGCGGGCGCTATTGCCGTCGCAATTGCGTGGCGCTGAAACCGAGTGAGTATGCCCTGCCGTCAAAGAGTCATAGCAAAAATGATCGCCGGATCTTTCCCTATAGAACTGGGGTTGGTCATACAGGGTATCGGCGCTGAGATGGTGCCTGCCATGATGCCAAATTTCAGGTTTGATCATGTTTTTATACCGGCAGCATTCCCGTAGGGAAATCCATCTATCAAATCGCGGCAAAGAGTTGGTTCCGGTTACGCTGGAGCTGGTGGAAAGGATCCTTGCGTTATAGAGAACGATGCCGATTTGCTAAATAGCGGCCCGGCGCATTGTCGTTGTGGCAAATTCACCAATGCCGGGCAAATGTGTGTATGCCTCGATTACCTGCTGGCACATGCCGACGTAAAGGATAGACTAATTGATCTTATCCGTGGAAACATAGTGCAGTTTTATGGCGATCATCCCTGCTGATGCTTACGGCTGCGGAAGGATCGTCAATGAAAAGCGGTTTGATAAACTGATTAGCTACCTGCTCAGGCGTTGTCAGCCGGTGGCGAATATGACCGGTCAAAACTATTTATTGCTCCTACCATATTGGAGGATGTCGCGTTGGACGCTCCCGTAATGCAGGAAGAGATTTTCGGGCCAATATTGCCGGTTTGTCTTTCCTGAATGGATGTGGAAGCGATCAATATTATTAACCGCAATCCAAACCCATTATCGTTTTATGTGTTTACGGGCGGCAAAAAAGAAGAAGAATGGTTGGAAAGGATTCAATTTGGAACAGGCTGCGTAACAATGCGGCCTGGCAATTTACCAATCATTGCTTGCCTTTTGGTGGCGTTGGTCAGAGCTGGAATAGGTGGTTATCATGGCAAGCATAGCTTTGATTTGTTTACACATAAGAAAGCGGTTATGAAAACACCCTACCTGGTTTGATCCCGCGCGTTAAGTATCCGCCATTGAAAGGAAAGTTGAAATTGTTGAAGTGGTTGGTGAGGTGAATGGAGAATAAGGTGAGAACTCCAAAGTGCTCAGAAAAGTATTGGCGCGGGCAAGAGGGCGTTGAAAGCTTGCGTTCGAGATCTTTCGCTACGGCGACGGCTGTTAGAAGCTGGCGACGAAAATGGCCGCTGAGCAAGCGCCGAAAGGAATTCCAAACAGACCGGGGCGAATCGGCCTGTCCATCTGCCTCTGCTTAATCAGTGGGTTCTTCTTCAGCACCTGCCAGGCGGCAGCGTAGCTGATCGCGTGGTTTCACGTAAAGCCAGCCTGCGTTGCCGGCTCCGACGCCAGAGGTCAAATCCTACAGACCGAGAGGCAGCGGGCATCAGGGCGTTGATCGCGCCGCCTGCTCGCGCCTTTTCTTTGCCAGCGGCCACCAGCATAAGTCCCTGTCCTGGGCGTCGCGGATTAGCGTTGAGTTCTGATGACGGTGCGTGCTTTGCCGCCGCGGCTTCGATGATGGCCGGGAATGTCGAACGCTTGCCATGGCTCGCGCGTCAGAAAAGAACAAGGCCGGTAAGATGGCCAAGCATAGGCGCATAGGGATTACGCCGCTAATCCGCTTTGATGATTCGCTTCGTCGCCACGGCTTCGCTCAATGCAGAGGAGGTACATGGATCGAGACGACTGACAATATCGAGCCGAGCGAGGAATATCGTCCGAGAAATCGAGCGACCCGTCCTCCTTTGATTGTCGCACTCGATTCCAGCAAAGAGGCGCAAAGCGCTGATTGCCGCCATCGGTTGAATTGCTTCGATGCGCTCTGGCTGGGCAACGAAGGCGGCGCTCAAGTCGGGGCCATTGGCCTGAAAGGAACTCTTCCTGCTGTGGTCCTGGCGATGCCGAGGTACTGCTAAGCCAAGATCCTGGGCGGCTTCAGCCGCCTCTTCGAGCGAAGCGCGACCGTCACTGTCAGGTGCGTGACATAACGGAAGCGTTCCACTGCAGCCCCGGCCATTCAGATCACCTCGGGGAGCTTCGGCCACATTTCGGCGGCTGGAAGCTCACCGCGGTCTTCGCGAAGTTCCGGTTCCCGATGCAGGCGAAGGCCGAGCGCGCGGTAAATATCGGCTTCCGGGTTTGTGTCGGGCGGTGGTTCCCGGAGTTCCTCGCGGCCCCTCTGCCTTGCTGGAAGCGATATTCGTTGAAGAGACCAGCCACGCGATCCCAGAGCGCGACGTGCGCATGCGAACGCCAGTATCTTGCCGCCCGTGAAACAGTTCAGCGCAAAGGGTAATTCGACGCCGCTGGCAGCCCTAGACCGGATTGATACCTTCGGAATGCAGGTGAGCAGCACGCTGGTCTTGGCAATTGTCGCCGCGGGCAATCCACGGACTCAACCTGAGGATGAAATTGACCAAAATCTCCGAACGCCTCCGCAGGATTGCGCGTGGAGACAATCGAAGTCCTGCACGCACTCCTTTCAATCTCAACTTCCGGCGATAAACTCACCTGCAGTCTGCGCTCAGAATAACGCAGCGGAAGATGCCTGCGCAGATCGTCAAGAAGTTTCCTCCGCAGAGTGCCATGACGCGTCGCCGGGCCGGAATCGGCCTGAGCTTTGCTTCTGCTGCTCAATTGCTTTGCGAATGCCTTCGAGGCCCCGCGCCACAAAGCCGGCAAGCGCTGCGATCTTGCCCTCTCGCATGCGCGCTCGAGCTTGCGATGGAGCTTTCTTTGTCCTCAGCGTCTCATAGAGCGCCTTGTTCTTTGCGCCAGGTCCCTGCAATTCGAAAAGAACGAAGATCTGCAGGCGGGAAGCCGTCATGGCGGAGAACTTCTCATAGTGTTCGAGTCTGCCGGTTCGAATGAGAGTCTTCAGTGATTTTCTCAGCGATCGCCTTTCCGATGCCGCAATCCGCTTCCTGGAGACGGCCCTCATCCAACCACTCACCAGCCAGATCTCCGCTTGCGTGTCGAAGCGCTCGGGCCGCATTGGCATATGCCTCGGATCTTGGGCGGGTTCTCTCCGCCGAGTTCGAGCGGCTTGGCGAATCCGCTCAAGGTTTCGGCAATCTCCTCTCTTGCTCACTAAGGAAATTCCGCGGCGCGAAACGCGCTCACAATCAGCGCTTCTGGACTCCTTCTGACAAGCCGTCTGCCGTTCCTTTACGCGATTCTTCCGGCGATCAATCCAAATATGTTCTTCCAGACGGTTGCGCCAGCGAGGCAGCCACTTGGCCTCCACTGCGAGCGGGCGGCGAATCGGCAGCTTCGGCGCGTGAGCGCTTCAGTCGGCAGCCTTTAGCAAAGGCGGGCAGCCGGAGGGCTCGCCGCCGGCATGGCCGCCAGCACCTGAAGCTCAGACCCCCATCCGCGGCGCGAACGATAGCGCTATCTGGCCGGATTGACGCCCTCTTGCCCTTGAAATTCCGCACATAATCCCATCAACGCACAGCTCCGGTCAGCGAGCGCTCGCCCAGCGCAGATGATGAAATTGACCTATGATTCTCTCGCGTTCGGAGCCGGATGCCGCGGCCAGCATCTTGGGGAGGAGCCTTGCTCCAAACAGAGGCGCAGCAAAACGGGCCTGCCGGGCAATTGTCGTCTTTAAGCGGATTCGCGGAGCTCCAGCCCATTCTGCGGACCGCCAGAAAATCAACGCCATAAACTTCGCGCGGGTCTTCCAGGGACATGCTCCCGGTGAATCACCCCGAGGTTTTCGCCCGCAACATCTGCCCGGCCAGATACGCGCACAGCTTCGGGAAGCTCTCTTCGAACGGACCCCGCTTTGCTGTCGGGATGCCAGATGAAGTGCGCGATGCCGACCCGCGATTGCAAATTCCCGCCCGCGTTCCAGGCCGTCAAGCCGTTCCCAGTCGCGCCACATTCGTTTTGCCAGATGCGCCTCCCAATCTCAAGGGCTTGAGCATCAGAAAGCTCGACGGTTTGTGCCAAACCGGCGGAAACGGCTACAACAAGAAGGGGCAGGAGGAACCGCATGCTCACTCGTGCGGCAGGCCGTCGCAGCGGGTCCGAGTCCCTCCAACAAACGGCATCACACCAGCTTTCATTCCACTTCAAAGAGACCCCTTGATTGTGAACTGGCGGGAAGAGATCAAAAGCACTAACATAAGCTCAAAACAAATAAACGCCATGTCCGGATTCCGACCGTCAAAAACCATTCCCCAAGGCCGTCCTGATTTTCATCGCCCTGGGAGTCGTAATCCTCTGGCATCGTCTTCGCCTTTTTTCCACAATTGGGGACGACGTCCCAGACAAACTTCCTCCCGCGAGCCAAAACTCTCCAGGGGATTAGCGCTATTAGCGGATAATTCGCACAGGAGTCCCAATGCGAACAAGCTGGAAGAGCTGCGTCGCAAACTCCCGTGGCAGACGGATGCAGCCGTGCGAAGCCGGACTGCCCGGACGTGGAATGCGTCCGGCGTGCATGCTAATCCCGCGCCATGTCAGGCGCATCCAGTAGGGCATCGAACAGTCCCCGCCTTCCGGCTGTGTCCCGCGCGTCCGCATCAGCTTTCACTGTGCTACCGCCGGCGTCTACGATCCTGCCATACAGCGTTGAGTATTTGTCCACCACCTTTTCAAGAATCGTGTAGTTCCCGCCAGGGTGTGCCGAAGCCTTCCTTCCCCGTCGCCACAACAGACCAGCCTGCGCTGCCCGCCAATATATAGATCTCCGCCCCTCTGGGTTCGCAGATCGATGATGATGCTCTCGGCTCTCCGACGAGACCTGAAGGGAAACCATCTTCATAGAGGTCCCAGCCGGCGGGGCAACCGGGCTCGGGGCGGCACTGGAGGCGTCGACGCGCAGCCTAAACATGAGCACGGCGAGAAAGCCGCCCGCAGCAAATCGCCAGCCCCAATGTAAGCAACCTGTGAATACCGCCGTGCGGAGACTTGGCGGATGAGAAGACTTGTTCAAACGAAAAAATCACCGCGGTTTCGCCGCCACGCTTTCGCCTTGCCGTTTGTGCTCATCGCCGAGCTTGAGGATACCGTCGCTACAACTCCGGCATTCGTGGCGCCATTTGGGATTCGCCCCTAAAGGGATAGGTCCTCATCATTCGGCGTTCTGAAAACAGGCAGCCCGGGATGCCTCGCCCAAGATCGCCGCTCAATTGAGAAAGAATCGCATAGAGGGCTCAGCGCCCTCCGGATCGTCGGGGCGTTCCTGAATCGCGCCCAACATATCCATCAGGTCGCACGATGACGGCCCCATTTTCTCCGAGGCCATACAGTTCTCGAAATCCTCGGAAAAAGAAAGTCTCTTTGGTTTCGCAAAATAATGCCAACAGGAGGGGCGGGCCAAACACTCCCGCCACGTCCGGCGAGCAAGACCATCCTGCCATCGAACAAATCGAGAATCGAACGCGTGCCCTCGTTACGCAGGATCCAAAGATGAGGCGCGCGGCAGCCGGGCATGCCGGAGGGAACGTAATCGTTGATTTTATCGGCGACCTTCGGCGGCCTCGTGCCGTCGCTCGCTAAATGCGCCGTTTCTCATAAACGATTCCCAGATCCCGACCGAGTCCCGCGCCTGCCCGCCGATTGTGGGCGACGAGTCGGCGAACCTGATCCCAACTCTCCTTGCAAGCCGGCCTGAACGATCGCGAAGACTTCTCCGGCGTTTTCGTTGGTATTCTCCATCGTTTGCACCGCCGCCCCGTGCCGCTCCGCCTCGGTAGGTGTCCAGGAGCGACTCGTCCGGCCTCTTCGCGAACCACGGCCGCCAGCTTCCACGCCAGGTTGTGAGCCGATTGCAGGCCCGTGTTGAGCCCGAGCCCCCGGACGGCGAAAGACGCGCCGCGGCGTCACCCGACCAACAGGCTGCGCCCGACCCGGAATCTCATCGCGACCTTGGGACTCATCACCCAGGAACGCATGCTGATGACTCCAACCGGTTCGTCTGGGAAGCGCCGGAAGCCTGGCGGATAATCTCTCTCAAAACGCTCCTTCGGAATATTCCTTGGGGTCCTGCCCCAGGCTGGAGGAAGTGATGCATCAACCAGACGATCATCACCGTTCACAGCGACGAAAGCTTCAAAGTACTCCTCCGAAAGCGCCTGATAGAGAATCGCGAGGCGATCGCGGAGGTGCCGGCCGTACGGGGCCCGAAACATGACGTTGACGAAATGTCCCATGTCTCCCGGACCTTCCGTTTCGATCTCAAGCACTTTCCGCGGACCGAACTCCCCGCGCCGTCGGCTCTCACAACCCATTGCGCGCCGACCAGCTTTTCCGTCCTTCAGCGTCAACTTCGCGCCGTCTTCGCGTGTTCTCGATCGAAGCGACTTCAGAATTGAAACTGACACCGACGCCACTGGCTCATGCTTCTCAGAGCTTCAAAAGGATCTTCTCCGTAAAGGTCTGCGGACAGTGAATTGGTTGACACGGAGTGAACTCGCTGTGCCGGGCCGTAATCGGCACCCGGCCGAAGTTCTCTCGCCCACGAGCGATCTTGCCCAGACTCCCAGCCATCGTCCTTCCATTGAAAGCGTGCCGCCATAGATGCGCGGGTGTTCCAGCAGGGCCGCGCCTGGCGCAAGAGATTCCAGCCGTGTCCGGACGTGAGAGGCTCCACCCGCCTTGGGAGCACCGAGGTGCCCGACTTCTTTCAAGGACCGCGGACGACACGCCTGCGCGGCAAGCTGGGCCATGTGGCTGGTCGCTCATCGATTCCACGTTCGGCGTCCGCCGCCGACAATGGCAACGCGTGAAAAATTCAACCTTCATAACTCGAATGTGATATCCGAAAAGGGGGAACCCGGAACAGCCGCGTTTCGCTGGTGCTCCAGGTCTTTTCTAGCGCAATCTGCGCGCCTTCGCCGCCTGATTTGCCGCTGTGAACTTTACGAGAGCCTCAAAAGTGTGGAACTTCGCTTGAAAAAATTCATCCACCGTCTCAGGGCCTGCGATTTCACGGGATTTTTGGAGAAAAGCCTCGAACGAAGGGGCGAATCTGGTCGCTTCTGCAAGCCTGCGGATTGGAGGCGTCGGAGAACGCCTTCGCAGCGCCTCCGATAGGCCCAACCCAAAGAGCAGTAAAGCAGCCCTCCGGGCGTCCGGAGGGCGTCACAGTGGAGCTCTGCAAGGAGGGCAATACGTAACTGAACGAAGCACAT
>ERZ1370068.5579-contig-46_pt1 | contig 32521 bp, 54 predicted proteins | sample MGYA00561227_ERZ1370068 | MGnify/ENA primary metagenome ERZ1370068 (study PRJEB38410, sample SAMEA6850437) | metagenome | study: Metagenomic assessment of the ecological functions of the soil: analysis of the soil microbiota associated with the...
ATTGTACTTCGTTTTCAGTTGCATTACTGGTCCGATGCCGGCCGAGGTGAGATCGCAAACACCCAGGAGATTCCACGCGACCATAAACGCGACAAACTCGTTGAAAGCGAGTTTGGCCTGGTAGAGACCGCCCTCGAGCGGCATCAAGCGGTTGAAAAAGATCACGACAGCTGCGAGCGGTAAATAAAAAGTAAGGATGGCGAGTATCCAGAAAAAGTTTTGTTCACTCCCGAGCTTTGCCGCGTGCCCAACCAGATCGTTCCGACGACAAAGACCACCTGGGTGAGGACCAATCGAAAAGACCGAGTTCCTTTTTGAATACCGCACTACGTTCTATTTCGACCTCTCGCTCGAGGGCGTTGGAACGTTGTCGTCGGAGGCCTGGGTCTTCGGCCATTGTGATTTGTCTCAGCGCAGAGCGTAGTAGAACTGCCGTCAAATCAAAATAAAGTGCGCCAGAATAACCGGAAGAATTCGCCTTTGTTTGATGTAAAGAGGGAGAACACTAGAAAGATTGCTGAATATTATAGAAGAGCAGGAACTAAGCCTGGCGGTAGAGATGATAAGTCGCCTGAAACAACACGCTAACCACAGCTGCAATTACCGCGCTGCCGGTCAAGGTTTTTGAAGTTCGGTAATCAAAAAAGCTCGAGCGATTAGTTCTTCAGAAAAAGGTTGATCGCTATCAGGGCAAAAGTCCCACAGCGTTACACCTGCGCTCACAAACTCGACGTTTCTATGATTTGAATCAACGACATGACCAGTTATTGCTCTCGAACCAAAGGCAATGAATTGCCAGAAGATTGCACTTCGGCAACAAGCGCGCAGAAAGCAATCCCAAACAATAGCGGCACGTCGGTCCACTTAAATGAAAGACGGAATCTCGAGACAGCCCGGTTCTTTTCTGGCGATACAGGACATATACCAACACTAATAGCGGTGGAAGTTCTTGAATCCCCAGCGAAGCCAGAGTGCTGCTACGTTGCTTCCGCTGTAAAGGCTAGTTTTGGTGGAACACCGTATAGATAGAAACTGCCAAAGCATTTCAAACACGACAAACAGAACGAGGATCAGTTCGACCCAACGAATACGAGTTGAACTGTTATCAGGATGAGCGACGAGTTGTTCCGTAACGACTTCGATAGAGACTGGAGTAGTGAAAGGTTCGTTGGTTCATGGACGGCGTTAGACCGACGAGTGTGATCTTGAATTATTCTCCAGCCCTGTTTTGTTCTTTTGAAGATCAATGTGAAGCGACCGTGTGGTTCATCTTTTGAACGTTTGAGCAGCCAGCGACCAACTACAACCGCTGCATCTTTGCTTTGAGGAAATTGTGAACTCGAGGTCTGAAAAGTGAGTTGCCATTTTCTCACTTGAGAGTGTCATAGGCTTTTTTGTAGCGTTCAGAACGGATTTGCCAACCATGTGTAACTGTGTCGCCAGAAACAAAGACTGTGGTCAGACGTCGTAACCGTCAACAACCTTCGATGTCGCCTTTGTTCCAGGCATCGCGTTGCGCTTCGATTACGGCACGGATTGCAGCGATGGATTTGTTATCGCTCGCGCTTTGTACATTTGAACGAGAGTCGCCATTGAGGTTAGCAATAGGATGATGAACAAGGAGCAGAGTAAGCTGCGTTTCATATCTTCAACTCACTAAATTTGAGATGCCCCGGTAGAACCAGAAATTGATTCGTTTTGGCGCTAATGAATTACTTCAACGTCGGCAGGCGCGAACTGTACGCCACCATGCTGAGAAGCGAGACAGCTGGGTTGAAGTGTTGAGGGGAGCCTCAATCAGAAGAACAATCCGGCAAAAGGTGACAACCGGAAATGAGGACACTAAATTAGGTCGAACAAGCTGGGAAGGGTGGCAAGCGGAAATTAGGACGCCTCACCATCATTGACCCCGAGCGCGCCCCCGCTGAGGTTCACTTGCTACCAGCTAAAGATTCTCGTATGGCGACTCAGCGGGGCGCGCTCGGAATCACTGGGGCGAGGCGTCCTAATTTCCGCTTGCCACCCTTCCCAGCTTGTTCGACCCACTGAGGCGTCCCTAAATCCGATTGCCAGTCTTCCAACATTTGAAGAACCGGTAGTGCCCTTTGATCGTCCAGTTCAATAACACGTCTTCAACTCGCGTCCTGCACCGATGTTTATGGACAATCAAACACTCGCGCTCGGTTTCAGAAAGCATGTTGTCACCATCCCGACATGGTAGACACCACCGCCGAGATCCACGCGACAATGTCGCCGGGAAGATAGTCATCAGGCTCGGAAGTAATCGGAAGCGCTTTGCTGTCTCGTGAAATACGTCGCGAGGTTCAGAACGCGACGATGATCAATGTGCGTCAGGCACGCACTCAACCCCCAGCGCTTTGGATACTCCCGCAAATACCCGCGACATGTCTTCGTGCACTTCCTTTTGCAGATCGATACCAGCCTTGCAGAGAATGCGCGAACTACCACGTCAGAGCACACACCCGTGTTAGCAGGCACATCTCCCCTCAGGGTAACGAATGCTTTCCACATAAGCGGGATCGTAACCAGTGGTAACGCCAGCCTGACCAACTGCTCATCGATCAACTCTTTCAACTTTGCCGGGGCGGTGAATTTGCAGGAGCAAAGGGTTTGAAAACCGGATGAGCGGGCAGTGCGCCTGGAACTTCCCCGTACGCGATCTCGAACGACACCCCCGCAACGAGGCACACCAAAACAGACAGCTAAAGGTAAGTCAAGTTGCCGGGTCTTAACCATTGGCGCGTTCCGATCAACCATCTGCCTCAACGTCACCGTCGCGCATCTCGGAGTTTCAATCTCGTGCGCGGCGTCACTTGGCTCTTAAACGCCACTGAACGTGCTCGCGTTCCCCAACGCTGTTGCTCACGTAATCCGCAGCCCGGCCCGGCGTATAAAACTCTGTCCCGAGTGCCCGTCAGGTGAAATACATCAGCTGTTGTCTCTCGATAGCTATCGCTAGTTTCCCAATCGCCAGGGAATGCCGCCACAGATTCCGATGATCCCGCGTAACCGATCAGGATGACTAAAAGCAAAACGATAATTGAGCGCGCACGACTGGGGAAGAAGCGAAGAGAGACGACTGGGATCAGCGACTCCGTCATCGACAAGCTTGTCGATAAGGTCCACGCAACCTTGTGGTGAATTGCGACTGACTCTTCCGGTCGAAAGTTTGTCAGCCAACCAGAAACCAAAACGGAGCAGGCGCGCCTTTTCCTTTGGCTCTCGCATGTGTTGATGAAATCCCTGTAGTGGAAGCAATCGCGAACCCGTCCGGTCACCATCAATTGTGCTTCCCGCATCATCTGTCGTTTGCTCGCGCGTCGTAGCCGTTGTGGCGCGATTAGCAATGGAGCGTTTGGTACCTCGGCCGCACGGAGATCGTAGTACTAGGCTGATCTCGGCTCTGAGAACGTGGTCGGTAGTGGTGTCAGGCATATTGGCCGCAGATTAACGCAGACAGACGCAGATCAGAAAGGTTAAAGGATCATTTTGTGCATTGGTCAGTTTCATTTGTGTCCCCGACTGAACGATCGTCGTAGCGATGGAGTCAGTACCACAACGTGGTAGCGTGTGGCTTCCGAGACACGCCTCGCACTCCCTACGCCTCGGCACACACACTCTACCGCGTTGTGGTACTGACTTCACTGATCTGCGCCTGTCCGTGTTTATCTGCGTCTGGATTTTCTTCTGCTGCAATTGCATTCAACCTCGATTGACAGCTACGATGGTTTTCCAGTCGAGAATCACTACAACAAACTTTGCGAGAGGTATAAGCCGATGAAATTTCCTGGTGGATTCAATATTCAACAGATGATGAAGCAAGCGCAGGTCATGCAGGAGAAGATGGCGAAGGAGATGGACGAATTGCGCGTGGATGCCTCAGCGGGAGGTGGAGTGGTAACAGTTGAGATGAAGGGCAACCACGAAATCATTCGCGCTCAAGATCGATCCTGAGGCAGTGAAGGATGGCGACACTGGAAATGTTGGGCGACCTGATCGTCGCTGCGATTAACGAAGCCAATCGCAAGGTTGATGAGGCGATGAAGGGAAGTTGGGTGGGATGTTGCCACCAGGGCTGGGCGGATTGTTTGGCTAGTTGAGTTATTGGTCTTGGGTCTTTTGGTCTTAGGCCTTTGACTTGGGCGATGTAGGTGACTAACTCAAAGACCAAAGTCCAAAACCAAAGACCAAATGCTCGAATACGCAGAACCAGTAACAAAACTCGATCGACGAACTAAAACGCCTGCCGAGTATTGGGCACAAGTCGGCGCAACGTTTGGCATTTCCTCACGCATCGTACTCCGGACGCCGATCTGGAGCGATTGATCGCAGCCATCCGCGAAGTAAAAGAGCGAATAATTCTTTGCTCAGTTTGCAACAACCTCACTGAAGTTGATCCCTGCCGCTTTTGCTCGTCACCAACCCGCGACCATTCGGTGATCTGTGTTGTTGAAGAGCCTCACAGTTTGGTGGCCGTGGAAAAACCCGCAGCTTTAAAGGCGTCTACCACGTTCTTCACGGCAGTCTTTCTCCGGTAAGACACATTGGCCCAAGTGAGTTACACCTTGCCAACCTTCTTCCCAGGCTGAAACCTGAAAACAACGACGGCGTGGCTGTGAGCGAAGTGATCCTGGCGACGAACCCAACTACCGAAGGTGAAGCAACGGCAACCACATCAGCCGCGCTCACTCAAACCACTGGGATTGAAAGTCACACGAATCGCGATGGGAATGCCGGTAGGGAGCGACCTCGAGTACGTGGATGAAGTGACGATGGATAAAGCGTTAGCTAACAGGCATGAAATCTGACGCGGCGGAAAAGATCATTGGTCATATCTCATTTGACATTTTCCATTGGTCATTTGAGACGCGATGGATAATTTGAAATCTACGGGTGATCCTGACTCACAAACAAACTCTCGAAAGGCATCTCACGCAACGGTCCGACTCCGATTTCCAAAATGACAAATGTCAGATGACCACTAAATTTTTAGAAACGAACAACCTCCTCGTTAACCCCTTCCTTACAATCTTTGCATTCTGGTCCGGTGTCGTACATGCGAGCGTCGAAGTCGACGAGTGACTTGATCGGCACTCCTTCAATTTCGGTCGGTGCTGAAGTGAAACGCACAATCGCGCCGCAGCCAATGATCCTTGCGCCAAGAGACTTCACCAGCGTCACTGTTTCTTCGATTGCATGACCACTGCGAATGATGTCGATCGACGATGATGCACGGATTCACTTCGCCCTGGTTCACATACTGGCGAAACATACGTTGACCATGCTCTTGTTCCGCCCAGTAGATTTGTTCGGCATTGAGTGCGTCGCGTACACCGAAGGCTACAGGAATTCCGCCCGAGCTCGGACTTATCACTGACACTTTGGGCAGTTGACTCGAGATGTCTTTCTCAAGTCGAAACTTCCGGCTCAATGCCACGGCGAGAACGCGCGCAGTGTCGTAATAGCGAAAGGCCAACGGCATTTGGAAGTAATGTGGAGAGTGTTTACCGTTTGGATAGACAAAGTGCCCTTCACGAAAAGCTCCGGTGCGTTGCAGTATCTGCATTACCTTATCTTGTGATGGAATAAGCTCGACCATGGTGATCTCCAGAAATCGGTTTTAGGCCTTCGGTCTTGGGCCTTAAATAATCTTGCTCCAACGATTCGTACACATTGCGAAGCCCAAGACCAAAGTCCGAAGGCCAAAAGACCGCCTTTGTGCCTGCGCAGCATACATCAAACCTTACGTTTTTCTACAGCGCGTGCAATGAGTAATTTTGGTCCTGTGGCAGTCCTGTTGGCAAGTCGTCAGCAGAGAACCACACTGCACTTTCAACTTCTATACTTTGGGGATTGGGAGACGCTTCTGTCTCACCAATAAAAAGTATTTCGACTTGTCGTGGCTTGGCGAATGAGCGAGCCCAGAAGACCTCCACCTTCTCAATCTTGAGAGCGATCTCTTCTTCAAGCTCTCGTCGCAAAGCATCAAGCGGCTGTTCATTTTCTTGATGAAACCACCCGGTAGTCCCCAGCCGCTGCCTGCGCGAAAACGATGTTTGAGCAGCAGAACGTGTCCTTGTTGGTTGAAGATCACGGAGCCTGCGGTCACAGTGAACCGCGCATTCGTTATTCGGAGGGTCCAACGACGCAAACCAGCCGGCACTCCTCTCCAGATCCGAGCCATCAAGTTCTTGAGCATTGAGCGGGGAGGATAACGAGAAAGTGGCACAGACTTCAGTCTGTGATCCCAAGCACTACCAAGTTGGATTAGGTTAAATCGGAATTGTTGGTCATATATCGTTTGCCATTTTCATTTGGTCAACTGAACCGCCGATCAACACTATCTACCAGGAAGTTTGCTCACGCGGACTAAAAAGTCTGTGCCACATGATTACATTGACGTTCATTCGACGCGAGTCGTTAAGATTCAGCCGGCACCACCAACACTTCGAATCAAACAATCAAATATGCCAGCAACTGATACCACATCGGCAAATCAGAATCCTTCAACGACCGCCACTGGCTTCCGTTCCGAAACGGATCGTCAACGCGCAGACTGTTTGTAACGAGAAGAATGAAAAAGGAAAACTCTGCAACGGCCACTTAAAACAGTTGCGAACCGCAGGCGAGGCTTCTGAAATTCATCTGCGCGGCGACGACGTGTTGTCGAAGTGTCAGACGTGCGGAACGTTTTACATGGGGCCGCCGTTGGGTCATGTTCGTGATCCGAATAAGCAGAGCCGGTTTGTTGAAAATGAGTTGTCCGCATTGTTGCAAGCGGCCGGTGGAACGTTGCCGGTAATAAAGAAGGACGATCGCGGCGTGTTTCGTGATGGAGGAAACCGTTGCTCCTGATCATCGGTCAGGCAGCGAAGCCTGTGCCGGCAAAAGCTGCCGCACCAGCTGGGGCGAAACCTGCCGCGAAGGCGGAAGCGACACCTGCTGCTGCACCGAAGCCCGCCGCCAAGCCTTCAACGGGACATACAGGTACAAATCCCAATCGACAGTTATTCAAGCGTTCGACTTATGTCGGCTTCAAAGATACCGGTCCCGTAGCCGGAGAAACTTTTGAACAGAAATGTGCGCGGCTGAAGGCGTTGTCGGCTGCGGCGAAACAGCGTGCAGATGAAGGTGGAGAACCTGAGCACGAGTCAGCGCCTGCTGAAGTTGCCGAGACGAGCGAGACCCCGGCAGCGGTGAGTGCTCCAGCAGCTAGTGAAGGCGCGCCAACTCACAAGGCAACTGGAAATGCCGATCGCACTTTGATGAAACGTGGAACCTATTGCGGCGTGGTTGATACTGGGCCCGGTAGCAGGCGAAACGTTTGAGCAAAAGCAGCGCGTCTCGCAGAAGGTTGTCGGCAGCGGCCGAAGCAACGCGCCGATGGTGGTTAAGAACCCAAAGTTTCCCGGACAATAAAATTTCAGGTTAGGAACCGCGAAGCGGTTACGACCCAAAGCCCAGGGTTGCTTCAACCCTGGGTGAACGCGTCGAGATAATTCCAACCCCAACGGGGTTGCGTCATCGCGTTTTCGCCTCACCTACTAACCTCAATTGTAAGGAGGAGCCTCACGCCTCAATCACACTAAAACTGAACTCTGAAACCGCAAAGCGGTTACGACCCAAAGCCCAGGTTGCTTCCAGCCCTGGGTGAACGCGCGAGATAATTCCAACCCCAACGGGGTTGCGTCATTGCGATTTCGCCTCACAAAACTAACCTTGATTCGTATGGAGGACCCTCATTGCCTCAATCACTCTCTGCTGTTTACATTCACCTCATCTTCTCAACAAAGGAACGTTACCCGTATCTACGCGACGAAAACTTCAAACCGATCTTCATGCCTATCTCGGCGAGATCTCAAAGAGACTTGATTGTCCACCGATTAGGGTTGGAGGCGTTGAAGACCACGTCCATATCCTTTCTCGATTTGGGCGGACGATCACTCAGGCTGACTGGATCAAAGAACTGAAACGCGTTTCGAATATTTGGATTAAAACGGAAGGCGGGCTCAGCCAATTTCAATGGCAGTCTGGCTATGCAGATTTTTCAGTGAGTGCTTCGAATCTCGAAGAAGTAAAGACGTACATCGAGAATCAAAAGGAACACCACAAGCGAATGAGCTACCAGGACGAGGTGCGAAAGTTTCTAAGGAAGTATTCGATGGAGTGGGATGAACAATACATCTGGGATTGAGTTCATTCATGCTCACGAGGACGCAAAACCCGTTGGGGTTGGAGGTCTCGGCGGCGTAAGCCAGTGTGACGGTATGGTGGCCGGCCCAGATTATTTTAAAGGGGCGCATAGGGGACGCAACCGCGTTGCGGTTGGATTCTCAGACTGACTAAACCCAGGGTAGCCGCCAAAGGCGGCAACCCTGGGCTCTGAGATCGTTACCGCTTCGCGGTAGGCAGACTCAGTCGAAGCTTTCTGTTATCACCAATCCTTCTTTTGCGACTTTCCAATCCAACACTTCGACACCTTCTTCGCTAGCTAACGCCTTCTCAACATCCGCTCGTCGTCCTGGTGAGCAGAGAAACGCGATGCAGCCGCCGCCGCCTGCGCCGCAAACTTTCGCGGCTTCGGCCCCGTTTGCTAATGCCTTTTCTACCAATTGATCCATCTGCGGTGTCGTTATCGTTGCAGCCAGCCGCCGGCGGTTTGGATAGGCCTTTTGCATAGTCTCCGCCACCGCGACCCCAATCATTTGCCAGAAAGCGCTTCGCGAACGTTTCGGGCGGAGTCACGAATACCGTCGAATAGTTCAAACAATTCCGGGTCTCCATCGATGTGGCGTTTGTAGATTTCCCAGTTGTTTATTCCAGACATTCGTGGCTCGCCGGTGTAGCAGATCGCGATCCGTCGTTCTAATTCGTCTGTGTCTATCTCGAGCGCCTCGCGCTTCAATCCCATCAGGCCGGAAATGAATAGACGAAACTGAACCGTAAAGTGGTGGGTAGTAGTCTTGAAATCCAGCAGGGACTCGAATCACCGTTGATTCAACATTTCGCCGCTATGGTCACAAATTTTCCGCTTGTCATAACGATTGCCCACGAGACGGTTCAACGCACCAATACAGGCGATCGCAAAGAGCAGACGAGCCACCTAACCCTGCGCCAGCTGGTGCTGCACTGTCGGCGATCAAATGAAATCCGGTTGTGGGTTTAAAGAAGTGAACCAGTTTAGAGATTAGTTCCAGTCGTTCTTCCAACAATAGATCTTCGATGGCCGAGAGATCCGTTTCAAAGACCACTTTTCGATCGCGTGATTCAAGAACGATCCGGCCGTCATCACGCGTTTCGATTCGACAACGCGCATGCAGTGTCAACGCGAAGTTGACGGTCGTTGCTCCGGGATGGAAGAGATAAAGAGGCCAGATATCAATCGTGCCACCTGCAAGGTCGACACGTGGGGGTGCTGAAGACTCAATAATCATTTGCGATTTCCGATTGCCAATTTCCGATTGGACTGGTTGTTTGGAATTCTTAAGCGCGAAGCTGAATTAATGGCTGTGGGAAAGTAACAATTTCAATTCGCTATTGGCAAAGTCGGCAATCGGCAATTGGCAATCGAAAATGGGTTCAATCCCCCGTCGCCGTCTCTCTTGCCCGCAACTTTCTTTTGTTCGCTACGTCGCTGTGGTTTGAAGGGAATGTGTTCGTGAAATTCCTGGCGGAGATCCTGCAGCTTCTCAGATGCGGCATGCTCAAATTCCTGGAGACGTTCCGGGTTTACTTGCTCAACCTTCTTCGACAACCAGAAACGCTCAGTTAGATAGAACCCGACTATGCCGACGATGACGATGACCAGCAACACCTTGCCGAGGCGTTGAAAGTCGCCGATCAATCCCATGACCGCGCCGCTGAAGAAGTATCCCGCACCCGAAAGAATGAACACCCACAAGAAGCAGCTACCGAGAGAAACCAGAAGGAATCTCGCATAGGGCATTCGACCAACACCATAAAAAACACAGGACGCCCAACGCAGCCCGTAGATGTACTTGGAAAGGAAGATTGAGAGCGGGCCAAACTTGTTTGTGAGTCTTTCGAGTCGGGGTTGCGCCGCGCGGTAGAAGCGAAACTCGCGGACAGTTTCACAGAAGCCACGACCAGCGAGATAGGCCAGATTGTCGCTGACACACCCGCCCAGTGTTCCCCAGAAGAGGAGCCAACCAAAACTGTAAGGTCCGAAGAAGTTGCTGTGCGCAAGTACACCCGCCAATAGAAGGGTGATGTCTCCCTCAACCATGACGAGAATAAAAACCGCGTACAGCCCGTATTGACGAATCAGTTCGTAAAGAAAATCAAGACTATGCATTAATTGTCTGACTAAGGAGAAAATGGGTCAGTCAGTATTTCGGCGGCTGACAGAATAAACTGGAGGGACTCTATGTTGACTACTCTTCGCTTTCTTCCAGATGCGGTGGCTTGACGACAAGTACAGGACATGGCGCATGCCGAACAACAGCTTCGGCAGTTGAGCCGAAAAGGATTCGCCCCAGGCCAGTGCGTCCGTGGGAGGCAATGACAATCAGGTCTACCGACCGCTCTTTGGCCACTCTGACTATTTCTGAAGCAGCTTCACCGTGAACAACCAGTTCCTCAACATCCAACCCGGAACATTCATCGCACTCAGCGAGCTTCGGCAATTCGCGTTCGGCCGAATCCTCGAGTTGTTCAGCGATATCTGCAATAGGCATTGGCTCTGTCATCCCGGAGTAGCCAACCGTCGGAACGATAGGCTCGATGACGTTTAGGCAGATAATCGAAGCCTTGAAAGTTCGCGCCAGCGAAGCAGCGTAGGAAAGAGCATAGTTGCCACACTCGCTGAAATCGGTGGGTAAAAGGATTGAGTGAATATCCATAATGGAAAACGTACTTGGTACTTTGACCTTTGTTGCTTGTTTGTTCTTAGCGCCAGGAACCGTGATGACGACCTTCAAAGCACAAAGATCAAAGTACTAAGCTCGACTGCGCCGAATTCTACTCTCGAAAACACTCGTTTGACAGCCTCAGAGCCCTCGACTATCCTTCGCTCAAGCAAGTCTTACCTAGCTAATCAAACGATTCCCAATGGGAAATTCAACCCTCTTAATCGGCATGCACATTTCCGGGCAGACGCTCCAGGCGGCGCTCGTAGACTCTTCCGGGTCAGATCATAGAAAGACGCGAGGACAGCATTTCTCCAGAAAATACTATCGAACAGGCTGCTTTTATTGTTCGTGAACTATCCGCGAATCGAGGGGAAATTTCAGCATTGGGCTTTGCTATTCCGGGTTTGGTGAATCGGCAAACCGACGTTGTCATTATGTCCAGGACCTTCCATCAACTGTTCGAGAGGGTTTCATTCGGAGTTGATGCGGGCAACAGGACTGCGAGTCGAGCTTGAGAACGACGCCAATGCCGCCGCCTACGGAGAATTTAAAGTCGGAGCCGGGAAAGGAAGTCGCGACATCTTCTACATGATGATTGGCGATGGAATTGGTGGCGCAATCATTCTAGACGGAAAACTTTGGACAGGCTCTTCCGGGTTCGCCGGAGAAGTTGGACACATAACTATCGATGCTGAAGGTCTTGAATGCATTTGTGGCAATACCGGATGTTTGGAAACCGTTGCTTCCGCTCCCAGTATCGTTCGACGCGCCCGCGAAAGACTTAACCGCGACTCGACGTCGTCTCTATCCCGGTTAGGTTTGGCCAAAGACTTCACTGCGAGCGATGTCGCGCACGAGGCAAACGAAGGCGACGATTTTGCGTTGATGATGATCGAGCGAACCGGCAAATACATCGGAACCGGCGTCGCGAACGTCATCAACTTGCTGAACATTGAACGCATCGTGCTTGGCGGAGGAGTAATGGACGCGGGCCAGTTAATCCTCAATCCTATCATTCAGGAAGCTAAGCGCCGCGCATTCCAACCTGTCCTTTGAGGCCACAGAAATAGTTGCCGCTAAACTTGGCCGCGACGGGATCACTATTGGCGCAGCAATGCTTGCTCACGACGCTGCAGTTAGTTAGCCCACTTTCTCAGTAGTTCAACAGTCCCGCTCGATCCCTTCCCCAGCTTGTCACTGAGCCCCGACACACTTTGTGAATAGTTGTGCAATTTGAAAATCTTCCCGTATTTGGTAAAGTACCCCCACTTTGCCATAGACAGTGCAGTTCAATGGATTTTGCGCGGGCCATCGTGTCTGCTGGTCTCACATTGCTAGCCGAGCCCGACATGGATGGTTTTGTCTTAGCCCCGTATCTGTAGTTTGAAGTTCGCTCGTAGTATTAGAGCTCACGATTAATCCTGCGGCGATGCCACAGATATTTCATCACAGCACAAACGCTCTGGCTAAAGATCACTATTTACGGCGCGATATTATCGTTGTTGGCGCGGCGTTGTGTTGGTACCGTCCAACTCAACCGATCGTCCTGGAACACCGGACCAGTGGCTCGAACGTCAACAACCGGTCCAATTTAGTCACAAACACCACGTCGGCGACGACGGCATCGACTGCCGTTATTGCCACACGTCCGGTGGAAACGTCAGCTTCCGCCGGAATACCCTCAACCGACAACGTGCATGAATTGTCATAAGCAGATTTGGGCCGACAGCCCTTATCTGGAGCCGGTACGTGCGAGTTTTCGCGACCGGCAAAACCCATCGAATGGTTTCGTGTCCACGACCTTCCTGACTACGCTTACTTCAATCAGCAGCATTCACGTGAATAAGGGAGTTGGCTGTTCGACGTGCCATGGCAGAGTCGATGAAATGCCGATCGCTTATCAGTCTTCGTCGTTACAGATGGAGTGGTGTTTCGAGTGTCACCGAAATCCGGAGAGAGTTTGTTCGTGATAAGGAAAAGGTCTTCGATATGAACTGGCGTCCTGAAAATAAGAGCGCGACTGACATTGATTATGGAAAATCATTGCTCGTCAAATACAAAATTCAGGGCCCTCAAGTGTTGACGAGTTGTTCCACTTGTCACCGATAAAGAATAGAAGTTGGAAATGAGCGATAGCGACCGTCACATTAATTTCAAACTGATGCGGGACCACGTCCTGGCAATGCAGGATGGCAAGGATACTCGCGCTGGAAAACAGTACTGGCGCAGTCTCGAAGGAGCTCGCAGACAGTCCGGCGTTCCAGGAGTTTGTTGCGCGCGAGTATCCGCAACAGGCCGGAGGAATGGCACGACCCGATCGAGCGTCGTACGTTCATCAAGTTAATGGGAGCATCGCTTGCGCTGGCGGGTTTAAGCGGCTGCGTTTTCCAGCAGCCTGAAAAGATCGTCCCGTATGTGAAGCAGCCTGAAGAAGAAGTGCCTGGCAAGGCGTTATTCTTCGCGACCGCCGCCTCTTTATTTGGAGCTGGCGACGCCGGTCCTGGTTAGAAGTAATGAAGGTCGACCCGACAAAGATCGAAGGAAACCCGGACCATCCAAACAATCGCCCAGGTGATTTTCCGGTTAACGATCCAGGACGAGATCCACGTGGCTCCAGTGCTACGGACATTTTTACCCAGGCTTCAATCCTCAGTCTTTACGATCCCGATCGCTCACAAACGCTGACCTACCGCGAAGACATAAGAACCTGGACGTCGTTTGTCGGCGCGATGCGCACAAGCACTGGATGAACAACGGCCGAAGCAGGGTGCGGGAATTCGTTTTCTTACTCAGCCAGTTACGTCGCCGAGTGTCGGCGCGCAGATGAAAGAGCTACTCCAGGCGTGGCCGCAGGCGAAGTGGCACCAGTACGAACCGGCGAATCGAGATAACGTTCGCGCGGGCGCGGTGATGGCCCTCGGTCAGCCGGTGAATACGACTTATCGATTTGATCTGGCGGATCGGATTTTGTCGCTCGATTGCGATTTCCTTTCGTGCTTGCCGGGCTCACTTCGTTACGCGCGTGATTTTGCCGCGAAGCGTCGCGTCACTGAAGAAAACAAGGAAATGAGTCGGCTCTACGTTGTTGAGAGCGACGCCCGAGTAACACCGGAGCGAAGGCCGATCATCAATGGTGTGTGAAGCCGAGTGAGTTGGAAGGAATCTGCGCGGGCCCTTTCGGCGGGAAGTGGCGGGCCGGAGTGGGTGTCGGCAATCGCTCGAGATCTTCAACAACACAAAGGCGCGAGCATCGTTATCGTCGGCGATCAGCAGTCGCCAATCGTTCACGCGCTTGCACACGCAATGAACAGCGCGCTCGGGAACGTCGGCAAGACAGTCTTCTATAGCGATCCACTGGAGGTGAATTCAGTCGATCAGCGACAGTCGTTGCAGGGAGTTGGTAAACGATCCGACAACGGTCGTGTTGAGCTGCTCGTGATCGTTGGGGCAATCCTGCTTACGACACGCCGAGTGATTTGAAACTCGATTTCCGAACGCCTCAAGAAAGCCAAGCTGCGCGTTAATCTGAGCCAGTACAAGGATGAGACTTCGCAGCTGTGTCACTGGCATGTGAACGAAGCTCACTATCTGGAGTCGTGGGTGATGCGCGTTCTTACGATGGGACTGTCACGATTCTCCAGCCTTTGATTCTACCGCTGTATGACGGCAAGACATCGCGAGTGAACTGCTGGCAGTGTTTTCAGGTCAATACGATCGCAAGCCGCTCCGAGATTGTTAAAGACCTACTGGCAGGGGAACAGAAGTCAGGTGCGGCAGTCGGCAGGGAGCGGTGGCAGGAGCAGTGGCTGGACAAGTCGTGGCGACGCCTCCGGCTGGAAGTGTCAGTGTTGCTGGTGCGGACTTTGAATCCTGGTGGCGTCAGACGGTCCACGATGGCTTTGTTCCAAACTCCGCGTCTGCCAGTGAAGACGACTCGACAGCGCGTACTGATGTTCCTGCTCAGGCTCCGCTCGGCGGCAGCTCCTTCCGGAAGTTTCGAAATCGTCATTCGCACCGATCCTTCAATCTACGACGGCCGCTTTGCCAAACAACGGTTGGTTGCAAGAACTGCCAAAACCATTAACAAAGGTGACGTGGGACAACGTCGCTGTAGTTAGTCCTAACTCGGCATTTCAGATCGCCGGAGTTCGTGACAATGGAGGCAGTACGATTGGTCGCGAGCACTACGTACCCAACAGTGGATCTGGTTGACCAACGCGGCAACGCTGTTCGCGTCCCGCTTTGGATCATGCCCGGCCAACCTGACAATGTAATCACAATCTATCTTGGATTCGGTCGTAGTTACTAGGGGTGCGTCGCAATGGGGGCCACCGACGAACCCGTCGGTTACAACGCGTACTCGATTCGAACTTCATATGAGCCGTGGTTCACCAAGCCTCCAGGTTAAGAAGACCACCGAACAGCATCTGCTCGCCACAACCCAACTCCACTTCAACATGGAGGATCACGAACTTCAGCAAAGAAGAACGCGACATTGTTCGTTCAGAAAACTGTCGACGAATTTCGACAAGGAAGAGAAGCACGAAGAGAAACACGAAGAGCCTTCGCTGTACGAGCCTTACCCCTACACGAAAGCAGGCTGAGAACGCGCCAAACTATGCATGGGGAATGGCGATCGATCTGAATAATTGCGTCGGTTGTAATGCGTGCACGATCGCCTGCCAGGCGGAGAACAACATTCCTATCGTGGGTAAAGGACCAGGTCGCGCGCAGTCGCGAGATGCATTGGATTCGTGTGGACACTTACTTCCGCGGAATGGATCCAGACTAAGCCCGAAGGCACGAACTTTATGCCCGTGCCCTGTATGCACTGCGAGAACGCCCCGTGCGAACCGGTCTGTCCGGTGCACGCGACGGTCCACAGTGCTGAAGGCTTGAACGACATGGTCTACAACCGCTGCGTCGGCACGAAGTACTGTTCGAACAACTGCCCGTACAAAGTTCGCCGCTTCAATTTCTTCCTCTACAACGACTGGGATACGCCGACAGTATCAGTTGATGCGGAACCCTGAAGTGACGGTGCGAAGTCGCGGCGTGATGGAGAAGTGCACCTACTGCGTGCAGCGCATCCAGGCAGTGAAGATCCAGTCTGAGATTGAAGGGCGGCAGAGCTGCAGGACGGCGAGATTGTGACCGCTTGTCAGGCGGTTTGTCCGACCGAGGCGATTGTGTTTGGCGACGTGAATGATCCGAACAGTCGCGTTTCGGAGTCGAAGGCCAGCGAACGAAACTATTCGTTGCTGGAGGAGCTGAATACAAAGCCGCGGACGACTTATTTGATGCATTGTGCGAAATCCGAATCCGGAAATCAAGGCTGAGATGTCCGATAAGTCTTTAGCTTGTCGCTGACTTTAAAGTAGTAACTCAGCTCGAATCGATAGAACGCTTGATCTGAAGAATCGCTTGTTTGAGCCATCGACAAGCTAAAGCATATCGGACACTGCATATCGAACATTAGAAATGGCAGACGAAACCACAAAAGCCGTACATGGAAGGGCCGATGCACTCGACGCACCCGGTTATCGATCCGGGTCTAACGTTCGCATCGGTTACCGGACAAGATCCAGCTCGATTGTTCTGAAGCGCAGAACTTCGTTGGCGTGGTTCTTCGGCTTTGGCGATCTCGTTTGCTCTGTTCCAGTTGATGTTGCTGGCGATCACCAACCTGGTTTTTGTCGGTATCGGCTTATGGGGAGTTAACGTTCCCATCGCGTGGGGCGTCGACATTCTCAACTTCGTCTGGTGGATCGGAATCGGTCACGCGGGCACGTTGATTCTCCGCGATTCTTCTCCTGCTGCGCCAGAAATGGCGAACATCGATCAACCGCTTTGCGGAGGCGATGACGCTCTTCGCAGTCGCCCAGGCTGGCATGTATCCGATATTCCACCTTGGTCGACCGTGGTTGGCGTACTGGCTGTTCCCTTATCCAAACACGATGGGAATCTGGCCGCAGTTTCGCAGCCCGCTGATGTGGGACGTGTTTGCGGTTTCGACTTACGCGACCGTGTCGGCTAATGTTCTGGTTTGTTGGTTTGATCCCCGACTTTGCAACGCTGCGAGACCGCGCCAGCAGCAAGCCTTTCCAGATGACTATACGGACTGCTGGCTATGGGATGGCGCGGCTCAGCGCGTCACTGGCATCGCTATGAGACGGCGTACCTGCTGTTGGCCGGTCTTGGCGACGCCGCTGGTTCTGTCCGTGCACACGATCGTCAGTTTCGACTTCGCAGTCGGCATCATTCCAGGCTGGCACGCGACGATCTTTCCGCCGTACTTCGTCGCCGGCGCCATCTACGCCGGTTTCGCGATGGTGCTGTTGCTGACGATTCCGCTGCGAAAGTTCTACGGCCTCGAAGGCTTTCATCACGATGCGTCACCATGCACAACATGGCGAAGGTGATGTTGGCGACCGGACTGATCGTTGGTTACGGCTACATCATGGAAGCGTTCTTCGGCTGGTACAGCGGCAACAAATACGAGCGCTACATGATCTGGAACCGCATGCACGGACCGTACGCGCTCTACTACTGGGCGCTGATCCTGTGCAACATCATCACGCCGCAATTCCTGTGGTTCAAGAAGCTGCGTTCGAACCTGGTTGGTGCTGTGGATCCTTTCATTCGTCGTCAGCATTGGCATGTGGCTCGAGCGGTTCGTGATCGTCGTGACGAGTTTGCATCGCGACTTCCTGCCGTCGTCGTGGGGCATGTACCAGCCGACGATGTGGGACTGGTCGATGTTTATCGGCACGATCGGGTTCTTCTTTACGCTGCTGTTCCTGTTCATTCGCTTCCTGCCGATGATTTCCATCTTTGAGATGCGAACGATTCTTCCGGAAGCGGAAGTGGATGAAGTAGAGCGGGAGATACGGGATGACGTGGAGATGGCGATGGGAGACGAGGTGAAGAACCTGCTGCTTCAGGATGAATATAAAGCGTTAGTGACGATAGAAGCGTGGCAGACGATAGAGGGACAAAACAAGATCACAGGTAATGGACATGGCGGGATGATGTCACCCCGTCACCCAGTCACCCGTCTCCCCGTCTCCCTCCCATCACCGTCACACGCTCGCCACTCTACGGAGTCATGGCGGAGTTTGAAGGACCGAATGAGTTGATTGATGCCGCGCGTCAGACTTATGAAGCTGGGTTATCGGCGTATCAACGGTTATTCGCCTTATCCGATTGAAGAGTTGTCTGAAGCGATCGGGTTTACGCACAGCAGGTTGCCACTGATCGTTTTTATTGGCGGACTGTTGGGTGGCATTGGTGGGTTCCTGATGCAGTACTGGATTGAAGTTGATCGACTATCCGATTAACGTGGGCGGCAAGCCCTACAACAGTTGGCCTGCGTTCATTCCGATCACGTTTGAATGCACCGTGTTGGTTGCTGCGTTCTCAGCGGTGTTGGGAATGCTGGTTTTGAACAAGCTGCCGCAGCCATATCACCCGGTGTTCAATGCGCCGAATTTCGCGTTAGCAACTCGTGATCGATTCTTCCTGGTGGTTGAGGCAAGTGATGACGCAAAGTATGACCACGACAAGGTGACCGAGTTGTTGAAGAGTTTGAATGCGCAGGAAGTTGATATGATGTTGAAGTCTAGCTCATTGCCGATCCCGACGGGTCGGGATTGGCGAGGGTCACTTTCGAGTTAATTTGAATGTCAGCTAAGGAAAACAAATCGGCAATCGGCAAGTGGCATTGCAGTGGCAAGTGATCGCTTCGTCGTGTCTCTTCGGCGTCTCGTCGCTGCCGTCGCGACATGCAGGATCAGCCGAAGATGAAGCCGCCGTTCCAGGCACGAGTTTCTTTGGCGACGGTCTTTCCGCTCGCCCGCCAGTTGAAGGAACGGTTGCGCGTGGTTACCTGCGTACTAACACTGCTCTATTCACCGGGCAAGAAGACACAAGGCGGTGTCAATAGGTGGTTCGACTCCAGCTGCTCCAGTCACAACAGGACAAGCTACCGGCGCTCAAACCCGGGCAGAACGCATACCCTGGACGACATCGATATCTTCCCGTTTCCAATCACCGAAGAGACCGTGCTCCGTGGTCAACAGCGCTTCGACATCTTCTGTTCCGTTTGTCACGGCAAGACCGGATACGGCGACGGCATGATTGTCCGTCGCGGTTATCGTCGGGCAGCGTCGTTTCATGACGATCGCTTGCGAACACGCACCAGTTGGTCACTTCTTCGACGCGATTACAAATGGCTGGGGCGCAATGCCTTCATACGCGCCGCAAATACCAGTGCAAGATCGCTGGGCCATCATCGCTACATTCGTGCGCTCCAGGCCAGTCAGAACATCAAGCCGGCAGGAGCAGCAAGCGCATCACCGACACCAGCCTCGCAGCCGGAGGACACAAATGATCAATCATTTAATCCTCCGAATCTGTCGGCGCGTCAAACTCGTGCATTGATCGTTGGTGTTGTGGGCCTGGTCGTGCTCCTGATCCAGTGCGTTCTTTGATCGTAAGCAGTTCTTTCAAGCGTACATCGTAGGTTTTACGCTGTGGAGTGGTATCGCTGTAGGTTCACTCGCGCTGCTGATGCTTCAACATCTGACCGGTGGCGGTTGGGGCCTCGTGATCAGACGCATTCTTGAAGCATCAACGCGAACACTGCCGCTGGTTGTTGTCTTGTTTATTCCGATCATTATCGGTGCCCACTCGCTTTACGAATGGACTGACCCGGCAGTACTTGAAGCGCAACCGATTGTGAAGTTCAAGCACGCCGTATTTGAATCTGCAGTTCTTTACTATTCGTGCGTGCTGTTTTCTTTGGGGTCTGGTTGATCACTGGCTTTCTTTCTGAACAAGTGGTCGTTTACAGCAGGATCGAACTGGCGATCGCGTGTACGCGAAAGACATGCGAGTGCTGAGCGGGCCAGGCATGGTGCTGCTCATCTTCTCAATCACGTTTGCCGCTATCGATTGGTTCATGTCGCTTGAGCCGGAGTGGTCGTCGACGATCTACGGATTCATCTTTGTTGCCTCGTGGAGTTTGAGTGCGCTCGCCTTCACGATCGCTGTTATTGCGAACCTGGCTAAGAGCAGAGCCGATGAATCGAATCGTGGCAGCGTTGCATTTTCACGACCTCGGAAAACTGCTCTTGGCGCTGGTGATGTTGTGGGCTTACTTCGCGTTCTCGCAGTTTCTGATCATTTGGTCCGGCAACCTTCCGGAAGAGATTCACTGGTACATGCTCGCGAATGCATGGCGCCTGGGGCGTCATCATTATCGCCGTCGCGATACTGCATTTCGGCGCTCCGTTTCTGTTCTTGTTATCGCGAAGCTTGAAACGTAATCCGAGCAAGTTGGTAATCATCGCCGTGCTGGTGCTGGTAATGCGCGTGATTGATTTGTGGTGGATGCTGATCCCGGCGTTTACTCATGAGCATTTTCCAGTTCGAACAATCTTGCTGTATGTCGTCTCTCCGATTGCAATTGGGGGACTGTGGATCGCGTTACTTTACTTATCAACTGGGCAAGCGAGCGTTGATACCAATTAACGACCCTCAGTTTGAGTCGGTGATGGAACAACAACATCAGTCAGGTCACTAGCGAAGAGTTATGGCTAAACATTCCGGCAACGGTCATCGCACAGAGACACCTGACGTTTCGCACATTCGAAACGAAGAGGGTTACTCACGAAACGAGCGACATCAATGTCGGTGGTGTGTTGACGTTTGTGGTTGCTCTTACGATTTTGACGATTGGCGTCTATCTCGGAATGCTTTTGATGTTCAAGCAGTTTCAGGGACAGGCGCAGAAGGAGCCTGAGCCCGGCCCAATGGCGCTCAGCCAGTCGGAGCATTTACCACCTGAGCCAAGACTCCAGGCCGCGCCCGGGTTTGGTGTGACCCTGGCTGACGGAACAAGGATGAGACTGGAAACCAAAGAGCCGCAGGCTGAGTATCGAACGGTCCTCGAAGAGTGGGACAAGAATTTGAAGGGTGAACTCAAAGACGCGTCGGGAAATCAGTCAGTATTCCGATCGCATGAGGCAATCAAGAAAGTAGTCTCAGGTGGAGGGCTCACGGCGCGAACGCAGCAGGCCCTAACCAAATTGCAAGACTACGGGATAAGCGCGCCGACAGCAGCAAGCTCAGGACGAGTCACTGAGGAAGAGGTAATACCCAAGCAGGTGTGAAAGTAGTAACGAATGTTTAGTAAGCACAAAGAATTCTAATCTTGATGATATGGCGCTCCAGCACGTGCGGACGCCTTCTGCCTTCTGCTTACTGCCTTCTGCTTATTGGCCTGCGGGTTGTTAATGGGCAGCGACCGCCGGGACCGAGTTCACCTTTGTATGGAGCGCGTCTGAAGCCGGAAGTGTCTGCAACGGGTTTGCCGGCAGCGTTGCGTGATGTCGGGATTGAACAAAAGCTCGATCACCAACTGCCGTTGGACTCTGGTATTTCGCGACGAGGCCGGGCAATCCGTAAAGCTGGGCCAGTATTTCGGTCATGAAACCAGTTGTGCTCGCGTTTGTTTACTACGACTGCCCCATGCTTTGCACGCAAGTGATGAACGGAATGCTCGAATCTTTTCGCGTGCTCCCATTTCAAATGGGAAAAGACTATGACGTGGTGACGATTAGTTTTGATCCGCGAGAGACGCCGCAACTCGCCGCGTCGAAGAAGAAAGTCTACGTGGGTTATCTGCCGTCAAAGATGCAACCAGATGCAAACGCTGGTTGGCATTTTCTAACCGGTGATCCTGAGAACATCAAACAGATTACCGAGGCCGTGGGTTTCAAGTATCACTACGACGACTCGACTAAGCAGTTTGCTCATGCGAGTGGAATCATGGTTGCCACGCCGCAGGGGAAGCTGGCGCGTTACTACTACGGTATCAGTTATCCCGCCCGCGATCTTCGTTTGGGCATAATCGAGTCAGCGCAAACAAGATCGGAACTCCGGTCGACCAGCTACTGCTTTTATTGCTATCACTACGATCCAGCGACTGGTAAGTATGGCGCCGCAGTGATGAACATAGTCCGCGCTGGTGGCGTCGTTACAATGATTGGAATCCTCGGAATGTTTCTGTTGTTACGAAGGCGCAATCCCGCGCAGTTGAAATTGAAGACCGGAGGCGCCGCTAGTTAATGCAGTCCTGGGTTCCATTTGTTCCTGATAGTGCGTCCACGATGTCGTGGAGGGTTGATGCCGTCTATTTTTATCTTTCTGGTGTGACGCTGTTTTTTACGTTGCTGATTTCGGCCATCCTGATCTTTTTCGTCATTCGTTACCGCCGTCGCACGCCGTATGAAATTCCCCGTCCGATCGCTGGTTCACACAAACTCCGAGACGCTTTGGACGGTTATTCCTTTTCTGATAGCGATGACGATCTTTGGTTGGGCGGCAGAAGGTCTATTTCGACCAATTCTCGCCGCCGAAAAACGCGATGGAGGTCTATGTCGTTGGCAAACAGTGGATGTGGAAGATTCAACATTCCACTGGCCAGCGCGAGATAAATGAACTGCACGTGCCGGTAGGTAAGAAGATCAAGATTGATCATGACCACCGAAGACGTGATTCATGACTTCTTCATTCCGGCGTTTCGTATCAAGGCCGGACGTCGTGTCCCGGCAAGTACACGACGCTATGGTTTGAGGCGACGAAGACAGAGCAAGTTTGATCTTTGTACTGCGCTGAGTATTGTGGAATGAATCACTCGGGAATGATTGGCTCTGTTGGTTGTCATGGAGTCGCGCGAGTTTGATAACTGGTTGAGTGGGAATACAAGCAACACAACTCCAGCAGTTGCAGGTCAACAGCTGTTTCAAACGCTTGGTTGTGTTTCGTGTCACGGAGCCACGGGTGAAGGCGGCCGGGGTCCATGACTTTGAACGGACTCTTTGGCCGTGAGACAGCACTGGTCGGAGGACAGAAGAATGCGCGCCGACGAAGCGTACCTTCGAGAATCAACTCTTAATCCACAGGCAAAGCTGGTCGAAGGATTTGGGCCTAATCGTGCCGACGTTCCAGGGTCGAGCTTAGTGAAGATCAGTTGGTGCAGTTGCTAGCGTACATAAAATCATTGCAGGCCAATAGCCAGCAACCGGCGGCACCTGCAAGCAGTCCTGCGGCTGCTGCAACCAAACCGTCGCCGGTGTCACCAGCGAGGTATTTGTTGGGGGAAGTAAGTCCCGACCGTTCGGGCGCGTTAGCGTGAAGTCATGAAAGAATTCGAATCATTCGAAGTACCACAGCCATCTAAGGTCAATTACATCAACGCCCAGTACGGGCTGAAGTCGTGGTTGTTGACCCGGGATCACAAGCGCATCGCGCTGCTGTACACAGGCTCCATCACGTTCTTCTTTTTCATCGGTGGACTCTACGCAATGATGATTCGCCTGGAGTTGCTGACTCCGCAGGGCGATTTATTACAGTCGACTACCTACAACAAAGTATTTCACTCAGCACGGAATCATCATGGTGTTTTTCTTCCTGATTCCGTCAATACCGGCAACGCTCGGAAATTTCCTTGTGCCGATGATGACGGGGCGAAGGATCTCGCGTTTCCGCGGATCAATTCTGCTGAGTTGGTACATTTACCTGCTAGGCGGGCTGATCACGATCTACGCCTTGCTTGCCGGTGGTGTCGATACTGGTTGGACCTTCTACGCACCGTTCAGCACGACGTTCTCGAACTCGTATGTGTGTTGCTGCCGGACTCGGAATCTTTATCAACGGCTTCTCGTCGATCCTGACTGGTCTGAACTTCATCGTCACGATTCACACGATGCGGGCGCCCGGCATGACCTGGTTCCGTCTGCCGCTCTTCATCTGGGCGCACTACGCAACCAGCCTCGTGATGATTCTCGGCACGCCGGTCATCGCGATCACGATCCTGTTACTGGCGTTTGAGCGCGCTGGCCGCGTCGGCATCTTCGATCCGGCCGCTTGGCGGCGACCCGATTCTGTTCCAACACCTGTTCTGGTTCTACTCGCATCCGGCTGTCTACATCATGATCCTGCCGTCGATGGGCGTGGTCAGCGAACTGATCGCAAACTTCTCGCGCAAGAACATCTTCGGTTACAAGTTCGTCGCGTTCTCGAGTTTGGCGATCGCCGTGTTTGGCTTCCTCGTTTGGGGCCATCACCTGTTTGTGACCAGCCAGTCGGTTTACGCCGGGATGATCTTTTCGTTCCTGAGTTTTGCGGTTGCGATTCCGTCCGCGGTCAAGGTGTTCAACTGGACGGCCACGCTTTACAAGGTCGTCGATCTCATACGACACGCCGATGCTCTACGCGTTAGGCTTCATCGGACTGTTTACCGATCGGCGGTATGACTGGACTGTTCTTGGCCGCGCTCGGCGGTCGACGTTCACCTGAGTGATACCTATTTCGTAGTCGCTCACTTCCACTACATCATGGTGGGCGGCGCGTTGATGGGTTACCTCGGCGGACTTCACTACTGGTGGCCGAAGATTAGCGGTCGAATGTATCCGGAAGGCTGGGGCCGATTCAGTGCGTTGGTGATCTTTGTCGGATTCAACCTGACGTTCCTGCCGCAGTTTGTTGCCGGCTTCATGGGTATGCCGCGCCGGTATCACGCGTACCCGCCCGAGTTTCAGGTGTTCAATGTGTTGTCGTCAGCCGGCGCTTCGATCCTTGGTTTGGAATGTTGATACCAGCCATCTATCTTCGTCTGGTCGATGCGCTACGGCAAAGTTGCGGAAGCGAATCCATGGCACTTGCCCGGTCTCGAGTGGCGTACGCAGTCGCCGCCGTTAACTGAAAACTTCGACGCCACGCCGATGGTGACATGGGAAGCTTATGAGTTTGCTCCGCCATCGGAGACGTGAAATTGTTGGAAAGTTTGCCGGGAATTGGTCTAACGGCATGAGAAGGAGTCCGATAAACTTTAGTTTGTCGTGACGCTGGTTAGGACCTCGGCAGATTGAAGAGCAACGACAAACTAAAGTTTATCGGACATTAATCATGAGTCAAGCCGCAACAGACACACACAGTCACCCTGCACTGCAGCACCATTTTGAAAACATGGAGCAGCAGCGCGAGGCTGGAACACTGGGCATGTGGGTGTTTCTGGTGACTGAAATCATGTTCTTCGGCGGGATGTTTCTGGCCTACACGCTTTTTCGTTCAGAGCACGGCGCGGCTTTCGCGACCGCAAGTAATCACCTGGATATCAAGCTCGGTGCCCTCAACACAGGAGTTCTAATCCTGAGTAGTTTCACAATGGCAATGGCTGTTTACTTCACTCAAGTGGGTAAATCGCGACCGCAAATCTCTTTGCTTGATCTTGACGATGATTCTTTGCGGTTAACGTTTTTAGGCGTCAAAGCTGCTGGGTACAAGTCAAGTATGACGACAGTTTAATTCCAGGGCGCTTGATACCTAACGCGACCATTCAATCCCGCGATGGCCGAGGAAGGCGATGCAGACGAGCACAAATTACATCTCCTCCCGGAGCAGAAGTCCGACACGTACAGCTCTTCTATTGGATCTACTTCGCTATGACCGGCATGCACGCAGTGCACATGATCATCAGGCGCGGGATTGTTGGTGTTTCTTTTGTACTTCTCGATCGAGGTAGGTATGGGCCGGAGTATCACAGCCCGGTTGAGGTGATAGGGCTCTACTGGCACTTCGTCGATATCGTTTGGATTTTCTCTTTTCCGTTACTGTATTTGTTGGGCCGGCATTTCGAGCGACGGATAGGACGCGGTTGGTGCTGATGAGCGAACATATAGTTCCAGTTCGAGTTTACATTACGATTTTCCTGGTGCTGTTAGTTGGCACCGCGTTGACCGTCATGGCTGCCTTTCGCGACTTTTCCTATCGCTTCGGCAATCATGAAGTCCAACTCAACACAATAATCGCACTCACAATCGCCGTGACCAAGGCGACGTTCGTCGTGCTCTATTCCATGCACGTTCGCTACAGCTCACGACTTGTCTGGGTGATTGTGGCTTCCGCGTTGTTCTGGATGGGGATACTGTTTGCGCTCACGTTCAGCGACTACTGGACGCGAGGCTGGCTACCCGTTGGCTTACTGACGCTCTGCTACTCTCCGCGCTGGAGCGTCATTTCCCTAACTTCAATCAGGTTCTTGCAGGTGGGACAGTTCAGACGGATCGTCGCGGTCTGAGGTCTTGATGGGGGCGCCGCAGAATGGACAGTCGCCGCTGACTTCGTTGTGATGAAGCAGGTCACGCATCATAAACAACGGAAGAATGAGACCAGCGGATCAGTAGTGGGACTTCCGAAGATCAATCCGATGCTGGCGCTTTGGTCCGACGGTGAGACTAAGTACCAGTCCGCCGATGAACAACAATACAAGCCTACTCCGATGGCGAAAGAGAAACTGTAAGCGCTGTCAAAGGTACGTCCTGGTTTCACAACTTCCGGTCTATCGGCGTCCATTTCAAAACACCTCCGTGGAACTGAAAGGTCTTGGGAAGAGAACTTGGGGTTAGGATCTGTTTTACTCTGCTGGGTTTGTCCTTGTCAACGTAGATGAGGAAGTTAGGACGCCTCCTGGAGTGCGGTGCCTTGTCACCGTTCTTTGGTATATGGGTGGTTGAGGATGTTCTATCAAAGCGGTGACAAGGCACCACCCAAGGAGGCGCCCTGTCGAGTTTGTGTTTTAATTGTAGCGCCACAGATTTCACTAACTGATTAATAGAAGGACGATATTTACGCTTTATGTCTACCAATCAAACTGCTTTTGAAGCTTTCTTAAATGAACACGATGAAGAAGCCTGGTCAGCTACATTGACTGCGTTGCTGCGTTCAATCCACGAAGTCGATCGAAATGCTACTCAGATCTGGTTCGCGTTTTACCCGCTTGCTCTCTTTCAAACACTGGCTCAGTCTGAGGATCCGGAAAAGCTTTCGCAACAGTTACTCATGCAGGGCAACTTCTATCTCAAAGATCAAATCGACACCTCGCCACACTTTCCTCTACGGCCATCGCTATTGGCCGGAAGTGAAAGCTGCCGTGCAAAAGCATGCCAGCCGGCTTTGAGCGAAATGCTTCGTCGTTGTCAGATCAAATAACTGCTGTTGCCGCCGACGTCGACAAAAAATTGAAGGTGGACAAATCATTGATGGTTGGTCATTACGGCCGTGGCGTTCATGACGGCTCAGCAGGCTGGCATCGACGCATTCCAGTAAGCCAGGCACCATTAACATCGACAAGAAACATGATTCGCAAATCGCCCGATCAGATTCTTCGCGATCGTGCCAGGACGACGGCCAGGGGTTGTTTGGTTTTCTGAAGACAATCAACAAGAAGTGGACAGTTGTGCACGACGAGAACGACGACAAAGCCCGGTACGTAATGAACAACATCCAGGACCTTGCGTGGGGAGCCGCTGAAGATCGCTCACGTAACTGGCGTGAACTTGATCCACGACGTGGTGAAGGTCCAATTCCGGTTGAATGTCGCTCCGCATCTTGTGGCACGTGTTGGGTTGGCGTACTTGGAGGCGCCGAGAAGTTATCCGAAGTGGCCGCGCGTGAAGGAAAGAAGATTAAGGAGATGGGCTACATCGACACCAATGAGACTAAGCCACTGATTCGTCTCGCGTGCCAGGCACAAACGCACGGCAGCTGTGTCGATCGTGATTCCACCATGGAACGGCTTCTTTGGTAAATACCTCCGCGCTCAGAAAGCGGCACTTGAGACTCAAGTTGATTCAGGTGCGTCAGCAACGGATGCGATTCCAACCGCAAACGACCATAGCCACTGATTTGAGCCAAACTGAAAAGGTCTCCCGCTGCTTTACGTGCGCTTGCTGCTGCAATCCTGTGGGAGCACCGGGGGCCTTTTCATTAAGTGGACACAACTGTCTGGCCTTGAGCTTTCGTTTTATCGTTCATTCTTTGCTCTGCTAATCGTTGCCTTCGTCACGCAGGCGCGAAGGCTTCGGACTGAACAAAGTAACTGCTGCTGCGTCGCACTTCATCTACGCTGTTCTCATCATCCTCTTTGTCTTAGCTTACGAAGAAGACTGACAGCTGCGCGAACGCTATCTTTCTTCAGTACACCGCTCCCGTTTACCTGCTCATCTTCGGAGCCGCTCGTTTACAAAGAAAGTTTCGGCTGCGCGACCTGATCCACGGTTCTCGTATGCGTGGGTGGAATGACTTTGTTTTTTGTCGGCAGAGTTACGCCACCCGGAAGATGTTGTTGGTAATTTTCTGGCACTCGCTTCGGGTGTTTGTTTCGCCGCGTATTTTCTCTTGCTTCGACACTCTGACAGCTCGTGTTTGTAAATCGAGCTTCATCGGCAATTTATGGAAACCTGATCGTCGTGCTGGTTACTGCGCCATGGGGACTCCCGCTGCCTTAACAAAGCCTTGATCGACACGACACGCTTAGTGTGATCTATCTTGGTGTAATTCAGATCGGTCTCTGCCTACACATTGTTCACGGTAGCGATGGCGCGAGGGTTGAGATCGCTCCGATGCCGGAATCATTGGCTACGCGCGAGCCTGTGCTAAATCCTATTTGGGTATTCCTGGTGCTTGGTGAGAAGCAGCGTCTCAGTGGGCTCTACTTGGCGGAGCGATCATCATCGTAGCGGTGATCGTTACATGCTGATGGACGCGAAGCGAGAAGCGAAGCGAAGTTTTGTCCGATAAGCTTTAGCTTGTCGTTGACCCAGCGAGGACGCCCCTGATGAAGTCGGCAGCGACAAGCTAAAGCTTATCGGACATCCATGAACGAGTTGAGAAGCCACGAGCTCAAATCCCGCCAATAAAGTTGACCTCGCTTGATCTTGATCCCGCAAGCTCGGTGCTCGAGATTGGAATCGTTCTTCCTCAAGCACTCGCACTTCAACCGTTCGTCGATCTTCATCGATGATCAGCCAGCAACTCCTTCACTCCGAGTGCAGCGTAGGTGTCTGACTTTGTATTTGCGATCGTAGATTGCTGAGCCAGGTGAAATAACTTCGACGACCAGATCCGCGGTTGTCCTGTGATTTGGTTGAAGACGTGATTCGGTTTCAGCTGAAACATAGAACAAGTCAGGTTCGAGGATACGTGTTTGGACTTGTCCAGATTGCAGCTCGCGGAACGTAGAGCGTCCCTTGATCACTGGTTGAGTAAGTACTCAGAAAAGTAAACGAATTAGTCTGCTGACAGAGTTGTCGTGCTTATACCCAGGAGGGGGTGTCATATAGAGGACTCCTGCGATTAGTTCGAGCTTTGAATGGTCAGGCGGCTCCGGTAGTTCCCAGAACTCTTCCAGGAGTGTAGGTTTTTTACTAGAGGTGATGTGTTGACCCAGGCCATTCATTTACTCCGATGAGGAAAAACTGGAGGCGAGTATAACTGGTGCTGAGCAGAAAGTAATGAGGAGCAACTGCGATAGTCTTTTCATTGGACGAGTTGCCCTTCAGTGGCGCCCTGATTGGAATGGCACGCTCTTCTGGGACCGCAGGCGTCTCGCCTGCATTCCGTCTGCAAGAGACTGCAGGTGGACCAACATGGGCAGGCGAGGACGCCTAGCAAGTGCCCAGAATGGAGAACATGTCAACCTGATCGCTAAAGGAACACGCTTTCCCTAAATCATCCACGCATCGGTCGACTGTCATAGTAGCTAGGCGATCTATCCGGATAACGTTTCTTGTATTCGTGATATCGCGTATAGGAGTTTTTGTAACGCTTGTCGGACGAGCGGATCGTCCGGGTGAGGAATGGCGCGTAGATGATCTTCGATCTTTGTCATCTTGCGCGGGGAAAATCTCCAGTCGTAGTTACCAAGATCGTACAGACTCGGTCACGCCATAACCTTTGATTCGACCTGGTAAAGTCCACATAAGGATCGATGTAGCTCCAAACAAGATCCCGTATTGATCGGAAAACCGGTTTCCTGCCGTGCAAACCAATATCACGTGATCGCGCAATCGAGCCCCACCTCCACTATTGACTGGAAAACAAAAGCAGCGTGATCAGAGTAGATCCGCAGGACTCGAGATCAAGCAGCAACGGAGGATAGCCGTGTTGCTCCAAAATTCACGCGCAGCACCAACCGCGCCTTCGAGGCAGTGGACTTCGTTGTGGTTGAGCATTCTCTCCGAGAACGACCGCATGGTGCCATCATTTCGCTCCCAGTTGTAAGGCATCTCACTGAGAAATCGCTGGACCTTTGCGGGCGTGTTGAGCTGTTGCACCAAAGTCCATTCGCGCTTAGTGAATTGGTTCTTCTCCAGTTTCGCTCAATTACTACTCCTGGATGACAGTGGGATTTGCTTGCGGTACTCGACAAAGTTCTAGGGTGCACATTGCCTGAATTCCTCGTAGATGCGTCAGGCACTCCTACAACCTCCCAACAAATAAATTTTGATGTTGGTAGTCAGTTACTTCTTTTACTACAAAGTGAGACAGATCTTTCGTTATGGAACCACAGCAGGCAGCCGCTCCGCGAAAGACCCGCTCAGAACAGGAAACCGAGAATGAGGCAAATCGTTTGAAGGTGCAAGTCGAAGCCGCCCTTGCCGCAGTGGCGATGCGTTCGCCAGATGAAGATGATTTGCTTGGAACTCGAATCTGTGGCGGATCGGATTGAACGCGCCAGGCTCGAGACTTGTCACTGCTAGAGGTCTCGCCTGGGGAACGCAAGGCTACCGACGACGAGTCGTAACTGAAACGTTTTCTTACTGCAAGATTCTCTAACGGTCCTTCTTTTTGATTGGAGACGATCGCATGGCTTCTATCCGCGCTGAACGAGAAACGAAACACCTGGGCCACAGAAGTACGGCATTCGACCTGTGGAAAGCTACGGCATCAAAGCGCCTGCTCGCGTTTATTGGAATCTCACTTCACCGAGAGCTTTACGAAGAGATTGCGCGGCGCAACGAGGGGTCCTTTCGAACTGCGGATCATTGATCGTCGATACTGGGGTGAGCACCACCGGACGCGCCGCCAAGGACAAGGCAATTGTTCGTGAGCCAGGCAGTGAAGACAAAGCTGTTTTAGAACGAACGTCAACAAGGGATTTTCCCGGTTGGCGAAAGTTCGTGCTCTTCGAGACCGGATGGTGGCGCATGCAACCGGGCGAGACCGCTGTTTGTGCAAGGATACATATGTTGGCAGACACGCAAAATACCGTCTACCGATTCGAGTCATTAATGAGCTCGCCTGGCACTCTCTTTTTGCCAGGACCATGTTTATCGGCAACTCGCAGGAGCGCTGAGCCTCATCAGCCAGGAGTTCACAATCATCAGCTTCCCAAGTTTTCAGGCTGACCCTCAACGCGATGGCACTCGCTCACCAACGTTCATCCTGATGGACTTTAGTCAGCGTCTCGTTTTGATCGGCGGTACATCGTACGCCGGCGAAACGAAGAAGGGGAGTGAGTTCCACGCTGATGAACTACCTCGCTGCCGCGGCAGGCGTCGGCAGAGCATGCAGCTTGCTCCGCCAATATAGGAGCAGAATGGAGACGTTGCGATCTTCTTTGGACTCATCAGGCACGGGCAAGACCAGCTCTTTCCGGCAGACCCGAGACGTCGTCTGGATTGGCGACGATGAAAGGCATGGCTAAGATCTGAACGATGGAGCGTTCAGCTTTCGAAGGCGGCTGCTATGCGAAGGTGACCAAGTTGTCTGAGGAAGCTGAGCCGATCACCTATCGAACGACGAAGATGTTTGGGACGATTCACGAGAGTGTCGTATACGACCCGTCGCGCCGCGTGATTGATCTCGACGATGCGCGCAAGACCGAAAGTACACGTGCTTCCTATCCGCTCACCAGCATCAGCAGCAACATCAGACCCGATAGCGTCAGGCCGGGGCAATCCACGAAACATCACATCATGCTAACGGCGGATGCTTTTGGCGTCTTGCCTCCATGCAGTCGAGGTTAAGTCCAGAACAAGCGATGTATCACTTCCCTTCCGGTTACACCGCAAAGTAGCGGCGAGCACTGAGCTGGGAATCAAAGAGCACCGAGGGCGCGCTCTCTAACCTAGCTTTGGTGCGCCATTCTTGGTTGGTTTGCATCCTGGTGTCTATGCAGATGCTACTCGGCAAAGAAGATGGCGCAACACAATGCGGCGATGCCGGCTAATTAATACCGGATGGAGCGGTGGTGCCGAGGCGTGGGCCAGCGAACGAAGATCTCTTACACGCGCGCAGCCGATCTCGCGCGCCATTCTCAGCGGTGAATCTCGCTACAGTCGAGGACGACTCCCCGACTCGGACGCGTTTGGTGTTGGTGTTCCAGTGTCGTGTCCTGGCGTACCTTCAGGAGTTTGCCAACCACGCAACACGTGGGCAGATATGGAGCGTACGACCGCCAGGCTGCCGTTGATCTCGCGCGAAGATTCAACAAGAACTTTGAAAGTATCAAGCGGGCGTTTCAGAGGCGGTGCGTGCGGTCGCACAAAGCTGTAGTTGGCAATAAGGTCAGTACCGAAACGCGGTAGCGTCGGCTTGGATATTGTAACCGTGGGAAATCGAGCCGACACTACCGCGTTAACACGACCTCATCACCACACATTATTGTTTTGTTTTGTTTTAACACATTTTTGTGTGTGTGTGTGTGTGTGTTGTTGTGTGTGTGTGTGTGTGTGTGTGTGTGTGTGTGTGTTATTGTTGTTTGTATTGTTGTTTGTTGT
>ERZ1370068.8667-contig-7502_pt1 | contig 32521 bp, 31 predicted proteins | sample MGYA00561227_ERZ1370068 | MGnify/ENA primary metagenome ERZ1370068 (study PRJEB38410, sample SAMEA6850437) | metagenome | study: Metagenomic assessment of the ecological functions of the soil: analysis of the soil microbiota associated with the...
GTTGTACTTCGTTCAGTTACGTATTGCTAGCTCCGGCCGCATGCGGAACTCGTCGTCGGTGGGCACCTTCCGCAGCTCGAGCCCGAGCAGACGCGCAGCCTTCTCGCCCACGGGTGCGTGCTCCGAGCACACGAGCACGCGGCGGTCGGGGTGGCAGCGAGCGCGCAACGATCGACGGCGGCGAGCACGCCGGTCGAGGCGGTGTCCTCGATGTGCCCGTGCAGACTCGCTCGGGCAGGCCGAGCGAGCTGCCGCAGCCAGTCGAGCGTCAGCTCCTCGAGCTCCTGCAGCGCCGGCGAGGCGCGCCAGAGGATCCCGACCTGGTTGAGCCCGGCGATCAGGAGCTCGGCGAGGATGCCGGGCTCCGACGCCGGTCGTCGCGAAGTAGGCGAAGAAGCGCGGGCTCTGCCAGTGCGTGAGCCCCGGCATGAGGACCTCGTCGAGGTCGCGCGAGCACGCGCCGAGAACGGCTCCGGCTCGCTCGGGCGGCGACGGCGGCAGCGCGCGCGCGGATCGCGCCCGGCTCGACCTGCGACGAGCACCGGGCAGCTCGCGCACGCCGCTCGAGGTACGACGCGACCCACTCGAGCGCGCGCGGCGCCGTCCTCGCGGAAGCGTCGCTCACTCCGCAGCTTCGCGATCTCGCGCCACGGGCGCGTGTTCAGCACCTGCTCCTTCGTGAGCCACGCGCGGCGCGCCTGGGCGACGCCGAGCTCCGCGTAGCCGAGCGCGCCGATCGAGTGCGCGTCGGTCGTGATCGGGATCAGCACGCCCGCCTCGCCGGCCAGCCGCGCGTGCGACGTCGCGCATGTCGAGCCGGTCGGGCTGGCGAGTTGATCTCGAGCGCCGTGCCCGTCTCGACGCGCGCGCTCGACGACCCGCTCGACGTCGATCGTCGCGCCGCGCGCGCTTCAGATGCGTCGGCCCGTCAGGTGGCCGATGCAGTCGACGTGCGGGTTGTCCATCGCCGCGAGGACGCGCTCGGTCGGGCTGCTGGTCGAACGACGTGTGGAGCGAGGCGACGACCCAGTCGAGCTCGGCGAGCACCTCGTCGGCGACGTCGAGCGACGCCGTCCGCGCGGATGTTCGCCTCGATCCCGCGCAGGATCGCGGAACGGCGTCAGCTGCTCGTTGAGCTCGCTCGATCTCCTGCCACTGCGCCTCGAGCCGGCCGTCGCGGAGGTAGTGCGAGTGGTCGGTGACGCAGAGGAACTCGTAGCCGCGCGCCTGCGCGGCGCGCGCCATCTCCTCGATCGTCGCTCTTGCCGTCCGCCGACCAGGTCGAGTGGCAGTGCAGCTCGCCGCGCAGGTCGCCGCAGCTCGACGAGCGTCGGGCAGCTCGCCGTTCCGCGCCGCCTCGAGCTCGCCGGCGTTCTCGCGCAGCTCCGGCGGGATCGAGCGCGTAGCCGAGGAACGCGTAGAGCTCCTCCTCGGTCGCGATGCGTGACGACCTCGCCGGTCTCGACCGCCGTGACGCCGTACTCGGAGATCGAGAGCCCGCGCCGCTGCGCCTCCTCGCGCAGCGCGACGTTGTGGTCCTTCGAGCCCGTGAAGTGCTGGAGCAGGTTGCCGTAGCACTCCGGCGGCACGACGCGGAGGTCGAAGCCGGAGGCCGTCGTGCGTGATCGACCGTCGCCTTCGTGTCGCCGCGCGCGACGACCTCGACGACCCAGTCGCCGCGCAGAACGCGCGCGATCAGCGCCGGCGGATCGGTCGCGGTCGCGATCACGTCGAGGTCGCGGAACGGTCTCGCGGCGGCGGCGCGACGCTGCCCGCCTCCGAGACCGTCGATCGCCGCCGGGTGCGCCGCGAGCTCGTCGACGACCGCGCGCACGGCCGGCAGCGCCGTCGCCGAGCAGCGCGCCGCTCCGGCCTCGTCGCCGCCTGCCCGCCGCGAGCGCCTTCGAGGATCTTCTCCTCGCTCGTCGCGCCGATGCCCGGAGAGCGTCGCGCAGCCGCTCGTCCTCGGCCGCCGCCTTCAGCTCGTCGAGCGTCGTGATCGCCGAGCTCGCGTCCAGATCCGCGCCGCCGTCTTCGGGCCGAGGCCCGGCAGGCGCATGAACGTCGACGCACCTCGCCGGGCACTCGGCCGCGCCGCTTCGCGAGCGCGTCGCATCTCGCCGTCCTCGACGACCTCGACGATCTTCGCCTCGATCGTCTTGCCGATCCCCGGCAGCTCCTTCGCCTGCCCGTCGAGCGCGAGCTCGCGCGATCGGAGCGCGGCGTCTCGCGGATCCGCGCTCGGCCGCGCGGCGGTAGGCGATGACGCGGAACGACTCGCTCCTCGAGGATCTCGAGCAGGTCGGCGAGCAGGTCGAGCTGGTCGGCGAGCTCGCCGTTCCGCGGGCAGCGTCGCGGCCATCGCCGCGATGATACGGCGATGCCCGATGCGCGCCGATCGTCTGCCTCCCGACCTACAACGAGCGCGAGAACCTCGAGCCGATGGTGCGGGCGCTCGGCGACGTGCTCGACACCGCGCGCGACCGCGTGCTCGTGATCGACGACGGCTCGCCCGGACGGGACCGGCGAGATCGCCGACCGGCTCGCCGCCGAGCTCGCCGTGGGTCGACGTGCTCCACCGCGCGGCGAAGGAGGGCATCGGCCCGGCCTACCTCGCCGGCTTCCGGCGCGCGCTCGCCGACGGCGCCGAGCTCGTGCTCGAGATGGACTGCGACTTCTCGCACGACCCGCGCGACGTGCCGCGGCTGATCGCGGCGTGCGAGGCGACGCCGACCTCGTGCTCGGCTCGCGCTACGTCGCCGGCGGCGGCACCGCGAACTGGGGCCGTCGCGCCGGCGTCGTCTCGCGCGGCGGCTGCCTCTACGCGCAGGTCATCCTCGGCGTGCGGCGTGCGCGACCTGACCGGCGGCTTCAAGTGCTTCCGCCGCGCGCGTGCTCGAGACGATCGACCTCGACGCGATCGCCGCGCACGGGCTACGCGCTTCCAGATCGAGACGACCTACCGCGCGCTGCCGGGCCGGGTTCCGCGTCGTCGGAGATCCCGATCACGTTCGTCGACCGCGCGCGCGGGCGCGTCGAAGATGAGCCGGCGCGATCGTCGCTCGAGGCGATGCTGGCAGGTGCCGCTGCTCCGCGCTGCGGCGCTGCTCACGCGGCAAGCTGTAGCGCATGGTCGAGGTCGACGCGACGCGACGTTCGACGACGAGCGTGCTCGCGTCGCCGAGTCCCGGTGATCGTCGACTTCTGGGCGCCGTGGTGCAGGCCGTGCGAGGCGATCGAGCCGCACCTCGACGGAGCTCGCCGAGGAGTGGGACGGGCGCGTTCGTCTCGTGCGAGCTCGAACATCGACGCGAAGCTCGGCCTCGTCGGCGCGCTACGGCGTCCTCTCGCTCCCGACGGTGATCCTCTTCGCCGGCGGCGAGCCGCAGGCGACGGTGCTACGGCGCGCAGCCGCGAGCGCGTTACGAGCGCGACGTTCGACCCGTACCTGTGACGACGGTCGCGCGCGGGCTGGGCCGACCTGCTCGAGGGCGAGGAGATCGCGTACGGCGGAGTCGAGCCGCGCGCGCGAGGCCCAGCGTCGAGCCGCTCCCGGACGATCTCGACCCACGCGTCGCCTCCGCGCTCGTCGCGAACGGCGTCACGCGCGCTCTACCGGCACCAGGCGGAGACGTGGGAGGCGGCGCGGCGCGGCGAGAACGTCGTCGTCACGACCGGCACCGCGTCGGGCAAGTCGCTCGCCTTCAACCTGCCCGTCCTCGACGCGATCGCGCGCGAGCCGAAGACGCGCGCGCTCTACCTCTACCCGACGAAGGCGCTCGCGCAGGACCAGGCGCGCGTCGCTCGCCGAGCTCCGGCTGCCGCGGGCTCCGCGCCCGCGATCTACGACGGCGACACGCCGAGCCGAGCGGCGCTGGCAGATCCGCAAGTGGTCGAACGTCATCCTCACGAACCCGGACATGCTCCACGTCGGCGTCCTGCCGCACCACGACCGCTGGGGCGACGTGCTCGCGAACCTCCGCTACGTCGTCGTCGACGAGGCGCACGTCTACCGCGGCGTCTTCGGCTCGCACGTCGCGAACGTCCTGCGGCGGCTGCGGCGGCTCGCGCGCGTCTACGGCGCCGAGCCGCAGTTCCTGCTCGCGTCGGCGACGATCGCGAACCCCGGCGAGCTCGCGCTCGCGCTGACCGGCGAGACGGCGACCGTCGTCGACGACGACGCGCGCGCCGCGCGCCGAGCGCGACGATCGTCGCTCTGGAACCCGCCGCTGCTCGACGCGGAGCTCGGCCTGCGCGCGAGCGCGCTCGGCGAGGCGTCGCGGCTGCTCGCCGAGCTCGTCGTCGCGCGGCCTGCGCACGATCTGCTTCGCGAAGAGCCGCAAGGCGGCGGAGCTGATCCACCGCTTCGCGCGCCGACCGGCGTCGACGCCGCGACCGCGGCGCGCCTCGCTCCGTACCGCGCCGGCTACACGCCGCAGCAGCGCCGCGAGATCGAGCGGCGTCTCGTCGAGGGCGAGCTGCTCGGCGTCACCGGCGACCGACGCGCTCGAGCTCGGGATCGACATCGGCCTGCTCGACTGCGCGATCTCGGTCGGCTTCCCGGGCACCGTCGCGTCGCTCCGCCAGCAGTGGGGCCGCGCCGGGCGCCGCGGGCACGGGCTCGCGATGCTCGTCGCGAGCGAGGACGCGCTCGACCAGTTCTTCATGCGCGAGCCGGACGCGCTGCTCGGCGCGCCGCGTCGAGGCGGCGATCCTCGACCACGCGAACCCGCGCATCCTCGACCGGCACGTGCTCGCGGCCGCGTTCGAGGCGCCGCTCGACGACGGCCGACGCCGCGACGCTCGGCGCCGAGGCGCTCGAGCGGGCCGCGCGTGCTCCCGAGCTCGAGCACACGCCGGCGGGCTACGTCTGGAAGGGCCGCGACTACCCGGCGGCGCGCGTCTCGCTCCGCTCGGGCGACGCCCGACGCGTTCACCGTCGTCGACGGCGAGACCGGCTCGCTGCTCGGGCTCGTCGAGCGCGAGCGCGCCTACTCGACCGTGCACGAGGGCGCGGTCTACCTCCACCTCGGCGAGCAGTACCTCGTGCGCGACGCTCGACCTCGACGACCGCGACGCGCGCTCGTCGAGCCCGTGCCGCGTGCGACTGGTACACGCAGGCGAAGAAGGAGACGGAGACGACGATCGAGCGAGCCGCTCGCAGCGGCGAGCGCGGCTCGGGCGTCGAGCTCCACTTCGGCCGCGTGTCGCGTGACCGAGCAGGTCGTCGCCTACGCAGCGCAAGGCGGTCGCGCGACGGCTCGACGATCGACGTCGTCGCCGCTCGACCTGCCGCGAGACGACGTTCGAGACGGAGGCGATCTGGTTCTGCCCCGAGCCGCGAGCAGCTCGAGGGCCTCGAGCAGATGCCGAAGCTCCTCGGCGCGCTCCACGCGGCCGAGCACGCGCTGATCGCGCTCCTGCCGCTCTGGGCGATGTGCGACCGCTGGGACATCGGCGGGCTCTCGACGAACCTCCACTACCAGACCGGGCCGCCCGACGATCTTCGTCTACGACGGCCACGCCGGCGGCGTCGGCATCACCGAGCGCGGGTTCGACCGCTTCGAGGGCTGGGTCGCGGACACCGCGCGGCTGCTCGACGGCTGCCCGTGCGCAGCGCGGCTGCCCGTCGTGCGTGCAGAGCCCGAAGTGCGGCAACCTGAACGAGCCGCTCGACAAGGCGCGGCGCGCGAACGCTCCTCGAGCGGATGCCAGTGCGTAGTGTCGATTCCGGCGAGCCGCTGCGTTCGTCTACATCGATGCAAGCGACGACAAGGAGGGCAGCGTGCAGTACATGGCACTGATCTACGCCGACGAGGACGGATGTGGTCGAGCTTCTCGGACGAGCGAGCGCGAGGCGTGCCTACGACCAGTACCGCGCGTTCGCGCGAGGCAGGCAGGCGCCGCGGGCGTGCTGGTCGGCGGGAACGAGCTCGCGACGACGACCGCGACGCGACGACGGTCCGCGTCCGCGACGACGAGACGCTCGTCACCGACGGGCCCTACGCCGAGGTCAAGGAGGCGCTCGGCGGCTACTACCTCCTCGAGTGCGCGTCGCTGGACGATGCGCTCGACTGGGCGGCCAGGATCCCGGCCGCCGAGCACGGCGCCGATCGAGGTCCGGCCGGTCTACGTCGATCCGGAGGAGGTGCAGCTGTGAAGTACGCGCTGCTCATCTACGGCGACGACAGTCCGGCGTGGGTCGATCTGCCCGACGAGGAGAGCGGCGCCGCTGCGCGCCGAGGAGATGCCGCAGCTGGGTCGCGCTCTTCGACGAGCTCGGCAAGGCCGATCCGAGCGTCGTCGGGCACGCGAGCTCGACGCGGCGCGCCGACGCGAAGGTCGTCCGCGTCCGTCGACGGCGAGCGCATCGTCACCGACGGCCCGTTCGCCGAGACGAAGGAGCAGCTCGGCGGCGTCTTCATCATCGAGCTCCCCGACCTCGACGAGGCGATCCGCATCGCGGCGCTCGTCCCGCCGGCGGAGCACGGCTCGATCGAGATCCGGCCCGTCTGCAGTAGCGCGGTGCAGCACGACGTCGAGCCGCGGTCTTCCGCGGAGGAGTGGGGCCGTGCCGTCGCGATCCTCACCCGCGTCCTCGGCGACCTCGAGCTCGCCGAGGACGCGGTGCAGGACGCGTTCGCGACGCGCGCTCGAGCGCTGGCCGCGCGACGGCGTGCCCGCGAACCCCGGCGCCTGGATCGTCACGACCGCGCGCAACCGCGCGATCGACCGGATCCGCCGCGAGCAGGTCTTCGCAGCGCAAGGCCGAGCTCTCGGCGCGCCTGCGAGCCGCTGCCCGCCGAGGAGGACGACGTGAGCGCGATCCCCGACGAGCGGCTCGCGCTCGTCTTCACCTGCTGCCACCCGGCGCTCGCGGCCGAGGCGCAGGTCGCGCTCGACGCTGCGCGAGGTCGGCGGCCTCGACGACGACCGAGATCGCGCGCGCGTTCCTCGTCGCCGAGCCGACGATGGCGCAGCGGCTCGTGCGCGCCAAGCGGAAGATCCGCGACGCCGGCATCCCGTTCCGCGTCCCGCCCGACCACCTCCTGCCCGAGCGGCTGCGCGTCGGTGCTGCGCGGTGCTCTACCTCGATCTTCAACGAGGGCTACGCGGCGACGGCCGGCGACGACCTCGTCCGCGCCGACCTGTGCGACGAGGCGATCCGGCTCGCGCAAGCTGCTCGCGCGTGCTGATGCCCGACGAGCCCGAGGCGCTCGGGCTGCTCGCGCTGATGCTCCTCCAGGACTCGCGGCGCGCACGCGCGCGTCGCGCCGACGGCGAGATCGTCCTGCTCGAGGATCAGGACCGCTCGCTCTGGGACCGGACGCGGATCGACGAGGGCGCTGCGCGTGCTCGAGCGCGCCGTGTCGCTCCGGCGGCCCGGGCCGTACCAGCTGCAGGCCGCGATCGCCGCGCGCGCACGCCGAGGAGCGTCGACCGACGGCGAGATCGTCGCTGCTCTACGACGCGCTCGCCGCGACTCGATCCGTCGCCCGGTCGTCGAGCTGAACCACGCCGTCGCGGTCGCGCTCGCGGGCGACGTCGAGCGCGGGCTCGCAGCTGATCGACGAGATCGACGGGCTCGACGGCTACCACCTCCTGCACGCCGGCGCGGGCCGACCTCCTGCGCCGCGCTCGACCGGCGGCGACGAGGCCGCGGCGGCGCTACCGCCGCGCGCTCGAGCTCGACCGACGAACGCGGCCGAGACGCCGATTCCTCGAGCGACGGCTAGCCGAGGTCTCGTAGGGCGAGCTCGACGGCCTCGGCGGCGCTCGCGCGCCGCAGAGCACGCCGTCGACCGCGGGAGCGCCCTGCCGAGCGCGACGACCGGCCGGCCGAGCCGCGAGCGCGAGCGCCGATCTCGGCGAGCGTGCCCGTAGCTGCCGCCGACCGCGATCACCGCGTCGCCGGACGCGGCGACGGCGAGGTTCCGCGCGTGGCCGATGCCCGTGACGACGACGTGGTCGGCCCACGGGTTCGCGCCGCGCGCGATCCTCGCCGGGAAGGATCGCGATCGTCGTCCCGCCGGCCGACTTCGCGCCGCGCGATGCGCGGCCGCCATCACCTCTCCGAGACCGCCGGTGACGACCGTGCAGCCTCGCTCGGCGAGCAGCCGCCCGACCTCCTCGGCCGCGCGCCTCGCACTCGGCGCCGCTGCCGATCACTGCGACCTGAGCGCGCCATCGTGGTAAGCATGACCCGTGGAGCGACGCGAGGCACGCGGTGGCACCCTCGTCCTCGGCGGCGGCTTCGCCGGGAGCTACGTCGCGCGGCTGCTCGGCAAGCGCGGCGCGACGATCGTCAGCCAGGAGAACTTCATGCTCTACACGCCGCTGCTGCCCGGAGGCGGCGTCGGGGACGCTCGAGCCGCGCCACGTCGTCGTGCCGCTCCGCGAGATGTGCCCGCACGCCGAGCTCGCTGCTCGGCGCGCGTCGCGAGCCACGACCGAGCGCGCACGGTCGGTCGCGTCGAGACGCGTCGCCGGACCGCTCGAGATCGGCTACGAGCGGCTCGTCGTCGCGCTCGGGCGCGGTCCCGCGCGTTCCCGATCCCGGGCCTCGCCGAGCACGGCGCTCGGCTTCAAGGACCTCGCCGACGCGATCGCCCTCCGCAACCACGTCCTGCTGCAGCTCGAGGCGCGCGACGCCGCCGACGCGAGCGAGCCGCGTCGCGAGCTCGGGTTCGTCTTCGTCGGCGCCGGCTACGCGGGCGTCGAGGCGCTCGCCGAGCTGCACGACCTCGTCGCGCGACGCGCTGCGCTACTACCCGACGCTCGCGCGACGAGCCCGCAGCGCTGGGTGCTCGTCGACGCCGCGCCGAAGATCCTCCCCGAGATCCCGCGCCGGCTCGGCGAGTACGCGGCGCAGCAGCTCGAGCGAGCGCGGCGTCGAGATCCACGTCGGCGACGACGCTCGAGTCCGTACGACGGCAGCGAGGCCGTGCTCGCGGACGGCGACGCGATCCCGGCGCAGCACGCTCGTCTGGACGGCCGGCGTGCGCGCGAGCCCGCTCCTCGCCGAGCTCGGCCTCCCGCTCGACGAGCGCGGCCGCGTCGTGGTCGACGAGACGCTGCGCGTCGAGGGCTGCGACGACATCTGGGCGCTCGGCGACTGCGCCGCGCGTGCCGAACACGACGACGCCCGGCGTCGTCGACCCGCCGACGTGCCAGCACGCGCTCCGCCAGGCGCGCCGGCTCGCGAAGAACCTGACCGGCACGCCGAAGCCGTACGGCTACCGGATGCTCGGCCAGGTCGCGACGCTCGGCCGCTACAAGGGCATCGCCGACGTCCTCGGCCTGCACGCTCTGCGGGCTTCCTCGGCTGGTTCGTCACGCGGACGTACCACCTCTACCAGCTGCCGCTCCTCACGCGGAAGCTGCGCGTCGTGGCCGACTGGACGGTCGCGCTCTTCTTCCGGCGCGACATCGCCGAGCTCTCGATGCTCGGCCATCCGCGGAAGCTCGGCGAGCGACTAGCTAGCGAAGCGACTTCAGCGCGGCCTTCAGCGACTGCTTGCCGCCGAGCACGCCGCGCGAAGAGGTCGCCGTGCGCGCGACGCCGGTCGAGCACGGCGTCCATCGTGAACGCCGTGCAGGGTCGAGGCCCCGACGCGACCTCGTCCCAGCGCAGCGGCGTCGAGACCGGGCGCGCCGGCCCGCGGGCGCACCGAGTAGACCGACGCGCGTCGTCTTCCCGGGCCCGTTCTGGTTCGCGTCGACGAGCACGCCGCGGCGCTTCGCCTTCGCCCACTCGGTCGTCGCGAGGCCCGGGTGCGCGCGCGCGAGCGCGCCGGCGACGATCGCCGGCGAACTCGCGCGCCTCCTCGAACGCGTGGCGCCGCGCGATCGGCACGAGCACGTGGATCCCGCGCGAGCCGCGACGTCTTCGGGAAGCTCTCGAGCCCGAGCAGGTCGAGCGGTCTGCTTGACGAGCAGCGCGACCTCGATCGACCTCCTCGAAGCTCGAGCCCTCGGACGGGTCGAGGTCGAACATGACCCAGTCGGGCCGGTCGGGCTGGTCGACGCGCGACGCACCACGCGTTCATGTCGATGCAGCCCATGTTGGCCATCCACAGCAGCGCGAGCTCGTCGTTCACGAGCGCGTAGTCGATGATGCGCTTCTCGCCCTCGCGCGTCGAGGCCGGGAACGGCGCGCGCTCGATCCAGTCCGGCATGTGCGACGGCGCGTCCTTCTGGAAGAAGCTCTTGCCCTGCCAGCCGTCGGGGTAGCGCTTCATCGTGAACGGCCGGTCCGCGCAGGTGCGGGACGAGCACCGGCGCGACGTCGCGGTAGTACGCGATCAGGTCGCCCTTCGTGATCCCCTCGTCGGGCCAGAACGGCTTGTCGAGGTTCGACAGGCTGGAGCTCGCGCGCGCCCGCGTCTCAGCGTCGTCGGCAGCGGCTCGCTCGCGGCGCACCTCGCGCGCCGGCTTGTCCTCGCGCAGGCCGAGGTACGACGGCGCGCGCAGCCGGCCCTCGTGCGTCCACTCGGCGAACTCGACCTCGGCGACGAGCGTCGGCTCGACCCAGGTGACGTCCGCCGCTTCGCACGCGCGGCATCTTCGGCACCTCGGCGAACGGCGAGTCGCGTCGCGCGCGAGCGGCTGCAGCAGCCTTGCAGCAGCCGCTCGATCTCGCTGTCGATGAAGCCCGTCCCGACGTTGCCGGCCCAGCGCAGCCCGCCCGCGTCGTGTACCGCCGAGCGACGAGCGCGCCGAACCCGCCCGCGCGGCGGCCCTGGCCGCGCGTGTACCCGGCGATCACGAACTCCTGCGTCTGTGCGCAGCTTCGAGCTTGTGCCAGTCGCGCGAGCGGCGTGCCGGGCTCGGTACGGCGAGTCGGCGCGCTTCGCGACGACGCCCTCGAGCTCCTGCTCGCGCCGCGGCCGCGAAGCAGCGCGGCGCCGTCGTCGAACTGGCGGCGAGACGAGACGCCCGTGCTGCGCCGGTCGACGAGCTCCTCGAGCGCGCTCGCGCGCTCGCCGAGCGGCACGTCGACGAGCGGCTCGCCGTCGAGCTCGAGCAGGTCGAAGAGCACGTAGCGACGAGCGTGCCCGCCGCCCTCCTGCAGGAGCGAGAAGCTCGAGCGGCCCTCGTCGTCGAGCGCGCAGATCTCGCCGTCGAGCACGGCGTCGGCGATCGTGACCGCATGCGCCGACCGCCGCGCGCGACGTCGCGGAAGCGCTCCGTGAGGTCGTTGCCGTTGCGGCTCGTGAGCGTCGCCGTCGCCGCCCGCGACGTCACGATCGCGCGGAAGCCGTCCCACTTCGGCTCGTACAGCCAGCCCTCGCCGGTCGGGAGCGCGTCCGAGGAGGTCGCGAGCATCGGCTGGTACGCGACGCGCCCGCCGCGCCGTCGTCGTCGTCCTTGCGGAGGAGCAGCCAGTTCTTCGGGTCGCCGTCGAGGTGCGCCGGCACGAGCGTCCAGACGCCCTCGAGCCGCTCGCCGTGGAGCCGCACGGTGAGCCCGCCGTCGCGCTTCTCCTCGAGCGAGCTCGTACGTGCCGCTGTCCCAGATCTCGACCGTGCCGGCGCCGTACTGCCCCGCCGGGATCTCGCCCTCGAAGTCCGCGTAGTCGAGCGGGTGATCCTCGACGTGCACGGCGAGATGCCGCTCGCCCGGCTCGAGCGGCACGCCCTTCGGGACCGCCCAGCTGCGCGAGCGCGCCGTTCGCGCTCGAGCCGGAAGTCGTAGTGCAGGCGCCGCGCGTCGTGGCGCTGGACCACGAAGCGGGGTCGGTCGCCGTGCTGTCGCCGGCCGCCGAACGGCTCCGGCGTCTTCCCCGGATCGCGCTTGCGCCGGTACTGGTCGAGGCTCACCTGTGGATTGTCGCCCGAAACGCAACTGCGTTCTTTACCAACACGGCTGCAACGATCGGCCTCTTCCCTGCTCAGACCGCTTAATCGCGACCGGGGATAAGCCTGTGGAATGATGGGGAAAACCGCCAGAAATGGCTCAGGTACGACGGCGAGGACGCCCATCACGCGGTACTTCGCACGCCGCTGCCGTCGCCGCTCCGTCGGATCGAGCGCCGTCGATCTCCTCGAGTGCAGCGACGAATGCCCTGCTCGAGCAGCTGCGCGGCCGCCGTCGGGGTCGCCATGGGCGCCGCCCTCGCGGCTCCGGCGACGATCCCGTCGATCGACGCCGAGCTCGAGGCAGTGCACGGCATCGGGCTTGAACGCGGCAGCGGCCTTCCGCGCCTCGCCCGCGTCGCGCCAGAGGATCGCGGCGCAGCCCTCGGGCGAGATCACCGAGTAGATCGCGTTCTCCTGCATCAGCACGCGGTCGGCGACGCGCGATCGCGACCGCGCCGCCGGAGCCGCCCTCGCCGATCACGCAGGCGACGGTCGGCACGCTCAGCCGCGCCATCGCCGCCTGCGAGCGCGCGATCGCGCCGCCCTGGCCGTGCTGCTCGGCGGCGACGCCCGGATAGGCGCCGGGCGTGTCGACCAGCGTGAGCGAGCGGGAAGCCGTGCCGGTCGGCGAGCTCCATCGCGCGCATCGCCTTGCGGTAGCCCTCGGGATACGCCATGCCGAAGTTGCGGCTCGTGCGCTCCTTCGAGGTCGCGGCCCTTCTGGTGGCCGACGAGCGACGATCGTGCGGCCGTCGAGCTTGCCGATGCCCGGTCGACGATCGCGTGGTCGTCGGCGCGGCCGCGGTCGCCGTGCAGCTCGAAGAAGTCGTCGAAGATGCGCTCGACGTAGTCGAGCGTGTACGGGCGCTCCGCGTGGCGCGCGAGCTCGACCGACTGCCAGATCTCCTCGTCGGTCGGCGTCCGCGCGCGAGCTGGTCGAGCTGCTCGCTGCAGGCGCGTCGAGCTCGCCGCTGAGCTTGCGTGCCGCGCAGGAGCTTCATGCCGCCGAGCTTGCTGAGGCGCTCGCGCAGCCGCAGCTCGGCTTCGCTCGGCACGTCGGCCTCGCGAAGAGCCGCAGGAGCCGCGCGAGCGTCGGCCGCAGCTCGGGCCGCGGGACGATCGCGTCGAGGTGGCCGAAGCGGAAGTTCGACTCGGCGAGGCCGAAGTCGTCGGGAGCTTCTCGCGCGTCGTCTGCGGCGACGACGCGCGGGCCGGCGAACGACATGCAGCGCGCCCGGCTCGGCGATCGATGACGTCGCCGAGGCTCGCGAAGCTCGCGAGCACGCCGCCCGTCGTCGGATGCGTGAGCACGGAGAGCATCGCGCCGCCGCGACTCGTGCAGCTCGTCGACGCGCGCAGACCGTCTTCGGCAGCTGCATCAGCGCGAGGATGCCCTCCTGCATGCGCGCGCCGCCCGACGCCGAGACCGAGACGAGCGGCAGCGCCGCGCTCGGCCGCGCGCTCGCAGGCGCGCGCGAACTTCTCGCCGACGACGCTCCCCATCGAGCCGCCCATGAACGCGAAGTCCATGACCGCGAGCTGGCACGGCTGGCCCTCGATCGCGGCCGCGCCGCATGACGATCGCGTCGCCGAGCCCGGTCTCGACCTCGGCCTCGGCGAGGCGCTCGGTGTACGGCCGCAGGTCGAAGAACTCGAGCGGATCCGCCGAGCGCAGGTCGTCGTCCTCCTCGGCGAACGAGCCCGGGTCGGCGAGCTGCTCGATCCGCTCGCGCGCCGCGCACGCGGAAGTGGTGCCCGCACTGCGGGCACACGCGAGAGCGTCTGCTCGAGCTCGTCGTCGCGGTAGTGCGAGCCGCAGCTCGGGGCACGTGTTCGGGTGGTCGGCGCTCTGGCGTCGGCTCGTCCGGTCGCTTGCTCTCGACCTCGACGTCGACGCGACCCTGGCCGGAAGACATGCGCTGGAGTCTAGTGCCGGGCTCAGAAGCCCGGCCGCGGCGAGCATCCGCGCGCGCGAGCAGCGCGTTGCGCTCCGGTCGCGAGGAAGCCGGTGACGCCCATCCCTGCGATCGTGCGTTCTGCCCGCGACGTCGCGCAGGAGCGCTTCGATCTCGTCGGCGGAAGGCCCGTCCGGCTCGGGGATGAGGACGTCGACCTCGCTCGGATCGAGCACGTCGAGGTCGAGCGCGACGTACGTCGGCGTCCACGCCTGTGAGCGCACGGTCGAGCGAGTCGTCGATCCCGGCCGCCGCCGATGAACTCCGACCTCGGGCGGATCGAGGTTGCGCGCTCCGACGAGCGCGGCGTCGCCGGGCGACACGACGCCTCCGTCGAGGAGCATCCGGAACGGCATGCCCCAGAGGTTCCCGGAGGGCGAGGTCTCGGGCGTGTTGAGGTCGCCGTGCGCGTCGATCCAGACGACGCGCGAGGCGGTCGACCCTGCGCGCGAGCCCGCGGCCGCGCCGACGTGCGTGCAGCAGCAGCCGCCGAGCGACGATCGGTCGCGCCGGCAGCGCCTCGGCGACCGCCTCGGTCTGCTCGTCGAGCGTGTCCGCGCTCGACGACCGCGACCTCGGGATACGGGCAGCGCGACGCGCGCACCTTCGACCATCGCCTTCGCCGCCGGAGCCCCACGCGGCGCGGGACGCGCACGAGCCCGGCCGCGAACGTCGCTGCCGCAGCTGTGGCACTCGTAGCGCGTCGCCGATCGCGACCGCCGTGAACGTCCTGCAGCTCGGGCAGCGGGCGCGCAGGGACGACATCAGCTGCGAGCCGGCACGAGCGCGTCGAGCGCGTCCGCGAGCCGTCGACAGCGCCCAGAGCGTCCACGGTCGGCCGCGGATCGTCCGGCTCGCCGAGCCGGTTGATCCAGATCGACGGGATCCCGAGCTCCGTCGGCAGGCGTCGATGTCGTGGAAGAGGCTCTGGGCGACGTGGACGTGCCGCGATCGAATCGGCTCCCGTCGCGCTCGCGGAACACCTCCCAGTGCCGGTGTGCCGGCTTGTACGAGCCGATCTCGCTCGCGACGATGGAGAGGTCGAAGTGCACACCGATCGCCTCCATCGACGCGTCGATGAGATCGCGGTCGGTGTTCGAAAGGATCCCGAGCCGCCAGCCTCGGCGCGCGAGCCTCCGTCAGCCCGTCGTGGCACGTCGTCGAACACGGGCCAGGTCGGCAGGGAGCGAGCGAGTGCGCTCGACCTCGCCCTCGGGCAACGTCAGCCCGGTCTCGCGCCGCGAGCCGCTCGAGCGCGATCGTGAGCACCTCGCGATACGACATGCCCGGCGTCGCCGCCTGGATCTCGGGCTCGAGCTCGTGGTAGCGAGCGAGCAGCTCGTCCGCCCGCGGCGACACCGAAGAGCTGCTCGAGCTCGGCGCGGATCCCGCCGTTCCAGTCGACGAGCGTGCCGTAGCAGTCGAACGTCGCCCACGCGCTCCACGCGCGCAAGCCTAATCTGCACGTCGGTGGTCGAGATCCGAGCGATGACGATGCGAGCGACTGGCCCGCGGTCGAGGCGATCTACGCCGAGGGCATCGCGACGCGCGCAGGCGACGTTCGAGACCGCGACGCCTCGACATGGGCGGTCGTTCGACGCCGGCTGGCATCGCCGAGCACCGCTCGTGCGCGATCGAAGGACGACCGCGTCGTCGGCTGGGCCGCTCTCGCTCCGACGTCGGCGCGCGGCGTGCTACGCCGGGGTCGCCGAGGACTCGGTCTACGTCGCCGGAGACGGCCCGCGGGTCGCGGAGTCGGACGCGCTCTGCATGGAGTCGCTGCGTCGCCGAGCGCCCGACGCGGCGGGCATCTGGACGATCCAGGCGGGCATCTTCCCGGAGAACACGCGAGCCTCGCGCTGCACGAGCAGCTCGGGTTCCGCGTCGTCGGCCGGCGCGAGCGCGGATCGCGCACAGCTCGACGGCGTCTGGCGCGACACGCGTCGCTCGCTCGAGCTGCGCGCTGCTGACGGGCAGCTCAGGCCGCTCTCGTCCCAGCGGCGGAACACGACGCAGGCGTTGTGCCCGCCGAAGCCGAACGAGTTCGAGACGCGCGACCTCGACGTCCTGCGTCGACGCGCCTCGTTCGGGATGTAGTCGAGGTCGCACGTCGGGATCCGGCGTCCTCGTAGTTGATCGTCGGCGGCAGCACGCCGTCGCTGCAGCGCGAGGATCGTGAAGATCGCCTCGACCGCGCCGGCGGCGCCGAGGCAGTGGCCGGTCGCGCCCTTCGTCGAGGAGACCGGCGTCTGTGCGCGCGTTCTCCTCGCCGAGCGCGAGCTTGAGCACGCGCGTCTCGCCGCGTCGCCGAGCGGCGTCGACGTGCCGTGCGCGTTGACGTAGCCGATCTCGTCGGGCTCGATGCCGGCGTCGCGCGAACGCCATCGTCATCGCGCGCGCCGGGTTCGCGCCGGTCGGGTCGGGCTCGGTGACGTGGCTCGCGTCGGACGAGACGCCGTAGCCGAGCAGCTCGGCGTAGATCTTCGCGCCGCGCGCCTGCGCGTGCTCGAGCTCCTCGAGCACGAGCACCGCGCCGGCCTCGCCCATCACGAAGCCGTCGCGCTCGGCGTCGAACGGCCGCGACGCCGCCTCGGGATCGTCGTTGCGGCGCGAGAGCGCGCGCATCGCGCCGAAGCCGGCGATGCCGACCTCGCGTGATCGGCGCCTCGGTGCCGCCGCAGAACATCACGTCCGCGCGGCCGAGCCGGATCGCGTCGAGCCCGTCGCCGATCGCCATGTTCGAGGCGGCGCAGGCGGTGCACTGCGACAGCGAGCGGCCCGTGCGTGCCGAGCTCCATCGAGACCCAGCCGGCGCCCATGTTCGGGATGATCTGGACGATCGAGAACGGGTTGACCCGGTCCGGGCCGCGCTCGATCAGGCTCGTCGTAGCAGTCCTCGAACGACGTCGAGGCCGCCGATCCCGGTCGCGATCGCCGCGCCGACGCGGTCGGCGCTCCGGCGCGATCGTCGATGCCCGCAGTCCGCCTCGGCCATGCGCGCGGCCGCGAGCGACCAGCTGCGCGAAGCGGTCCATCCGCCGCGCCTGCTTGCGGTCGATCCACGTCGTCGGCTCGAAGTCCTTCAGCTCGCAGGCGAAGTGGACGTCGTAGTCGCGTCGTGTCGAACTGCGTGATCTCGGCCCGCGCCGGACTCGCCCGCGACCAGGTTCGCCCACGTCGACTCGACGTCGTTGCCGAGCGGCGTCACCATGCCCGAGCGCCGGTGATGACGACCCGGCGCCGTCCGTTGTCGCTCGCCGGCCATCGCTACATCCCCAGTCCGCCGTCGACGAGCAGCACCTCGCCCGTGATGAACGACGGCCTCGTCGGAGCAGAGGAAGCGTACCGCCCCGGCGACGTCCTCCGGATCGCCGAGCCGGCCGAGCGGCGTGTTCTCGAGCATCGCGCTGCGTCGCCTCCTCGGGCAGGACGTCGGTCAGCTGCGTCTTCACGTAGCCGGGAGCGACGACGTTCGCGCGAACGTTGCGGCTGCCGAGCTCGCGCGCCAGCGACTTCGTGAACCCGATGATCCCGGCCTTCGAGGCCGCGTAGTTCGTCTGGCCCCAGTTGCCGTGGACGCCGACGATCGAGGAGATGTTCACGATCGACGCCGCGCGCGCTTCATCATCGCCGCGCGCGACCGCGCGGCAGGTGTAGAAGACCGACGCGAGGTTCGTGTCGATCACCGTCGCGCCAGTCCTCGTCGGACATCCGCGCGAGCAGGCCGTCGCGCGTCAGCCCGGCGTTGTTGACGAGGATGTCGAGGTCGCCCGCCTCCTCGACGAGCGCGCTGCGCCGACGTCCGGGATCCGAGACGTCCGCCTGCACGGCGCGGCCGCCGATCTCCGCGGCGAGCGCCTCGGCCTCGTCCGCGCCCGGTGCGGTAGCAGACGACGACCGACGCTCCGCCGCGCCGCGAGCTCGGTCGCGATCGCGCGGCCGATCCCGCGGGACGCGCCGGTGACGAGCGCCGTCTTGCCCTCGAGCGAGCAGAACGCCAGCGTCACCGAGCGAGTGCTTCCTGCGCGCGCTCCAGGCTGTCGAGGTCGAGTTCACCGAGATCGTCTTGACGCCGCGGTCGATCCGCTTCACGTAGACCGCGAGAGCACGTTGCCCGGCCCGACCTCGACGAAGGTCGTCGACGCCCGTGCCGGATGAGCTCCGTCGCCGCCTGCGTGAACCGCACCGGCGCCGGTCAGCTGGTCGACGAGCAGCGCGCGACGCGCTGCGCGGGCTCGATCTTCGCGGTCACCGTCGACATGAACGGCGCGACGCGGCTCGGCGAACTTGACCCGGTCGAGCGCCGGGCGGAGCCGGTCGGCAGCGCTCGCGACGAGCGGGCTGTGGAACGCGCCCGAGACCTTGAGCGATCACGGCTCGTCGGGCGCCGAGGCTCTGCGGCCTCGGCGCAGCACTCCTCGACCGCCTCGTGCTCGCCCGAGACGACGATCTGGCCCGGGCAGTTGTAGTTCGCCGGCCACACGCCGACGATCCGCCGGCAGAGCTTCTCGACCACCTCGTCCGCGAGCCCGAGGATCGCCGCCATCGCGCCGGGCCGCTGTCGCGCGGCCTCGGCCATCGCGAGACCCGCGCTCGCGCACGAGCCCGATCGCCGTCGCCGGTCTCGAGCGACCCGGCCGCCGCGAGCGCCGCGAACTCGCCGACCGAGTGGCCGACGACGACGTCCGGCTCGATGCCCGCGCTCGCGCATCGCGGCGAGGATCGCGAGGCTCGTCGCGACGAGCGCCGGCTGCTGCACCTCGGTCTCGACGAGCTCCTCGAGCGGCGTCGTCGAAGCAGAGCTGCTCGAGGTCGAGGCCCGACGCCTCGCGAGCCGATCGCGGTAGACCTCCATCGCCTCGGGCACGGCCTCGGCGATCTCGCGTCCCATGCCTGCCTCGAGCGAGCCCTGGCCCGGGAAGCAGAACGCGACCTTCGCTCATGCGGCGTCCTCCCGTTCGTCCATTCGATCAAGCGCCGAGCCCCACGTGAGGCCCGCGCCCATCCCGGTCATCAGCACCAGCTGCCCCGTCGCTGCAGCCGTCCGTCCGCCGCGCGCGTCGGCGAGCGCGAGCGGGATCGAGCCCGACGAGGTGTTGCCGTAGCGATCGACGTTCACGACGGTCTTCTCCGGCGGGATGCCGAGCTTAGCCGACCGCGTAGTCGATGATCCGCTTGTTCGCCTGGTGCGGGACGTAGACGTCGACGTCGTCGACGGTCTTGCCCGCACTCGTCGAGCACTGCCGTCGCGGACGAGACCAGCACCCGCGTCGCGAACTTGAAGACCTCGCGGCCGTTCATCTTCACGAAGCGACTCCGGATCGTCGAAGTGCCGCGAGCCGCTGCCCGGGTAGCCAGAGGTGCTCGCCGCCGCCGCCGTCCGCGCCGAGCTCGAAGCCGAGGAAGCCGCCCCGCTCGACCGGCTCCATCACGACGGCGCCGGCGCCGTCGCCGAAGAGGACGAGCGTCGAGCGGTCGCTCCCAGTCGAGGATCTTCGAGAGCACGTCGCCGCCGACGACGAGCGCGCGCTGCGCGAGAGCCCGACGGCGAGCATCCCGTACGCCTGCGCGATCGCGTAGACGAAGCCGGTGCAGCCGGCGAGGAGGTCGTAGGCCGCCGCGTCCGGCATCCCGAGCTGCGTCGGCGAGCAGCGCCGACGAGGTCGGGAACATCATGTCCGGCGTCACCGTCGCGCACGATCAGGAGGTCGATCGTCGCTCGCGTCGACGCCCGCGTCGTCGAGCGCCGCGCGCGCAGCCGGGCAGCGCGATGTCGGTCAGCGCCTCGTCCTCGCGCGCGATCCGCCGCTCGCGGATCCCGGTCCGCTCGACGGATCCACTCGTCCGACGTGTCGACGATACTGCGCGAGCTCGTCGTTCGTCATCACGTCGGTCGGGCACGTGCACACCGAGGCCCGTGATCCCGATCCGCGACGCCGTTCGCGCGATGCCGATCACTCGCTCCACCGCGAACGTCAGCGTCCCGCGCGCGGCGAGCGTCGCCGCCGACGTGCGCCGTCGCCTTGCCGCGGCCGATCGGGCCGCGCACCGTGTCGATCTCGCACGTCGAGCGTGAGCACGTCGCCCGGCTCGACGACGCGCTTGAAGCGGCAGTCGTCGATGCCCGCGAAGAACGCGATCTTGCCGCGGTTCTCCTCCTCGACGAGCACGGCGACCGCGCCGGTCTGCGCCATCGCCTCGACGATCAGCACGCCCGGCATGACGGGCCGCTCGGGAAAGTGGCCCGCGAACCACCAGTCGTCGGCGCTGCACCGACTCGGCGCGCGACGACGCGCTCGGCCGGGCTCGAGCTCGGTCACCTCGTCGAGCAGGAGGAACGGGTCGCGGTGCGGGAGGATCGACTCGATCGTCGTCCTTCCCGAAACGGGGCGTCAGGCGTTTGCACGAGCGCGAGTCTACTGGCCCGGTCCGGCGGCTAATCGCCGCGCTGGATGCGCACGACCGGCCGCTCAGCGTTGCCCGGCGGCGTCCCACGCGACCGACGCGAACCCGCGTCAGCGGACCGCTCCACGGGATCCGGACGACGCCCGGCCCGTCGCACCTCGTCGACGCAGCGACTGCGCCGTCGATCACGAACGTGAGCGTCGACGGCTCGCTCACCTCGACCCGCAGCGCGCTTGCCCGGGAGGATGCGCACGCGCGGCGCGACGGTGTCGAGAGACGAACGGGACGCCGTACGAGACGACCCCGACTCCGCCCGTCGCCTCGACCACCGCGACGGTACGCACCGTCGCGCAACACTGACCGGACGCGCGCTGCGCCGTCCCACGTGAAGCCGAGCGTTCCAGGCACGAAGCGAGCCGGCGAGCGGGCTCGCGACCCAGCGTCCTTCGCGCTCGATCCGGATCCTGACCGTCGCGCAGGCGCCGCGAGCGTGAACGGCATGCTCAGACGTGTCCTTGCGCCCGTCGCCGTTCGGGGAGAACGCCGCCGGCGCGACCGTCACGAGCCCGAGCGTGCGGTTGACGCTCAGCGGGATGACGCTTCTGCACGGAGACGCCCGCCGCCGTGCGAGCCGTGACGACGACGTTGTAGTCACCGTCCGCGAGCGCCGCTCCGTCGATCGGTCACCGTGTGCTGGCCCGGCTCGCGTCCAGACGCGATCGACGACGCGTCGCGACGACGCCTCCGATCGCGTCGGCGATCTCGACCGTGACGTTCGCGGGCGCCGAGATCCGGTACGTGAGCGTCGCGGTGTCCGCCTGGCCGTCGCCGTTCGGGCTGATCGCCTCGGGCTCGGCGGCGAGCGTCTCGATCGCGAGCGGCGCTGCGCCGCCGCCGGCGCGGAGAGTCCCGGTCGCCGGGCGTGCGCGCCCGGCGCGCGATCGTCCACGTGTACGAGCCGGCGGGCGCGCCGGCCGACTCCCACGTCCAGTCGACGGCCGTGCCCGTCCCGAGCCGCGTGCCACCTCGGCGCCGGCCGAGCTCGTGATCGGCGACCGTCCACGGCTGCGCGCGCGAGAGCCTGCGCGCGAACGCGGATCGACGTGCCGCTCGACCTCGGCCTTGCGGCTCGAAGATCTTCAGCCCTCCGAGCGCCGCGGCCGTCGCCGCGATCGCGCCGAGGCGCGCGTAGAGCGCGTTGCCCGGGCACTCGGTGAAGCCCGGTGTCGCGGTGACCGGAGACCGCGCTCAGCAGCACCGGGATCCCGCTCGCGTAGCGCTCGCTGCCGCCGGAGATGTACGTGAGGAAGCGACGTCGGATCGACGTGCGCGAGATCGAGCCGCCAGGCGATGCAGCCGCGGCGATCGCGTCCTGCGCTGCCGGCGACGGCGGCGTCGCCGTACGTCCCGAGGAGCGCGATGCCGACGGAGCCGGTGTTGAAGCCCAGCGCGTGCGCGCCGATCGACGTTCCGGTCGATGCCGCCGTAGCGGCCCTCGTAGACCGTGCCGAAGCGGTCGACGAGAAAGTTGTAGCCGATGTCGTTCCAGCCGTTCCCCTGCACGTGGTAGAGCTCGATCCCTCGCACGATCGCGGCGGCCTCGGCGCGCGAGTAGTCGTTCGGCCGGCCGTGTGGTGCACGATCGCGAACCGCAGCGTCGGCGCGTAGCTCGGCGGCGCCGCGCCGGATCGACTCGTCCGCGCCCCAGGCAGCCGCGGCACGATCGGCGGCGAGCCGTCGCGGCGGCGACGCCTGAGCGGGATCGCGACATCCGGGCTCCACACGAGCGTGCGCGCGAACGCGAGTCACGTGCCCGACGGACCGCGCCTCGATGCGCGTCCGACGGCCCGACCCACCACGGGTTGCCCGAGCCGCCAGCCTGCGCGCGCGCTGCTCCGCGCGAGCCCGCGTCGGGCCCGTCCTCGGCCTCGGGCGCTGCCGGCCGCCAGGCGCTCCAGCGCCCGCCGGTCGCGCGTGTGCGGAACAGCTCGACCTGCCCGTGCCGCGCCAGTGAGACGCCGACGAGCGTGAAGCGCGAGACCGCGGCGCGACGCTCCGACGGAGCGCGCGCTGTCCGCGAGCGGAGCTCGACGCGTCGTCACGTGCGCAGCGCTCGAGCCGAAGGCAGACGGTGCGACGGCGAGCGCGGCGAGAGACGGCGAGCGAGAGGCAGAGTGCGGCGCACGGGGATTCCAGGGTGGCTCGTGCGACCGCTTCGCGCGGCAAGAGCGTCGACACCTCCGCTGATAGAATCCTTACACCGGTGCCAGGCCGCTGTTTGCGGGGATTTCGTGCCTCGTCGGCGCTGCTCGCGGCGCTCGCGGCGCGCGCCGGCGTGCTCGCGCAGAACGACCGCGCCGTCGCGTCCTCGCCGTCCACCTCGACAACGACATCAACCCGGTCACGCAGGAGTACGTCGAGGACGCAGGTCGACCGCGCCGAGGACGACGGGCTACGCGCGCGGTCGTGCTCGTCCTCGACACGCCCGGCGGCCTCGGATCGTCGATGCGCGACATCGTCGAAGCGCTTGCTCGCGTCGACGGTGCCCGGTCGTCGTCTACGTCGCGCCGTCGGGCTCGAGCGCGGACTCCGCGGGCGCCGTGATCGGCGATGGCCGCCGACGTCGCTCGCGATGGCGCCGCAGACGAACATCGGCTCGTCGACGCCGATCTCGCTCGAACGGCGCAGGACATCTCGACAGGACCTGCGCCGGAAGATCGTCAACGACGCGGCCGCGTACGTCGGCGAGCTCGCGCGCGAGCACGACCGCAACGTCGGCGCGGCGCGAGGCGATGGTCGCGCGACGCGTCGAACTACGGCGCGCGCGAGGCGCAGCGAATCGGGCGTCGTCGACGTGATCGCGCCGACGCTTCCCGCGCTGCTCGAGCGAGATCGACGGCACGAAGACCGTGCCGAAGGGCCTCGTCCTGCACACCGCCGGAGCGCAGATCGAGCGACGTCGAGATGAGCTTCTGGCAGCGCGCGCTCGACTTCCTGATCGACCCGAACCTCATCGCGCTGATGCTCTCGATCGGCCTCATCGGCATCGTCGTCGAGCTCTGGAACCCGGGCCTGATCTTCCCGGGCACGGTCGGCGCGATCTCGCTGATCCTCGGGCTCTACGGCCTGCAGGTGCTGCCCGTCTCGCTCGCCGGGCTGCTGCTGATGCTCCTCGCCGCGCGGCTTCTTCGTCGCGGACGCGTTCCTCCCGACGCCACGGCGCCGCTCACGCTGGCCGGCGCGATCACTGTTCGTGCTCGGCGCGCTGATGCTCTTCGATCCGGCCGGGCGACGCGTACCAGGTGTCGCTTCCGGTCGCGGTCGCGATCGCCGGGACGCTCGCGCTCCTGCTCGGTGTCGCGCTCACCCGCGTCGTGCGAGCCGCGCGCAACCCGGTCGCGGTCGGCACGCAGCGGCCTCGTCGGCGACGAGGGCGTCGTTCGGCGCGAGGGCCTGCGTCGCAGGTCAACGGCGAGCTCTGGCGCGCGCACACCGAGCGACGGCTCTCCGCTCGTCCCCGGCGACCACGTCACGGTCGAGCGCGTCGAGGAGGGCTTCGCAGCTGCGTCGTAGGATCCCCGGTGCACCCGACCGAGGAGGAAGCGCGCTAATGGCCAGCTGCCGGAATTGCGATCGTCGCCGTACTCGTCATCGTCCTGCTGATCCTCTTCGCGGCGGTCAAGATCGCCCGCGAGTACGAGCGCGGCGTGATCTTCCGCCTCGGCCGGCTGCTGCCGCAGCCGAAGGGCCCGGGCCTCTTCCTGCTGATCCCGATCGTCGACCGCATGGTGAAGGTCGACCTGCGCACGGTGACGCTGAACGTCCCGCCGCAGGAGGTGATCACGAAGGACAACGTGCCCGTGCGCGTCAACGCGGTCGCGTACTTCCGGATCGTCGAGCCGAACGGCGGCGATCGTCCAGGTCGAGAACTACATGGTCGCGACGTCGCAGATCGCGCAGACGACGCTGCGCTCGGTGCTCGGCCAGCACGTCCTCGACGAGCTCCTCTCCGAGCGCGACAAGATCAACGCGATCCTGCAGGCGATCATCGACGAGGCGACCGTCGCCGTGGGGGATCAAGGTCTCGGTCGTCGAGGTCAAGGACGTCGAGATCCCGGCGAGCATGCAGCGCGCGATGGCGCGCCAGGCCGAGGCCGAGCGCGAGCGGCGCGCGAAGGTCATCTCCGCCGAGGGCGAGTTCCAGGCCTCGGAGCGGCTGAAGGACGCCGCCGCGGTGATGGCGCAGGAGCCGATCACGGTGCAGCTCCGCTACCTGCAGACGCTGCTCGAGATCGGCGCGTCGAACAACTCGACGATCGTCTTCCCGATCCCGATCGACCTGCTCACCGCGCTGTCGAAGCCGGCTGACGCAAAGCCGGCGCGTAGCTCAGAGCGGTCGGCTCTTCGGCGTCGACTTCGGGCTCCGCGCTCAGCCTGTGCGCTGCGTGCTCGGGAACGGCTTCGGGATCTCAGCGTCCTCGTCCGCGCCGACGACCGGCGCGAGCGTCGAGACCTGCTCGCCCTCGCGGAGCCGCATCACGATCACGCCCTGCGTCGACGCGGCCGGCGCGCTTGATCCCGTCGACCGGAATCCTGATCACGGTGCCGCCGTCCGAGATCAGCATCACCTGGTAGCCGTCGCGGACGATGCGCGCGCCGGCGAGGCGGCCCTTGCCTCTCGACGAGCTGCACCGTCTTGACGCCCATCGTGCCGCGGCCCTTGACCGGGTAGTCGCCGACGCGCGTGCGCTTGCCGTAGCCGTTCTCGGTGACGACGAGCAGGTCGGCGTCGTCGTCGGCGATGTCGACCTCGATCACCTCGTCGTCGCCGCGCGAGCTTCATCCCCGCGACGCCGGACGTGTCGCGGCCCATCGCGCGCACGTCGCTTGCTCGTGGAAGCGGACCGCCTGGCCCATCCGCGAGACCATGAGGACGTCGTCGTCGTCGCCGGCGAGGCGCACGCCGATCGAGCTCGTCGTCCTCGCGCAGCTTGATCGCGATGATCCCGTCGGCCTTGAGCGGCGTGTTGTACGCGGCGAACTCCGTCTTCTTGACGATGCCCTTCTTGCGTCGCGAAGACGAGGTACTTCGCCTCCTCGAAGTTCGCGCGTCGCGATGACGGCGCGCACGTCCTCGTCCTGGCGGAACGGCGAGCAGGTTGACGATCGCGCGGCCCTTCGACTGCCGCGAGCCGAGCGGCAGCTCGTGCACCTTGAGCCGGTAGACCTTGCCGACGGTCGTGAAGAAGAGGATGTAGTCGTGCGTCGAGGCGACGAACAGGTGCTCGATGTAGTCGTCGTCCTTCATGTCCATCCCCATGACGCCGATGCCGCCGCGGCGCTGCTCGCGATAGGTGGTCACCGGTAGCCGCTTGATGTAGCCGGAGCTGCGTGATCGCGATCACCATGTCCTCCTCCGCGATCATGTCCTCGAGCTCGAGGTCGGTCCTCGCCGGCGACGATCTCGGTGCGCCGGTCGTCGCGCTCGCCGTAGATCTCCTTGATCTCGAGCAGCTCCTCGCGGATCAGCGCCGTCGATCCGCGACTCGTCGCCGAGGATCGCGCGGAGCTCGGCGATGCGCTCCTGCAGGTCGGCGTACTCGTCCTCGACGCGCTTGCGCTCGAGGCCGGTGAGCGCGCGGAGCCGCAGGTCGAGGATCGCCTGCGCCTGGATCTCGCGACAGCTCGAAGCGCTCCATCAGGCCCGTCGCGCGCCTCGTCGGTGTCGTCGGACGCGCGGATCAGCGCGATCACCTCGTCGAGGTTGTCGAGCGCGATGAGGTAGCCCTCGAGGACGTGCGCGCGGTCGCGCGCCTTGCGCAGCTCGTACTTCGAGCGCCGGGTGACGACCTCGCGCTGGAAGTCGAGGTAGTGGCGGACGAGCTCGAGCAGCGACAGCGTCCGCGGCACGCCGTCGACGAGCGCGACGGCGTTGTAGCCGAACGTCGTCTGGAGCGCCGTGTGCTTGAAGAGCTTGTTGAGCGCGACCTGCGGGACCGCCTCGCGCTTGAGCTCGATCTGGATGCGCATGCCGGTCTTGTCGGAGTGGTCCTGGAGGTCGGAGACCTCGGTGATCACCTTGTCGCTGACGAGGTCGGCGATCTTCGTGATCACGCCGCCGTCGCCGCCCTTCTTCACGCCGTACGGCAGCTCGGTGACGATGATCGCGTTCTTGCCGCCGCGCAGCTCCTCGACGTGCGCGCGGGCGCGCATGACGATCCGGCCGCGGCCGGTCCGGTACGCGTCGCGGATGCCCGCGCGGCCGACGATGATCGCCGCCGGTCGGGAAGTCCGGGCCCTTGACGTGCTTCATCAGGTCGCTCGACGCTCGCCGTCGGGCTTGTCGATCAGCGCGACGACCGCGTCGATCGTCTCGCCGAGGTTGTGCGGCGGGATGTTCGTCGCCATGCCGACCGCGATGCCCGGCGAGCCGTTGACGAGCAGGTTCGGGAAGCGCGACGGCAGCACCGACGGCTCGCGGCGCGACTCGTCGTAGTTCGGGCCGAAGTCGACCGTGTCCGCGTCGATGTCGCGGAGCATCTCGGTCGCGAGCCGCGCGAGCCGGCACTCCGTGTAGCGCATCGCGGCCGGCGGGTCGTCGTCGATCGAGCCGAAGTTGCCCTGCCCGTCGACGAGCGGGTAGCGCAGCGAGAACGGCTGCGCCAGCCGGACGAGCGTGTCGTAGATCGCGCTGAGTCGCCGTGCGGGTGGTAGTTGCCCATCACGTCGCCGACGACGCGCGCGCACTTGACGTACGGCCGGTTCGGCTGGATGCCCGGCCTCGTGCATCGCCGTAGAGGACGCGGCGGTGCACGGGCTTGAGGCCGTCGCGCACGTCCGGGCAGCGCGCGCGCCGACGATCACGCTCATCGCGTAGTCGAGGTAGCTCGAGCGCATCTCCTGCTCGAGCTCGCGCGGCTCGATGCGGCCGGCGCCGAGCGGCTCGCGATCGACATCAGACATCCAGGAACCTCACGTCCTTGCGCGTTCTGCTCGATGAAGAGCGCGGCGCGGCTCGACCTGGTCGCCCATCAGCGTCGAGAACACCTGGTCGGCGGCCGCGGCGTCCTCGACGTCGACGCGGATGAGCATGCGCTTCGCCGGATCCATCGTCGTCTCCCAGAGCTGCTCCGGGTTCATCTCGCCGAGGCCCTTGAAGCGGCTGATCTGGATGCCCTCCTTCGCGAGCTCGAGCGACCGTCGCGCGGAGCTCCTCGAAGGTCTCGCGCGTCGCGCGTCTTCTTGCCGAACGCGACGGTGAACGGCGGCAGCGCCGACGATCTCGCCGAGCTCGCGCGTACGCGCGTTGCAGCCGTGCGCGTACGATCGGCGAGCCGAGCATCGCGGTCGGCAGCGTCGACGTGCGTGCGCGGCGCTCGTCTCGCGTCTCGACGACCTCGCACGCGGAGCACGTCGTCGAGCGTCCTCGACGACCGTCGAGCTCGTAGCCGTTCGGCGCGGATCGACGCGATCGAGCGCGGCGGCGTTCGGCGGCGTCGTGCGGTCGTCGGCCTCGACGAGCCGGTGCGCGATCGACGAAGCGCGGCGGCGGGGCCGAAGTCGGCGCGCGAGCTTGCGACGCCCACGCCTCGAGCTCGGCCAGCGTCGCGCGACGAGCCGCGCCCACGCGCGCCTCGGTGAGCTTGACGTCTCGCGCCGTCGCGGGCGGTCACGGTCGATGTCCTTGACGCGCTCGCGCACGAGCAGCTCCTCGAGCTGCGCGTCCTTCTCGAAGTAGCAGCTCCTGGCTGCCGAGCTTCACGCTGGTAGAGCGGCGGCACGGCGATGTAGACGTGGCCGCGCTCGACGAGCTCCGGCATCGTGCCGGTAGAGGAACGTGAGGATCGAGCGTGCGGATGTGCGCGCCGTCGACGTCGGCGTCGGTCATCACGATGACGCGGTGGTAGCGCAGCTTCGCGATGTCGAACTCGTCGCCGATACCCGGTGCCGATCGCGGTGATCATCGCCTGGATCTCCGTGTTCGAGAGCACCTTGTTGATGCGGTTCTTCTCGGAGTTGATGATCTTGCCGCGCAGCGGCAGGATCGCCTGGTAGTCGCGGTCGCGGCGCCTGCTTCGCCGAGCCGCCGGCGCGAGTCGCCCTCGACGATGAAGAGCTCGCGCGGACTCGGGATCGTTGATCGAGCAGTCGGCGAGCTTGCCCGGCAGCGACGAGCGTCTCGAGCGCGCTCTTGCGGCGCGTCAGCTCGCGCGCCTTGCGCGCGGCCTGCCGCGCGCGCGCGGCGGCGATCGCCTTGCTGACGATCTGCCGCGCCTCGGTCGGGTTCTCCTCGAGGAACTCGCGCGAGCTTCTGGTTGACGACCGTGCTCGACGAGGCCCGCGACCCGCGGGTTGCCGAGCTTCGTCTTCGTCTGGCCCTCGAACTGCGGGTTCGCGCAGCTTCACGGAGATGACCGCGGCGAGGCCCTCGCGGACGTCCTCGCCCTCGAGGTTGTCGTCCTTCTCCTTGAGGAGGCCCTTCGTCGCGCGCGTACTGGTTGAGCGTGCGCGGTCAGCGCGGCGCTGAAGCCCGAGAGGTGCGTGCCGCCCTCGTGCGTGTTGATGTTGTTCGCGAACGAGAAGACCGACTCGACGTACGAGCTGTTCCACTGCATCGCGACCTCGACCTGCGCCCTCGTCGGTCTCGCCCTCGAAGTAGACGACGTGCTTGTGGATCGGGTCCTTCGCTCGTTCACGTGCGCGACGAAGTCCCTGATCCCGCCCTCGTAGTGGAACTCGTCGGTCCGCCGCCGGCGCGCTCGTCGACGAGCACGATGCGCAGGCCCGCGCGTGAGGAACGCCGTCTCGCGCAGCCGCTGCGACGAGCGTCGCGGCGGCGAACTCGGTCTCCTCGAAGACCTCGGAGTCGGGGAGGAACGAGATCGTCGTGCCGGACTCGTCCTTCGGGCGCACGCCGATCGTCCTCCATGTCCGCCGTGGGCTCGCCGCGCGGCGAACTCCTGGCGGTAGACCTTGCCGTCGCGTCGCACCTCGGCGACGAGCCACTCGGAGAGCGCGTTCACGACCGAGACGCCGACGCCGTGCAGGCCGCCCGAGACCTTGTAGCCGTCGCCGCCGAACTTCCCGCCGGCGTGGAGCTTGGTCAGGACGACCGTGAGCGCCGGAAGCCCCTGCTCCGGGATCACGTCGACCGGGATGCCCGCGCCCGCGTCGACGACCGTGACCGAGTTGTCGGGATGGATCGTGACCTCGACGAGGTCGTTGCGGCCTGCGAGCGCCTCGTCGACGGCGTTGTCGACGACCTCGTAGACGAGGTGATGGAGGCCTCGCGAGCCCGGTCGAGCCGATGTACATCCCGGGTCGCAGACGGACCGGCTCGAGGCCCTCGAGGACGGTGATGTCCTTTGCGGTATAGGCTGCTTCGGCCATCTAAAAAGCCCTGCAAATCGCCATATTGCGGGCTGGGATAAGTCTACCAGAACTGGCGGTCGGACCGGGCCTTGACGCAGGCTGGCCGCGAGCCGCTCGGCGACGAGCTCCGCGGAGCTCGGATCGTCGATCGATCGCGGCCGCTCGCCGAGCTGCCTCCGACGCGTCTTCCGGCGGCACGCTCGGAGGCTGCGGCTGCGGCGGCGACCGGCTCGACGGCTGCGCGTCCCGGCTTCGCGGCAGCGGCCCGACGGCGAACCGCAGCTTCGCTGGCGCGCGCACGCCGAGCTGCCGCGCAGCGCTCGCGAGGATCGTCTCCGCGAGCGGCGCGAGCTCTGAACGCCCAGGTCGCCGACTCGACGGTCGCGACGTGGAGCGTTCCGTCGCGGCGCGATGCCGCGAGCGGCCACGCTCGCCGCGCGATCGTCTCGCCCGACCGCGGCCGGCCAGGCGCGCGTCACTGCCGCGAGGCGGGACGGCGTCGGCTCCCGCCGCGACGAGCTCGCTCTCGACCTCGTCGCCGAGCCGGTCCATCAGCGCGCACCGTCGCCCGGCGTCACGGCGAGAGCTTGCGCGGGCTCGCCCGGAAGCGCCGCGGCAGCGGTCGCCGTGACGACGGTCTGGCCCGCGCCGGCGACGATCGCTCGGCGAGCGCGCGGCGGCGGTCGCCGTCGAGCTCGGACGAGCACGTCGTCGAGGAGCAGCGAGCGGCGACGTCCCGCTGCCGCTGCGCAGCGCCGCCGCCTCGAGCATGACGAGCGAGAGCACGGCGATCCGCTGCTCGCCCTGTGACCCGAACGCGCGCAGGTCGCGGCCGCCGGCGTCGATGCGCAGGTCGTGCAGGTGCGGTCCGAGCGCCCGTCGCGCCGCGCTCGAGGTCGCGCGTCGAGCCGGGCGTCGAGCGGCGGCGACGGTCGGCGGCTCGCCGTCGTAGGCGAGCGTCGCCGACGTCGAGCCCGAGCTCCCCGGCGGCGCTCCGCGTAAACGCGGCGCGAGCAGCGTCGACGATCGCCTCGGCGCCGCGCTCGACGAGCTCGGCGCCGAGCGTCGACGACCGCTCGCGTCCACGGCACCGAGCGCGTCGCGCGAGACTGTCCCGCCGCGAACGCGGCGGAGCGCCGCGTTGCGCTGCCCGACCGCAGCCGCAGTACTCGGCCGGGAGCGTGCGCGCGCGCCGGCAGCAGGCGGCCGAGCGACGCGGTCGAGGTATGCGCGGCGCTGGCGGGCGCGCCCTTGACGACCGCGAGGCCGGTCGGGCGTGAAGACGAGGCGTCGTCGAGCTCCTGCCGGAGCGCGCTCCGCCGACGCCAGGCGCGCGCCGTTCAGCGGCTCGGCGCGGCTTCGCCCGGGTCAGGCGACGACCTCGGTCTCGAACGGCCGTGCTCGCCGGCGCGATCCCGCGAGCGCGATCGCGGCCCGCGTCCGCGCCGAAGCGGATCATCTGGCGCGTCGCGGCGGGCACGCGGCGAGAAGCCCTGCGTGCCGACGTGGAGCGCCTCGAGCAGGTTCGTCTTCCCGGCGCCGTTCGGCCCGTGCAGCGAGCACGACGCCCGGGCTCGAGTCGAGCTCCAGCGGCGCGTACGAGCGGAAGTCCGCGGAGCGTGACCTCGCGTGACGATCAGCCCGCGAGGCGGATCGGCATGATCAGGTACGAGAAGTCGTCGCCGTCGGCCGCTGCGATGAGCCCGGCCGCAGGCGGTTGATCAGCTTGAGCTGGACCGTCTCGTCGGACGACCGACTCGAGCCCGTCGCGCAGGAAGTCCGCGTTGAAGCCGATCTCGAGCGTCCTCGCCCGTGTAGTCGATCGGGAGCGACTCCGTCGCCTCGCCGACGTCCTGCGTCTGCGCCGAGACGGTGAGCTCGCCCTCGGCGAAGCGCAGGCGCAGCGGCGCGTTGCGCTGCGCCATGACGCCGGCGCGGCGGACGACCTCGAGGAGCGGCTCGCGCGGAGTCGTCGATCTCGATCTCGAACGCTCGGGCAGAAGCTGCTTGTAGTTCGGGAACTGGCCGTCGATGCGGCGTGCTCGTCAGCCAGACGTCGCCGGCGCGAGAAGATGACGTGGTTCTCGTGGACGCCGAGCTCGCACGTCCTCGGCCCGAGGCCGCGATGCGTGCGAGCTCCCGGAGCGCGCGGGCCGGGATGATCGCGTCGAGCTCGGGCGCTGGCCGACGTCAGCGCAGTCTCCTTCACCGCGAGACGGTACGAGTCGGTCGCGGCCATGATGAGTCGATTGCCCTCGAAGCGTACGAGAACGCCCGCGAGCACCGGGCGCGACTCGTCTCGCGACGCAGCGCGTCCGACCATATCGATGCGTCTGCAGGAGCGCTGCGCCGCGTCGACTCGTCTGCAGCTGGCCGTCGAGGGGCGGAGCCGCGGGAAGTCCTCGGCGCTGTACACGTTGAGCCGCGAAGAGTGCGTCCCGGACGTAACCGCGATGACTCCATCGCCCTCGTCGTGCGACGAGCGTCACTGGAGTCGTCCGGGAGGAGCCGGACGAGATCGGTGCAGAAGCCTCCCGGGACGACCACCAGCGGCGTCGCCCGCGACCTCGCCCGACTGAGCGACGCGCGGATCGAGATCTCCATGTCGGTGGCTGCCAGCGTGAGGTCCTCCCCTCGGTCGGCAGAAGGATGCCGCTCAGAACCTGGACGGCCCCGCGGCTCGACGTAGCGGCACGCGCGACGCCGAGTGACGGCCAGCGAGGTCGATCGCGAGAGTCGACCTCACGGAGAGCGCGAGGTGGCTGCGGCTATGTCTGTGTTCATTACTGAAGAAAAAACCTCGTAGTAGTAATAAGAGTGTGAATCACGGGGAGGACAGGGCGATTGTGGCTGAGAGCGGGGGGGAAACACGTGGTCCAGATGTGACGAGCGTGGCCTCGAAGCAATACGTAACTGAACGAAGTACAC
>ERZ1370068.9524-contig-8298_pt1 | contig 32520 bp, 37 predicted proteins | sample MGYA00561227_ERZ1370068 | MGnify/ENA primary metagenome ERZ1370068 (study PRJEB38410, sample SAMEA6850437) | metagenome | study: Metagenomic assessment of the ecological functions of the soil: analysis of the soil microbiota associated with the...
GGTATTACTTCGTTCAGTTACGTACTCATGCGGACTGCGCGGATAGAACGGCGTCAGCTCGGTCTGCGGCACCTCGCGCACCTTGCCGAACATCTCGCTCGACGACGCCTGGTAGAGCCGGATCGACGGATCGACCTGCCGGATCGCCTCGAGCACGCGCGTGACGCCCTGCGCGTTGAACTCGCCGGTGAGCATCGGCTGATCCCACGACGCCGGCACGAACGACATCGCCGCGAGGTTGTAGAACTCGTGCGGCCGGACTTCGTCGACGACGCGGATGCAGCGACAGCTGATCGAGCAGATCGGCCGGGCTTGAGCGTGATGCGATCGAGCAGGTGCTGGATGCGCCAGTAGTTCGGCGCGCTGGCGCGGCGCACGATGCCGACGACCTCGTAGCCCTTCGAGAGCAGCAACTCGGCGAGGTAGGATCCGTCCTGCCCGGTGATTCCGGTGATAATGGCCCGTTTGGACATGGTTGAAACCGTAGGATTCTAAGCATGAGCCTCGACGGAGACGACTCGATACGGCTCGAGCGCGAGCGCCGCGACGCCGACATGCCGCTACAACGCAGCCTCACCGCGCTCGACCGCGATCGTCGTCGCTGAGCCGTCCAGCCGGCGCGTCGAGCTCGACGCGACACTCGAACGGGCCGCGGCGACGCTCGCTGATGGTTTCTGCAGCAGATCACCGGCGTTTGTCGAGACGCAAGGATCGCGAGATCGCCGCGCGGGCCGCGGGCGCGCGTCGACCAGCAGGTCGCACGAGGCCTCGAATCGCTCGCCGAGCTGCGCACGCACGGTCGCCGTGCTGCAGCGCGCGTCGAGATGCTCAAGACGCGCCGTCGGCTGCGCCGTCAGCCGGTCGCCAGCCGCCATCGTCCAGCGGCCGCCAGCGTCGCGCCAGGCGCTCAGACCCGGTCGACGACTGCAGCTACGTCGGGCTTCGAAGGATCAGCCTTTCGCGGATCGACGATGCGCATCGAGGAGCGGCTGCGCGCTTACGTGCCGATGTTCGCCGGACGACTCCGACGTGCTCGACATCGGGTGCGGTCGCGGCGAGCTGCTGTCCGCGCTCAAGGCAGCCGGCGTCAGCGGCCGCGGCATCGACCTCAACGCCGAGATGGTCGCGGCCGCCCGCGACCGCGGGCTCGACGCGGCACAGCGCCGACGCACTCGATTATCGTGACGCGCCGTCGCCGGACGGTTCGCTCGGCGGCGCTCATCGCCGACGCAGGTCGTCGAACACCTCGAGCCGTCGTACCTGATGCGCCTGCTCGACAGCCGCCGCTCGCACAAGCTCCGGCCCGGAGTCGCCGATCGTGCTCGAGACGATCAACCCGGCGTGCTGGCTCGCCTTCTTCAGCAGCTACATCCGCGACTTCACGCACGTGCGGCCGGTGCACCCCGAAACGCTGCAGTACCTGCTGCAGCGCGAGCGGGTTTCGAGCGGCGTCGACGATCCGCTACAGCGCGCCGGTTCCCGATCACGTGAAGATGACAACCGTCGATCTACCCGCTGAGACGCTCGCGTGCCGCCGGACCCGGCGTCGCGCGCCCTGACGCGATACGTCGCGCACGTCGTCAACGCGAACGCGGCCATCCTCAACAACCTGATGTTCACCCATCTCGACTACGCCGCCATCGGACTATCGGAGCTGAGCCCGATGGAGCGGATCGACGTCGCCGTCATCGGCGCGGGCGTCACCGGTCTGGCCTCCGCGCGCGCCATCGCGTTCGCCGAGCGAGGCCGCTCGATCTGCGTGCTCGAGCGCCATCCGCGGCCGGGACATGGACACGAGCACGCACAACAGCGGCGTCATCCACGCCGGCATCTACTATCCCGCCGGCTCGCTCAAGGCGCGGCTGTGCGTCGAGGGCGCGCGATCTGCTGTACGAGTTCTGCGCGCGCCACGGCGTGCCGCACGTGCGCTCGCGGCAAGCTGATCGTCGCGCACGACGAGCACGAGATCGCGCAGCTCGAGGCGCTGCAGCGCCGCGGCGCGGCGAACGGCGTCGCCGGACTCGAGATCGTCGACCGCGCGTTCATCGCCGCGCGCGAGCCGGCGGTCAACACGCGGTTGCGCGCTGCTGGTCGCCCGACAGCGGCATCGTCAACGCCGAGGAGCTCGTGAAGGCGCTGCTGCGCACCGGCGCAGACGGCCGGCGTGATCTTTCTGCCCGGCACGCAGCCTGATCGGCGCCGATCGACACGCCGACGGCATGCGTGCTGCGGACCGAGCGCGAAACGATCCTCGCGCGCGTCGTCGTCAACGCCGCCGGCCTGTATGCCGACGAGGTGTCGCGGCTGCTCGGCGGCGAGACGTTCACGATCTATCCGTGCCGCGGCGAATACGCCGAGCTCACGCCGGCCAAGCGGTCGCTCGTCAACGCGCTCGTCTATCCGCTGCCGCACGCGTCGGGCCACGGGCTCGGCGTGCATCTGGTCGCGCACGACCGGCGGGCAGCGTGTGGCTCGGGCCGACGATCCGGCTATCAGGACCGGAAGGACGACTACGAGAGACGACCGCGATGCCGGTCGAGGCGTTCGTCGAACCGGCGCGGCGGCTGCATCGACGGCGTCGACGGCTCGACGATCTGCGGCTGTCGGGCAGCGGCATCCGCGCGAAGCTGCACCCGCCGACGGAATCGTTCGCCGATTTCATGATCCGGCGCGATCGCGAGAACCCGGCGGTCGTGCAGGCGGCCGGCATCGATTCGCCGGGCCTGACCTCGTCGTCTGGCGGTTGGCAGCCTGGTGCGCGAGCTCGCTGCCGAGATTCTGTGTAGGGCGGGCTTGTCAGGCTCGCCTCGGAGATCCGATAGGCGCCTATCAGCTACGCGTCAACGCGTCCTGCCACGGCGGGCATGTCGATGCCGGCCGCGACGAGCTTCTCGATTCGACAGCGCGCAGTACTGCGGACGCGCCGCGCGCAGCGGCACGTCGGCCATGCGCACCGGCGTCGAGCCGCGGCTCGACGCCGAGCTGCCGCGCCAGCTCCGCGCGCGAACTCGAGCCACGTGCAGTGTCCCGAGTTGACGCAGTGATACAGGCCCGGCGGCGCGCTCGACTCGAGCAGCTGACGCGTCGCGCGCGCCGCATCGACGACGTAGGTCGGCGAGATCGGTGCGGTCCTCGAACACGCTTCGGCGAGCCGCCGGCCACGCAGCGTGTTGAGAATGCCGCCGACGCTGCCCTTCGCCGGCCGCCGCCCGGCGCGCGGCCGAAGAGGCTCTCGACGCGCAGCACGTACGCGCGCGGCGCGTCGGCGGCGAACCACTCGCCGAGCAGCTTCGACGCGCGCATACACGCTGCGCGGATTCGGCCGATCGGTCTTCGGTATAGGGCGCCGACGCCGTGCCGTCGAAGACGAAGTCGGTGCTGTAGTGGACGAGCGTCGCGCCGTGCGCCGGCCGCCGCGCGCGCGAGCGCGCGCACGCGCGAACGCGTTGCCGTTCAGCGCCTCGACCGGATGATCTTCGGCGCCGTCGACGTCGTTGTACGCCGCCGCAGTTGACGATCGACCTCCGGCCGCACGCGATCCATCGCCGCCGCCACCGCCGCGTCGTCGGTGACGTCGAGCTCGGCGCGGCTGAACGCCGACGACCTCGTGCGCCGGCGCGCATTCGTGGACGATCGCGGCGCCGAGCTGGCCCCGCGCGCCGACGACCGCGATCCGCATCAGGCCGCCCTGGACGTCGCTGCCGCCGCGAACGCCCGCATCCGCGCATCGTCGAACACGCCTTCCCAGCGCGCGACGACGGCGGTGGCGATGCAGTTGCCCATCACGTTCACGGCCGTGCGGCCCATGTCCATGATCTGATCGATGCCGAGCAGGATGGCGGCGCCTTCGAGCGGCAGGTTGAACTGCGTCGAGCGTCGCGGTCGAGCACGACGAGCGCCGCGCGCGGCACGCCGGCCACGCCTTTGCTCGTGAGCATCAGCGTCAGCATCATCACGAGCTGCTGGCCGAGCGTCATCTGCACGCCGGCGAGCTGCGCGACGAACACGCTCGCCAGCGACAGATACAGCGTCGTGCCGTCGAGGTTGAAGCTGTAGCCGGTCGGCAGCACGAAGCCGACGATGTTCTTCGGGCACGCCGAAGCGCTCCATCACCTCGAGCGCCTTCGGCAGCGCCGCTTCGGAGCTGGCCGTGGTGAACGCGATCAGGAACGGCTCGCGGATCGCCTTGACGAAGGTGAGGAACGGCACGCGAATCAGATACGACACGCCGCCGACGCACGATCAGCGACGAAGATCGCGAGGCCGAGGTACATCAGCGCGACGAGCTTGCCGAGCGTGAGCAGGATCGCCGAGCCCCTTGCCGCCGACGGTCGCGGCAATCGCCGCGAACACGCCGATCGGCGCGAACGCCATCACGTAGCCGGTGAACTTGAACATCGCCTGCGCGGTGCTCTCGAGCACGTCGAGCACCGGCTGCCCTTCGGCGCCGATCGCCGCCAGCGCGATGCCGAAGAACGTCGAGAACACGACGAGCTGCAGGATGTCGCCGCGCGCCATCGCGTCGACGACCGACGTCGGGAACAGGTGCAGGAAGATGTCCCAGGCGTGCTGCTGGTTCTGCGCCATCGCCGCCGCGGCGCTCGTGTCCGCCGCCGATCGGCAGCGCCAGCCCGGCGCCCGGCTTGAAGATGTTGACGAGCGCCGAGGCCGAGAAACAGCGCGATCGTCGTCGCGACCTCGAAGTAGATGATCGCCTTCAGCGCCGATGCGCCCCATCGCCTTCAGATCGCCGGTGCCGGCGATGCCGACGACGAGCGTCGAGAACAGCAGCGGCGCGATGATCATCTTGATCATGCGCAGGAAGGCGTCGGCGAGCGGCTTGATCGCCACGCCGAACGCCGGCCGAGACACCGTGACGCCGACGAGGCGCCAGCACGAGGCCGATGAAGATCTGCGTCGTGAGCGCCGGGCAAGCGATCTGCGTGGATTGGAGAGCGGCGGCGCGCTCCGTCGGATCACGCGCACGCTCCGAGCGTGCGTGCTGCACGAACTGCGCCGATCGCCGTCGACGACGGTCTCCTGCTGCGCCGGCGGTCAGCTCGCCGTAGATCGGAATCGCCAGGCTCTCCAGCGCGGCGCGCTCGGCGTGCGGAAACGCGCCGCGGCGGTAGCCGAGGTCGGCGAAGCACGGCTGCAGGTGGAACGGCACCGGGTAGTAGATCTCGTTGCCGATGCCCTGCGCGTCGAGATGCGCGCTTGAGCGCGTCGCGGTCGGGCGTGCGGATGACGAACTGGTTGAAGATGTGACGCCGGTCGGCCGGCTCCGATCGGCAGCGTCACGACGCGGTCGAGGCCGGCGTCGCGGAACAGCCGCGCGATAGCGCGCGGCGTTCGCGCGGCGCGCCTCGGTCCACGCCGCCAGGTGCGGCGCCTTGACGCGCAGCACCGCGGCCTGCAGCGCGTCCATCCGGAAGTTCGCGCCGACCAGGTGGTGGTAGTACTTCGGCTCCATGCCGTGCGTCGCGCAGCAGCCGCGCGCGCTCCGCCAGCGCCGTCGTCGTTGGTCGTCAGCAGGCCGGCGTCGCCGAACGCGCCGAGGTTCTTGCTCGGGAAGAACGAGAAGCAGCCGAACGCGCCGATGCCGCCGACCGGCCGCGACTTGTAGGTCGCGCCGATCGCCTGCGCCGCGTCTTCGACGACGGGGATGCCGGCGCGGCCGCGGCGTCGCATGAATCGGATCGATGATCGGCGCCTAGCCCGAACAGATGCACCGGCATGATCGCCTTGGTCCGCGGCGTGATCGCGCGCCGCGGCCTGCGCCGGATCGATGTTGAACGTCGCGGGATCGATGTCGACGAGCACCGGCGCGCGCCGAGCGCGCGACGATCGCGCCGGCGGTCGCGAAGAACGAGATACGGTCGTCGTGACGACCTCGTCGCCCGGCCTGATGCCGAGCGCCATCAGCGCCAGCAGCAGCGCGTCGGTGCCCGACGACACCGCGATCGCATGCGTCGACGCCGAGCAGCGGCGCCAGCTCGCGCTTCGAGCGCGGTCGATCTCCGGCCCCATGATGAAGCGCTGGCTGTCGCAGACGCGCGTCGATCGCGGCGAGGATCTCGTCGCGCAGCGGCCGATGCTGGGCGTCCAGGTCGAGAAGCGGCACCGCCATCGCGCCTATTCTATAGGCAGGTCAGCGATATCCCATCAGGTCGAGCAACGCGGGTTTGATGGCCTCGGCGACCGCCAGGTCGCCTCGCCGCCGCAGTTCCAGGCGTCGACTCGAAGGGACGGATCCCGCGACTGCGCGACGGAATCGAGATTCACGAACCTGCACCAGTTGCTGGCGGCCGCGGCGCTGTGCGACGGCGTCGAGCGCGCGCAGATTCCGGCTCTGAACGTCGAGCTCCGCCGGGCCAGCGACGATGACGACGCCGCGCGCGTGACGGTGCGCGGCATCGACGGCCACCTGCAGTTGGTCGGCGTGAGACAGCGTCGGCGAAGCCGTATCACCGCTTCGGCCGACGACCCGCCGCATTCCCCAGCCAGCCGTCGACGGCCATCAGCGCGGACCCTGTGCCCTGAATGGCGAATCCGGCCGCGCGATGGATGGGCGAAGGCTGCGGTGAGATCGTCCCGCCCGTGTAGCCGCGCGCGATGGAGCCAAATGCCGGCGCGAATCCCTTTTCGCGCAAGGCCAGCGGCAGGATCGGCATGTATCCGGTCAATTCGAAGAGGCCGGGTGATTCGACGGTGGCTCGAGGTCGGCGACGCCAGCTCGTCGCGCGCAGGCGCCATGAGTCGGGCCGGAGATACGCGAATCGCTCGATGGTGCGCGGATAGCTGGCGGCCGCGTGCCCGACGCGCCCGAGATTCACGACCGTCAGAGGTGGCGGGTCGGTGCCGGGGCGATCGACGACCAGCATCATCCGGTTGAGCATGGCCGGCGCGACCGCCGCCGACGCCACCATGCCGAAGCCGAAGGCGCGCGAGCCGCCGACCAGCGCGACCCGCACTTCCCGCGTTTGCTTTGCGCGCGCGATCGGCCCGCGATAGCCCCATGGGGTTCAAGCCTCCCCATGCGATCGAGCGCCAGGTGGGTGTGGATGTCGAGCGCCAGCGTCAGGAGTGCGGCGAGCAGGACGAACTCGACGCCGAGCGTAACAATCAGCAGCCGTGGTTTCATGCGTCAGCGACGTGATGACTTGACGGCCGCGCGGGTCTCGCGATCCGCCTCGCGTTTCTTCATCGTCTCGCGCTTGTCGTAGTCCTTCTTGCCCTTCGCGAGGCTGACCGGCCACCTTGACGCGGCCGTTCTTGAAATACATGCCGGACCGGCACGAGCGTCATGCCCTTCTCGACGGTCTTGCCGATCAGCTTGCGGATCTCGTCGCGGTGCAGCAGCAGCTTGCGGCGGCGCAGCGGCTCGTGGTCGGCGTAGCCGCGATGGCTGTACGGGCTGATGTTGACGTTGTAGAGGAACACCTCGCCGTCCTCGACGCGCGCGAAGCTGTCGCGCAGGTTGACGCGCCCTTCGCGGATCGCCTTCACCTCGGTGCCGAGCAGCACGATGCCCGCCTCGAACGTCTCGAGCAGATGGTAGTCGTGGAACGCCTTGCGGTTTTCGGCGATGCTGCTCTGCGCTTTCTCGCGCTCGGTCGTTCAGCCACGGTGTCCGGCTCAGATCTCGATGCTCGGTGCGCGACTTCAGCGTCCGTGCTTCAGCTCAGCGCTCGCCAGCCTGCGCCGCCAGCAGCACCGCGGCGATCATGCTCTCCGGATCCGCGACGCCCTTGCCCGCGATGTCGAACGCCGTGCCGTGATCGACCGACGTGCGGACGATCGGCAGCCCGAGCGTGACGTTCACCGCCTGCGCCGAACGCGAGCAGCTTCACCGGAATCAGTCCCTGATCGTGATAGCAGGCGACGACGACGTCGAACTCGCCGCGGCGCGCGCGGACGAACACGCGTGTCGCCGGGAAACGGCCCCGACACGTCGATGCCCGCGCCGCGGCACGCCGCGATCGCCGGCGCGATCACGGTCTCCTCTTCGCGGCCGAACAGCCCGTGCTCGCCGGCGTGCGGGTTGAGCCCGGCGACGCGCGATCCGCGGCGCGCGCGATGCCGAACCGCGGCAGCTCGCGCGCGGTCAGCGCGATCGTCGCCTCGAGCGACGCTGCGGTCAGCGCGCGCGGCACGTCGGCGAGCGGGATGTGGACCGTCGCCAGCACCACGCGCAGCGCGTCGGAGTAGAACATCATCGCGACGTGCGCGCGCGCCGGTGAGATGCGCGAGCAGATCGGTGTGCCCGCTCCACGGCAGCCCGGCGAGCCGGAACGCTTCCTTGTTGACCGGCGCCGTCGCGATCGCCGTCGACGCCGCCGCGCTGCGCGTCGGCGACCGCGCGCACGATCGACGTCGTACGCGGCGCGGCCCGGCCGCGCGCGCTCAGCACGCCGGGCGCGAACGCCGCGCCGCCGGCGGCCGCATAGACGACCGGCTCGCAGACCGTCGAGCACGCGCGGATCGGCCGCCGCCTGCGCGGCGATTTCCGGCCCGATGCCGGCGGGATCGCCGGCCGTGATCGCGATACGCGGTTTCATGGATTCAGACTGCCGATTCAGACTGCAGCCGCACGATCCGCAGCCGCAGATCCGCAGCCGCCGGAGCCACAGCCGCCGCCGGCCGCAGCCGGACGGGTTGTCGCAGCCGCCCTCGCTGCCGCAGCCGCCGTGCACGACGCCCTTGGCGTTCGGCAGCTCGTAGCGCAGGCAGCACTTCGAGCCGGCCGCACAGCCCGGACAGCTTCGACGGGTTGAGGCTCAGGTCCTGCTGCTTCGCCATCTTGATCGAGACCGGCTCGAACGACGTGCAGGAACGTCGTGCAGCAGAGCGGCCGGCCGCACGTGCCGTAGCCGCCGATCATCTTCGCCTCGTCGCGCACGCCGATCTGCCGCATCTCGATGCGCGTGCGGAACTCGCCGGCCAGCTCGCGCACGAGCTCGCGGAAATCGACGCGGCCGTCGGCGGTGAAATAGAAGATCGAGCCTCGACCCGTCGAACGCCTGCTCGACGCGCGTCAGCTTCATCGCCGAGCCCGCGCTCGCGGATCTTCAGCAGCGCGATGCGATGCGCCTCCTGCTCGCGATGCTGATGCTTCAGCCGCGCGACGACGTCGTCGCGCGTGGCGACGCGGACGACGCGCTGCGGCGAATCGGCCGGGCGGCGCCGCTTCGCGTCGAGCTGCGGAATCGACGCGGACGACGGTGCCGACGGCCGGTGCCGCCGTCGGTCTGCACGACGACGCGATCGCCGGGCGCGGAGCGGCGCTGCGCCGGACGGTCGCCGAGCAGGAAGCGTCTGCGCGCGGCCGACCGGGCGTCAGCTTCACGGCGACGAGCGGCAGCGCGGCGGCCGGCGTGCTCACAGCTGCAGCACCAGCCAGTCGGCGACCAGCTTGACGCTCGACGTTGCGCTCGAGCGCCACGAGCGCGCGATCGACCGCGGCGAACGCGCGCACGCCGCGTTCGCCGCCGGTACGTCATCGCGTCAGCCGGTCGAGAGCGGGACGCACGTCGGCATTGGCCAGCGCGCGTCGCGTCGGCGCCGCGTCGCCAGCAACTTCGACGTCCCGCAGCAGCGACGCCATCGCGCGCAGGTGCGACCGACAGCTGTTCGCGATCGCTGACGCCCGCTCGCGCCGGTTTTCGAGCAGGAGCCTTGCGCGCCTTCGATCCGGCGCCGCGGATCCGGCCGTGGACGCACGCTCGCAGCACCCGCTGCGCCACGCTCGCGCGCCTCGACGCAGCTCGCCGGCGCTCGCCTCGCAGCGCGTGGCCGAGGCTGCCGTCGGCGGTCGCGGCGACCGCGCGCGCTTCGCGTCTCGGTGTGCCCGCGCGCGATCAGCGCCGCGCGCGATCTCGTCGGCCGAAAGCGGACGGAAGCTGCAGCTGCGGGCAGCGCGACCGCACCGTCGGCAGCAGCACGTCCGGGCGGCGCGGTGACGAGGATGAACACCGACGACGGCGGCGGCTCCTCGAGCGTCTTCAGCAGCGCGTTCTGCGCCGGGCGACGAGCGCGTCGGCCTCGTCGATGATCACGACGCGGCGCCGTCCCTCGAACGGGCGATACGCGGCGCGATCGACGACGTCGCGCACCTGCTCGATCTTGATCGAGCCGTTGTCGCCCGGCTCGACGAACGAGCACGTCGGGATGGACGCCGCGCGCGATGCGTGTGCAGGCCGGCGCACGCTGCCGCAGGCGTCGATCGGCAGGCTGAGCCGGTGACGCGGACTGACCGCTGGCTGGCGACTGGCTGTCTGAGTGCAGTTGAGCGCCTGGGCGACGGCGACGCGCCGTCAGGCGCTTGCCGACGCCGGCCGGCCCGGCGAACAGCAGGCTCGGTGGCAGCGTCTCGCGCGCGACCGATCGCGCGAGCAGCAGGTCGATCAGACGGACGATGGCCGACGACGTCCCGAAGTGGCATGGTCCGGGACGATCGTATCACGCTCTACGCCGCCGCTCTTCTGGTCGGGTCGCTGCTCGTGCGGCGGTCTGATCGTCGCCGTTGTCCCTCGCCGAAGATGCGCCGACCAGAAACCGCGCTTGCTTCGGCGGCCGGCGGTCGGCGGCGGCGGTCGTGATCGCGCTCGCCGGCGGTCGCGTCGCCGCGGCCGCGGGCGGCGCGTTCGACCGGCAGGCCGGTGTCCTCGATGTGACGGCGGCGGCGGCGTTGACGTCGGCCGCCGAACAGATCCGGCGATCTGCGTCAGGAGCGCCGTGCGTCGATGCATGATCGCAGTACGTCGGTCGGCTCGGTGCCCGCGAGCGAAGTGCTCGGTGTAGACCATCGAGCGCGCGCTCGAGCTGGCCGTCCGTTGCCGACGACCTCGACGTCCTCGCACCCGTCGGTCGCCGAGCTTGCCCGACAGGCGGCAGACGCGTCGCCGTCGTCGACGCCGGACGGCGGCGTGAACCATTCCGGCTTGTCGTCGCGCGTCGCCGACCTTCATGAACTTCGCCCAGAGCGGCACGGCGACGTCGGCGGCGAAGCCGTTCGGCAGAATCGTCCGCGGCTGGTCGAACCCGACCCAGACGCCGGCCACCAGCTTCGGCGTGAAGCCGATGAACCAGGCGTCGTTGAAGTCGTTGGTCGTGCCGGTCTTGCCGGCCGCCGGCAGCGTGAAGCCGAGCTGCCGCGCGCGGCTGCCGGTGCCGGCGTTGATGACGTCGGCCAGCATCGTCGACATCAGGAACGCGGTCGTGTCGCTGATCGCGCGGCGTCGACGACTCGCTCGGCCGCGATACAGCACGCGGCCGTCGCGGTCCTCGACGCGGCGAATCAGCATCGGCGCCGGCACGATGCCCGTGATTGGCGAACGCGGCGTACGCCGCGGTCATCGACTGCAGCGTCACCTCGCCGGAGCCGAGCGCCAGCGACGGCACGCTCGGCACGTCGCCGACGCCCATGGTCTTGGCGTACTGCGACGGTGCTGCGGAATGCCGACCTCCTGCAGCAGGCGGACCGCGGCGCGGTTGCTCGACGTGCGCAGCCCGGTGCGCAGGCTCATCGACTCGGCGGTCGAGTGCTCGTCCTCGGGCGTCCACGCGCCCTGCAGCGTGTCGATCGGATCGTCGAGGTGATCGATCATGCGTCGCCGGCGTGATAGCCGGCCTCGAGCGCGGCCGCGTAGACGAACGGCTTGAACGCCGAGCCCGGCTGCCGGTGCGCCTGCACCGCGCGGTTGAAGTGGCTCGCGTCGAAGTCGCGCCCGCCGACCATCGCGCGGACGTGGCCGGTGACCGGATCGAGCGCGACGAGCGCCGCCTGCAGCGGCGTCGGCCGGCTCAGGCGGCAGCGGCGTCGGCTGCTTTCGGCCGCGCGCCGCGCGGCGCGCCGCCAGCGCGGCACGCCTGGCCTCGATCGCCTGCGATCTGGTCGGCCACGCGGCCTCCGCAGCGATCTGCATCGGCATGTCGATCGTCGAGTAGACGCGGAGCCCGCCCTGATAGACGCGCTGCCAGCCGAAGCGCTCGACCAGCTCGCTGCCGCACCTGCTCCTTGAAGCTACTGCCCGTGCGGCTCCTCGGCTCGCAGACGCGTCGTCGCGAGCACCGATCTGCGTCGCGCGCGCCGCCTGCCACGTCGCGCTTGGTCGATCGCGCCGGTCTCGAGCATCGCCTGCAGCACGACGTTGCGCCGCGCGATCGCGCGCGTCCATGCTGACGGTCGGCGCGTAGCTCGACGGCGACTTCACCAGGCCCGGCCAGCAGCGCCGCTTCGGCGACCGTCAGCTCGGACGCGTGCTTGCCGAAATAGCCGCGCGACGCCGCTTCGACGCCGTAGAGGCCGTCGCCGAAGTAGACCTTGTTCAGGTAGAGCTCGAGGATCTGCGTCCTTGCTGTACATCCGCTCGATGCGCGCCGCCAGGATCAGCTCCTGCAGCTTGCGGCGGATGGTCTTGTCGGGCGTCAGGAAGCTCTGCCGCGCCAGCTGCTGGGTGATCGTGCTGCCGCCCTGCGCTGCCGGCCGTTCCGGACGTTGGCGACGCGCCGCCGACGCGATGCGCACGATGTCGAACCCGCGGTGCTCGTTGAACCGCTGGTCCTCGATGGCAGATCAGCGCCGCCGTGACGATTCGGTGATATCTTCGGACGAGCGGCACGTCGATCCGCTGCTCTTTGAAGATCGGTGAACGCGAGCCGATCGCGATCGTCAGAACACGGCGGTCGCCTGGTCCATTTCACCGATGCGGCGCAGCGCGGCGAGTCCGGCAGGCCTTCTCTGAGGCCGCTGAGGACCGGATGCCCCCACCGCATGGAAAGGATCGCCGTCAGCGCGAACACACCGCCACACCAGGCACGAGACGCGCGGGTGCCGGCGCCGTGCTTCGTGCCATTCGCGCCTGAGCTCGGGGAGCCACTTTCCGACTTGGGGAGCCATGGATATCTAACAGTGCAACAGGTAGGCCACGGATCAGCCGCTCAGCAAGCGATTGTCGCGAGCTGGCAAGTTGGTTGCAACTCGGCGGAATCCGGAGGAGTTCGTGAACGTGGTCCAACGCTGGCCGTGGAATCGCTGTCGCCATTTTCGTCGCGGGTGCGTTTTACACCCAGCTTGGGACATCGTCGCCAGCCGACGATCGCATGTTTCCCCGCGCCGGTCGCGGCGAGGACCGACGCGCGCCCGGCCGGGCCGGGCCGCCGCGGTGACGAGGACCGAAGCGATCCAGCCCGACGAGGCAGCCGTGGATTCACCGACCGTACGGCAACGAAGTGACCGACGCGGTCGCGACCTACACCTTCGACAGGTCCGGCAGCCTCGTACGAGCTGCATTCGCCACAGACCGAGCTGCCGCGCCTCGGCATCCCCAAAAGCTGAACGGCCTCCGCGCCTCTCGCATTATGATTGCCGCGTCCAGCACACAGGAGCGGCATCCGATGCCTCATTCGAAGTGGCTTTCGTTACCAATAGTCGCCGCCCCTGGCGTCGGCAGCCTTCTCGCGCAGCCGCCGAAGACCTTCAAACACGGCGTCTCCCCGGTGCCGATCGACGTGTCGATGCAGGCCACCATCGCCGGGCTCCGGATCCGTGTCCGCGGCTGTCTGACGGGCACCAAGCTCGCCGCTCACCGGCGCCTTCGAGGGTTGCGCGGCCCGCGACTACGGCTCAGGTGCACAAGAGTCCGACCAGGGGCATGCGGGGCCGCGTGGTGTCGACCTTGCCGTCGCGAAGAACGCGGATCCGACCGACCGGCACCATCGCCGGCACGCTCGATCTGACGCCGGCGCTCCTCGCCGACCTGAAGAGGCCGGCTCTACGTGCAGCTGCACAGCGAGAAAGCCCCGACGGCAACTTGTGGGGCTGGCTGCTTCCGCTGGAGAAGGGACGATGAGACGGCCACCGCTTGCGCTGGCGGCACTGGGCGAGTGCCGCGGCGATGGGCATCGGCCTCGCTGCCGGCCAGCCGGCGCAGCCCGCCGTCTTCACCGCAGCAACAGGCCGCCGCCGGGCGCGCGCCTATCAAACCACGCTGCGTCGGCTGCCACATGCCCGACCTCGGGGACGGAACGAAGCGCCGCAGCTGGCCGGCAGCAACTTCACTGGAACACGTGGCGGATCGCGGTCGACCAGCGACCTGCTCGAGTTCATCGCAGAGCACGATGCCGCCGTCCGGCGAGAGCCTCGGCGATCGAGCAGTATCTGGACGATCACCGCGTTACATCCTCCAGTCGAACGGCGCGGCCGGCCGGCGACGCAGCCGTTCACGCCGGCGACGTCGGTGCCGATCGGCAGCGATCGCGACCGGCGCGCACGCGGCCGCGAGCGCGAGCGCCGCCGCAGCGACACGGCGCGGCGCATCGGCCGCGGGCGCGGGCGACAGGCGCGGCGCGGCTGCGGTGGTGGCAGCGCGGCGGGGCGGTGCGGCGCACGGCGAGGCCGCTCGGCCTCACGGTCTCCGGCGACGGTCAAGAACTACACCGCCGGTCACCGACGAGATGCTGCGCAATCAGGATCCGGGCGACTGGCTGATGGCGCGGCGCAACTATCAGGGCTGGAGCCACAGCCCGCTGACGCAGATCACGCGCGACAACGTCAAGGATCTGCAGCTGGCGTGGGTCTGGGCGATGAACGAGGGCCAGGCGCAACGAGCCGACGCCGCTCGTGCACAACGGCGTCATCTACCTCACCAACACCGATGAACATCGTCCAGGCGCTCGACGCGCGGACCGGCGAGATCTGATCTGGGAGAACCGCGTCGGCCCGAACGCGCTGATCGGCATCGCGGCGCATGCGCAACATGGCGATCTATCAGGACAAGGTGTTCGTCGCGACGACCGACGCGCGGCTGGTCGCGCTCGACGCGCGCACCGGCAAGACGATCTGGGACACGCCGATCGCCGATCGCGCGAAAGGCTACGCCAACACCGCCGGCCCGATGGTCGATCAAGGGCGTCGTCGTCAACGGCCTGGTCGGCTGCGATCGCTACGGCAACGACGGCTGCTGGATCAGCGGCTACGACGCGGCGACCGGCAAGCAGCTGTGGAAGTTCAACACCGTCGCGCGGCACCGAGCAGCCCGGCGCCGAGACGTGGGGCAAGCTCGCCGACAACCTCCGCGTCGGCGGCGAGACCTGGATTGCCGGCAGCTACGATCCGGATCTCGACCTGACCTACTGGGGCATCGCGCAGGCCAAGCCGTGGATGCGCGCGAGCCGCGGGCACGTCGCAACTTCGACAACGTCGCTCTACACGAGCTCCACGGTCGCGCTCAGGCCGAAGGACGGCACGCTGGCGTGGCACTACCAGCACGCGCCCGGCGAGTCGCTCGATCTCGACGAGGTCTTCGAGCGCGTGCTCGTCGACATCGGCGATCAGAAGGTCGTCTTCACGATCGGCAAGCCGGGCATCCTGTGGAAGCTCGATCGCCGGACCGGCGCAGTTCCTCGGCTACAAGGAGACGGTCTTCCAGAACGTCTTCGAGTCGATCGATCCGAAGACCGGCGCGCCGACGTATCGCGCCGACATCATCGAGCAGCGAGACCGGCCAGTGGGTGCAGTCGTGCCCGAGCACGCGAGGGCGGCCACAACTGGCAGGCGATGAGCTATCACCCGCCGACCGGCGCTGCTCGTCATCCCGCTCAGCCAGTCGTGCATGGAGATGTCCGGGCGCAAGATCGAGTTCACGAACGGCTCCGGCGGCACCGGCGCCGACCGCCGCTTCTTCGAGATGCCGGGCAGCGACGGCAACGTCGGCAAGCTCGCCGCCTACGACGTGAAGACGATGAAGGAGGTCTGGAGCCGCGAGCAGCGCGCGCCGTTCCTCGACGTCGGTGCTCACGACGGCCGGCGGCGTCGGCGTTCGTCGGCGATCTCGATCGCGACGTTCCAGCGCGTTCGACGTGAAGACGGGCGAGACGCTGTGGCAGACGCGGCTCGGCACGTCGGTGCAGGGCTACCCGGTGACGTTCAGCGCCGGCGGCCGGCAGTATGTCGCGGTCACGACCGGCCTCGGCGGCGGCAGCCCGCGAGCGTGCCGCGAACGATCAGTCCCGGACGTGCGCCAGCCGCTGGACGGCAACGCGATCTACGTCGTTCGCGCTGCCGGAAGCGCAGATAGTCGCAGGAGAGCGTCGCTGGACATGGATCGCGGACGGCCGACTGGGATCGACGCCGATTGGCGCTGGTCAACTTGTTTCACGCGGGCTCGCGAGCCCCACTCCCGCAGGCGTGCATTCCGACCGATCGCTTCGCGTCCGGCTACGCAGAGCCGGCGCTCATGCATTGACGCGCACCGATGCGCTTTCTCGCCTGGGCTTCGCGTGCTGCTGAGCCTCGTGACGCTGGCTCACGCGCAAGCCCAGCCGACCGACCGGCGCAACGACGACCGCCGACCAGGCAACCAACGACCAGATCTCGCGTTGGATGACCGCGTTGTCGAACTGGGGACGCTGGGGCAAGGACGATCATCGCGGACGTTCAACCTGATCACGCCGACGAAGCGGAAGCAGGCGCTGCGCCTGGCGCGCGACGGCGTCGCGGTGTCGCTGCGCACACCCTGGACAAGGCACAGTTCCCGACAATCCGCGGCCGATCGGGCAGCAGATGACGCTCGGACACCGCCGGGCACGCCGATGGATCTCTACTCGATCTGGTATCACGGCTCGACGATCACGCACATCGACGCGCTCTGCCACTACTCGTTCGAGGAAAGATCTACAACGGCTTCGATCGATCGAAGATCGCGCAGGGCCCGGGCTGCGTGCAGAACGGCGTCGAGCACCAGAAGGACGGCATCATGACGCGCGGCATCATCGTCGATCATTCCGCGGCTGAGGAACGTGCCATAGCTCGAGCCGGGCACGCCGGTCTACCCGTCGGACCTCGAGGCGTGGGAGAAAGTTCGCGGGCATCAGGATCGGCGAGCGGCGATGCCGTGTTCCTGCGCACCGGGCGCTGGGTGCAGCAGGGCGCAGAAGGGACCGTGGAACGTGGCGGCGACGCCGCCGGCTGGCATGCGTCGGTGATGCCGTGGCTGAAACAGCGCGACGTCGCGCTGCTCGGCAACGCGACGCCGTCAACGACGTGCAGCCGTCGGGCATGCGAGGGCAACGAGCGGCCGATCCACCAGCTCGGCGATCGTGGCCCTCGGGCTGCCGCTGGTCGACGTCATGGATCTCGAAGCGGTCCGAACGGCGGCGCGCCTGCGCGCTGGGAATTCCTGCTGACCGCGGCGCCGGTCCCGTCCCGGCGGCACGGGATTCCCGCTGAATCCTATCGCGACTTTCTGAGCATATCGCGCTGGTGCCCGCATCGCGCATTGCGATTCGTTGCGCGATGCCAATCCGCATACTGAGTCCGAATCTGGCATCCGCAGTCCGCATCGCATCGGCATTAGTCCGCAGTGCGCTCACGAAATCCGTCGACCGCTTCTGGAATCTCCTTCGCGACCTTCTCGACTTCACGCCCAGACGCGCAGCAGATTGCCGCTCCAGATCTTGCGCGATCTGCTCCTCGGTGTAGCCGCGCCGCACCATCTCGAGCGTGACGTTGAACGTCTCGGCGGCGCTGTTCCAGCCGTCGATGCCGCCGCCGCCGTCGAAGTCCGACGAGATGCCGACGTGATCGACGCCAATCAGCTTGACCGCGTAGTCGATGTGATCGACGAAGTCCTTGACCGTCGGCGCGGCCGGCGGCCGGCCACTTGCGATCGATCTCGCGCCAGCCGCCGCTCGAACTCGGCGCGCCGCTCGGGCGTCAGCGTCTCGAGGCCGCGGCGCCGCCGCGACCGCCGCGACCGCCGCGGCTGCGCGGCCGGCGCCGACGCGCTTCGACCGGACAGCGGAGGCGCGCCGGCCGGCGCCGCGCCGCTGCCCGCCGCCAGGCCGCCGCCGCGGCCGCCGGCAGCCCGAACTCCTGCGCGCAGCGCCGCGATCGCCGGGCCGCGCTCGGGCGGATCGATCTTGACGTAACCCGGACAACGCCACCATCTGCACGACGCCGCCGTTGGTCTTCATCGCCATCAGCATCTCGTCGTCCATGTTGCGGCTGACGTTGGCGAGCTTGCGCACCGACGAGTGCGACGCGATGACCGGCGCCTTCGAGAGCGCCGATCGCCTGCATCATCGATCCCTTCGACGGATGCGAGACGTCGACCATGATGCCCCAGGCTTGTTCATCTCCTCGATCACCTGCCGCCCGAGCGGCGACAGCCCGCCCCACCGCCACTCGCCGTCGGCCTCGCCGGTGTTCGAGTCGGCGAGCTGGCTGTGGCCGTTGTGCGCGAGCGACATGTAGCGGCCGCCGCGGTCGTAGAACTCCTTGACGCGCTTGATGTCGGTGCCGATCGGGTAGCCGTTCTCGATGCCGATGACGGCGACCTTCTTGCCGCTCTTCGCGATGCGGGCGACGTCGGCGGCGGTCAGCGCCAGCTCGATCTCGTTCGGCGCGATCTGCTTCGGTCAGGCGATGGACGGCGTCGAACTTCGCGATCGCCGCCTTGTAGGCGCGGTCGTAGCCGGCCGGCTGAAGCGCATCGGCACCTGCGGCGGGTTCGACTGGCCGACGTAGACGATCATGAACGACACGTCGAGGCCGCCTTCCTTCATCTTCGGCAGGTTCACCTGCGTCGTCAGCCGCATCGTGTAGTTGCAGCCGCGCGTGAAGTTCTGCGGGTCGATGTCGTTGTGCGTGTCGAGCGTGATGACGCGCTCGTGAATCGCGCGGGCCCGCGCCACCAGCGTCCAGGTCGCTACGCTGCGGCGCGCCATCGTGCCAGCGACCAGCGAGCGCCGCGACAATCGGGCGATGCCTTCACCACCGTCGCTCTCATGAACGACGATCATCGCAGAACACGTCAGAATCGTGGGATCACTCCCGGCTCTTTACCCACTCCGACCTGCGGCATTCCGCGCCTCGGCTATCTGACCCACCCGACCTATCCGACCTATCTGACGCTACCTGACCCATCCGACCCACCGACCTATCCGACCCGACCCAATCCGCCGACCGCATCCGCCGTCATCTTGCCACGGAATCCCTCTATAATCGCCGCATGGCCACCAACAGCCGCACGCCTCTCGTCGTCCTCGGAGCCGTCGCCGCGATCGCGCGCGCCGACGCGATCGCGCAGCAGACGGCGTCCCAGCTCGTCACCGTCCGCCATGCGTCCGGGCAGGGCGTCGCGCCGGTGTACGAGGGCTTCGACGTCAACGCCGACGGCTCGTTCAACATGTGGTTCGGCTACATGAACCGCAACTACGAGGAAGCGGTCGACCTTCCGGTCGGCGCCGAACAACGCGTTCGAGCCGGGCGGCGATCGCGGCCAGCCGACGCACTTCACGCCGCGGCGCCACAAGGACGTCTTCAGCGTCGTCGTGCCGAAGGACTTCGGCGAACAGACGCTGGCCTGGACGCTGACGCGCGCACGGCGCAGACGCAGCAAGGTCGATCGGCACGCTGAAGCCGGTCTGGCAGATCGATCGCCTGCGCACGACGCGCGGCGGCAACAGCGAGAAGATCAGCTCGAACCTGCCGCCCGTCGTCACCGTCAAGTCGTCCGGTCGGACGCGTCGCGCAGCGCCGGATCGGCGACGCTCGACGCTGTCCGCCGACCGACGACGGCCTGCCGAAGCGGCGCGGCGAGCCGGTCGGCATGACGGTGATGTGGGCGAAGTATCGCGGTCCCGGCGCCGTCACGTTCGTCGCGCCGCAATCGCGCGTAGCTCGCGAACGGCAAGGCCACGACGATCCGCCAGCTTCAGCGAGCCGGGCGAATACATCCTGCAGGCCGTCGTCGACGACGGCTCGGGCGAGTCGGCGGGCAACTTCGGCTACCACTGCTGCTGGACCAACACGCAGGTGAAGATCACCGTCAAGGGCGACGCAGCCGCGTCCGCAGTCCGCAATCCGCAGCCAGCGATGGCGCAGTCGACGTTCGCGCGAGGACGTCGCGCCGATCTTCCAGGCCAAGTGTCAGACGCTGCCATCACCAGGGCACGTCGGCGCCGATGTCGCTCGTGCACGCTACGACGAGGTGCGGCCGTGGGCGCGGTCGATTCGGCAGCGCGTCGCCGAACCGCGACATGCCGCCGTGGCATCTCGACAAGACCGTCGGCATCCGCCACTACAAGAACGACCGCTCGCTGAGCGACGACGAGATCGCGACCGATCGTGCGCTGGGTCGGACAGCGGCGCGCCGCAGGGCAATCCGGCCGACATGCCGGCGCCGCTGACGTTCCGGCCCGAGGCGGAGTGGTTCATCGGCGAGCCGGACCTGAAGGTCACGACGCCGAACGACTTCGTGATGTACGCCAAGGGACCGGACTGGTGGATCGATCAGTTCGCGCGAGGTGACGCTCGACCGAGGATCGCTGGATCAAGGCGATGGAGATCAAGCCGAGCAACCCGAAGATCGTCCATCACGTCGTCGTCTACGCCATCGAGCCGGACGCGCCGGAGGGCACGCCCGAGACCGGCGTGCAGCTCCACGAATACGCGGTCGGCAAGTACGGCGACATCTTCGGCGAGAACACCGGCCGGCTGCTGAAGAAGGGCACGCGGCTGCGCTACGACATGCACTACTTCGCGATCGGCTCCGAGCAGCACAACAAGACGACGATCGCGTTCAAGTTCTATCCGAAGGGCGTGACGCCGAAGTATCAGGTCGCGCTCGGTGCCGATCCGCAACATCCCGAACGACGAGCTCGAGGTGCCGCCCAACACCGTCGTGCGCACCGACGGCTACTTCCGCCTGCCGAGGAACGCGCGCATCGACGCGTTCCAGCCGCACATGCACATGCGCGGGCGCGGCATGACGCTCGAAGCGATCAACCCGGCCGAGCAACAGGACCCAGATCCTCAGCTCGGTCGATCACTTCGACTTCAACTGGCACATCAACTACGTCTACGCGGACGACGCGGCGCCGCTGCTGCCGGCGGGGACGGTGCTGCACATGATCGGCATCCACGACAACACGTCGGCCAACCGCCGGAATCCCGATCCCAACATGTGGGTCGGCTTCGGCGAGCGCAGCGTCGACGACATGCTGCAGGTCTGGGTCAACATCGTCTACCTCGACGATGCCGAGTTCCAGCGGCTGGTCGACGAGCGCAAGGCGAAGCCGGCGTCGACCTCCAGCGTGCAGAATCGATAGCGTGGGAGCGGTCGCACAAGCCGGCGGGATCGTGTTTCGCCCGGCCGCCGGCAAGAAGGGCGGCCTGTCGGTGCTGCTCGTCTCCTCGAAGAAGGAGCCCGGGCCGCTGGATCTTCCCCAAGGGCCACGTCGAGCGCGGCGAGATGCCGCCAAAGAGGCGGCGCTCAGCAGAGACCGAGGAGGAGGCGGGCGTCGACGGCGATCTCCTCGGGCCGGTCGGCGCGCTCGAGTTCGACTGGGGCAGCAAGCGCTATCGCGTCGAAGTACTTTCCTGATCCGCGCGAGGTCCGAGACCGACGAGACCGACGGCCGCAAGAAGGTCTGGCTGCCCTACGACGAAGCGCTCGAGCAGCTGACCTACGAGGACACCCGTCAAGTCTCCTGCGCAAGGCCCGCCCCAGGATGGTCGATGGTTCCTGAGATCGAGATTTACGACACGACGCTGCGCGACGGCACGCAGGGGCACGGCATCTCGTTCTCCGTCGCCGACAAGCTGCGGATCGCCGAGCGGCTCGATGCCTTCGGCGTCCACTACATCGAAGGCGGCTGGCCCGGCTCCAACCCCAAGGACATCGAGTTCTTCGCCGAGGCGAAGCACACGCACGTTCAGGCACGCGAGGCTGGCGGCGTTCGGCTCGACGCGCCGCAAGCGGCATCGCGCGCCGCCGACGGACGACCAGGTGCGGCTGCTCATCGACGCCGAGCACGCCGGTCGTCACCATCTTCGGCAAGACCTGGCTGCTGCACGTCCGCGAGGTGCTGCAGACCACGCCCGAAGAGAACCTCGCGATGATCGCCGACACCGTGCGCTACCTGAAGGCGCACGGCCGGTTCGTGGTCTACGACGCCGAGCACTGCGTTCGACGGCTGCAAGGACGATCGCGGCTATGCCGCTGGCGACCTGGCAGGCCGCCGAGCAGCGCCGGCGCCGACATCGTGACGCTTCTGCGACACCAACGGCGGATCGCTGCCCGGCGGAGATCGCGGCGATCACCAGCGCGGCGCGCGCAGCCATTCGCGGCCGGATCGGCATCCACACGCACGACGACATCGGCCTCGGCGTCGCCAACGCGCTGGCCGCCGCTCGACGCCGGCGCCACGCACGTGCAGGGCACGATCAACGGCTACGGCGAGCGGACCGGCAACTGCAACCTCGACGACGCGTCATCCCGATCCTCGCAGCTTCAAGCTGAAGAAGCGCTCGGTGCCGGCCGACGTCGCTGCGCGCTGCTGACCGAGCTGTCGCAGTTCGTCGACGAGACGGCCAACCTGCGGCCGAACCCGCGCCTGCCGTGGGTCGGCGCCGCGGCGTTCTCGCACAAGGGCGGCACGCACGTGAACGCCGTGCAGAAGGTGCTGCGCAGCTACGAGCACATCGATCCGGCGCTCGGTCGGCAACACGCCGGCACGTCCTCATCAGCGACCTGGCCGGCCGCAGCAACATCGTGATGAAGGCGCGCGAGCTCGGGTTCGACTGTCGACCAACGACACGCCGCAGCTGAGCGACGATGCTCGCGCGGATCAAGGAGCTGGAGCACCAGGGCTACGAGTTCGAGGCGGCCGACGGGTCGCTCGCGCTGCTCATCCGCCGCGCGCTGGCGAACACGCCGCCGCCGTTCACCGTCGACGCCTATCACGTGTCGATGCGCGCGGAGGCGACGTCGTCGGTGTGCGAGGCGACGGTCAAGGTGCGCGTCGGCAACGAGTCGCGCGCACACGCGTGGCCGACGGCGACGGTCCGGTCAACGCGCTCGACGCCGCGCTGCGCTCCGCGCTCGTCACGCTTCTATCCGCAGCTGCGAGACGGTCCGGCTGACCGACTACAAGGTCCGCATCATCGATTCGACGAGCGGCACCGCCGCGCACGCACGCGCGTGCTCATCGAGTCGAGCGACGGCTCGTCGCGAGTGGGGCACCGATCGGCGTCAACGAGAACATCGTCGAAGCCAGCCTGCAGGCGCTGGTGGACAGCCTCGAGTGCGCTTTTGGTGCACAGAAGCGTTCACGGCTAATGGCTAATGCGCCCTCAGGCCGCATCACGGCCGCCAATTCAGAGCACTGCGACGGGCGCTTCTCCCCGTCAGCTCCCAGCGCACGAGCGACGCGGGGATCAGGCCGACGGCGTTGAACTCGTCCATGAAGCGCTTCAGACGTGAAGGCGTCGCCGAGCTGACGCCTCCTCGCGGTCGAGCAGGCCTTCGATCTGGATCTTGCCGATGATGTAGCTGGTGCCGTACGCCGGCTGCTGCAGATAGAGATGCTGCTCGGCGCGGACGCGTGTTGCGCGTCGAGGCGCAGCCATCCGCGCGGGGTGTTGGCCGACGGCGAACGTCGCGGCCTGCTCGAGCGTGCATCTGGTTGGCGTGCATCCTGAGGTCGCCGAGCGCCCGCGCCGCGCGCTGCGCCGAGCAGCACGTAGATCAGCTCGCGCGAGCGCGGACCGCGCGTCGAACATGCCCGGCCTGCAGCATCAGCTCTTCCCAGCCGGTGGCGTGCCCTTCGGTGCGCGTGATGAAGATGTTGTAGAGCAGCGCGCCGCGGCGGATCGGGTTCGCGGTGCGGTTCCTTCGCCATCCGGGCCAGGTCGAACCAGTGATAGTCGTGCGTGCGCATGATCTGGCGGTCGCGGTAGTCGACCTCCGCGAAGAACTCGCGCGGGCCGGCGTTGAAGCGTGCCGATGCGCGCGCGCAGCGCCGGGTCCATGTAGTCGCGGACCGTCAGGATGTCGTGGTCCTTCAGGAACGCCATGTACGCGCTGACCGACTCGTTGAACTCCGGCGTGAAGTCGTCGGCGGTGCGCGATCGGCGCCTGCACGCGGCAGCGCGCGCGTTGCGCTGCTCCTCGAGCGCGAGCGAACGCGTGGGCGCGCGCCAGCTCGCGCTCCATGATCGTGACTTCGTCCCGCCAGGTGTACGGCACCAGCTGCACGTTCTTCAGTACCAGTCGTAGTTCTCGCACGCCGACGCCTGACGGCGCGCGCTTCGACGGCGCCTGCGCGTCGAGCCACGCCGCGAACGCGTCGGTCGCCTCTTGGCGCGCTGCACGTCGGCCTTCGAGGGTGCCCGCGTGCATCGCCGACGCGCGACGCCAGACGCGCGAGGTCGGCGCTCTGCTGCCTGATGCTCTTCGTCCCGAACGTCCAGAGGTCGGCCTTGTCGCCGACGAGGTTCCGTGCGTCGCCTGGTCGAGCAGGCTTCGGGATCGGCGCGCAGGCCCGGCGCCGAGCGCGTCGGCGCGCTTCCGCGCTCGGCGGAAACTGGTAGCTCCAGAGCTCGACGGCGCCGTACGCGAAGTGTCCCTCGCGGGCCGGCTGATCGCTCTGGTCCGGGAAAGACGCTGACGTAGAAGGCCGGATTGTTCGCCCACGGGCGTATGACGCGGTGATCGAAATCGAGCCCGTTCATCTCCGCCCGAACGATGTGCCAGTCCACCTGCTGGTTCACGGCCGGCCAGCCCTCGGTCTTGATGGCGGCCAAGGCGGCGCTGATACGCGGCGAAGCTCGCGCTGCTGGGCGCCGCCATCGCCGCTGCGGTGTAATCCGGGCACGCCGTCCACGAGCCTTCGGCGTCTGGAACGCGCGCCAGTCGGCGAACAGCCGTCACGAGATCCGCGACTGAGGCCGAGCGCGAGGCACTTCAGGTCGTAGCGCGAAGGCGTGAGCCGAGGCGGACGGTGGTCGCGATCAGGATCGCCGCGGCGATCGCGCAATGGCAGTTTCATGCGCGGCATCATCACATGGCGTTCTCGCGCGCGCCAAGTGTAGTAGGATGGAACGACAACGCCGATCGCCGCCGTCACCGCCCTCACCCTCACTTCACACGATCGCACGGCCGTGCGACGTTCTCGCAGTCGCTCCCGGCACGCACGAGACTTCTCGCGGCCTGCGCGCGCAGGTCGATCGGGCCCGCGGCGGTCACCTCCGGGCCGCAGTCGGATGACCATCGCCGTCGATCCCGCCAACAACGCCGTCGTTCTACGTCGGCGCGGCGTCGGGCGGCGTCTGGAAGACGGTGAACGGCGGCGCGTCGTTTCAGCCGGTGTTCGACACGCAGGGCGCGTTCTCGATCGGGTGGATCACGCTCGACCCGAAGCATCCCAACGTCGTCTGGGTCGGGCACCGGCGAGCGGAACTCGCAGCGGTCGGTCGCCTACGGCGACGGCGTCTACAAGAGCGAGGACGGCGGCCGCTCGTGGACGAACGTCGGCCTCAAGAACTCCGAGCACATCGGCCGCATCGTCATCAGATCCGAAGGACAGCGACACCGTGTACGTCGCGGCGCAGGGTCCGCTCTGGGCGCCCGGCGGCGATCGCGGGCTCTACAAGACGACCGACGGCGGCAAGACGTGGACGCAGGTGCTGAAGATCTCCGAGCACACCGGCGTCAGCGACGTCGTCGCTCGATCCGCGCAATCCCGACGTCGTCGTCGCCACGTCGTATCAGCGCCGCCGTCACTTCTTCACGATGATCAACGGCGGACCGGAGAGCGCGATCCACCGCAGCACCGACGGCGGCAAGACGTGGAAGAAGGTGAACACCGGGCTGCCGGACGAGGAGCTCGGCCGGATCGGGCTCGCGATCTCGCCGGTGAACCCCGACATCCTCTACGCCAACGTCGAAGCGGCGAACTGCGAAGGGCGGCATCTACCGCTCGTCGGACAACGGCGTCACGTGGGAGAAGCGCAGCGACTACAACCAGGGCTCGATGTACTACGGCGACATCTTCGCCGATCCCGTCGAACGTCGATCGCATCTACGTCCCCGACGTCATCTTTCAGGTCTCCGACGACGGCGGCAAGACGCTGCGCTCGCTGGGGACAGCGGAACATGCACGTCGACAACCACATCATCTGGGTCGATCCCGACGAACACCGAACCACATGATGGTCGGCAACGACGGCGGGCTCTATCGATCGCTTCGATCGCGGCGCCGACCTGGACGTTCTTCGAGAACCTGCCGCTGGCCGCAGTTCTACGACGTCGACGTCGACAACGCGGCGCCGTTCTACAACGTCTACGGCGGCCTGCAGGACAACAACTCGCTCGGCGGACCGTCGCGCACGCGCTCGGAGCACGGCATCCTGAACCAGGACTGGTTCGTCACGCAGGGCGGCGACGGCTTCGTGTCCGCGCGTCGATCCCGAGGATCCGAACACGATCTACGCCGAGCTGCAGCACGGCGTCATCGTGCGCTTCGACAAGCGCGACCGGCGAGCGCATCGGCATCCAGCCGCAGGAAGACAAGGGCGGCGCGCCGCTGCGCTGGAACTGGGACTCGCCGTTCATCATCTCGCCGCATTCGCACACGCGGCTCTACTTCGCGGCGCAGATGCTGTACCGCTCCGACGATCGCGGCAACATCGTGGAAGGCCGTCTCGCCGGATCTGACGCGGCAGATCGATCGCAACACGCTGGCGGTGATGGGCAGCGTCTGGGGACCCGACGCGGTCGCGAAGAACACGTCGACGGCGCTCTACGGCAACATCTCGGCGATCGCCGAGAGCCCGAAGAAGGAAGGGCTGCTCTACGTCGGCACCGACGACGGGCTCGATCCAGGTGAGCGAGGACGCGCGGCGCGCACTGGCGCAAGGTCGACAAGCTGCCCGGCGTGCCGGCCGACGCGCTACATCGCGCGCATCCGCGCGTCGCAGCACGACGCGGCGACGGTCTACGTCGCCGTCGAGAATCACCAGAACGGCGACTTCGCGCCGTATCTGCTGAAGAGCACCGACAGCGGCAAGATCGTGGAAGTCGATCGCCGGCGATCTGCCGGCGCGCGGCTCGACCTACGCCGATCGCCGAGGATCACGTCGATCCGCGGCTGCTGTTCGCCGGCACCGAGTTCGCCGCCTACTGGAGCAAGCGACGGCGGCCAGCACTGGACGCAAGATCGCCGGCCTGCCGACGATCGCCGTGCGCGAGATCGCGATCCAGAAGCGCGAAAACGATCTCGTGCTCGGCACCTTCGGCCGCGGCGTCTACATCGTCGACGACTACTCGCCGGTCCGCGCGACGACGCCGGCCAGACGCTGACCGCGGCCGCGACGCTCTATCCGGTGCGCGACGCGCGTGCTCTACGTTCCGACGATGCAGTACGGCATGCCCGGCAAGGGTTTCAGGGCGAGATGCTCTACACCGCGCCGAACCCGCCGTACGGCGCCGTGCTCACCTATCACCTGAAGGACGGGATCAAGACGCTGAAACAGAAGCGCGATCGACGCCGAAAAGGCCGCGGAGAAAGCCGGCCAGCCGATCCGATATCCGACGGCCGACGAGCTGCGGGCCGAGGCCGACGAGGAAGCGCCGGCGATCCTGCTGACGATCACCGGCGCCGCACGGCACGCCGGTCCGCGTCATCACCGGTCCGGTCGAGAAGGGCTTGCAGCGCGTCGCGTGGGATCTGCGCGCGCCGGCGCATCAGCTGCCGCCGAACCGCCCGCGCGGCGAGCTGGACGAGCTGTTCGGCGATCCGCTCGTCGGTCCCATACGTCGTGCCCGGCAACTACAGCGTGACGCTGTCGCAGCGCGTCGGCGGCGTCGGTCACGCAGCTGGCAGGTCCCGTGTCGTTCAACGTCGTGCTCGATCCGCAGGCGGCGGCCACTGCGACGGCCGACCAGACGGCGCGGTGGCAGTTTCAAGAGAAGCTGCAGGCGCTGCGGCGCGACGTCGCGGGAGCGCTGGAGCTGGCCGAACAGCACGAGCACCGCGGCTCGACGCGATCGTCAAGGCGCTCGACGCGACGCCGGCGGCGCCGCGCCCGCTGCACGATCAGGCCCGCGCGCTGCAGCGGCGGCTGAGCGCGATCCTCGTGGAGCTGCAGGGCGATCGCGCGGCTCGGGTCGCGCAGCGTGCCGATGCCGGTCGCGATCTCCGAGCGCGCGAACACGATCAGCGGCGAGCTGAATCGGCACGCTGGCGCGGCAGACGACGACGCACGAGCAGCAGTTGCAGATCGCGTCGGAGCTGTTCGCCGTCGCAGCGGGCGGCGCTGAAGACGCTCGTCGAGACCGATCAGCGCCCGCGATCGAGCGAGAGCCTCGAGCGCCCGGGGCGCCGTACGCACCTGGGACGCATCCCGCGGGATCAAGAATGGTACAGCCGCGGTTCGCCGCGGCTGGGACTCGTGATACTGTCGCAATCCGGGCGCGCACGACACTTATGGACAAAGACGATACCGTCGACCGCTTCGAGACGCATTCAGATCAGCGCCGGAACGCGGAGCCTCCGAGACCATCCACCGCGTCTATCGCATGCTCGCGCAGCGCTTCACCCGACAACAAGGAGAGCGGCAGCGCGACCCGCTTCCGGCTGGTGAGCGAGGCTCACGAAGTGCTCAGCGTTCTGAAAACGCGCCCGTTACGACGTCGTCCAGCAGCCGCGTCAGCAGTGATCGCTATGGCGCCTGCCGTCTGACGGCGAGGCAGATTCAGCGACTTCGCGGCCGCGCATTCGTTGCGGCTGACGGTGCTCGAAGTGATTTCATACGCAGCGGCGGGTGGAGCCGGGAGTGCCCGGGCGGCGACAGCCTGATCTGGCGAAGCTCACGGTGACGGCCGCGCGAGCACCTCGAGTTCGCGATTTGGTGCACTGCCGTTCAGACAGCTCGGCACGCGGGGTGACAGCGCGGCTGCTGGTGATTACTGCGGACGGCGTCGAGTATCTCGAGAAGTACTACCAGGACGCGCAGCAGAAACGGCTGAACGCGAAACAGGATTAAGTTCCGCGTCGCAGCGTCCGCTCAGGCGGACCGTCATGTCCGGCTGATCCGGACGATTCACCGAGTGCCCGCCTAGCGTTCGTCGTCCTCTTCTGTCCGCAGGTCGATCACCTTCTTCGCGCTCGAGATGGGCCTGACCACCATACGCCCTGCGCGGCCCACTCGTTGAGGTGGCTCAATCGTCGCCGACGTCGTCGCTCTCGGGACGGACCGCCGCGGCCCGTGGTCGTCAGCCGGACCGACCTTCGTCCCTGACATCCGTGTCGGCCGGCTCTCGCCATCTTCCGCTTGGCGAGGTCGGTCTTGTCGATCCTCGATTCGAGCCTCGCCGTGCACCGGTGCTCGCGGCCGTCGAAGCCAGCGCGGCCATAGGGTCACGATCGCACATCAGGCGCCGCGACGGTGGCGGTTTAGTCGCGCAGTGTTCGAAAGCGCCCTGTCGCGTCCTGGTCCGCAGCTGTTCGGTGCGCGGCCGGCGGTGAAGCGGTACTGAGAGGCCACGGCGCTGCTCGTGACGCCGCCCGCGTGCGGCGGTCGTCGATCATCATCTGGCCAAAGCCGGCCGGCGCTGCCGCGCCTGCTGTGTGGCCGATCCGAGCCGCGGTCGACCTCGGCCATGCCTGAGCGAGGAGCGCCAGGTCGCTTGACGAAGTCTCTTTGTCGCCGCTGTTGACCCCTTGATTGGCCGACCGTCTGGCGGTCGCCGACCGGCGCCGGGTCGCCGTTGCAGTGGCGGTCTTCGCGACTTCTTTGCGGCCGCCGTCGCAGAATGGCGCCGCGACCGCCGCCACACTGACGATCGACAGGAAGCCCATCCCGTTCGTTTCATGCATGCACCACTCCTGGTTGCGACGTGACTCGAACCTTCCGGGTGCGGATCGTTGCAAACGCGCTGACGTGATCCGTTCATCAATGCGGCGCGGGCTTTCAGCCCCGCGAACGCGGCTCCCGAATGGCCGCGCCTCTCCGTTCCATCAAAGCGCAGGCAGGTAGTGCAGCAGCTTCAGGATGTCCGAGAAGACGCCCATCGCGGTGACGTCGGCGCCGGCGCCCGGGCCCTGCACGACGAGCGGCGTGCGCGCGTAGCGCTTGGTCGTGAACGCGATCACGTTGTCGCTGCCCTTGGCCGAGGCGACGGGATGAGTCGCGCGGGAACTCCTTCAGCCCGGCCTGCGCGCGCCCGCTCTCGAGCGTGCCGACGTAGCGCAGCACGGCTGCCGCGCGCCGCGCGCGCTTCACGCGCGTCGGCCATCTCGCGCGTCGTAGCGCGCGAACGCCGGCGAAGAATCGCCGTCGAGAACTTTCCGCGCGCGCAGCGCGCGCGGCACGAGGCTGTCCACCTCGCACCTCGTCGAGATCCATCTGCAGACCGATCTGCCGCGCCGAGGATCAGCAGCTTTCTGCGCGACGTCCTGGCCCGACAGATCGTCGCGCGGATCGGGCTCGGTGAATCCCATGCGATGGGCGTCGCGCACCAGCGCGCTGAACGGCACGCTGCCGTCGAAGGTGTTGAACAGGTAGCTGAGCGTGCCGGACAGGATGCCTTCGATCTTGCACGATCTCGTCGCCGCTGGCGATCAGGTCGCGCAGCGTCGACATGATCGGCAGGCCGGCGCCGACGTTGGCCTCGTAGCAGAAAGTGCTTCTGCGCGGCGCTCGAGCAGCGCCATCAGCGCCGCGTAGCGCCGCCACGGCAGCGCGTTCGCCCGCTTGTTCGGCGTGATGATGTGCAGGTTCGGCGTCGATGAACGCCGGATACGCGTCGACGATCGACGGCGTCGGCCGTGCAGTCGACCAGCGCCGCGTTGGTCAGCTCGCAGCGCGGCGATCCGCCGCGCGAACGCCGCGGCGTCCATCCGGTCCGGCGCGACGCCGCAGCGCGTCCTTCCAGCGCGCGAGGTCGATGCCGTCGCGCGATCGACGACGAACCGCTTGCTGTTCGCGAGCGCCGACGACCGTGACGTCGAAGCCCTTCGACAGCAGGTATGCGCGCTGCTGCTGCAGCTGCCGCAGCAGCGGCGCTGCCGACGTTGCCGACGCCGATCGATCGCCAGCGCGAGCGCGCTTGCGCGTCTCGAAGAACGCCTGGTGGATCGCGTTCAGCGCGCGCACCTGCTGCGACGGCGTCGATGACGCACGAGATGTTGCGCTCCGACGCGCCCTGCGCGATCGCGCTGATGTTGATGTTGCTGCCGGCCGAGCGAGTCGAACACCTTCCCGGCCACGCCGGGCCGGCCCTTCATCCCCTCGCCGACGACGGCGAGGATCGCCTGGTCGTCGCTTGACGTCGACCGTGCATCAGCTGCTCGTGGAACTCGAACCGGAACTCCTGCTCGGATCGCCTCGACCGCCGCGCGCGGCGTCGGCGCTGCGCACGCGCGAAGCAGATCGTGTGCTCGGACGAGGCCTGCGAGATCAGGATGACGTTGACGCGCCGCGCCGCCAGCGTGCGGAACACGCCGCTCGGCGACGCCGGGCACGCCGACCATGCCCGGACCGCGCAGCGTCAGCAGCGACGAGGTCGCCGACCGACGTGATGCCCTTCGCCAGCTGTCCCGTCGTCCGCGCGCCTTGCGGGAGATCAGCGTGCCCGGCGCGCCGGGTTGAACGTGTTCTTGATCAGAATCGGAATGCGCTTCGCGACCGCCGGCGCGATCGTCGCCGAGTGCAGCACCTTGGCGCCGAGCTACGACAGCTCCATCGCCTCTTCGTAGGTCATCTGCGGCAGCACGAACGCCGCCGGCACGACGCCGCGGATCGGCGCTCAGCACGCCGTCGACGTCGGTCCAGATCTCGATGACCGACGCGCCGACCGCGGCGCCGACGATCGCCGCGCTGTAGTCCGACCCGTTGCGGCCGATGGTCGTCGTCTGGCCGTCCTCGGTGGCGCCGATGAACCCGGTGACGACCGGGATCGACGCGCTGCGCGCTGGCGGAACAGGCGCGCGAAGTAGCGCGCGCGTCCGCGCGGTTGGTCTTCGGGAAGATGACGCCGGCGTGCGTGAACTGATCGTCGGTGACGACGAAGCTCGCGCGCGTCGACGAACGCGGCCGGATGCGTCTGCTCGAGGTAGCGCGGCGACGATGCAGCGCCGACAGCCGCTCGCCGAAGCTGGCGGTCATGTCGAGCGCGCGCAGCGGGCAGTGCCGCAGCAGGTGGATGCCCTGCAGCGTGCTGCGCAGCTCGGCGAGCAGCGCGTCGACCTCGCGCGCGACCCGCGCGGGCCGGCGGCCGACCAGATGCGCGACCGCCGAGCGATGGCGGCGCGCGATCTGCTCGAAGCAGCTCGAGCGTAGCCGGCGTCGCCGCGCTCGGCGAGCCGGCGCGCACTCGAGCAGCTGGTTGGTGACGCCCTGGAAGGCCGACACCACGCCGATGACCGGCTCGCGGCGCCGGGCCTCGAGCAGAATCCGGCCGACGTCGCGGATGGTCGCCGGCGTGGACAGCAGAGGAGCCGCCGAATTTGAGGATTTTCACGCAGCCGGTATCTTACCCGCGTCGTTGGCAGACCTAGAAGAGCCTGAAAAAACACAACGTTTGAACGCAGAGCCTCGCAGAGACCGCGCAGAGAATCCAAGCGTCACGCCGCAATCCATGTCACGTGCTCGGATCGCCACGAAAGACACGTGAAGAGCGCGAAGGACACGAACAGCAGATCAGCAATACGTAACTGAACGAAGTACAT
>ERZ1370068.487-contig-10442_pt1 | contig 32514 bp, 48 predicted proteins | sample MGYA00561227_ERZ1370068 | MGnify/ENA primary metagenome ERZ1370068 (study PRJEB38410, sample SAMEA6850437) | metagenome | study: Metagenomic assessment of the ecological functions of the soil: analysis of the soil microbiota associated with the...
GATTTTCCGCGGGACGCTTGCAGCAATTTGGGGTAATTTCGCCCGCAATCCGGGTTTGGGAGACGAAAGCGATGCAACTGTCGCAAATGTGGCGCGAGCATCTGCAGGCGGGCTGTCCGGCCGAAATGCGCAGCGTGAACATGCGCGGGCACTGTCGGCGCGTGCGCTGGATGCCGAGATCACGGCCTGTGTCAGCGCCTGCGTGACCCACTCACTGAAGATGGATTCGCGCATCGAGCGGCGGCTGCACGACATCGCGCATGCGCTCGAGGACGTTCGAGGGCAGGGAACGCCGGAAGTCGCCGGCCTACTGCGATCGCGCTCAACAAGCTGGTCAGCGCGGTGCTCGTGAACGCCGGGCCCGGCCGACACCGCCGCGGCGAAATGGCGCTGCCGATATCGGAGACCGGGCCGGCAGCCCGTGCGGCCGCGGATGCGGCAGTAGATAGGTCTGGCCCCATATCTATTCGGTTCGAACTTCAGCGACACGCCGTTCATGCAGTAGCGCTGGCCGGTGGGCTGCGGGCCGTCGTCGAACACGTGGCCGAGATGGCCGCCGCAGTTCGCTGCAATGCACTTCCACGCGCGTCATGCCGTGCGTGCGTGTCCGTGGTGGTCGCGACCGCGTTGGCGAGCGGCTGCCAGAAGCTGGGCCAGCCGGATGCCGCTTTCGTACTTGGTGGTCGACTCGAACAGCGGCTGACCGCAGCCGGCGCAGTGGAACACGCCGGTGCGCTTCTCGAAGTTCAGCGGGCTGGTGCCGGCGCGCTCGGTGCCGTGTTCGCGCAGCACGCGGAACTGGTCGGCGGACAGCACCTCGCGCCACTCGCTGCTCTGATTTCTCGACCGGGAATTTTTCGTCTGGCCATTCGGATGACTCCTTGGGCTCTACCGACCTGGACCGGCAATATAGGGACGATATTTCCGAGTCCAGCAGAGAAAGGGCCGCGCCTTTCGAGGCTGCGTCCGAGATGCCCGGCAAGATGGCGTGAGTCGTCCCCATTTACAGCAGCGGCACCAGCAGCAGCGCCACGATGTTGATGATCTTGATGAGCGGGTTGATGGCCGGGCCCGCGGTGTCCTTGTACGGATCGCCGACGGTGTCGCCGGTGACCGCGGCCTTGTGCGCATCGGAGCCCTTGCCGCCGAAGTGGCCTTCTTCGATGTACTTCTTGGCGTTGTCCCAGGCGCCGCCGCCGGTGCACATGGAGATGGCGACGAACAGGCCCGTGACGATGGTGCCGATCAGCAGGCCGCCGAGCGCCTTGATGCCGGCGCCCGGACCCATCGAGCCAGTTCATGCCGAAGGCGATGACCACCGGGATCAGGATGGGCAGCAGCGACGGGATGATCATTTCCTTGATCGCGGCCTTGGTGAGCAGGTCGACCGCGCGTGCCGTATTCCGGCTTCGCCGTGCCTTCCATGATGCCCTTGATCTCGCGGAACTGGCGGCGCACTTCGGTCGACCACCGAGCCCGCGGCGCGGCCCACGGCTTCCATGGCCATGGCGCCGAACAGATAGGGCACGAGGCCGCCGATGAACAGGCCGATGATCACGGCCGGATCCGGACAGCGAGAACTGCACCATCTCGCGGCCCGTGGCCAGCAGGTGCGTCTCGAGGTTGTGCGTGTAGTCGGCGAACAGCACCAGCGCGGCGAGGCCCGCCGAGCCGATGGCGTAACCCTTGGTCACGGCCTTGGTGGTGTTGCCCACGGCGTCGAGCGGATCGGTGATGTCGCGGATCTTCTTGTCGAGACCCGCCATCTCGGCGATGCCGCCGGCGTTGTCGGTGATCGGGCCGTAGGCGTCGAGCGCCACGACCATGCCGGTGAGCGACAGCATGGCGGTCGCGGCGATGGCGATGCCGTACAGGCCGCCGAGCGTATACGCGCCGTAGATGGCGAAGCAGATCGCGATCACCGGCAGCGCGGTCGACTTCATCGACACGCCGAGGCCCGAGATGATGTTGGTGGCGTGGCCGGTCTGCGAGGCCGCGGCCACCTTGCTGCACCGGCGAATATTCGGTCGCGGTGTAGTACTCGGTGATCACGATCATCGCCGCGGTCAGCGCGAGGCCGATGAGCGTGCAGCCGAACATGTGCAGCTGCAGGTTCGGGCTTCGGCCGTGTTCGGCACGAGCTTTTCGGTGATGAACCAGAACGCCGCCGCCGAGATGAGGCCCGACACGATCACGCCCTTGTACAGCGCGTTCATGATCTTGCCGCCGTCGGAGGTCTTCACGAAGAACGTGCCGACGATGGAGGAGACGATGGACGCGGCGCCGAGCGCCAGCGGATACAAGCACGGCGTTCTCGCCCATGCCGGACATCATGAGGCCGCCTAACAACATGGTGGCGACCAGCGTCACCGCGTAGGTCTCGAACAGGTCCGCGGCCATGCCGGCGCAGTCGCCGACGTTGTCGCCGACGTTGTCGGCGATGACCGCCGGGTTGCGCGGATCGTCCTCGGGGATGCCGGCTTCGACCTTGCCCACGAGGTCCGCGCCGACGTCCGCACCCTTGGTGAAGATGCCGCCGCCCAGTCGCGCGAAGATCGAGATGAGCGAGCCGCCGAACGCGAGGCCCACCAGCGCGTGCAGCGCGGCTTCGGCTGCCGATGCGCGGCTGCAGGAACGCGTAGTAGCCGGCGACGCCTAACAAGCCCGAGGCCGACGCACCAGCATGCCGGTGATGGCGCCGCCCTTGAAGGCGACCTGCAGCGCGGCGTTGAGCCCGTTGTTGGCGGCCTCGGCGGTGCGCACGTTGGCGCGCACCGAGATGTTCATGCCGATGTAGCCCGCGAGGCCCGGAGAGGATCGCGCCGATGGCGAAGCCGCCGGCGGTGACCCAGTTGAGCGCGAAGCCCCATGACCACGAACAGCACGACGCCGACGATCGGCGATGGTGGTGTATTGCCGGTTGAGGTAGGCCTTGGCGCCGGCCTGGATGGCCGCGGCGATTTCCTGCATGCGCGCGTTGCCCGCGGGCAGCTTCAGGATGGCCATCATCGAGAACACGCCGTACAAAACGGCGACTACGCCAGCGCCAATCGCCAGCCAAAGCCACGTCGTGGCAACCATGCGGAACTCCTTACGGAAATCAGATACTTAGTTGTTGTACAGGAGTGCCGCGCCAGTGCCCGGCCACCCTGAAAGGGCGCGCACTATAAGCAACGGCCTGGCGACCGAGCCAACCGCAATCGGACAGCGGCGACGACCTAACGATTCGGGTCCGGCCACAACTCATGCCCGGACTCGCCGGGAACGAATCGCGATTTTGCGAGGCGTCGAGCGCAGTCAGATCCAGGCTCGAGCCGTCTGTGTCCGCGAGGAATTTCGCGCGTCTCGACTCCAGGTACGGAACACCGGGTACGGCACGCTGATCCTGGCGATGCCTGTGGCACGGTCGATCGCTCGATCACGCGGTGCCGGCCGCACTCGGCGCTCGATGCGTAACTGCTGGCCGGCGGCGAAGGCATGCGCATCGCCGCAGTGCCATCCTTCGCGCAAAAGTTCTTCGCCCGTGCGGCGACCCACAGCGATCAACTGCATCGCCGGTCGCGGCCGCGACATAGCTGCCATCCACGGCAAGCCGCCACCTCAGCGAATCGCGGGCGGACACCTGGATCTGCGACCAGCAGCGCGACGCTCGCGCTGTCGAGCACGATCCGCCGGGTCGCTCCACACGACGGCCGTGTTGGCGGCGAGCCCCAGGAACTTCAGCCGGCAATGGGCCTGGCCCAGGGCGCAGGGCCATGGCAGCGCCGTACGAATCGACCACGTGCGCCGAACGGTCGTGATGGTGGTCCCGGCTTCCGGCATTCCAGCAGCACACCGTGACCACTCGGAGTCCAGGCCGAGGGGCGCTTTCGCGGACGTGCAACGCCGCAGCCGCCGGTGGACGACATCGCCTGCACCGCGATGGCCAGTGTCGCCGAGAACTGCTCGCCGGTCGAATTCATGCCCGTCGACTGCGTAGCAGACCGCGGTGAAGCTTCGCGTCGGCGATCCGCGCAGATCGTGCCTGTTTCGCGAGGTCGAACAGCAGACCGAGGGCAGAGGGCGATCGATTGACGCAGGTGCTGACGGCACCGCTCCCGGACGCGGGGCGCGATGCATTGGCTGGTACGTGTCTGGCAACGAGATCCCAGGAGGTGACGGCGTACGATTGACGGAACAGTACTTTCGCGCACGGTAAACGTAACCGTGCCGCGACCCGGTCGCCTCCCCTGGCTTGCACAGTGTAGGTGGTAGTCGGCGCGACGGCGGCGGGTATGCCGAATATCCCGCCGGTCGACTCCGCGATCATCAGGCCGGCGGGTGACGGCGGCTCGACGGTGAACCCGGAGAGGCTGCCAGTTACCACGGGCACCAGCTGGTGTGATCCCCGTGCCGACCACGAAACCGGATGTTTGCGGATACGTGATGCTTGGCGCTCAGTTCGTGAACGCTGTCGTCGTGCCCACCGCCGCCGCATCGCCGAGACGAGGGTGGCGGCCAGGAGCGCGAAGAACGCAGTGTGTTCCGTGCATTCATGGTCGCCTCGAGATAACTATGGCCGCATCGGCAATGCATTCCAGCCTTGCGATCCGCTAGGGCTTGAACTCCGTGTTGAGCTTCTTCTTCACCGGCCACGCCCTTGATCTGACGTAATCCGGCAGGCCGTTCTTGTACGGCGGGTAGTCTTCGCCGGCGATCAGCGGCTCGAGGTAAGCGCGGCACTTCTCGGTGATGCCGAAGCCGTCCTCGGTGATGAAGTCGCGCGGCAGCTTCTTCTCGACGTTCGCCACGTCGTTCGAGCGCCACGTGGCCGACCACCCATTTGTAGGGCTTGGACTTCTTGCGAACGATGGTCGGCATCACGGCGTCGTGGCCCGTCACCGCGAGCTCCACGCGCCGCCTTGCCCATGCGCGTAGGCCTGCTGCACGTCGACCTTCGAGGCGATGTGGCGCGACGCGCGCTGTAGATAGTCGGCCACGGCCCAGTGGTACTTGTAGCCGTGCGCTTCGCGCACCAGGTTCGCGACCACCGGCGCCACGCCGCCCAGCTGCGTGTGGCCGAAGGCATCCTTGGTGCCGGCATCGGCGAGGAACTTGCCGTCGGCGTCGTGCACACCTTCCGAGACGACGACCACGCAGTAGCCGACGTCGGCGCACGCGTCTGCTTCACCTTGCGCGAGGAACGCTTCCTTGTCGAAGGCGATCTCGGGAAACAGGATGATGTGCGGCGCCTGGTCGGGACCTTTGCCGCGCGAGACCGGCGGCCGCGACGATCCAGCCGGCGTGACGGCCCATGACTTCCATGACGAACACCTTCGTCGAAGTCTTGGCCATCGAGGCCACGTCGAGCGCGGCTTCGCGCGTGGACACCGCGACGTACTTGGCCACCGAGCCGAAGCCCGGCGCAGCAGTCGGTGTGCGGCAGGTCGTTGTCGACGGTCTTCGGCACGCCGATGCAGATGACCTGGTAGCCCGAGCTGATCACCGATCTGCGACACCTTGTTAGCGGTGTCCATGGAGTCGTTGCCGCCGTTGTAGAAGAAGTAGCCGATGTCGTGCGCCTTGAAGACTTCGATGAGGCGCTCGTACTTGGCGCGATCCTGCTCGAGGCCCTTGAGCTTGTAGCGCGCGGAGCCGAAGGCGCCCGCCGGCGTATACCGGAGTCCCTTGATGGTGCGCGCGGGATTCCTTGCTGCACGTCGATGAGGTCTTCGGTGAGCGCGCCGACGATGCCGTGGCGGCCGGCGTACACCTTGTTGATGAGCTTCGTCTTCATCGCCGCTTCGATGACGCCCGCGGCCGATGCGTTGATGACCGCCGATGACGCCGCCCGATTGAGCATAAAACGCATTCATGGGCTTGGGTTTCTTGGCGGAAGGGCGCTTGCTCATGGGTGCTCTCGTTGTCTCGTGAATTGTCTCGGCGACGTTTGCCGAAAGTGAGTGGTTTGGGTAGCTGTGACGGCCCTTCGAGGGGTCCGCCGTTCTTCAAAAATCGGGTCAGAAAATCCAGGTCAAATCTAGCATGCGCATCGTTCTCATGGGCGCGCCCGGATCGGGCAAGGGCACCCAGGCCCAGCGTCTCGTCAAGCAATTTGGAATTCCGCAGATCTCCACCGGAGACATCCTGCGCAAGCATCGCAAAGAGGGCACGGAGCTCGGCAAGCGTGCGGACGCCATCATGGCGAAGGGCCTGCTGGTCGACGACGCGACGATGCTCGACATCATTCGCGATCGCGTCGCGCAGCCGGATGCGCAAGAACGGATTCATCCTCGACGGCTTTCCGCGCACGCAGACGCAGGCCGGAAGCGCTCACCGAGCTCATGATCGACCTCGGCACGCCGCTCGACGCGGTGGTGCTGTTCGACGTGGGCGACGCGAGAGCTGGTGCGCCGCATCTCCGGCCGGCGCACCTGCTCGCTGTGCAACAAGGTGTTCAACATCCACACGGCGCCGCCGCCGAGTCCCGGCGACGGATTGCGTGCCGGACAGCACCGAGCACCAGCTCTTTCAGCGCAAGGACGATGAAGAGGCGACGGTCGCCGAGCGGCTGCGTGTCTATGCGCGGCAGACCCAGCCGGTGCTGTCTTACTACTCGGATGCGGGACTGCTGCGCACCGTGCGCGCCGAGGGCGCTCGAGGAAATCACGCAGCGACTGCTCGACGTGCTCGCGGTGAAGCGCGGCCGGCTCGCAAAAGCGCGCGGCCGGCGCCGTCCGGCGGCAAAGAAGAAAGTGAAGGCGCGCGCGCGCCGCGGCGGCGCGCGCAAGGCGCGGCTGCGAGCGCCGGCGGCCGCGCGCACGGCGAAGCGCCGGACGCGAAGCCTGCCAAGCGCGTTTCGGTGCGCAAAGTCGCAGCGCAAGGCGGCGCGCATGGCGCGGCCCGTGCGCCGCAAGTCAAAGCGCCGCTAAGAGCCTTCGCCGACGACATCCTTGCGCCAGCCGCGCAGCAGGCTGACGTCGCGCTTTCCGGCGGCGAGCTTCTCGAGCTCGCGGCGCGTCGCCAGCACTTCGGAGTTGATCTCCAGACTCCTCGGCGACTTCGCCGCGACGTCGGCGAGCCGTTTCACCAGCGCGAGCTGCGCGGGATCCGGGCGTTCACGGCGCGGCAGCGGCGGCGGCGGATCGCCGATGCCGGCATCGCGCACCAGCGCCAGCAGTTCCTCGCCGCACTTGCGCACGACGGACTCCTGCATCTCCGGCAGCGCCAGCAGCGCTTCGGACGAGCGCGGCAGGCGCACCACGATTTCGCGCAGGAAACATCGTCGAGAATCCAGCCGCGCGGCCGGTTGCGTTCGACGGCGCGGCGCTCGCGCCAGGCCGCGAGCGCCTGCGCGAGCTGCTGGCGCTGCGGGATCGAGCGCGGGCAGGCCCTTGATCTTTTTCCAGGCATCTTCGGGCGCGACGCGCAGCGCGTCGGGGTTGGCGAGCGCCGCGAGCTCTTCTTCGAGCCAGGAGATGCGCCCCTTCGCGGCGAGCGTTTCTAACAAGCTCGTGCGCAAGCGCGGCGAGGTGCCGCACGTCGTCGAGCGCGTATTCCTGCTGCTCCGCGGAAAGCGGCCGGCGCGACCAGTCGGCGCGGGTGTGCGCCTTGGCGAGCTCCACGCCGAGCAGGCGGCGCACCAGTTCTCCGTAGCCCGACCTGCGACGGATGGCCCGCGAGCGCCGCGCGGCGATCTGCGTGTCGAACACCGGCGTGCACCAGTGCCCACCGCCGGGAACAGCACTTCGAGATCCTGGCGGGCGGCGTGCATGATCTTGACGACGCCGGGTGCGCCGAGCAGCGGCGCCAGCACCGACAGGTCGGGCAACCGCGAGCGGATCGATGCACGCGGCGTTGTCGCCGGCGGCGATCTGCAGCAGGCACAACTCCGCGCGATAGGTCTTCTCGCGCATGAATTCGGTGTCGAGAGCGAGCGCCGGTGCGCGCGCGGCGCTGGCGGCGAAAGCGGTCAGCGCATCGGCAGTGTCGATCATCAAGGGCGCCGTTCTCCGGGTGACGTGTACAATCGGCCCGGCATTATGCTTGTGAATCTCCGCGCATTGCTCGTACGTCTCATCGACATCGTGCTGTTGCGCGGCGGGCCGGAGCAGTTGCCGGCATCGATCGGCTGCTCGCCGTTCGTCGTCGCGGTGAATGTCGCCGTGTCGGCGCTGGTCGTATTCGCTCATTCCGAACGCGCCCAGCGACTGGCAGATGCAGCTGCTGGTCGGAACCGTGCGTCGACGCCTGCTGTGGTTCCGCGTGGCGTTCTCGCTGGCGAACAAGCCCGAGCGCTTCCTGCAGACTTCGACCGCGATTTTCGGCGACCACCACGCTGTTCCATGCCGGCGCTCATTCCGATGATCGCCACGCTTGCTGCCCTACATCGAGAAGCCCGATCCGCGGTGAGCTCCGCCGGCGGCTCTCAGCCTGCTGGCGGCCGTCCTCGGATCTGGCTGCTGGTCGTGCAGGTGCGCATCGTGCGCGCCGCGTTCGAGTGGCATCTGCGTCGCCGCGATCATCTTCATCTTCGGCCTGAACTTCGCTTCCGCGCTGGTGTATGGAATGCTGTTTGGAGTTCCGCCCAGTACCGTCTAGAGGCTAGAGTTCCGGTCATGCACGTTCACATTCTCGGCATCTGCGGCACGTTCATGGGCGGCATCGCCGCCATCGCCAAGGCCGCGGGCCATCGCGTCACGGGTTCGGACAAGAACGTCTATCCACCCATGAGCACGCAGCTCGAGGCGCTCGGCATCGAGCTCATCTGCGGGCTTCGACGCCGGCCAGCTCACGCCGCAGCCCGACGTGGTGGTGGTCGGCAACGTGATGACGCGCGGCGCGCCGGTCATCGAAGCGCTGCTCGAGAGCAACATTCCGTACACCTCCGGGCCCGAATGGCTGGCGCGCGAAGTGCTGCGCGACGTGCACGTGCTCGGCGTCGCCGGCACGCACGGCAAGACCACCACCTCGAGCATGCTGGCGTGGATCCTCGAGCACGCCGGGCTCAAGCCCGGCTTCCTCATCGGCGGCGTGCCCGGCAACTTCTCCGGTCAGCGCGCGGCTCGGCGGCAGCGCAAGTTCTTCGTCATCGAAGCCGATGAATACGACACCGCGTTCTTCGACAAGCGCGCGAAGTTCGTCCACTACCGCTCGCGCACCGCTGATCCTCAACAACCTCGAGTTCGACCACGCCGACATCTACGAGAACCTCGGCGGCCATCCAGAAGCAGTTCCATCACCTGGTGCGCACGGTTCCCGGCTCCGGGCCGCATCCTGTGGAACGCCGGCGACGAGAACCTGAAAGCCACGCTCGCCATGGGCGCGTGGACGCCGCTCGAGGGTTTTGCGCGCGCGCCGGCGCCGACGCGCGCGTGGTCGCTCGACGTGGAAGAGGGCGGCGACTATTCAAGTTCGTGGTGCTCGAAGGCGGCAAGCCCGTGGGCACGGTGAAGTGGTCCCTGTTAGGCGCGCACAACGCCGAGAACGCGCTGGCCGCCATCGGCGCCGCGCGGCACGCCGGCGATGTCCGTGGCGCAGTCCATCGCCGCGCTCGCGGAATTCAAGGGCGTGAAACGCCGCATGGAGTTGCGCGGCGAGGTGCGCGGCATCGCGGTGTACGACGATTTCGCGCATCACCCCACGGCCATCGCCTCGACCATCGACGGCCTGCGGCGCAAGGTCGGCGGCAAGCGCATCGTCGCCGTGCTCGAGCCGCGCTCGGCCACCATGCGCATGGGCGTGCATCGCGACACGCTGGCGCCTTCGCTCGCGGCCGCCGATTCGGTGTGGATGTTCGCGCCGCCGGATCTCGGCTGGGACGCCGACGCGGTGGTGGCCACGCTCGGCGCCAGGGGCGGCTGGCGCGATCGGTCGATGAGCTGGTCGAGCGGCCTGGCGGGCAGCGCCAGCAGCGGCGACCAGGTGCTCATCATGAGCAACGGCGGCTTCGGCGGGCTGCACGGCAAACTACTCGAGGCGCTGGCCGAGCATAGTGAGCGCGAGAGTGCTGACGGACAGCAGCGTCATCGCGCTGTTTCCGCTGCACACCGTGCTTTTCCCGGCGGCCCGCTGCCGCTGCGCATCTTCGAAACCCGTTACACCGACATGGTCCGGCGCTGCATGCGCGAGCAGCAGCCGTTCGGCGTGGTGCTGATCCAGGAGGGTGACGAGGCCGGCGAGGTCGCCACCACCGCCACCGTCGGCTGCACGGCGCGCATCGCCGATTTCCATACCCTGCACGACGGGTTGTTAGGCATCAGCTGCGTGGGCGAGCGCAAGTTCCGCGTGCTGCGCGTGTGGCGCGCCGGCGACGGGCTCAACATGGGCGAGGTCGCGTGGCTGCCGGCCGAACCCGAGCTGCCGCTGCCGGCGACGGTACGCGCGCCTGGCGGCCACGGTGCGCGCGTGCGCTCGAAGATCTCGCCGAGCACTACGAGCACGTCGAGAGAAAGTTCGACGATGCCGCCTGGATCGGCGCGCGGCTCGCCGAGCTGCTGCCCATCGAGCTCGCCGACAAGCAGGCGCTGCTCGAGCTCGACGATCCCGATCGAACGCCTCAGATAGCCTGCTGACGGTCGGTGCCGTGGTGCCGGATGGAGGCGGTGAACCGGCCGCAGACAGTGGTACGTTGAGCGGTAGATCGCTGCGCGGCGCCGCGACCCGGTGCCACTACTCAGGCCGGTACCAGCAGCACAGCGCGACGCCGATGCACCAGCGTCCAGGCGAGCACCAGCCAGCCGATGAAGCCGTCGACGTCGCCGAGCATCCAGGCGCCGCGGGCTGCGTCCAGTCGCGCGTCGAGGTTTCGCGCACCACGTAGATCACCGCGACCCAGCCGGCGTGCAGGCCGATCGCACGCGGCGATGTTGCCGGTGTAGCACGCGCACCATGCCTAACAGCACGCCGACCGCCGAGCAGGCACAGGAACGCATCGATGAATGTGCAGCGGCTGCGCGAAATCCGCCAGCGTGTGACGCCAGCATGTCGATGCCGCTGCCGGCATTCACGTCGGCCGTCGCGACGCGATAGCGCCCGATGAAATGCGTGGCCGCGTACACCAGCGCAGGTGAGCACGATGGCGACCGCGCGCGCCGGACTCGCGCGTGATCGCGATCTGCATGGCGCCGCGCAGGAAAGGTTTCTTCGATGAGCGACGACCGTGAGGCCGGTGATGACGCCGCCCAACACGAGCGTGACCCATTCATCGCGCATCAGAGGCGTCGCCGACGAGCTCGCGCATGTCGAGCAGCGAGCATCGTGATGCAGCGCCGGCATCATCAGCAGCGCGCCGAACAGCAGCGCTTTGCACACCTCGGCGATGAACTCGCCGCGCGGGCAGGCCGAACCCCAGGCTTTGCCGGTCGGCCATCTTGAGGCGGCGCGCGACGATGACGAAACCGACGACCAGCAACCGCATGCCGACGCGGCTCGCGATGCGGTGAAACTTCGGATTGTCGAGCCACGGCGACATCACCAGCCAGGCCGGATAGCCGAGGATGGCGATGCCGGCGAGCCCCAGCGCAATCAATCCCGATGAAGATCGCGAAGGCTGCGCACTGGCGTGAGATCAGCGCTGCTCGTCTTGGCGGCAGGGACCGCTACGGCCTTGTGGCCATCACTCCTGAGCAAGGCCAGCAGGCCGTCGCGGCCCACGAAATGCAGTGCGCCGACCACCACGAGGTAGTCGCGATCTTCGTCGAGCAGCGCCTCGATCTTCGGCAGCCACTGACGATTGCGCGCGCCTAGCAGAGCGTCGTAGAGCTCCGGCGACTTCGCGCGCTCCTTCGACGAATTCCTTCTCGAGGCGCGCGCAGGTCGCCGCGCGCCAGGCGTCGATGAGCTCCTGCAGGTCGTCGTTGAGCTTCGGCGCGTCGTCGGCGGAGTCGAGCAGGAAGCGGGTCTGTTCCTCGAAGCTGCGATCGATCGAAGACGCTCAGCTGGTCGATGACGGTTTCGAGCCCTTCGACGGACTTGCCATCGGTGCGCGCGCGCTCGGTGATCTGCATGTCGATGCCGAGCTTCGCGATCGAATCCGGTCTTGTTCAGCGCGAACTGCGTGAGGATCCAGCGCCGCCGCCCAGGGCTCGAGCTTCGCGATGACGATCTCGGGCACTTCGAGCGACGCGGCGAGCGTGGCTGACGCGCTGCATAGGGCTCGGCGCCCACGACGTCCGCCGAGCGACTTGATTCGGCGGGCAGCGTGCCGTTCGTGGTGATGAACTTCACCGCATCGAGCGGATTCATGTCGTCGAGATCGACTTCCAGCACGATGACGTCGGCGGCCTGGTAGGCGCGTTCGAGCTGCTCGGGAAACTCCGCGTGGTCCTTCGGCAGCGCGTGCACCGAGCCGGCGAGATAGACGGTGTTGCGCTCGCCCTTCATCGACCAGACCGAAGTTTCGCCGCGCGTGCGCGAGCCTGCGCGCCAAACGCGAGCAACAAGACACCCGCGAGGCCGCGAGCGAGGCCTCGGCACATCGCTTTGGGAAAATCATGCCGCGGATTCTGCGGCAGTCAGGAAGTGCACGCCAGTGTCGATGGCGCCGTTGGAGTGGAGTGTGAGCAGCCGATAGGCCGGCGGCTGATTGTCGATGACGAATTGATCGGAGCGCGGCTGGAACTGCGCGCAGGTCGAAGGCGTCGGCGATCAGGCGCACGCCGCGCCGCACACCTTCGAAGGCCTGGTGCACGTGACCCCAAACCACCGCGCTGCACCTGCGGATGGCTGTCGATGACCGACCAGAATTCGTTGGCGTTGGACGAGCCCGACGTTGTCGAGCCAGCGGCTGTGCATGGCGATCGGGTGATGATGCAGGCAGACCATGGCGTGGCGCTGGCGCGCGCGGCCCAGTTCTTCGTCGAGCTTGGTCAGCATCTCGACGGAGATGCGGCCGCCGGCCTGGTCCGGCACCGACGCTGTCGAGCAGCACGATGCGCCAGGCGCCGATGTCGGCGGGGCCATCGAGATCGAAGGGACGGCCCGCGAGCGCTTCGCGCATCTGCGGAACGAAATCGTGATTGCCGGGAATGCACAGCACCGGCTTGCCGAAGCGCGCGAACATGCGGCGGAAATGTTCGTAGCCGCCCGCGTCGTCCTGCACCAGGTCGCCGGTGACCAGGATGGCATCGCAGATGGCGAGATGACCCGACGCATCAGCGAGCGTGCGCTCCAGCGTCTCGGAGGTGTTCACGCCACGCAGCGTGCCCGCGATGTCGCCGAACAAATGGGGGTCCGTGAACTGGATGACTCTGATTGCACTCATTCATTCGAACTCTACAAACATGCCGGGAACGGGCGGGTGATGCACGTCACGGCGCGGTTCATGGCACTGTAACGTGGGTGAACCAGGTCGCAAACCACCGCGGAATAATGTGAAGCCGAGTCTGTATATAGCGACTTTCCGAAGATGTAACCGCTATCAAAACAATGGTAAATCGCCGCCGATATGGACCTGACCATGCTTGCGTGCGCGACGCGACTGTTAAAGTGTCGGCCCACATGAAGAGACCCGGCAAGAGTGATCCGAGCCGGCCGCGGGAAGACGGCTACGACTACAAGCGCGAGTTCTATCGCAGCTCGACGGTTGCCGAGGACTACGACTTCCACCGTTTCAGCTCGCCCGAGCGGCAGAAGCGCAATCGGCGCAAGTGGGCGGCCATCTGCAAGGCGCTGCGCGAAGCCACCGGCGTTCGCACCATCCTCGATCTGCCCTGCGGCACGGGCCGGTTCACCGGCGCGCTGGCGCGCGAAGGATTCGAAATCGTCGGCAGCGACATCTCGATGGAGATGCTGCACAAGGCCGCATCGCTGGAAACTGCAAACAAGGCGACGGGCAGCAGCAGGCGATCCGCGGTTACGTGCAGGCCAATGCCGAACACCTGCCGCTGCGCAACGACTCACTCGACTGCGTCGTCAGCATCCGCTTCATGATGCACGTCGACCCGGTCACGCGCGTGCGCATGCTGCGCGAGTTCCATCGCGTCTCGCGCCGCTGGGTCATCATCGACTACCGCCACTGCTACTCGTTTCGCTACGTGCTCACGCACACGTTCGGCAGGCTCGGCATCGGCCGCCCGCCGCTGTCGCGCGTGTCGCGCAAGGAACTCGAGAAGGAGTTCGCCGACGCGGGCTTCGCGATCCGCAACGTGATTCGCGTGTCGGCGCCGCTGCTCTCGGACAAGTGGATGAGTCCCGGCCGAGCGGGCCTGAGGCCGTATAGCAGCAGACGCAATTCAGCGGCTGGCGTGTCGAGACCGGTCACGTATTCCCGCGTCGAGCGCAAGCCCGTCCTTGAGGCCGCGATAGTTCACCAATTCGAGCGCTACCTCGAACGAACACCAGCGTCGACTCCGCGTGCTCGTGCGGATCGAGCCTGACTTCAGTCCTGCGCTGACTTCCGCCGCAGTAGACCGCGATCATCTGCATGGATCTCGAAGCGGCGGTTGTAGATGTTGTAGACATGTTCGGCCGCCCAGATGCCCGTGGGCGTCGAGTCCGAGTCCGCCAGCAGACGCGTGATGGCCGGCACCACGCGCTCCGAGTCCTGCATGAAACCGCTCGGGATCTGCCAGAACCGCCCGCCGTTGAAATAGCGGTCGGCCTTGTACTGCGAGGTGTGGAGCAGCAGGTATTCCACCTTCGCAGGGGTCCGGCGGAACACCCAGACGTCGAAGATCATTGGATTCGAGCTTCATGGGCCGACGATGCCATACACCCGGGCATGAACGCCAAATGTCCACCGAGACAAAGGCTCGCCAGGGCGAGTTTCCCCGCATTCAGGTTGCCCCCGCCAGCCCGCCTGTCGGACAATGCGCGCCCTTTATGGATACCCCAGCCACAACCCCCACCCGCCGCGCCCTGGCCAATGCCATTCGCGCGCTCTCCATGGATGCCGTGCAGGCCGCGAATTCGGGACATCCCGGCGCGCCCATGGGCATGGCCGACATTGCCGAGGTGCTGTGGCGCGATGTGCTCAAGCACAATCCCGGCAATCCGAAATGGTGGAACCGCGACCGTCTTCGTGCTCTCGAACGGCCACGGCTCGATGCTGCTGTACTCGCTGCTGCATCTGACGGGCTATCCGCTCGCAGATCGATGAGCTGAAGAAATTCCGCCAGCTGGGCGCGCGCACCGCGGGACATCCCGAGCGCGATCTCGAGATCGGCATCGAAACCGACGACCGGGCCCGCTGGGCCAGGGCTTCGCCAACGCCGTGGGCATGGCGCTCGCCGAGAAATTGCTCGCAGCGCAGTACAACAAGGACGGCGCGGCGATCGTCGATCACTACACCTACTGCTTCGTCGGCGACGGCTGCCTCATGGAAGGCATTCGCACGAAGCGGCGTCGTTCGCCGGGACACCTGAAGCTCGGCAAGCTGATCGTGTTCTACGACGACAACGGCATCTCCATCGACGGCAAGGTTGCCGGCTGGTTCACCGAAGACACGCCGAAGCGCTTCGAGGCCTACGGCTGGCGCGTGGTGAAGAACGTCGACTGGCCACGATGCCGACGCGGTCGCCGCGGCCATCAAAGAAGGCGAGGAACCGCAAGGATCAGCCTTCGATCATCTGCTGCAAAGACCATCATCGGCTGGGGCGCTCCTAACAAGCAGGGCACCAAGTCCGCGCACGGCGAGGCGCTGGGTCCGGATGAAGTCGCGAACGCACGCAAGACGCTCGGCTGGGAATCATCCGCCGTTCGTGATTCCGGACGACATCCGCGCCGCGTGGGATCATCGCGGAAGCAGGCGCCGCCGCCGAGAAGAAGTGGCTGCGCGTGTGGCGCCGCTACAAGCGCGAATTCCCGACCGAAGGCGCGGAGTTCGAAGCGCCGCATGAAGGGCGATCTGCCGGCCGACTGGTCGGAGATCGTGCAGTCGGCGATCGCCGCCGGCGCGGCCGTCACCGGTTCCGCAGGCGACGCGCGCTTCGTCGCAGGCGGTGCTCAACGTGCTCGGCCCGAAGATGCCCGAGATGTTAGGCGGCTCGGCCGACCTCACCGGTTCGGTGAACACCAAGCGCAAGGATTCGTGGTCATCACTACCGAGAACTTCGACGGCAACTACGTTTACTACGGCGTGCGCGAGTTCGGCATGACGGCCATCATGAACGGCCTCACCGTGCACGGCGGCTATCGTCCGTACGGCGGCACGCTTCCTGGTGTTCTCCGACTACGCGCGCAACGCGGTGCGCGTCGCGGCGATCATGCATTGCCCGACCACGCTGGTGTACACGCACGATTCCATCGGCCTCGGCGAAGACGGTCCGACGCATCAGCCCATCGAGCATCTCGCTTCGTTGCGCGCCATGCCGAACCTGCACATCTGGCGTCCCTGCGATGCGGTGGAGTCGGCGGTGTCGTGGGCCGCGGCGCTCGAGCGCAAGAACGGTCCGACGGCGCTCATCTTCACGCGCCAGGGCCTGCCGCAGCAGGCGCGCACGCCCGAGCAGTTAGTCGCGCTGCGCAAGGGCGGCTACGTGCTCATCGACAGCAACGGTCCGCCGGAAGCCATCGTGATCGCCACGGGTTCCGAAGTCGGGTTCGCGGCCGAAGCCGTCAAGGAACTGCAGGCCGCGGGCAAGCGCGTGCGCCTGGTGTCCATGCCCTGCTGCGAAGCGTTCGATGCGCAGCCCGCGCCGTATCGCGAGAGCGTGTTGCCGGCCTCGTGCACGCGCCGCCTCGCGGTCGAGGCGGGCGCCACGCAGTCGTGGTGGCGCTACGTCGGCTCGCAGGGCCGCGTGCATGGGCATCGAGAGCTTCGGCGCCTCGGGCAAGGGCCCGACCTGTTCAAGCATTTCGGTCTGACTGCCGCCGACCTCAAGGCGCAGGTCGAGCAATTGCTCGCTGAAGTCACGACAGATTCTTTCCTGAATTCAACGTAAGGGGATTGCGAGCAGATGGCCATCAAAGTAGGTATCAACGGTTACGGACGTATCGGCCGCAACATCCTGCGCGCGCTCTACGAAGCCAAGCGCACCAACGAAATCCAGATCGTCGCGGTCAACGACCTCGGCGATGCGCAGACCAACGCGCACCTCACGCAGTACGACACCGCGCACGGCAAGTTCCCGGGCACGGTGAGCGTCGAAGGCGATTCGATCGTCGTCAACGGCGACAAGATCAAGGTGTTCGCGCAGCGCGATCCGTCGAAGATCGACTGGGCCTCGGTCGGCGCCGAATACGTGTTCGAGTCCACCGGCTTCTTCACCACCAAGGCGGATGCGGGCAAGCATCTCGCCGGCGGCGCGAAGAAGGTCGTGATCTCGGCCCCGGGCGGCAAGGACGTGGACGCCACGGTCGTCTACGGCGTGAACCACAACGTGCTCAAGAGCTCGCACACGGTCATCTCCAACGCCTCGTGCACGACCAACTGCCTGGCGCCGTTGGCGAAGGTGCTGCAACGACAAGATCGGCATCGTCAGCGGCCTGATGACGACGATCCATGCGTACACCAACGATCAGCGTCTGACCGACGTCTATCACGAGGACATCCGTCGCGCGCGTTCGGCCACGATGTCGATGATCCCGGCGAAGACCGGCGCGCGCCGCGGCCGTGGGCCTGGTGCTGCCGGAACTCAAGGGCAAGCTCGATGGCTTCGCGATCCGCATTCCGACCATCAACGTCTCGCTGGTCGACCTCACGTTCGTCGCCAAGCGCGCCACGACCGTGGAAGAGATCAACAAGGTCGTGAAGGAAGCCGCCGACGGCGCCATGAAGGGCGTGCTCGCGTACACCGACAAGCAGCTCGTCTCGATCGACTACAACCACGATCCGGCTTCGTCCACCTACGACTCGACGCTCACGCGCGTCACCGAAGGCACGCTGGTCAAGGTCTGCTCGCTGGTACGACAACGAGTGGGGCTTCTCGAACCGCATGCTGGACACCACGATCGCCTGGTCGAAGGCCTCCGTAAGGCGCGTCGCCATGAACGTGCTGCGCATGGCGGACCAGGACCTCGCGGGCAAGCGGGTCCTGATTCGCGAAGATCTGAACGTGCCCGTCGAGGGCGGCAGGGTCACCAGCGACGCGCGCATCCGCGCGTCGCTGCCGACCATCCAGCTGGCGCTCGACAAGGGCGCGAAGGTGTTCATCACCTCGCATCTCGGGCGGCCGGAAGAGGGCGTGTACGCGGAAGAGTTCTCGCTCGCGCCCGTGGCCGCGCGCCTCGTCGGACTTGTTAGGCAAGCAGGTGCCGCTCAAGAAGGACTGGCTCGCGGGCGTCGATTGCGCCGGCGGGCAGCGCGTGCTGCTCGAGAACGTGCGCTTCAACAAGGGCGAGAAGAAGGACAAGGAAGATCTCGCCAGGCAGATGGCGGCGCTGTGCGACGTCTTCGTGATGGACGCGTTCGGCACGGCGCATCGCGCCGAGGCTTCGACGCACGGCGTGGGCAAGTTCGCCAAGATCGCCTGCGCGGGTCCGCTGCTGGTCGGTGAGCTCGAGGCGCTCGAGCGCGCGCTCGGCGAAGCCGGCGCGGCCGCTGGTCGCCATCGTGGCGGGCTCGAAAGTCTCGACCAAGCTCACGGTGCTCGAGTCGCTGTTAGCCAAGGTGGACAAGCTGATCGTGGGCGGCGGCATCGCCAACACCTTCCTCGCGGCCACCGGCGTCAATGTCGGCAAGTCGCTGCACGAAGCCGACATGCTCGACATGGCGCGCAAGCTGCTCGAGCAGGCGCAAGCGCGCGGCGTCGGAGATTCCGCTGCCGACGGACGTCGTCGTGGCGAAGGAATTCGCGGCCACGGCGCATGCCGACGTGCGCAGCATCCACGACGTGCGGCCCGACGAGATGATCCTCGACATCGGCCCGGATACCGCCGAGCGGTTCGGCAAGATGCTGCAGACCGCCGGCACCATCGTCTGGAACGGCCCGGTGGGCGTGTTCGAGTGGGATCAGTTCGGCGAAGGCACCAAGGCCATCGCGCAGGCCATCGCGCAGAGCCCGGCGTTTTCGCTGGCCGGCGGCGGCGACACGCTCGCGGCCATCGAGAAGTACGGCGTCGAAGAAGACATCTCGTACATCAGCACGGGCGGCGGCGCGTTCCTCGAGTTCGTCGAGGGAAAGACGCTTCCCGCCGTGGCGATGCTCGAATCACGCGCCAGCAGCAGTAGTTAGGGCAGAGCTCTTTTCGGATCGCAGCCGCCACTCGTTGGGATGCGGCGGCTTTTGTGCCCTCGAGAACAGCGCTGCAGCGACGCCCGATTCCATTACTTCAGCGGTGAGTAGTCGGTGGCATCCACGAACACCGACTCGACGCGCTCGACGATCTTCCCGCCGTCCGCCTCCGAGTCCGCGGCAATTTTCTTCCACTCCGGGTCGGCGCTGAACGCCGCCCAGTTGGCCTTGGCCGCCTCGCGGCTGGCGTGCGAGATCACATAGATGAGCGTGCTTTCGTGGGCCGGACTGTCCTGCGGCACCCAGTACCCGACATTGGTCATGCCGTGCTTCTCGAACATCTTCATGGTGTGTTCGCGGAAAGCGCTTGTGCAGGGCGTCGAGGCGCCCGGGAAAGGTGTGATACGTGCGGATTTCGAACACCTTGTCCGGCGGGTTGCCGCGTCGGCGGCAAGCGCGTCCATTGCAGGCTCGCACCTAAAACGAGCCCTACGACCAGAGATCAACCAGGATCGCTTCGCCATCGAACTGCCCCTTCGACTTGTAATTACGTCTTTCGATTATGCGCCGAGCCTGCAAAACACATGGCAGAATGCGCGCCCATGCCAGAACGCCAGATGCATTCGCGCACCAAGATTGTCGCGACCTTAGGCCCGTCCACGGACTCGATCGAAGTGCTGACCGAAATGGTCCGTGCCGGACTCGACGTGGCGCGGGTGAATTTCTCACACGGCAAACACGAAGAGCACGGTCGGCGCATCGACCTCGTGCACGAGGCGGCGCGGCGCGCGGGCCGCTACGTCGGCATCCTCGCGGACCTGGGCGGCCCCAAGATCCGCATCGAGAGCTTCACTAACAAGAAGGTCGACCTCAAGGACGGCCAGGCTTTCGCGCTCGACACCTCGCACGACATCAACGCGGGCAACGAGCAAGTCGTCGGCTGCGCGTACAAGGATCTGCCGAAGGACGTGAAGGCCGGCAACATCCTGTTGCTGAACGACGGACTCATCGAACTCGAAGTCACCAAGGTTTCCGGCACGCGCATCGACACGAAAGTGATCGCGGGCGGCGAGCTGTCGAACCGCAAGGGCGTGAATCTCAAGGGCGGCGGCATCTCCGCGCCGGCGCTCACCGACAAGGACCGCGAAGACATCAAGTTCGCGTGCAGCAGAGGGCGTCGACTACGTCGCCGTGTCTTTCCCGCGCGATGCCGCGGACATGAACCTCGCGCGCGATCTGGTGCGCGCCGCCGGCGGTCACGCGCACCTGTGCGCCAAGGTCGAGCGTCACGAGGCTATCCACAACCTCACCGAGATCATCGACGCGTCGGACGTCGTCATGGTCGCGCGCGGCGACCTTGGCGTGGAAATGGGCTACGCGGCGATCACCGGCTTGCAGAAAACCATCATCCACGAATCGCGCACGCGCAATAAGGTCGTGATCACGGCCACGCAGATGATGGAGTCGATGATCACGAGCCCGGTGCCGACGCGCGCCGAAGTGTCCGACGTCGCCAACGCCGTCATGGACGGCACCGATGCGGTGATGCTCTCGGCCGAGAGCGCCGTCGGCAAACACCCGATCAAGGCGATCCAGGCGATGGAAGATGTCATCGCCGGCGCCGAGAAATACGAGATCACGCACAACCGCATGCGCCATCGCGCCGAGGGCATCGTCGATCGCACCGAAGAAGCCATCGCCATGGCGGTGATGTACACCGCCAACCACATGAAGGTGCGCGCCATCGTCGCGCTGACCGAATCCGGCACCACGCCGCTGTGGATGTCGCGCGCGCGCTCGGACATTCCGATCTACGCATTCACGCGCCACGAAGCCACGCGCCGCCGCGTCACGCTGTATCGCGGCGTGTTCCCGGTGCCCTTCGACATCCCGGAAGTGCGCACCAACGAGCTGTTCAAGGCCATCCTCACGCATGATGCTGCAGCTCGAACTGGTGGAAAAAGGCGAGCTCGTCATCGTCACCAAGGGCGAGCTCACCGGCATCACCGGCGGCACCAACGCGATGACCATCCTGCGCGTTCCGAAAGACTGACCGGTTTCACTGACGATGCGTTGCTGCGCTGGCTGCGATGGACCTTGTTAGTCATCGCAGGTCTGCGCGGCGCTGGCGGTCGGACTTGCGCTGGTGGGCCATGCGCCAGAGCCTGCCGCAGATCGAAGGCGCGGCGAGCGCGGCCGGCCTTGAGCGCCGAAGCCACCATCGAACGCGACGCGCGCGGCATCCCGGTGATCACCGCCGCCACGCGCGCCGATCTCGCCTACGCCACTGGGTTACGCGCACGCGCAGGACCGCTTCTTCCAGATGGACCTGTCGCGCCGGCTGCGCGGCCGGCGAGCTGTCGGAGCTGTTCGGCGCGGTGGCGCTCGAAGCAGGACCGGCGCACACGGCGCTTCGGCTTTCGCGCGGTCGCGCGCCGCGTCATCGAGGCAGCGCCCGCGACGAACGCGCGCATCATCGAGGCGTACGCGCGCGGCGTGCAACGCAGGCCTCGCTAGCCTGCACGCGCGGCCCTGGGAATACCTGCTGCTGCGCGCGAAGCCCGCGCGCATGGCTGCCGGAAGACTCCGTGCTGGTGGTGCACTCGATGTGGTGGCAGCTGCAGTACGGCACGCTGCGCGACGAGATCGACCGGCGGCGCCTCGAGCGCGCGCCGCGGCCGCGCGCAGCGACGCCGGCGCGCGCACGACGCTCATCACCTTCGTCTACGCCGGCCACTCCGACTGGGACACGCCTAACTACGCCGCCGAATCGCCCGTGCGTGCAGGCGGCCTGCACCGACTCGCGCGCGGTGCTCACGCAGTCTTTCCCGGCGCAGCTGCGCTTCGCCGGCGCGGCCGACAAGCCGGCGCGACGAGGCCGGCGGCGCCCGGCAGCAACAACTGGGCGGTGGCCGGCATGCACACGCGCTCGGGTGTGGCGCTGATCGCCAATGACATGCATCTCGATCTCGGCGTGCCGGCCGTGTGGTATCCGGCGCGCCTGCGCGTCACCGGCAATCCGGCGATCGACGTCACCGGCGTCACGCTGCCCGGCACGCCGGCGGTCGCGGCCGGGTCCAACGGCCAGGTGGCCTGGGGATTCACCAACAGCTACGGCGATTTCGCCGATGCGCGCTGGGGCAAGTGCGCGAGCGCCGACTATCGGCGTGCGCCGCGAGCGCATCGCGGTGAAGGGCGGCGACGACGTCGAAGTCGACCTATCGCGACGTCGGCGCCGGCGTCGTGCTCGACGGCGAGGAATACGCGGACGACGTGCAGAGCGGCGAGTGCCTGCAGGCCGCGTGGCTCGCGACGCGGCCCGAAGCCACCAACTTCGGGCTGCTGCGCCTCGAGCGCGCGCGCAGCATCGATGACGTGCTGGCGCTGGCGCCGCGCGTCGGAATTCCCGGGCAGAACATGGTCGTCGGCGATGCGCGCGGACGCATCGCCTGGACCTTGTTAGGCCGCGTGCCGCGCACCAGCGGGCCCGACCGGCTGTTCGGCGCGCTCGAATATCCGCGATGCGCATCGATCATCCGCGCATCGCCGATCCGCCGGTGGGCCGCTTGTGGACCGCGAACCAGCGCGTGGTCGACCGGGCCGCTCGAAGCGGTGCTCGGCGACGACGAGGTCGACGTGGGCGCCGGCGGCTACGACATCGGCGCGCGCGCGCGGCAGATCCGCGACGATCTGCTGAGCCTTGCGCATCCGGCCACCGAGGCCGACATGCTCGCCATCCAGCTCGATTCGCGCGCGTTGTTCCTGGCGCGCTGGCGCGACCTGCTGCTCGGCGCTCATCGACGAAGACGCGATGGCACGACGCGCCGCTGCGCCGCGAGTTTCGCGCGCTGGTCAGCGAAGGGCGCGATCGAAGCCAGCGCCGATGCCGTGGGCTATCGCCTGGTGCGCACGTTTCGCGGCAACACGCTGAATGCGCTGTGGCGCAGCCTCAGCACCGGTTTGTTAGGTGCGAAAGTTCGACGGGCGGCGGCCGGCGCAGTTCGAAGCGGCCGGCTGGCGGCTGGTCAGCGAGCAGCCGACCGCGATCGCGCCGCCGGGCGGCGGTGACTGGCGCGCGTTCCTGCTGCAGCGCCTCGACGCCACCATCGCGGAGCTCGCTGAAGGACTGCAGCAGCGCTCGCCGCCTGCGAATACGGCGAGCTGGAGCCGGTCGCCGTGCGCCATCCGCTGTCGCGCGCGATGCCGCTTCTGTCGAAGCTGCTCGACATGCCCGACGATGCCGCTGGCCGGCGATCACCACATGCCGCGCGTGCAGGATGGCGCCTTCGGCGCCTCGGAGCGTTTCGCGGTGTCGCCCGGGCGCGAGCGCGACGGCTACCTCGAGCTGCCCGGCGGGCCGTCCGGACATCCGCTGTCGCCGTTCTATCGCAGCGGTTTCGACGATTGGGCGAACGGCGTGCCGACGCCATTCCTGCCGGGTCCCGCCGCGCACCGGCTCAAGCTCGAGCCGTAGAGTCCGGCCATCGCCAGGTGCTGGTTTTCGTGCAGATGCTGAATGCTACGCTCTGTAGCAGTACTGGAGGTAGCGCTACGATGAAGCACAACGTGTCCGATCTCGGCGAGCTCGAACGCGAGGTTCTGCACCTGGTGTGGGACCACGGTCCCTCCACCGCGGATTGGGTGCAGAAGGCGCTGTCGCGCCCGCTCAAGGAATCCACGATCCGCACGGTGCTCAAGCGGCTCGAGGGCAAGGGCCACCTCACGCATAGCGTGGACAACCGCACCTTTGTCTACAAAGCCGCGGACACGCGCGGCCGCGCCGCGCGCGCGCGGTGAAACGCATCGTCGATCGCTTTTGCAGCGGTTCGCTCGGAAGAGGTGCTCGTCGGGCTGGTCGATACCGCGCATCGTCGACCGGCGCCGAGCTGCACGCGCCTCGCGGAGAAGATTGCGCAGGCACAGACAGACGGACGAGGGCAACCGCCCGAAGAGGGAAAAAATGATGCTCGAGATCCTGGCGAACGCCGCTGCTGCGCATGCTGCTGGTCGGCGCGGCCGACGTGGCTCACGGTGCGCATCATCCGAGTACGCAATCCGCACGTCGAGGTGCTCGTCTGGCGAATGGTCCTGCTCGCGGGTCTGGCCCTGCCGGCGCTGCTGTACTTGCGCCTGGCGCCCGAGTTTCGCGACCTCGTTCGAACTGCCCATGATCGCGGCAGCGGGCGCAGGCGGCTCGGACACATCCGGTGCCGCAGGATCGCTGTCCCTGGTTGCCGGTGGCGTGCCATCGCTATCTACCTGGGCGTCGCGCTGCTGCTGTTCGGGCGATTGATGGCCGGTCTCGTCGCCATGTGGCGCGTCAGCCGCGCGGCCCGGTCGATGACGACACCGGACGACGTGCGCATCAGCGCGCGCGTTCGCAGTCCGGCGACGTTCGGCACCGTCATCCTGTTGCCGGTCGACGCGCACGAGTGGTCCGCCGACAGACTGGACGCCGTCCTGGCGCACGAGCGCGCGCACGTGAGTTCTCGCGATGGCCTCTGGTCGTGGCTGGCGCAGTTTCACGCCGCGGTCTTCTGGTTCAACCCGTTTGCGTGGTGGCTGCAGCGCCGCCTCGAAGCACTGGCGGAAACCACCAGCGACGACGCGGTCGTCGCCGCGCGCCACGATCCCGTCGCCTACGCCGCGCTGCTGCTCGATTTCGCCCGTCACCCCAACTCAGGAGCGTTGCCATGTCTGTCGCAGAATCAAATGTCCCCGAGCGCATCGAACGTCTTCTCGCCCGCACTCCGCCCGCCGCTGCGTTGACACGCGTCGTCACGCTGGAGCGCTTTCGCTACGCTGATTCCCGTCGTCGTACTCGCTGCGTCGACGACGCAGGCCGCGCCGCCCGCGGAAGCCGCGGCAGCGCCGCGACCGCCGTGCAGAAGGCGCCCGTGCCGCATCCACCCGTGGCCGTGCGCATCAATCGTGCCTCGAATCCGGACAACTTCTATCCGGCGGTCGCCAAGAAGCAGAGAACGTATCGGGCTACGCCATCGTCGAGGTCGACCGTGGATAGGCTCGGTCAGTTGGTGGATGCCCGGGTGTTGAAAGTAGCAGCCGGCCGACCCCGATTCGGCTTCGCTGACGCGGCGCTGCAAGTTGCGCCGAACCAGCACATTCGGCAATTCGACCCAGCAAGTTGCTTCGCATGCAGTTCATGGTGAAATTCGATCTGGAGAAATGAAGTCCTCGACGCGCGCCGGGTGGCGACCGCCACCCGGCGCGGCATAAGCTCGCGGGCATGACCGCAGCCCGCTTCACCGGCACCGAAAGCTACGTCGCGACGCCCGACCTCATGATGGCGGTGAATGCCGCCGATCACGCTCGGCACGTCCGCTGCTCATCAAGGGCGAGCCCGGCACCGGCAAGACGCAGCTCGCCGCGGAGATCGCCAGCGCGCTCGAGCGGCCGCTGTACGAGTGGCACATCAAGTCCACCAGCAAGGCGCAGCAGGGCCTGTACGAGTACGACGCCGTCTCGCGCCTGCGCGACTCGCAGCTCGGCGACGAGAAGGTGCACGAGATCCGCAACTACATCGTCAAGGGCAGCCTGTGGGAGGCGTTCGAGTCGGACGGTCCAGCCGGTGCTGCTCATCGACGAGATCGACAAGGCCGACATCGAGTTTCCCGAACGACCTGCTGCGCGAGCTCGACCGCATGGAGTTCTACGTGCACGAGACGCGCGAGCTGGTGAAGGCGCGCGCACCGGCCCGATCATCCTCATCACCAGCAACAACGAGAAGGAACTGCCGGACGCCTTCCTGCGCCGCTGCTTCTTCCACTACATCCGCTTTCCCGACGCGGAGACGATGGAGAAGATCGTGCGGCGTGCACTTCCCGGACTCTGAAGAGCGAGCTGCTGCGCGAGGCGCTCGACGGCGTTCTTCGACGTGCGCGAGACGCCCGGGCTTGCAGCAAGAAGCCCTCGACCTCCGAGCTGCTCGACTGGATCAAACTACTGCTCGCCGAGGACATTCCGCCCGAGGCGCTGCGCGGCGACGATCCGAAGAAGATCATCCCGGTCGCTGCACGGCGCGCTGCTCAAGAACGAGCAGGACGTGCACCTGTTCGAGCAGCTCGTGTTCCTCAATCGCCGCGCGGGCCGCTGACGCCGGCTGCACGGCCATGCTGATCCGCTTCTTCACCGATCTGCGCGCCGGCGGCGTTCCGGTGACGCTGCCCGAATTCCTGTCGCTGCTCGAGGCGCTCGAAGCGCGCGTCGCCTCGCTGTCGGCCGAAGAGTTCTACTACCTCGCGCGCATGGCGATGGTGAAGGACGAGCGGCATTTCGACCGCTTCGACCGCGTGTTCGCCGAACATTTCGAAGGCGCGCGAGAAGCTGTTCGAGAAGCTGACCGCCGAGCTGCCGCCCGAATGGCTGCAAGCAGCTCACCGAGCGGCTGTTGAGCGAGGAAGAGAAGCGCCGCGTCGAGAGCGCTGGGCGGCTGGGACAAGCTGCTCGAGACGCTTGCGCAAGCGGCTGCGCGAACAGCAGGAGCGGCACGAGGGCGGCAACAAGTGGATCGGCACCGCCGGCACCTCGCCGTTCGGCAACCAGGGTTCAACCCCGAAGGCGTGCGCATGGGCCAGGCAGGGCTCGCGCCACCGGCGCGCGGTCAAGGTCTGGGATGCGCGCGACTATCGCAATCTCGACGACGGCGTCGAGCTCGGCACGCGCAATCTGAAGATGGCGCTGCGGCGCCTGCGCCGGTTCGCGCGCGAAGGCGCGGCGGAAGAGCTGGACCTCGACGGCACCATCGACGCCACGGCGCGCAACGCCGGGCTGCTCGACCTCAAGCTGCGTGCCGGAGCGGCGCAACGCCGTGAAGCTGCTGCTGCTGCTCGACGTGGGCGGCTCCATGGATCCGCACGTCAAGGTCTGCGAAGAGCTGTTCTCGGCGGCGCGCGCGGAGTTCAAGCATCTCGAGTACTTCTACTTCCACAACTTTCCGTACGAACGGCTGTGGAAGGACAACCGCCGGCGCTTCAGCGTGATCACCGACACGCTGGACGCTGCTGCGCACGTTCAACCCGACTACCGCGTGGTGTTCGTCGGCGATGCCACCATGAGCCCGTACGAAATCAGAGCAGCCGGGCGGCAGCGTCGAACACTGGAACGAGGAGTCCGGGCGCGTGCTGGATGACCGCGGATCGCCGCGCATTTCCCGCGCCTGGTCTGGCTCAATCCGGAGCCGGAAGACCGCTGGAACTGGACGCCGTCGGTCGCGATCGACGCGAGAGCTCGTCGGCGGGCGCATGTTCCCGCTGACGCCTGCGACGGCCTCGACCGCGCCATGCGTGAACTCGACAACATGGGCATCCGGCGCATACTACCCGCACATGGCATGCTGACTCGCCTGACAATCCTGCTGATGCTCGCTAGCCGCGAACTCGCGCCCAGGCAGCAGGAGTTGCGCACCGATGCGTCGCCTGGTGACAGTGCCAGCTGCTGCCACGCCGACGTCGGTGCTGACAGCTCGAAGAAGGTAGATCTCCTCGAAGGACAATCAGAACCGGCGACCGTTTCAGCTCACTGTCACCGGTGACGTGCGCGTCGGACGACGTCCTGGTCGATCCCGGCCGGCAGCGTGGGCGAGGGCGAAGTCAGTTCACGCGCCAAGTCCAGCATGGCGCGGCAAGGCCGGCGAGCTCATCGTCGCGGCCGCGCTTCGTGACGCAGTGGGCGAAAGTCGCAGCCTGCGTTCCGCTCCGACTCGACGCCGACAGGGCGAGGCCACTGCGACGAGCCGCTCGTCGCGACGATGGCTGGCATCCGCAAGTCAGTGTCGCGCGCTGCTGATCCTCGAGGGCGGCGTGACGACTATGCTCGCGAGAATATGCTGGCAGATGTGCCCGAACCGCCAGCCGTGCAGCCTGCCTGCCTAAGCGGCTGAACGCGGGCACAGGTGGATCGATGTCATTGTCGCAGTCCGCCGAAACTGATGCCGCTGCGCCATTGGCACCGCTGGTCCGCGCAGTGACGCGCCGGCAGGACGCTCGCGCGGAAATTGTCCAGGGGCCGCCACCAGTCGGGTGCTTCAGCGAAGCACAGCGACCAGCTGACTGGTGTCATTCTCACGAGAAGGTGCGCGGACGGCGTCATGCTGGATGTCGAACCCGGCGAGACCTACTGACGGTGCTCGGCAGAGCTGTCAGCAGGGCCTGTCTTAACCGCGCCAGCCCCAATCTCGAGCGCCGTAGCTCGGACAAGACGCTACACGTTTGAAGCCCGATGAAGCCTAGCTTCACGGACAAGTGGGCCTAGGCGTGACGAGCACATCCGATCCTGGCGCCATCCGAATCGGTGCACGATTCATCAAGCTGGAGCGACAAGCTCAAAGACGATGCAAAATCGACCGGCTGCCGTAGCCGCGGCGCCGGCGGTTTCTATGGATGTCAGCCGGCTTTGGCCGGCGCCTTGTCCGCTGAATGGGCCTTGATCTCCGGCGAGCACCATGTCCGAGTGACCCTTCGGATCCACCTTGTCCCAGTGCTTCACGATCTTGCCATCGGGGCCGATCAGGAAGGTCTGGCGGCTGGCAGAGCTCAGCAGTGCCGTAGGTGGTCAGCACGCCGTACTTCTTGACGCCTCGTGCGTCGGGTCGGCGAGGATGTCGAACGGCAGGCTGTGTTCCTTGGCGAATCTCTCGTGCGAGGCGACGTCGTCGACGCTCACGCCGAGAATGACGGCATCGCGCCTTACGGAACGCAAAGATGTTGTCGCGCAGCTCAGCAGGCCTGGGTGGTGCAGCCGCCGGTGAAATCCTTCGGGTAGAAATACAGCACCACCCATTTGCCCTTGTACTGCTCCAGCGTGCTGCCACTTGCCGGCCTGGTCCTGTAGTTTGATCGCCGGTGCGCTTGGTTCCTTCCGCGGGTGCCGCGGCGGGAGCCTGTGCGCATACACTTGCGGTCACCGCGATCAGGGCGGTGACCAAAGTCCTTCGAAGTGCGAGCATGGTGTTCTCCGTGAAAATGGAAAGGTCGTGGGGAAGCGGATATCTAGCGGCAAGCAGCGTGTCACGCGCGGGTCTGATCCTGACAGGCGGCGGCGCGCGCGCCGCCTACCAGGTGGGCGTGTCTCAAGGCGCTCGCCGAGATCCACACCAGTCGTCGACTGGCCATTCCCCATCATCGTCGGGTACCTCGGCCGGCGCCGTGTCGGCCAGCATTCTGGCGGCAAACGTCACCCGCTGGCATCAGTCGATAGTCGAAATCGAGAAGGTCTGGGCCAATTTCCGCGTCGCCCAGGTATTCCGCTCCGACGCCGCTCGCCATGCTCAAGGCCGGCGCGCGCTGGATGGGTTCGCTGTTCACGGGCGGCATGCATCGGCCCGCCGAAATCGCTGCTCGACAACTCGCCGCTGCGCGAGCTGCTGTCCAAGGTCACGGATTTCGACGCGGTCCGCGCCCACGTGGCGAACGGCCACCTGCGCGCGCTCGCGCTGTGCGCCACCAGCTATTTCACCGCGCGCTCGGTGTCGTTCTTCGAGGCCGAGACCACCATCAGCGAGTGGTCGCGCGCGCAGCGGCACGGCGAACGCGTGCCGTTGATCGCTCGACTACCTGATGGCCGAGCCTCGGCATTCCGTTCCTGTTTCCGCCGATGTGCCTGCACGGCGAATATTTCGGCGACGGCGCCATGCGCCAGACCGCGCCGCTGAGCCCGGCGATTCACCTCGGCGCCGATCGCGCTGCTGGTGCTGGGCGTGCGGCCCACGCACCTCGACCTGATCCCGCGTTTCGTCGCCTCCGGATTCGCCGCCAACGCCGGGCCAGCTGTTCGGCTACATGCTGGATACGCTGTTCAGCGACCAGATCTCCGCCGACCTCGAGAACCTGAACCGCATCAATCGGCTTTCGGCGCTGGCCGGCGGCGCCAGCCGGCACGCGGCAGATCCAGACCATGCTGATCGCGCCGAGCGTGGATCCGTCGGAGCTCGCCGCGCGCGCACGTGGGCGCGCTGCCCGCGCAGCCTGCGCGCGCTCATGCGCATCATCGGCGCGCGCGGCACGGCGGGCAGCCTGCCTCGCGAGCTACCTCATGTTCGAAGCGCAGCTACACGCGCGAACTCATCGAGATGGGCTATCGCGACACGCTTGGCAAGCGCGACGAGCTCGCGGCGTTTCTCGCCTGAAGTCGATCGGCCACAATCTCCTGGACGAGTTGCCGACGGCATTCACCGGGCAGTGGGCCTCTCTCGCTCGCAGACTGACGCCGTCGATGTCTGGTTGGCGTTCGATGCGCAATTTCAGGCGCAGGAAGTCCGGCGGAATTCGCCGCGCTCGTTGACGCCCGACGATGTCGGGCGAATGCAGCGTCTGTACGTGGAGTCGGGCAGGCGGCAATTCGCGCTCACGCGCCGCTTTGCAGCGCCAGGTGCTGTCGGCACTACGCCGCGGATGCGTGCCCGGCGCAATGGCAATTCAGCGAGCAGCGCCGAAGGCCGGCCGAGCCTCGCGCCGCCGTTCGATCGCACCGGTCTGCATTTCAATATCGCGCACACCGACGGAGTTGTCGCCATGGCCGTGTGCCGGCACGCCGCCGCTGGGCGTCGATGTCGAAAAGTCGAGCCGCGCACCGCTCGCCGTGGCCGAGCGCTACTTCTCGGCCGCGCGCAGCTGCGCGCAGTTGCGTTGCCGGACGCGCAGCAGCCACGGCGCTTCCTGCAGCTCTGGACGTTGAAGGAGGCCTATCTCAAGGCCGTCGGCACCGGGCCTCGCCGGTGTGGACTGGGCGCGCATGAGCTTCATGTTCGAGAGCGCTGGAGAGTTTGCGCTTCGAGCGCGCCGACGATGCGGACGCGGCGCGCTGGCAATTCCAGCCAGTTCGAGATCGACGGCGGCAACACGTGCTTGCGGCTCGCGGTACTGCCGCGCGGCGGCGATGCCCGACTCGACGTGACAGTTGCGCGAGTTCCGCGCCCCAGGCTGAGCGCGTGTCATGCGTCAGGCCGTGCCTGCAGGTCAGGAACAGAGCGCCCAGGCCCTAACAACGTGGCGAAGCCGATGCAGTCGGTGAACGTGGTGAGGATCACGCCCGCCGACAGCGCCGGATCGATGCGCAGCCGGCGCAGCACCAGCGGCACGATGACGCCCACGGCGGCGGCGGCGAGCAGATTGATGAGCGTGGCCGCGGCGATGATCGCCGCGATTCTCCAGGTGCCGTACCAGACGATGGTCACGGTGCCGACGACGGCGGCCCAGATGAGGCCGTTGAGCCCGCCCACGGCGATTTCTTTCCAGCAGCAGCCAGCGCGCGTTGACCCACTGACCTGGCCCAGGCGCGATGCCGCGGATGATGAGCGTGACGGTCTGGGTGCCGGCGATGCCGCCCATGCTGGCGACGATGGGCATGAGCGCGGCCAGCGCCGGCGACTTTTTCGATGGTGCCCTCGAAGCGGCTGACCACGGCCGCGGCCATGAACGGCGGTGATCGAGGTTGATGCCCAGCCACACGCAGGCGGCGGCGCGTCGACGGGATGACGCCGGCGAACAGGTCTTCTTCGTCGCGCAGGCCGGCCGCCGGACATCGACTTCGTGCGCGGCTTCCTCGCGGATGACGTCCACCACGTCGTCGACGGTGATGCGGCCGAGCAGCTTGCCGCTGGTCATCGACGACGGCGGCGGACACCAGGTCGCGATCCTGGAAGAGCTGCACCACGTCGTGCGGCAATGGTTTCCGGCGCGATGCGCGACGCCTGCGCGGTCGAGGATGTCGCCCACGGACTTTTCCGGTCGTCGGTCAGCAGCCGGGTGAGGGCCACCGTGCCCCAGGTAGCGATCGTCGCGATCGACCACGAACAGCCGGTCGGTCTTGTCCGGCAACTTCGCGCGCGCATGCGCAGGTAGCGCAGCACGACTTCCACGGTGACGTCGGCGCGCACGCTCACCGTGTCGGTGTTCATGAGGCCGCCGGCGGTGTCGTGCTCGCAGGACCAGCACGGTCTTCAGCCGTTCGCGGTCCTGCTGGTCCATGGACTTGACCAGCTGCAGCTGACACGTGCCTCCGGCAGATCGCCGACCAGGTCGGCGAGGTCGTCGAGCTCCATGTTCTCGGCGGCGGCCAGCGAAGTTCGTCGGCGTCCATGCCCTCGATGAACGACTGGCGCACGGTCATCAGCTGAGCTCGACCAGCACGTCGCCTTCGATTTCCGGCTCGACGAAGTTCCAGACCACCCTCAGCTGCGCGGGCGGCAGCGATTCCGATGAGCGTCGCGATCTCCCGCCGGATGCATTGCGGCGATCATGCGCGCCGCGCCACGCCAGAGATCCTTCGCGCAGTGCGCGCCGCGCAGCGCGAGGCACGGCGCTCTTTGCGGGGACTACGGTGGTCTGCGGCCATTTCGGCCGGGGAGTGTAGATAGGGTGGGGACCCAGTATTCCTGGTAGCGAGCGCAGGCAATACGTAACTG
>ERZ1370068.7824-contig-6718_pt1 | contig 32514 bp, 32 predicted proteins | sample MGYA00561227_ERZ1370068 | MGnify/ENA primary metagenome ERZ1370068 (study PRJEB38410, sample SAMEA6850437) | metagenome | study: Metagenomic assessment of the ecological functions of the soil: analysis of the soil microbiota associated with the...
GAAGTTACGTATTGCTACGATTTGCCTGGCTGTCACCGCCGGGTACGTGGCGGCGGGTGCGGGCCGGACCTATGGAAGGCCGTGGATATTCCATGTACAGATTGCACTGGCCTGTGGACCGACAGCGATCGCGCTGGCGCTCCATGGCACACCCTATTACATCGGAATGGCGATGCGTCAGCGCGGTGTTCTTTTTGGCGCTCAAGCAGATCTCCACCGATCTGCAGAGAATTATTCGTTCAGGCACTTGTGGCGCGCGAGCGCGAGGCGGCGCTGGCCAGCCAGTTCGATACCGCGCTGAACAACATGCCGCACGGGCTGTGCATGTTCCGCGCCGACGGGCGGCTTGCGGTGATGAATCATCGCTTCAGCGAGATGATGAACCTGTCCGGATGATCTCGTGCAGCGCGGCGCGCAGCGCGTCCGACATCATCGCCGCCTGCGTCAGCGCCGGATCGATCTCGGCGGCGAGCGGCAGGATGATCCTCGCGGAAATCGAGAATACCGCAGGCGCGGGATATCGATCACGACCGATCCCGACGCCGACGCGCGACCGCTCGCTGTCATGGACGTTCCAGCCGATGGCCGGCGGCGGCGCCGTCGTGCTGCTCGAGGACGTCACCGAGCGGCGCAACGCGGAAGCCAGAATCACCCATCTGGCGCGCTACGACGAACTGACCGCGCTTCCCAACCGGGTCAATTTCCGCGACGAGATCGAGCCGTCTGCTGGCCGTTCCGCACGGCGCCGACGCAATTGTCGGCATTGCTGTTTGTCGACCTCGACCAGTTCAAGCAGGTCAACGACACGCTTGGGCCATCCCTGCGGCGATCAGCTGCTGTGCGCGGTCGCCGACCGGCTGCGCGACATGCTGCGCCCGGAGGATTTCGTGGCGCGGTTCGGCGGCGACGAATTCGTGGTGTTCCAGCAGAACATCAAGTCGCAGCGAGGATGCGGCCGGTCTTGCCCGGCGCATCGTCGACCATCTGAGCGAGCGCTACAAGATCGACAATCACCTGGTCGAGATCGGCGCCAGCGTCGGCATCGCCGCTGACGTCGCCGGGCGTCAGCGCCGATACGCCTGCTGAAGAACGCCGACATGGCGCTGTATCGCGCCAAGGCGGACGGCCGCGGCACCTTCTGCTTCTTCCGCGACGAGATGGCGCAGATCGTCGAGGCGCGCCGCATCCTCGAGCTCGACCTGCGCAAGGCGCTGGCGAACGAGGAATTCGAGCTGCTCTACCAGCCGCTCGTCAATCTCAAGTCGGGACGGATCGCGACCTGCGAGGCGCTGCTGCGCTGGAATCATCCGGTCGCGCGGCACGGTTTCGCCGATCGACATCATTCCGGTCGCCGAGGACATGGGCCTGATCGTCGATCTCGGCCGCTGGATCCTGCGCAAGGCCTGCATGGAATGCATGAAATGGCCGGAAGCCGTCAGCGTCGCGGTCAATTTCTCGCCGCAGCAGTTCCATCAGCGCGACGTGCTGAGCGAGGTTCGCTACGCGCTCGAGGTCTCCGGGCCTGCCCGCCAACCGTCTCGAAATCGAGATCACCGAATCGTCGCTGTTGCGCAACACGCAGCTGACCCACGACGTGCTGTCCCAGCTGCACGCGCTCGGCGTGCGAATCTCGCTGGACGATTTCGGCACCGGCTATTCGAGCCTGAGCTATCTGCATAATTTCCCGCTGCAGAAGGTGAAGATCGATCGCTCGTTCCTGGAAGGCATCGACAGCGATCGTCCGCTGACGCTGCTGCGCGGCGTGGCGCGGCTTCAGCGCCGATCTCGGCATGTCGGTCGTGGTCGAAGGCATCGAGACCAACGAGCAGCTGGAACTGATCAGCGCCGATGGCACGGTGACCGAGGCGCAGGGCTATCTGTTCAGCCGGCCGGTGCCGGCGGTGCGGGTACGCCAGTTGCTGAACGCTTCGCACGGCCGCCGCCGGCCGGACGAGCAATTGCTCGCGGTTGCCATCGCGATCGATCGCCTGACAAGTCCGGCGGTTCGCGGACGGAATTTTCCCTCGCTCGGCATTCGGGACGGTTCGTTGAGCGGCCGGATTAACCCTAACGCGCGCGATTCCTTTGCATAAGTCGTTAAGAAGCTGTTAATCTTTTTCTTGCTCGCGCTAAGTTGTTGTGACGTAAGGGGGTATCACATGAAGTCCGCAGCCGGAAGCAACCACTGCGGCCTTTTGGACGGAGTTCGGACCTGCTGGATCAGGTCGATTACCGCCTGGCGGAGACGCCAGAGGAAAAGGATGAGATCTATAGTCTTCGCTACCGGGCCTATCTGCGCGAGGGCGCGATCCAGCCCATCGAGCCGATCAGCGCGTGATCGACCAGTTTGAAGACGCTCCCAACGCCTGGACATTCGGCGTTTATTTTCAAGGCGAGCTTTACAGCTCAATTCGCGTGAGCGTGCTGACGTCGGAATGGCGGATGTCGCCGTCGGTCGAGTGTTTGGCGATGTTCTTCACCCCAAACTGGATCAGGGGCTGGTCTTCATCGATCTCAACTCGCTTCGTCGCTGACCCTGACAAGGCCAGAAACTTCCCGGAGCTTCCCTATGTGACGGTGAGGCTGGCCTCGATGGCTGGCGTTCATTTCAATGCCGACCTACGGATTGGCCATCGTTCGCGCCGAGCATCAGGCGTTCTACCGCCGCGTGTTCCTGCAAGAAACCTGGTGTCGAGCCGCGGTTGTACCCGGGTCTCGTGAAGCCGGTTGGATTGATGGCTGCGCATTTGCCGACGGTGCGCGAAAGGGTCTTGGCACGTTATCCGTTTCTGCGCTCGAGCGCCTTCGAACGGCGGATGTTGTTTGAGCGCAGTGGCGAGCGCCGTTCATCTTCGCCCGATGTAACGGTGTACCCCGTTCGAGCGCACATCGATCGTCCCGCAATCCTGACGAATCAGGTCCGGTTCGCCTCGAGAATCGCCGTCTTGCGGACCGGTGTTGCGCGCCAAGGCTGCGGATCAGGCCCTAAAACCGGCTGATGCCTGGCCGCGCTCTCCGCTTGCCTTCACCGTCGCGCCACATTTACAAATCATTAACTATCGCGGTTGCTTTTCGCCGTTTGTCGGCATTTGATCGGGTCTGGCAACACCCCATCAAGGTTGACGGAACGTTCGCTTAACCATCGCCCTGTAGACCGGATAACAGTCGAAAAACGTGAGCGTGGAGGCTCCGGAATGAAACATCAGATGCGTATCCTCCAGGGATTGAAGCTGGCCGCGGTGCTCGCGGTGGCGCTGTCGATGGGCGCCTGCGCCAACAAGAACCTCGGCGCCGACGGCGCGATGGCGAAGCGCGGCGACCCCGGGCAGCCAGCAGGATTTCGTGGTCAATGTCGGCGACCGCGTGTTCTTCGAGAGCGACCAGACCGATTTGAGCGCCGCAGGCGATCGCCACCCTGGAGAAGCAGGCGCAGTGGCTGCAGACCTACAACCGCTATGCCTTCACCATCGAAGGCCATGCGGACGAGCGCGGCACCCGCGAATACAACATCGCGCTTGGCGCGCGGCGCGCCCAGTCGGTCCGCACCTATCCTCGCCTCGCGCGGCATCGATGCCAGCGCGGATGCGCACCATCTCCTACGGCAAGGAACGTCCGGTCGCGGTGTGCAACGACATCTCGTGCTGGTCGCAGAACCGCCGCGCCGTCACGGTGCTTGAACGCCAGCTCCTGAGGCGTTGGCTTTTTCGCAAAAGTTCTCGCGCGGCGCCTTCGGGCGCCGGTTTTGTTTTGGCTTGGCTGGATTAACGGCGTGCGATGAAGTCGCGGATCACCGCCATCGCGCGTTCCGGCGCGTCAGGGATGACGGCGTGCCGGCAATCGGCAAATCGTTCGAACTGCACGAGATGCGCGCGGCAGCGCGGCTGCGATATCCGCCTGGCTCTCGATCGGGTGGATCGGATCGTCCTTCGCCGCCGAGCACGAGCGTCGGACAGCTGGATGCGGCCAAGATCCGGGAACATGTTGAACGTGTGGCTTTCGCCGCCCGGTCTTGTGAACCAATGCAGCACCTCCGACCGGCTGACCGCACGGCGCGCCATGTCCGGATCGCGCGGGATGCGGCGTAGAGCGGAAAGGCCAGTCGTCGCCAGGCGTCGAGCGAGGCCTGGTCCGGGTGACCCTGAACCTCCAGGAATCGGCGGCGCGCCAGGGCGCCGACTTCCGGGCCGCCAAAGCGCTCAAACAGCGCCACGCGCCGATCTCGATGCGTACCTCCGGCAGCCTCGGTGCTGATGAGCACCAGCTTGCAGGGGTGGGCTGGATGGCGGGTGGCGTAAGCCAGCGCGACCATGCCGCCAAACGACACGCCCAGGACTATCGGACTGGCCGATGCCCAGGACGTCGCAGAACGCGCGCACGTCATCGCCCCACTGCGCCAGATTCCAGCCTTCCCGAGGACCGTCCTCGCTTCGACCATTGCCGCGATGATCCAGATAGACGATCTGAGCGATATCCGCCAAGGCGGAGTAGGCAGGCTTGTAGATCGAGTGGTCGAAGCCGGGCCCGCCATGAAGCAGCAGCAATGTCGGCTTTTCCCGCATCAGCGGGACCGTCCGGGACCAGCTTCGCGCCCTCGACGTCGAAGAACAGCCGCACCCCGTTGACGCGTGACATGCATGGCCTGATCTCCTTGTAAACTCTGCGATGCGATCAGGTCGCCAAGCCGCTTGGGACGGCTTGTTTTGGAATGGATACTGAGACCTTAGGCATGAAACGAGCGCCGGATCGGGACACCAGTCACATTTTTGGCGTACTCCGTCTCTCAATGTGTGCCGCTTTCGATGTCACGCCGATTTTCGTCATCAGGCCAGAATGTCATCCAGATTTCATGGAATTACGCAGCGCCGCGGCGATGTGCCGCGATGCTGGCGCTGTCGTCGCAGGCGTTCGGCGCAATCCGATGATGTCGACCTGGAAATGCGGATCCAGCAGCTGGAGAACCAGCTGCGGCAACTCACCGGCCAGAACGAGGAGCTGCAATACCGCAACCGCCAGCTCGAAGAGCGCCTGAGGCCGCTCGGCAGCGGCGGCGTGCTGCAGGCCGCGCCCGGCGGTCGGCCAGCCCGGCGTCGCCCAGCCCAACATCGCCGCCGACTCCGCACCGTATCGCAGCCGCAGATCCGGCCTATCCGGCCGCCGCAACCGCCAGCCCGGGCTATGAGCCGCAGATCGCCGCTCCGGCGCCGATCGTGCAGGAGCCCGCGGCAGCGCCCGGCGCACCCAGGGCCGCCGCCGTGGCGATGCCTTCGATCCCAGCCAGAATCCGAATGCCCCGGGCGCGCCGCGGCGCTCGGCGGCGGCCAGCTGCCGATCCCGAACGAGGCTCGCCGGTCGGCGCTCCCGGCGGACGCGGCGCGGGCGAGCCGCTCGACCTCGGCGAACACCAGCCCGCGCGATCCCGGCGGGCGCGCTGCCGCCACCGCCGCGCGCTCCCGGGCGCCAGCGCCGCGCTGACCACGCTTGCCGCCCTCGGCCACGCCGAAGGACGAGTTCGACCTCGGCATCGGCTACATGCAGCGCAAGGACTATGCGCTGGCCGAAGAGACCATGAAGCAATTTCGCGCAGAAATATCCGAGCGATCCCCTGGTCGCGGATCTCGCAATATTGGCTCGGCGAGAGCTATTTCCAGCGCCAGCAATATCGCGACGCCGCGGAAGCCTTCCTCGGCGTGACCACCAAGTTCGACAAATCGGCGAAAGCCCCCGACGCGCTGCTGCGGCTCGGCCAATCGCTGGCGGCGCTGAAGGAGAAGGAAGCCGCCTGCGCGGCGCTCGGCGAGGTGACGCGGAAATATCCGCGCGCCTCGAGCGGGCGTCAAAGCAGGCCGTGGACCGCGAGCAGAAGCGGGTTAAGTGCTAAAGCAGTCGCTCGGCGATGGCCTTGCTCGATCCGGAGGTGCGAAACCGGGTCTTGCACATGGCGAACGCCATGGCCTGACGACGACACATTCCCCGATCTCGGCTCAGCGAGGCGAAGCGCCTGTTCGCGGACTGGAGGTGCGTTCCCGCGATCGTTCTCGCCGTTTCCGGCGGCCCTGATTCAATCGCGCTGATGTGGCTTGCGGCGCGCTGGCGCCGCGCGCTTGGCGCGCGGCCCGCGCCTGATCGCCGTCACCGTCGATCACGGCTTGCGGCCCGAGGCCGCAGCGCGAGGCGCGCGACGTCAAGCGCCTGGCGCGCGCGCCTCGATCTGCCGCATCGCACGCTGCGCTGGACCGGCGCCAAACCGAAAACCGGATTGCCGGCCGCGGCGCGCGGCGGCGCGCTATCGCCTGCTGGCGCAGGCCGCGCGGGCGAAGCGGCGCCACGCATATCCTCACCGCGCATACCCGCGACGACCAGGCCGAGACGCTGTTGATGCGGATGCTGCGCGGCAGCGGCATCGCCGGTCTCGCGGCGATGGCGCGCGAGACCGAGCGCGATGGCGTGCTGCTGGCGCGGCCGTTGCTGGATGTTTCGAAATCGCAGCTCATCGCGACACTGAAGCAAGGCCAAGGTCGGCTTCGCCGACGATCCGACCAACCGCGACACCGAGCTTCACGCGGCCGCGGTTGCGCGCGCTGATGCCGGCTCTGGCCGCCGAGGGCGGCGACAGCGCGCAATCTGGCGCGGCTGGCGTCGCGGCTGGCCCGCGCCAATGCCGCGGTGGAAGTGCTGGTCGATGGCGCCGAGCGCTATCTCGCGCTGAGGGATCCGGACAACGATGCCGGATCGTGCCAGCTTCGATGCGGACCTTCGATGCCGAGGCCTTTGCCGCCATGCCCGAGGAAATCCGGCTGCGGCTGCTGCAAGCGCGCGATCGACCGGGCCGGCCATGAGGGGCCGGCAGAACTTGGCAAGGTCGAAGCCCTGCTGGCGGCGCTGGACCGGGCCGGTGCGGAACATGCGAGCGCGGCCAAGGCTGAAACAGACCCTCGCGGGCGCGCTGATCAGCCTGACCGACGGCCGAATTCGCGTCGAGCCGGCACCGCCGCGCCGCCGCCGGGCGATGAATGGCGGCCGATGCACCGATATCGTCGCAATATTCGCGCAGGCAGTCTTAACCACCCCGGAAAACACCGGTGTTTGCGCCATTATTTGAACGGGAATCGCGCTAGGATGCGTTAAATAGTCCTGCGTGGTTCCCTTGGCAGCGACCGGGGCGCCACCTAGATTGTAGTGCAGTCGACCGGGGATTCCTCGTGGCCGACCCAAGGGATACTGCCCAAGGACATAAGGCCGCGATCCGCGCGACCACGAAGGAAGATCGATGAACGCCAATCTGCGCAATTTCGCCCTCTGGGTCATCATTGTCTTGCTGCTGTTGGCGCTGTTCACGCTCTTCCAGAATCCGGGTCAGCGCGCGTCCTCGCAGGACATCTCGTTCTCGCAGCTCCTGAGCGAGGTCGATCAGGACCACGTTCGCGACGTCGTGATCCAGGGGCCGGAAATCCACGGCACCTTCACCAACGGCTCGAGCTTCCAGACCTATGCGCCGAACGATCCGACGCTGGTGCACGCGCCTGTATGACGGCAAGGTCTCGATCACCGCGAAGCCGCCCGGCGACAACGTGCCGTGGTTCGTCTCGCTGCTGGTCTCCTGGCTGCCGTTCATCGCGCTGATCGGCGTGTGGATCTTCCTGTCGCGGCAGATGCAGGGCGGCGCCGGCAAGGCGATGGGCTTCGGCAAGTCGCGCGCCAAGATGCTGACCGAGGCGCATGGCCGCGTGACCTTCGAGGACGTCGCCGGCGTCGACGAGGCCAAGCAGGATCTGCAGGAGATCGTCGAATTCCTGCGCGATCCCGGCAAAGTTCCAGCGCCTCGGCGGACGGATTCCGCGCGGCGTGCTGCTGGTCGGCCCTCCCGGCACCGGCAAGACGCTGATCGCGCGCGCGGTCGCCGGCGAAGCCAACGTGCCGTTCTTCACGATCTCGGGCTCTGACTTCGTCGAGATGTTCGTCGGCGTCGGCGCCAGCCGCGTCCGCGACATGTTCGAGCAGGCCAAGAAGAACGCGCCCTGCATCATCTTCATCGACGAAATCGACGCGGTCGGCCGCCATCGCGGCGCCGGCCTCGGCGGCGGCAATGACGAGCGCGAGCAGACGCTCAACCAGTTGCTGGTCGAGATGGACGGCTTCGAGGCCAATGAAGGCGTGATCCTGATCGCCGCCACCAACCGGCCCGACGTGCTCGATCCGGCGCTGCTGCGTCCCGGCCGCTTCGACCGCCAGGTGGTGGTGCCGAACCCGGACGTCGTCGGCCGCGAGCAGATCCTGAAGGTTCACGTCCGCAAGGTGCCGCTGGCGCCGGATATCAACCTCAAGACCATCGCGCGCGGCACGCCCGGCTTCTCCGGCGCCGACCTGATGAACCTCGTCAACGAGGCGGCGCTGACCGCCGCGCGCGCGCAACAAGCGCATGGTGACGCAGGCCGAGTTCGAGGAGGCCAAGGACAAGGTGATGATGGGCGCCGAGCGCAAGTCGCTGCGTCATGACCGAGGAAGAGAAGATGCTGACCGCCTATCACGAGGGCGGCCACGCCATCGTCGGCCTCAACGTCGATCGCCACCGATCCGATCCACAAGGCGACCATCATTCCGCGCGGCCGCGCGCTCGGCATGGTGATGCAGCTGCCCGAGCGCGACAAGCTGTCGATGTCGCTCGAGCAGATGACCTCGCGCCTCGCCATCATGATGGGCGGCCGCGTCGCCGAGGAGCTGATCTTCGGCCGCGAGAAGGTCACCTCCGGCGCCGCGTCCGACATCGAGCAGGCGACCCGGCTGGCGCGCATGATGGTGACGCGCTGGGGTCTGTCCGAAGAGCTCGGCACCGTGTCCTATGGCGAGAACCAGGACGAGGTGTTCCTCGGCATGTCGGTGTCGCGCACGCAGAACGCCTCGGAGGCGACCGTGCAGAAGATCGACACCGAGATCAGGCGGCTGGTCGAGGAAGGCTACAACGAGGCGACGCAGATCCTGACCGAGAAGCGCGCCGACCTCGAAGCGCTGGCCAAGGGCCTGCTCGAATTCGAGACGCTGAGCGGCGACGAGATCACGGATCTGCTCGAAGGGCAAGAAGCCGAACCGCGAGTCGGTGCTGGAGCCGACCACGCCGCGCACCTCGGCGGTGCCGCCGGCCGGCAAGCCGCGCCCGCGTCCCGATCCGGACGCCGGCCTGGAGCCGCAGCCGCAGGCCTGAGCCCCGCGGCACGTCAATGGCTGGGTTATTCCGGCAAACCGCTACCGCAAAAGCTCGGCATCAAGCCGGGCTTTTGTATTTTGTCGATGGCGCACCTTTCGCCTATGGCGACATCGTCGGCACTGCCGGCGGGTGTGAAGATGGCGGCGCGCCCGAAACCTCGCTCGACATGGTGCATGTGTTCGCGACGCAAGCTGGGGGCTCGTTGACAAACTGCGCGGCTACCGCGCTGCCATCACGCAGAATGGCATGATCTGGGTATCGTGGCCGAAGAAGTCCTCTGGCATCATCAGCGACCTGTCGGAAGTTGTCGTGCGCAAAACCGCGCTTCCCCTCGGCCTCGTCGACATCAAGGTCTGCGCCATCGATGATGTCTGGTCCGGACTAAAATTCGTGATTCCGAAGGACCAACGAAACAGCGATCAGCGGGTCAAGCGCCCGAAATGATGATCATCCGTCATTCCGGGGCGATGCAAGCATCAGGCAGGATCTCGAAGTTCCCGGTTCGCCGCTTCGCGCCGCCCGGAATGATTAGACATCAGGCGAGTTTGCTGAGCGTCGGAGGTTTTCGAACGCTGGCGACCAGCATTTGGTGCCGAAGCATCCTTCCAGATCTCTGGCGATTTCGCCCGCGAATCCATCCGGAGGATCAAGCCTTACTTTTCTCAAGCCTGTCCGGTCTATGGCTAGAGGATGTGCGCGTCCCGCAACGGCGCTGGCAAAGGACCTCGCATGGCCACGCCCACACATCTGCCCCGACAGCGGCTGCCTCGGGCGTAGCGCGATTCCTCCGCGTTATTGATCGCGTGCATGGTGCTGTGCATCATCAACGCGTCGCTGCTGCCGGCGGGGTATTTCGCCCATTAGTTTGGATCTTCGACGACAAGCGGCCTGAGGCATCCCGACCGATTTCGTCAACGTCTGGTCCGCCGGCAGTCTGGTGCTCGATGGCCATCCGGCGCTGGCCTACGACTGGGATATCCAGAAGCAGATTCGAGGTCGCGGTGCTCGGCCAGAGCTATGATCGGCTACTTCGCCTGGCACTATCCACCGCCGTTCCTGTTCGTCGCATCCTTTGCTGGCGCAGTTTCCCTATGCGGTGGCCTATCTCGGCTGGGTTGCGGTCAGCATCGTGCCTTATCTCGCTGTCGTATGCGCGCGATCGTCGGCTACAGCTTCGGCCTTCTGCTTGCGGCCGCGCTTCCCGATGGTGTTCTCTAATGCGCTGGTCGGGCAGAACGGTTTTCTCACGCGCGGCGCTGATCGGCGGCGCGCTCTATCTGATCCCGATGCGTCCGGTGCTGTGCCGGCATCTGCCTGGGGCTGCTGAGCTACAAGCCGCAATACGGGCCTGCTGTTTCCGATCGCGCTGATCGCAGCCGCGCAGTGGCGCGTGTTCATCAGCGGCCGGCGTCGACGGCGATCGCGATGCGCGTCGTTGTCTTGGCTCGCCTTCGGCACCGAGAGCTGGCAGGCGTTCTTTCACTGGATGCCGATGTTCTGCAAGCCTTCCTGACCGAGGGCAAGCGCGACATGGTGGAAGTTGCAGAAGCATCTCTCTCGCTGGTGCGTTATTTCGGCGGCACCGAACAACTGGCCTGGGTATTCCAGTGGATCACTGCACCGCCTCCGTTGCGGTGGTGCTGGCGCTGATGTGGCGAAGCCGCGCGTGCCTATACGTTGAAGGCCGCTAGCGCTCGCGGCACGGCACGCTGCTGACCACGCCCTATCTCTTCATGTACGACATGATGGTGCTGGCCATTCCGCGGTCGGCCTTCCCTGGTCCGCGTCGGATTCAAGACCGGGCTTCTCCGCTACTGAGACTGCCGGCGCTGGCGTGCGCGCTCGTCACTGATCTGGTGAGCTATCATCTTCATCGGCCGCGCCGATCGGGCTTGGCGCCACGCTGATCGTCGCGGCCTTGATCTTGCGCCGCGCCGGTCCGTGGTGGCGGCGTGAGCCGGCGCCATCGCTGGTATGCAGCCGCGCACGCCTAGCGGTTCCTGTGACTGGCCCGCTGAATCGTCATATTTGCGTCTTGTCATCCGGCCTGAATAGTTGTTCAGTTCTTCAAGGCGATTTGCGTGGTAAATCGCTCAAAACGTTGAAGATGCGCGCGTTCGGCTGAGCCAATCGGGCGGCACGCACCGGGGACGGGAAACGCGCCATGGTTTATCGGCGGACCCATCAGGTCGTGAAGCGGCTGGCGGCGCGGCGCAGCGCCATTCTGGCGGCGGCGCGGGATGCTGCGGCCGACGGCGGCATGGCCGCGGTGCAGATCGCGCCGGTCGCGGTCCGCGCCAATGTCGCGGCCGGCACCGTCTACCGCTATTTCCCTCCAAGGCCGAGCTGATTTCCGAACTGATCGCCGAAGTCTCGCGCGATGAACTGGCTGCGATCCGCCGCGCGGCGGACGCAGCGCCCGGGCCGTCCTCGGCGCTGGCCGCGGCCGTCACCACGGTCGCCGTGCATGTGCTGTCGCAGCGCAAGCTCGCCTGGGGCATCCTGGCCGAGCCGGTCGACGTCGATGTCACGGCCTCGCGGCTCGCCAGCCGCCGCGAAATCTCCGGCGAGATCGCCGCGCGGATCGATGCCGCGGTGCGCGCCGGACATCTGCCGGCGCAGGACACCGTCGCTCGCCGCCACCGCGCTGCTCGGCGCGCTGCACGAATCGCTGGTCGGCCCGCTGGCGCCGGACAATCTGGACGATCCCGCCAGGCTGCGCGACGCCGTGCAAACCGTCACGCTGCTGGCGCTGCGCGCCGTCGGCGTGATGGACGCCCGCGCCCGCGGCCTCGTGGTGCAGGCGGTGCTGCCGGCGAAGACGCTGGTCGGGGCATAGAGATCACCGGCAATGCGACATCGCTCTGATCGCAACAATTCGGCCACATTGTCGCGTGATCCAGTCTGTTCGACTCGGTGAAGGAGCATTCCATGACGACGACATCAGGATCGGCCAAATGGCAGGGCGGCATCAAGGACGGCAAGGGCGCGATCTCGACCAAGAGCGGCGCGCTGAACGATTATCCGTACGGCTTCGCCAGCCGCTTCGAGGGCAAGCCGGGCTCGAACCCGGAAGAACTGATCGGCGCCGCGCACGCCGCCTGTTTCACCATGGCGCTGTCGCTGATCCTCGGCGAAGCCAAGCTCACCGCCGAGCATATGGAGACCAAGGCCGACGTCACGCTTGAAAAGCAGGGCGACGGTTTTGCGATCACGCTCCGTGCATCTCGACGCTTGAACGCGAAGGTCCCGGCGCGGACAACGCGAAGTTCCAGGAGCTGGCGGGCATGGCGAAGGCCGGCTGCCCGGTGTCGAAGCTGCTGAATACGAAGATCACGCTCGACGCGACGCTGCAGCTGAGCGGCTTCGGTCAGTGCCTGGGCGATGCACCGCGTCGCTCGTTGAGAGTTGTTCACGCGATGCGTGCCCCGGAATGACGCGCCGTTACATCTCGGCGTCGCCGTCGGGACCGACAGAGGCGATGCGCACCATGTTGGTGGTGCCGGCGATGCGCGAGCGGCACGCCGGCGACGATGATCACGCGCTGGCCTGCCTTGGCAAAGCCGTCGCGGAACGCAATCGAGCCGGCGCGATCGACCATGTCGTCCTGGTCGTGCGCGTCTTCCGCCACCACGCAATGCACGCCCCACACCACGGACAGTTTGCGCCCGGTCGCGAGGTTCGGCGTGATCGCCACCACCGGCGGCTTCGGCCGCTCGCGCGCGCACGCGGATCGCGGTCGAGCCCGAACTGGTCCAGCAGATGATCGCGGACAGTTCGAGCGTCTCGGCGATCTGCCGCGCGGCATCCGCAATGGCGTCGCCGACGGTCGCCTCCGGCTCGGCCGCTGCGCCATCAGCACCGAGCGATAGGTCGGGTCGCGCTCCACTTCCTCGCCGATGCGGTTCATGGTCGAGACCGCCTCGACCGGGAATTTGCCGGCGGCGGACTCCGCCGACAGCATGATGGCGTCGGCGCCTTCATAGACGGCGGTCGCGACGTCGGAGACTTCGGCGCGCGTCGGCACCGGCGCCTGGATCATCGATTCCAGCATCTGGGTTGCGATCACCACCGGCTTGCCGGCGCGGCGCGCCATCCGCGTCATCTGCTTCTGCAGGCTCGGCACCCGCTCCAGCGGCAGTTCGACGCCGAGATCGCCGCGCGCCACCATCAGCGCGTCGGAGGCGTCGATGATCTCGGCGAGCCGGTCGATCGCCTGCGGCTTTTCGATCTTGGCCATCACGGCGGCGCGGCCGCGGATCAGCCGCTTGGCCTCGTTGACGTCCTCGGCGCGCTGCACGAAGGAGAGCGCGATCCAGTCGATCCCGGTCGTCAGCGCGGCGTCGAGGTCGGCGCGATCCTTCGGCGTCATCGCGGAGACCGGCAGGTCGGTATCGGGCAGGCTGACGCCCTTGCGGTCCGACATCTTGCCGCCGATCACCACGCGCGTCACGGCGCGGTCAGGCGAGGTTTCCTCCGCGATCAGGCGCACCTTGCCGTCGTCGAGCAGCAGCGCATGGCCCGGCCGCAGCGCCGCCAGGATTTCCGGATGCGGAAGCTGGACGCGGCTGTTGTCGCCCGGCGTCTTGTCGGAATCGAGCATGAAGCTCTGGCCGTTCTTGAGCTGGGTCGCGCCTTCGGCGAACGCGCCGAGCCGCAGCTTCGGCCCCTGCAGATCGACCAGGATGCCGATCGGCCGGCCGTAGCTACGACTCGACATTGCGGATGGTCTGTGACCAGTTCGCGCATCTTGTCGTGCGAGGTGTGGCTCATGTTGATGCGGAACACGTCGGCGCCGGCCTCGAACAGCTTGCGGATCATCGCGCTGTCGGACGATGCCGGGCCGAGCGTGGCGAGGATCTTGATACGACGCAGCCGCCTCATTGCTTTGGGCGCCGCGGCTGGCGGCAGACCGGGCCCGCCCGGAGGCGTCCCGCCCGGCGACAGACCGGGCACACCGCCGGGGCCGCCCGGGCCGACCGTTCCCGGAATTCCCGGCACGCGCTGCTGCGCGGGCTGTTCGTTGGCTTCGGTCAGTTGCACGGTCCAGGCTCGCTGCTCGCCGGTGTCGACCTCGAAGAAGCCGGTGCGGTCGAAGCCGCGCGCCAGGCAATTCTCGGTGCCCTTGATGGTGAATTCCTTGTCGCGCGAACACATGAAGGCCTGTCCCGACCACTCGCCGCCGCGGTCGTAGTCGAGGGCGTAGATGTAATAGAACCGTGCGACCAGCGTTCCGCGCAGCAGCGTCTCGCAACTGCGCGAGGACACGTTCCACCAGCCCTCGGTGGTCCAGCCCTCGGCGTCCTTGTAGCCGAGCGCGATGCCGACCCGGCTCGAGGTGTTGTTGCAGAGCCGAAAGTCGGCCGCCGCCGAACTGTTCCACAGGCACACCAGCGCAAAGCGCCAGCACCGGCAGCAGGCCGGCGGTCATGCGAGCGGGAAGGGGGCGGCGCGAGGAGAATCTTTTGCAGTCATGCGGCGAAGCTATATCAAATGATTGACGATTTCGCGTGGCCCGGCGTGGACCTGTCAACGGCCAGGACGTGCGTTTCCCACGCATGCGGGACCAGGACTCCAGTCCCGATACCTGCCCTGTTTTGCGCGCGGATATGGCAAAATCTGTGACAATTCCCACCTGATATCAATATGCTGAGCAACAAACCGCGCGGGATCACGGCCATGACGATTGACGACAAAACCAGAACGGAACTTGAAGCCGCCGTTTTCCGACGCCTGGTCGAGCATCTGCGCGCCCGCACCGACGTTCAGAACATCGACCTGATGAACCTGGCCGGCTTCTGCCGCAACTGCCTGTCGAACTGGATCAAGGAAGAGGCCGACGCCAAGGGCGTCGCGATCAGCAAGGACGAGAGCCGCGAGGCCGTCTACGGCATGCCCTACGAGACCTGGAAGTCGAAGCTATCAGGGCAGCGCCAGTCCCGAGCAGCTCGAGGCGATGAAGAAGGCCCAGAGCGGGCATTGAGCGCTACGCTCCTTCGCCATCATCTGCAGGAGCGCGCGGTCGATGCCGGCTCGACGCGATGCGCGCCGATGCAGGCTCGCGCGTCCGGCGACAGCGCCGTCGCGAAGCTATTACGCAAACTAGCTGGATCGCTTGCACTGCGCTCCGCCATGCCGACCAGTGAAACCTTTCTCCTGTGGGCGCGCTGTGGATGAGCGCGATGTTGCCTTGACGCAAGGCGCCGCACTCTTGAGGGTCATCTTCGCGAAAGCGCTGCGCGGTAAAGCGTGCGGCGCTTGATCTTTCAGCCGCATGACCTTCAGTTCCATTCAGGAGTACCCGATGGCCACCTCCGCCGCCGCCGTCCAGGAAGCGCCCGCGACGAAATTCGCCAAAGACCAGCTCAAGGCCATCATCGAGCGCATCGAACGGCTGGAAGAAGAAAAGAAGACGATCTCGGACGATATCCGCGACGTCTATGCCGAAGCCAAGGGCAACGGCTTCGACGTCAAGGCGCTGCGCACCATCGTGCGCCTGCGCAAGCAGGACGCCAACGAGCGCGCCGAGCAGGAGACCATCCTGGAAACCTACATGCAGGCGCTGGGGATGCTGTGAGGCGCCAGCCGGCAGGCATTTCCGGCGCAAACAAGCTTGGGCAAAGTGCCCGCTCAATCTGCTAGACTGCTCGTCAGGGGAACCGAGAGATGGACGTGCCTGGACCAGAGCGCAGGCTCGCAGCGGTGCTCGCCGCCGACATGGTCGGCTATAGTCGGCTGATGGAGGTCGACGAGACGGGGACGCTCGCGCGTCTCAAGACCCATCGGATCGAGACTCATCGATCCGGCCATCGCCAAGAACCGCGGCCGCATCATCAAGACCACCGGCGACGGCATGCTGGTCGAGTTCCACAGCGTCGCCGACGCCGTGCTGTGCGCTGCCGAGATTCAGCGCCGGATGGCGCGACGCAACACCGACGTCTCGCCGGCGCGGTGGATGCAGTTCCGCATCGGCATCAATCTGGGCGACGTGATCGTTGAGGAAAACGACATCTTTGGCGACGGCGTCAACGTGGCGGCGCGCCTGGAAATGCTCGCCGAGCCCGGCGGCATCTGCGTCTCGGGCGCGGTGCGCGATCAGGTCGGCGAGCGACTGGACGACGTCGCATTCGAGGATCTCGGCGACCAGAGCGTCAAGAACATCGCCCGTCCGATCCGCGTCTTTCGGGTCCGGCTTGAGCCAGACCCAAATACCGCGCCGGAGGATGCGAAGGACGCTGCGGCGGCGACAACGATCTCCAAGAAGCCGTCCATCGCCGTGCTGCCGCTCGTCAACATGAGCGGCGATCCGGAGCAGGAATTCTTCGCCGACGGCCTCACCGAGGACATCATTACGGAGCTGTCACGCTTCCACGACCTGCTCGTCATCTCGCGCAACTCGACCTTCGTGCACAAGGGCAAGGCGGTGAAGGTGCAGGAGGTCGCGCGCGAATTCGGCGTCGAATACGTCCTCGAGGGGAGCGTGCGAAAGGCGGGCGATCGCATCCGCGTCACCGTGCAGCTGATCGACGCGGAAACCGACCGGCACATTTGGGCCGAACGCTACGACCGCGAGCTTGAGGATATCTTCGCCATCCAGGACGAGATGACCCGCGCGATCGTCGCGACGCTCCCCGGCCGCGTCGAGGCCGCCACGCACGACCGTGCGAAGCGCAAGCCGACCGACAACATGGCGGCTTATGAGTGCGTGCTGGCCGCCAAGGTGCTGCACCACCGCTCGACCCGGGAGGACAACGCCGAAGCGCAGCGCCTGCTCGACCGCGCCCTCGCGCTCGACCCGAACTATGCTCACGCTCACGCCTGGAAGGCATGCGTACTGGGCCAGACGTGGGTTTATGGGTGGTGCGCGGATCGCGACGCCACCTTCCAGCAGGTGGCCGCGGAGCTGGAGATCGCGCTGGCGCTCGACGACAATGACAGCGACGTGCACCGGATCCTCGCCGCGCTGAACCTGATGCGCGAGGATCATGACAAGGCCGCGTACCATCAGGAGCGGGCGCTCGCGCTCAACCCCAACTACGACCTTGTCGTGGTGCAGCAGGGCGAGCTTCTGACGTGGCTCGGGCGGCCGGAGGAGGGCATCGACTGGATCAAGAAGGCGATGCGCCTCAACCCGTACCACCCGGAGCGCTTCTGGAGCCACCTCGGGCGCGCCTGCTATTGCGCCGAGAAATACGCCGAAGCCGCCGAGGCCTTCTCGCGGATCACACGGCCCGACCACACGCATCATGCCTTCCTCGCAGCCACGTTCGCGCAGATGGGCAACGCGGTCGCGGCCGCCGCGCACGCGGCAGAGGTCCTGAAGCGCGAGCCGAAATTCTCGGTGGCCGCCTACCTCGCCACCCAGCACTACAAGCGCGAAGTCGACCGCCAGCGCCACGAGGCTGGCCTCCTCATGGCAGGCCTGCCGGGCTGACCGGCGTGGAGCGAAACCAGCGGAAGGAGGATCGTAAGCGATCACCGCAGCGATGCGGTCCGCATCACGAATGAATGTGTGGCGAGCTGTCGCGGTCGCCGATCCGGTGAAGCGGTCGCAGGCCAGTGCCCATCATGCGGATCGTCCGAGAAGCTCATCGCGATCGCAGACTGCGGCTTGACGAAATAGCGCGCGCATCAGGGTCATGTCGGTGTCGCCCAGTACGGTCGTCGGACATCGACGATGCTCGCGCTCGGCGCCAGGATCATCGACGCGCATCCAGACGTCGTTGCCCTTGGCGGCCGCAATCCGCGTCGACGTCGCGATCACGCTGCCCTGACCCTGCGCGCCCTTGGCGACGACCGGTGTCGATCTCGTGGTGGCTGCACGTCGGCATTCGCGCGGCCGATGCCGGACGGACGCTGCGGGGATCGGCGCGCTGGCCGCGACGACGTTGGCGCGGTCAACCGGGGATGAGGCTGCCGGCGCGTAGGCCAGCGCCTGCATCGCAGGTTCGGAAACGCTTGCGGTCGATTGCGGATCGGCGGAGCCGAGCGCCTGGCGCGCGCTTGATGGCGGCGACCTGCGCAGGCGTTGCCTGCTTCGGCGCCGTCGGCGGCGTCGTCCCAGAAGCCGCGGGCATTGATGATGTCGGCCGGCGTCTGCGGTTTCGCGTTCGGCCTTGTCAGCGGATGATGCCTGCGCATCAGCCGCAACTGCCTGCTTCGCCTTCGGGCGCCGGGACGATCTGGGCGTCGGCGCGAGGCTAGCTGGAACGTCGCGGCGACTGCCGGCTTCGCGCGCGGCATCGGCAACGGGCTCGGTGGATTTGGCGGGAGCGGCGGCGGCCATCAGGCCGGCCGGAGCGGATTTTTGGGCCATCGGGAGCGGCGGCGCCCTCGTCATCCTCGTCGTTCGACTTGCGCCCTGAACAACGCGGCGAACGAAGTTCGGTCTTGCCTTTGGTCGAGCTGTCGTCGCCGTTGCCGCGTTTTTCGATGTCGGCGCGGGCCAGCTCATATCCCTTCAGCGGACTGCCGTCGGAGGGAAGATGCACGGTGCGGCCGTCGGGGAATACGCGGGCCAGCTGATCGTGGGTCATGCGCGGCCAGTGCCGGATGCTGCCGGTATCGAGATGGACGAAAGGCGAGCCCGAGGTCGGATAGAACCCGACGCCGCCGCGCTGCAGGCGGAGCCCGGCGTAGCGGATCTGCTCGAGCGGCACGTCCGGAATGAAGAAATCCATGGCGTGGCCGAGCATGTGCTGGCTGAAGCGGGCCACCCCTGAAGAACGGCGGCGGAGCATGGCGTTGGTGGCGGGGGAGCGGTAGGAGGAGATGATCTGGATCGGCTTCTTGCCGTCGACGTCGCGGTAGACTTCCCAGAGGATGTCGAACAGCCGACGATCCATCGTGGTCTGTTCTCGGCTGCGCCAGTCGCGGAGGAAGTGATTGAGCTGCTTCAGCGCTTCTTCGTCGTAGCGCCCGTCACGCTTGAAGGTGACGGTGATGTCTTCGTCGGAATGGGTGTGATGGAAGGAAAGGGTGCGGGTTTCGTTCAGCGCGGTCGCATCGTGGACCGATCCGGCTCCCGGCAGGAGCAACAACGAGGTCAGGCCGAGCTGACATCCGGCCTTCGGCAACGACAGCGGATTGAATTGGCGTGCGAAACCAGTCAGCACATATGAGCCCACCCAGAGGACGACCGATCGAGGAACTCTTTCCGCTACCCCGTGTGGCGAAAGAGGGTTAATGCAGTCTTAATGCGGGTGGGTTAACTGAGATTTATCATCCCACCCCCAAGTCAGCCTTAACCTAACCCGCCGAGTGTGGCGAAAAAGTGCCCAGTGGTTAAATGCGGGTGGAGAATGGTTAACGTGAACGATCTCGCCGCAGCAGGCGAGACCGTTGATTTCGCTTAAGGAATCTCAGAGCAGACCGCGCTGGCAAATCAGCGGGTGAACACCCGCCGCTGTTGCTGCTGCTGGCGACGGCCGGAATGGAGCGGGCGGTACCGGCGGTCCGCCAAACAGCCGTTCAAAGAACGAGGGTCCCGGAAGATGCGCCGTAATAGGTGTTGTCGCTGGCGACGTTGACGCCGGCCGGCAGGCTCGGCCAGGCGGACGCGTAGCTCGGCTGGGCACGCGCAACCACGTTTTCCAGGTCCTTGTTGTCGGTGTTCTGCAGCAGCGCCAGCATGGCGGCGTCGCGGCCGTAGATGATCCTTGCGGATTTGCAGCTTGCCGGCGTCGTCCACAAACGCGCGTCTGGTAGGTGATGTTGACCGGAATCGGCGTCGGGAATTTGATGTCGATCTCGCTGTGGCCGTACATGCTGCGGATCTTTCCGGCGTGTAGCGCTCGTTCGGCATCGTCGATGTTGAGCAGCGATCGCGGCGTATTGATCCGGATTCTGCACCCGCATGCAGCCATGGCTGAACGCGCGCTCTTCCTTGGCGAACAAATGCTTGTCCGGGGTGTCGTGCTGATAGACCAGGAACTTGTTCGGGAAATTGAAGCGGATGCGGCCGAGCGCATTGGCTTCGCCGGGCGGCTGCGAGATGTGGATGCTGCCGTCGCGGGCGTGCTCGAGCCTCAGTCCCATGCGCTGCAGCACGGTCGGATCCTGCTGCAGCGCCGGCAGATACTCGTTGTAGATGATCGACGGCGGCACGTTCCAGGTCGGATTGACCGTGATGAACTTCATCGTCTCCGTCAAAAGCGGCGTGGCATGAACTGCCAGGCTTTCCAGTCGACCACCCTGGTGGTCCAGACCTGGCGCGCCGTTCTGCATCACCTTGAGCGTGAAGTCGGGGATGTTGAGAATGACATAGGCGTCGCCGAGCGATGGTGCGCCGAGCTGGCGCGGCAGCCAGCGCCAGCGCTCCATGTTGACGATCACGGTGTCGATCTGGCGGTCGCGCTTCGGGCTGTTCGATGGCCTTGACGGTACGGTCGTCGAGCACACCGGTCGGCGCTTGAGTTCGGCGCCGTCCTGGAATTTGCGCACGGCTTCGGCGACCTTGGCATCGTAACGGGTGTCGTCGGCGTTCTCGGTGATGCCGAGCTTGGCGCGCAGTTGCGGCACGCGCGCATCTTCCGGCGCGACCGCCGGCTGCTTCTTGGTGCGCCGGCCTTGAATGCAAGCGCCGGTCCTTCGGCGATCTGAATCACCGGTCCGTCGCCCTGGCCGCGCAGTTCGGCAAGCTTGGCCTTCAATTCGCGATAGAGCTTGTGCGGCGGGTTGTAGCCCTCGAGCGCCGCCGGAGGCATCCTTGGCGGTCGTGACATTCGCCAGCACTTCCGCCGGATCGGTCGGATGCTCGGGATAACTGGATGTCGTAGCCGAGACCTGCGACCAGTGCATCCGGCCGCTCTGCGCCTGGCGCGCGTAGTCCAGCATGCTGGCGGTCAGCTTCAGCTCGGCTTCGGCAAGCTGATCCGGCGTGGTCGCCGCGGTGAAATCCGGCACCGGATAGTCGGCCGCATTCAAGCCTTCGGAGGCGCGCATCCTTCAGGCGTGCGATGACGCCCTTGCCGCTCGTCGGTCAGCGTGCCGGCTTGCGTCCACAGCGGCGCATATTCGCGCGCGGTGTAGAACTTCTCGACCGCGGCGCGTTCGCCCTTGCGGTCGAAATAGCGCAACGATTTTCGCGCCCAGCATTTCGCGCAACTTGTCGGCGACCGGCTGATCCGCCGGCGGGACGTTGCTCGCGGCCTTGACCGGCTCCTTGGCAGGCTCGGCGGCCGGCGTTGTGGCGGCTGCAGCCGGCGGCGTAGCGGGTGGTCGTGGTCGCGGTGTCGCTCTTCGGCGTTTGTCATTGGCGTCGGCGGGCTTGGAGTCGGTGACGACCTCGGCTGGCTTGGTCTCCGCAGGCTTCGGTCCGTCGTCTTTGGCTCGGTGCGTCTGGCGCGTCCGTTCCGCTGGCGGATCGGGCACCGAGGCGGTGGCGTCCAGTTTGAAGTCGCCGATCGGTCGGCGGCGGGACGTTTGCCGGTTCGGGGCGTGGGATTGCCGCGTCGATCGCGAGTTCTGCGGCGCTGCTGCGGGCCGGATCGGCTTGCGCCAGTGCCGAGGTCGCGGACACCGTGAGGAAGGTTGCCGCGACGGCCATCAGCACGCGGTCAAATCCAGCACGGTTCTTCGAATCAGTCACGCATCGTCACACCCCTTGGGCGAAACTGCCCCGGCATGGAACAGCTCTCAGGTATCGTCCGTCGCAGCTTTCGCTAAAGCGCCGGGCCTTCGGTCTAGCAACGCATTCAGTCAACATTTGGTTCGCGCCTGAATGCGTCCAAATGCAAGTTGCTCACGCAACGATTCATACGCAGACGATACATGCGCCCCTCTGCTGCAGCCAGCGCCACGCGGGGCAACTCACGACAAACTGACTTCAAAGGACCCCCTTTGCAACGGATTGCGCGCTTTTGCCACGCGCTTTTGCCTTTTGTCTGTCACCGGCAAGCAACGGTTCGAGATGTTCCGGAACGGCCGATGTCTTAGCCTCTTGCGTTACAGATACCGGAACGCGCGCCATATCACCAGTTCGTCTCAGTCTGCGTGCCGCGTGCCGCCGGCCGGATCGTCGGCGGCAGCCTCATCGAGCTTGCGGTAGAGCGTCGAGCGGCCGATCTTCAACCGGCGCGCGACTTCGGACATCTGCCCGCGATAATGCGAGATCGCGAACCGGATGATCTCGCTCTCCATTTCTTCGAGCGGCCGCATTTCGCCGGTGCTGCGTCAGCATCGCCAGCGTGCCGGCCGATGGCAGCGGCGCGATAGGTATTTCGTTACCCGAAACCATGGCCGGCGCGGTCGAATGAAAGCCGGGCCAAGGATCAGCGGTTCGCTGTGCTGGCTGTGGCTCGACATGGCGCTGCGATCGTGCGGCGGCCTGCGGAAAATCGGCAAGGCTGAGCTGGTCGCTCGTCGCTCATGACCACGGCGCGATAGACCGCGTTCTCGAGCTGGCGGATGTTGCCGGGCCACTCGAGCTGCGACAGGTGAGCCATCGCCTCGCCGCTGATGCCGGTGATGGGGCGATTTTCTTCGGCGCAGATCTCGCCAGAGAAATGCCGCAGCAGATGCGGGATGTCCTCGCGGCGCATCCGCAACGGAGGAATCGTCAGCGGCAGCACATGCAGCCGATAGAACAGATCCTCGCGGAAATGTCCGCTTTTGACGCGCTCGCAGCAGCTTGCGGTTGGTCGCGGAGATGATGCGGACGTCGACCTTCACCGGCTTGCGCCCGCCGACCGCTTCGACCGCGCCTTCCTGCAGCGCGCGAAGCAGCTTGACCTGGTGCCGTCAGCGGCAGTTCGCCGACTTCGTCGAGAAACAGCGTGCCGCCGGAGGCTTCGACGAATTTGCCGGTGTGGCGTTCGGTGGCGCCGGTGAAGGCGCCCTTCTCGTGGCCGAACAGGATCGACTCCACGAGATTGTCCGGGATCGCGCCGCAATTGACCGCGACGAACGGTCTTGATTTGCGCTCGCCGCTGCCGTGGATGGCGCGCGCGAACAATTCCTTGCCGACGCCGGATCTCGCCTTCGATCAGCACCGGAATGGTCGAGCTGGCCGCCTTCTGCGCGGTGCGCAGCACCGCCGCCATGGTTTCGCTGCGGGTGATGATGTCGGCGAAGGTCAATCGGCCTTCGCGGCTATGCGTTGATGCGCTGCAAGCTCGCCCTTCAGCGCGCTGGCGTTGAGCGCGTTGCGCAGCGACACCTGCAGCCGCTCGATGCCGACCGGCTTGACCACGAAATCCTGGCGCGCCGGCGCGCATCGCCGACACCACATTGTCGATGCCGCCATGGGCGGTCTGCACGATGACGGGGATGGTCGAGGCCGGCTTCGCGGATTTTGGCCAGCACGCCGATGCCGTCGAGGCCGGGCATCACCAGATCGAGCACCACGGCATCGATCGGCTGGCGCGTCGGGTGCGGTCGAGCATGGCGATGGCCGCGTCGCCTGACTGTCGACGACGAGCGTCTCAGTAGCCGCACTTCTGCACCATGTTCTCGACCAGACGGCGCATGCCACGGCGTCGTCATCGACAATCAAAATGCTGGCAGCCATGGCTTTCCCCGCACGCTACAACCACTGTCTTGAATCGGGGCACTCTGGCTGATGCCGATTAACGTCCTCTTAAACGTTGAAGCCTGGCCAATAAACCTTGACGTCCTGCCAAACCTCCTGCGTGCCGCGATAGCACATGTCGAACGCCACATAGAGGATGATCAGCGAGGCCGACATAGGCGATCCAGCGGTGCTTTTGCAGCAGGCGCGCGATGAAGCTGGCGGCGAGGCCCATCAGTGCAATGGATAGCGCAAGGCCGAATATCAGGATAAGCGGATGCTCGCGCGCGGCACCCGCGACCGCCAGTACATTGTCGAGCGACATCGACACGTCGGCGATCGTGATCTGCCATATGGCCTCGGCCGAGAACGTCTTGCCGGACGCGCCCGTCTGTCGCACGCCGGCATTGGCTTCGATAGTTCAACGCCTCTGTGCGCTTGATGATGTCCGGGCGAGGTGCGCAACTCGCGCCACATCTTCCAGCACACCCAGAGCAGCAGAAGGCCGCCGGCCAGCAGCAGTCCGATGATCTGCAAGCAAAGTTGCACCGTGATGCTGGCGAAACCGATCTGCAGCATGGTGGCGGCGATGATGCCGACTGAGAATCGCCTTGTTGCGCTGGCTCTCGGGCAAACCGGCGGCTGCCAGTCCGATGACGACCGCGTTGTCGCCGGCAAGCACCAGATCGATCATCACGACCTGAAAAACGCTGTCAGGGCTTCCGGGGAAAAGCATCTCGGTCATGCGGGCCACTCCGTTAAGCGTCCAATCCGACATCACAGTTCGCTGGAACTGCCAGAGGGGCCCGGCCTTGACGTGCATGATTAAAAACGACGCAGTTAGAACTGCGGAAGATTGATCCCTGTTAGTCAGGTTGATCCGTAAGGATGAAAAGCCTGACCATCTGGTCCGGCTCGATCAGAATGGAAACAGCGACGCCGACAAAGTCAGGACCCCGGCGATATCGAACCACATCGACGCGGGCCTGATTGCGCCGACAAAGCAGCGCGACTCCAGCCGTCGCCGCGCCGAGCGTGAACAGCAGCGTCGCGATCGCAGGCGTCAAGGCGTCGGTCGGCAAGACTAGCTCGATCCCGAAGGTCGCGATCAGCGCCCCCAGCAGGATGCCGGCAAACAATTCCTTAGCCCGATGCGCCGATCCTGGATCGGGCCTGCGAACAATCTGGCTGCGGTCTGCGAAGGCCATCGCTTTCCTCATTGCACTCGCGGAAGTTCACGGCACCCCATGGATATGCTACGGAAAGTCGTCCCGTTTGTTAATTCAGCATCTGATAGTTTAGTAATCATGAAACGTGGAAAACATCAAGAGATTTCGGCTGAAAAGCTTCCGCGCAAGGTTGCGCCGGAAGCCCGGCAATTGCGGAAACAGGCGGGGCGATTGGCTGAAGCAGCGCAGGGCGGATGCCGGATCTGTCGCAGATCGATCTGCGGCGGCGCGGCCTCGGCTCTCAAATATCTACACGTTCATCTCGCAAGTTGAGAACGGACTTAGCCGCGTTCCAACCGAGATCATGGCGGCATGGGCCGCCGAATCTGGGCCTTGAACCGGCGGCATTCGCTAAGCATCTGTTGCTGTACTACGAGCCGGAATTGCACCGGCTGCTGTTCGAGCAAAAATGACTGTGGTTGCGTTCGAGCGCAAACCGAGCGCAGGCTTGTGGTGCGAAACGGAACTCGACACGCTGGTCGCAGCGCTGAACATCGCCATCGCGTCGGGACGACGGCCGGGGATGGGAAACCGGCATGACGGAAAGCAGGCGACGCGCAGTTTTATCTGCTGGGTCCGCTTCCGGATCAGGCCTGCGAGTTGTGCGTGTCGCGGATCGGCGGACGGTACATTCTGGAGGACGGGTCGGGGCCGGCTGCTGCCCGAGCATCAAAGCCTGGCCTCTTGTCGCGCTCCACGCCAAGGCCGCGGTCCGACTCCATGGCACGTGGTGGCTTGTCGCACGCGCCGTGCTGCTGTGCGTACGATTCGCCACATGATTCACGACAAGGTCGAGCCCCTGCTCGCCGAGGGCGAAGAGCTGCTTGTCGAGTTGGCACCGCAGCTTGCAGCTTTCGCCTGATCGCCACACCCGATTTGAAAGCGTTCATGACGACCCGATCCGCGATTTCCCGAGACCAACGAGACATCCCGCAAACCCGCATCGAGCAGGCAAGCCGCCACCGGCAAGGCAAACCGCAAATCATCCGGCAAAACCCGCGATCAGCCAAATTGCCGGAATGGAACCTGGCCGATCTCTACTCCGGCATCGACGCGCCCGAAGTCGCCCGCGACCTGCACAAGATGGACGCGGAATGCGTCGCGTTTGAGACGGACTACAAGGGCAAGCTCGCGGAACAGACGGCGCAGGAAGACGGCGGCAAGTGGCTCGCCGAGGCGGTCAGGCGCTATGAGGCGATCGACGATCTCGCCGGCCGTCTGGCTCCTATGCCGGCCTGGTTCATGCCGGCGACAGCGTCGATCCCGCGATCTCCGAAATTCTACGGCGACGTTTCCGAGCGGCTGACCGACGCCTCGGTGCATCTGCTGTTCTTCGCGCTCGAACTCAACCGCGTCGACGATGCCGTGATCGAACGCGCGATGCAGACGCCCGAACTCGCACATTATCGGCCGTGGATCGAAGATCTGCGCAAGGACAAGCCGTATCAGCTCGAGGATCGCGTCGAGCAGCTGTTTCATGAAAAGTCCCAGAGCGGCTATGCCGCCTGGAACCGGCTGTTCGATCAGACCATCTCGGGCCTGCGCTTCAAGGTCGCCGGCAAGCGAGCTGGCGATCGAGCCGACGCTGAACCTGCTGCAGGACCGGCGCCGGCGAAAGCGCAAGGCGGCGGCGCAGGCGCTGGCGAAAACCTTCAAGGCCAACGAGCGCACCTTTGCGCTGATCACCAACTACGCTCGCCAAGGACAAGGAGATTTCCGATCGCTGGCGCGGCTTCCAGGACGTCGCCGACTCGCGCCATCTCGACCAACCGCGTCGAGCGCGAGGTGGTCGGATGCGCTGGTGGGTTCGGTCCGCGCAGCCTATCCGCGGCTGTCGCATCGCTACTACGCGCTAAAGGCGCGGCTGGTTCAAAAGAAGAAGCTCGCGCATTGGGATCGCAATGCGCCGCTGCCGTTCGCCGCCACCGGCACGGATCGCCTGGCCCGAGGCGCAGCAACATGGTGCTGACGGCCTATCGCGGCTTCTCGCCCGAGATGGCCGACATCGCCGAGCGATTCTTCACCGATCGCTGGATCGATGCGCCGGTGCGGCCCGGCAAGGCGCCGGGCGCGTTCTCGCATCCGACCACGCCGTCGGCGCATCCTTACGTGCTGATGAACTACCAGGGCAAGCCGCGCGACGTGATGACGCTCGCCCATGAACTCGGCCACGGCGTGCATCAGGTGCTGGCGGCGAAGAACGGCGCGCTGATGGCGCCGACGCCGCTGACGCTGGCGGAGACCGCCAGCGTGTTCGGCGAAATGCTGACCTTCAAGCGGCTGCTGGCGCGAGACCACGAACGCCAGGCAGCGCCAGGCGCTGCTCGCCGGCAAGGTCGAGGACATGATCAACACCGTGGTGCGGCAGATCGCGTTCTATATCGTTCGAACGCGCCATTCATACCGAGCGGCGCGAACGGCGAACTGACCGCGGAGCGCATCGGCGAGATCTGGCTCAGCGTGCAGACGCGAAAGCCTCGGGCCGGCGATCGACATCCGCCCGGGCTATGAGAATTTCTGGATGTACATCCGCACTTCATCCATTCGCCGTTCTACGTCTACGCCTATGCGTTCGGCGATTGCCTGGTGAACTCGCTCTACGCGGTCTACGAGAACGCCTCCGAGCGGCTTCGCCGAGCGCTATCTCGGCGATGCTCGCCGCCGGCGGCACCAAGCATTACTCCGAGCTGCTCAAGCCGTTCGGGCTCGACGCCAGGGATCCCAGGTTCTGGGATGGCGGGACTGTCGGTGATCGCGGGCATGATCGACGAACTGGAAGCGATGGGCTGACGAGGTCGCCCAGGGGTAGCTGAAGACGGCCGCCGTCGCGTTCCATGATGACGGCGACGACAAAGCGGAGTGGCGCATGATCGACACCCCGACGCGGCGCGCTGTACTTGGAGCGGAGTCTTCGCGGCCGGTTCACTGCTCAGGATCGATGGCAGCGTCGCTCAGGCCCCGCTTCCCGCCCACGCCTGCATGCCACGACGGCGACGAAGCAACATTGCGGCAGACCGAAGGGCCGTATCTTCAAGCCATCCTCGCCCGCGCGGATCGAGCTGCTTGAAGCAGAGGTATGGCGGGGCAGCCGATCGAACTGGTTGGCTTCGTACTCTCCGCGCCTGCAAACCGCTCGCTGGAGCCTTGCTGGATTTCTGGCAGGCCGACGACAAAGGCCGGTATGACTAATTCCGGTTTCGCCTGCGCGGCCATCAGTTCTCCGGACGCGGAAGGGCGCTATCGATTGCGCAGCATCGTGCCCGGCGCCTATGCCGGCCGCACGCGCCATATTCATGTGAAGGTGCAGCCGCGCGGCGGCCGCGTGCTGACCACCCAGCTGTCATTTCCCCGGCGAGCCACAGAACCGCGCCGACGGCCTGTTTCGCAGCGGACTTGCTGATGCGCACAGCCAAGAACGCGGGATGGCTCGCCGGGCGTTTCGACTTCGTGCTCGATTAGGCTGCCCAGGCGAGCGTTCCAGTCGCGGCTGCGCTCTTGCTGATCCGCTCAATGTCCCGACACGCCACGAGCCTGCCCGAGCGTAAAACATCTGTTGAACTTCAAGTGGGCTCGCGTTATACAGCCTGTATATAGCGGCAATCGCGTACAGACCGGTGATGTGGATCGGATATGCCTGCGCCACTGAAAGGCGCGCCCGCTGAGAATCGAGAGCAAAGATCGGCAATTCCGACGGCTTCTGACCGGGGAATTGATGCAGCGGCGTTCGATCTCGTATAGCGAGGTCAGGAACTGGCAACATCTACGCGAACCCGCGGCGGTCGGCAGTTGTCAGGCAACTGTCCTATGATCCCGACGTCGAGGCGACCATGGAGTCAGCTGGAACAGATTATGCGACATATGCAGCGGACACGCTCGCGACGCTCGCAAAGGTGATGGAATAGTCACGCCGAGCTGAAGCCTAAGAGCCTGCTCGGATCACCTATCGAGCAGGCCATCGCAACCATAGTCGCGCAGTCTCACGCTGCTTCGGCTGGCGGCGCCTGGCTTGCGCGACGAAGGCATGCTGCGAGTCCGCGCTCGAGCGACCGAATCAACAAATGGCGGTACGAACAGGCGGAGCTTGGCCGAACTCGCTGTAGCCGTGCGCTTCGGGCTTGCGCGAAAATCACGCCTTTGTCGATGGCAACAAGCGCATCGCCTTTCGCTGGCTATGACGGCTCTCCTCTGCAGAACGGCGTTTCGTTGTGCCCTGAGCCTGAACACGCGCACGTCCATGATCCTCTCCCTGCGGCCGTGAGGCGAGGTCAGCGAGGAAAGCCTGACGCGCTGATCGGGACAATTGGCCCCGGACCGAGGACCGCGATGAGTGCAGGGGGCAGCCGTTGCCTCCCAAACGGCGTTTGCGGCTAATTGCGGACGCGAGACGCGAACGTTGACCGGGGAGACCGATGGCAGAGCATAACGAAGTGGCGCTACACGACCGCTGACGGCAATGATTATGCGGCTCATGAGCAGACCTATGAAGGTTTCATCATGCTGGTCAAATACGGCACCGCCGCTGTCGTCATCATCCTCGCCCTGATGGCCTATTTTCCTGACCTGATGCGCTGCCGGCCACCGCCGCTACGCTGGCGGCGCGGCGTGAAAAATTTGCATCGCATTCCGGTCGCAAAACCGGTATCCATATCTGGCGAAAATAACGCTAGTTTGCTTGCGCGCAGCTGACCCCGCGCCGCCGGAGGCCTTATGAAGATTGCCGTTGCCAGGAAATCGATCCGTCCGAGCCGCGGGTGGCCGCTTCCCCCGACACCGTGAAGAAATTCAAGGCGCTGGGCGCCGAAGTGGCGGTCGAGCCGGGCGCGGGCATCAAATCCGGCCTGCCGGATTCGGAATTCACCGCGGCAGGCGCCACGGTGAGCGCCGATGCGCTGAAGGACGCCGACATCATCATCAAGGTGAAGCGGCCCGAGGCCAGCGAGTTGGCGCAGTACAAGCGTGGCGCGCTGGTCGTCGCCATCATGGACCCATATGGCAATGAGGCCGCGCTGAAGACGATTGCGGATGCCGGCGTGTCGGCGTTTGCGATGGAATTGATGCCGCGCATCACCCGCGCCCAGGTAATGGACGTGCTGTCGTCGCAGGCGAACCTCGCCGGCTATCGCGCCGTGATCGAGGCCGCGGAAGCTTTCGGCCGCGCCTTTCCGATGATGATGACCGCCGCCGGCACGATTCCCGCGGCAAAAGTGTTCGTGATGGGCGTCGGCGTCGCCGGCTTGCAGGCGATCGCCACCGCGCGGCGGCTTGGCGCCGTCGTCACCGCGACTGACGTGCGGCCCGCGACCAAGGAGCAGGTCGAAAGCCTCGGCGCAAAATTCCTCGCGGTCGAGGACGAGGAATTCAAGAACGCGCAGACCGCCGGCGGCTACGCCAAGGAGATGTCGAAAGAGTACCAGGCCAAGCAGGCCGCGCTCACCGCCGAGCATCTCAAGAAGCAGGACATCGTGATCACGACCGCGCTGATTCCCGGCCGGCCGGCGCCAAAGCTCGTCAGCGCCGAGATGGTCAAGTCGATGAAGCCGGGTTCGGTGCTGGTCGATCTCGCCGTCGAGCGCGGCGGCAATGTCGAGGGCGCAAGGCCCGGCGAGGTCGTCGAGGCCGATGGCATCAAGATCGTCGGCTACACCAATGTCGCCGGGCGCGTCGCGGCGTCGGCCTCCGGGCTTTACGCGCGCAACCTGTTTTCCTTCATCGAGACGCTGATCGACAAGACGAACAAGGCGCTTGCGGTGAACTGGGACGACGAACTGGTGAAGGCCACCGCGCTGACCAAGGACGGCGCCGTCATCCACCCCAACTTCCAGCCGAAGTAATTTCAGGAGAGAAGCCATGGAGCATATCGCGCAGGCCGTCGATCCCTTCGTATTCCGGCTGTCGATTTTCGTCCTCGCCGTATTCGTCGGCTATTTCGTGGTGTGGTCGGTGACGCCTGCGCTGCATACGCCGCTGATGTCGGTCACCAACGCGATCTCGTCGGTGATCGTGGTCGGCGCGCTGCTCGCCGTCGGCGTCGGCATGATCTCGAGCGGCTCAGGCTGGGCGCGCGGCTTCGGCTTCGTCGCGCTGATCTTTGCCTGCGTGAACATCTTCGGCGGCTTCCTTGTCACCCAGCGCATGCTGGCGATGTACAAGAAGAAGGTAAGGTGAGCGGCGTGCACCTCGTGGTGACAAAGGCAAATGGGGACCTGAGATGAACGCCAATCTGGCTGCAGTTCTTTATCTCGTGGCGGGTGTGCTGTTCATCCTGTCGCTGCGCGGGCTGTCCAGCCCCGCCTCTTCTCGCCAGGGCAATTTCTTCGGCATGATCGGCATGGCGATCGCGGTCGCGACCACGCTCGCCAGCCATCCGCCGGCGGACGGCATCGCCTGGGTGCTGGTCGTGCTCGGCATCGCCATCGGCGGCTCCATCGGCGCTGTCATCGCGCGCCGGGTGCCGATGACCTCGATGCCGGAACTGGTCGCCGCCTTCCACTCGCTGGTCGGCATGGCCGCGGTGCTGGTCGCAGCCGGCGCGTTCTACGCGCCGGAAGCCTTCGACATCGGCACGCCGGGCAATATCCATCCGCAGAGTCTGGTCGAAATGTCGCTCGGCGTCGCCATCGGCGCGCTGACCTTCACCGGCTCGGTGATCGCGTTCCTGAAGCTGTCGGCACGGATGAGCGGCGCGCCGATCATCCTGCCGTTCCGCCACGTCATCAACATCGCGCTCGCCGTCGCGCTGGTGTTCTTCATCGTCCGGCCTGGTCCTGACCGGCAGCGCGCTCGACTTCTGGCTGATCACCATCATCGCGCTGGTGCTCGGCGTGCTCATGATCATCCCGATCGGCGGCGCCGACATGCCGGTCGTGATCTCGATGCTGAATTCCTATTCCGGCTGGGCCGCGGCCGGCATCGGCTTCACGCTCGGCAATTCCGCGCTGATCATCACCGGCGCACTGGTCGGCTCGTCGGGCGCGATCCTGTCCTACATCATGTGCCACGCGATGAACCGTTCCTTCATCTCGGTCATCCTCGGCGGCTTCGGCGGCGAGACCGCGGCCGCGGCGCGGCGCGACCGGCGAGCAGAAGCCGGCCAAGCTCGGCTCGGCCGACGACGCCGCCTTCATCATGAAGAACGCCTCGAAGGTCATCATCGTGCCCGGCTACGGCATGGCGGTGGCGCAGGCCCAGCACGCGCTGCGCGAAATGGGCGACTTGCTGAAGAAGGAAGGCGTCGAGGTGAAGTACGCGATCCACCCGGTCGCGGGCCGCATGCCCGGCCACATGAACGTGCTGCTGGCCGAAGCCAACGTTCCCTATGACGAGGTGTTCGAGCTTGAGGACATCAACTCCGAATTCGCGCAGGCCGACATCGCCTTCGTGATCGGCGCCAACGACGTCACCAACCCGGCCGCCGAGGACGACAAGACCTCGCCGATCTACGGCATGCCGGTGCTGCAGGTCTGGAAGGCCGGCACGGTGATGTTCATCAAGCGCTCGCTGGCCTCGGGCTATGCCGGCATCGACAATCCGCTGTTCTACCGCGACAACACCATGATGCTGCTCGGCGACGCCAAGAA
>ERZ1370068.219-contig-10197_pt1 | contig 32511 bp, 60 predicted proteins | sample MGYA00561227_ERZ1370068 | MGnify/ENA primary metagenome ERZ1370068 (study PRJEB38410, sample SAMEA6850437) | metagenome | study: Metagenomic assessment of the ecological functions of the soil: analysis of the soil microbiota associated with the...
GTTGCTTGCTTCGTTCAGTTACGTATTGCTCGCCGGGAGCTACCGCGGCGACACGTACCCAGAACGCGAAAGTCCAGACGTGATCGCGACCGGCAGCGACTGCGCCGGCGCCGCCAACGAGCAGGAACGATCGCGGGATCCGATCGGCGCGCACCGCGAGATACACCATCAGGCGCCGTGGAGCGTCGGAGAAACTGCAAACCTGATCCACGAACCGCCGAGTAGATCGGTCCTCGCGATCCGCAGCCCACGCTGCTGCGGCGGGGCCGAACTCGTGCTGAAGTGCCGGAAACCGGTTCACCGCGTTATCGGGCGGCGGGAGGAGGCGCCGCAGAGGATGAAGTCGTCTGAGCATCAGGCTGGTCGCCGCCCGCGCCGGAAACTGCCCGGCCGCGCCGGAATCTGATCTGATCATGACGCGAGCGCGGCCGGCCCCGTAGCCGACGTCACGGTGCTGTTGCCCATCCGCCGAGGCGCAGTTCCCGATCGCGACGACTGACTGATCTGGCCGGAAGGGTGTCGCGGACGCGTCGCGTCGACGGACCGACGATTTGGGGGTTGGCGCAGGTCGCGGTCAGCTCCGATCCATCGTCACCCAAACGACGGCTGCACCGCAGCGGCAGCAGCTGCCCCGCTCCTGCCGCGGAAGCCTGAGGGATCACGATCTCCGAAACCGCAAAGAGCGCGAAGAGTGTGCGAACGGCAAGCCGCCGGCAGAAAACGCTGCCGCCGTGAACCAGGCGCCCGACACGGCCAGGCAGGCGGCAGTGAGCGTGGGCTGCGCCGCTCGGTAAAGAATCTTCACATCGCGGGGGAGACCCACGCCCAGATGATCGCCGCCACGGCCGAAGCCGGCGATATTCCCGCTCGCGATGGCGTCAGAACATCGTTCCCAGCGCCCGGCGCGGGACCTCCGCGCCAGGCACCGCGTTGATGTTCGAGCTGAACGAAAAATCCACGAAGCGCTGGTATCCACGCCTGTCGAGCTACGCGCCAGCATCAGAGCCGCTGGCACGAGGGCGGCGTGGCGATCGTCACCGCTGGCCCATAATCAGAGCCGCCCGCCCAACAGCCAGTCAGAACCAGACTGATCCGATCCTGTTGGGCGGGGCCGAGGCGATGCACTTCCACTGGGTGACGAACAGGTCCGCCGCCGCGGTCACGGAGTCGACGACGCCGCGCTCGCTCTCAGAAGGACGTGGATAGAAATCCCATCTGCGACCAGAGCGAACGGCGACGATCGTGGCCGCTGCGCGGGCGGGCGCGAGCGCCCACAGGGCGGCGGCTCACACAACCCGCCGGGACCATGCCAGCGGCTGCGGAAAGCATCCAGGAGCCATCACGCCCCAGCTGGCGCGCTCAATCCAGATATCACGTCGGCGATTGATGGCGGCAGATGCCGATGCAGCAAGCCGGCCAGCGCCAAGGAAATATAGAGGAACAAGAGAGGCGAACCGCCGACGAAGCGGCGATCGGTGAGGCGAACAGCGCCGCTGCGCCACGCTCCCGCCGAGCATCCACAGCAGCGGCGTGCAGCTGGTACGCGAGCAACCGCTTTCAGCGCCTGCTCGAGCGCCCGTCGAGACCGTCGCGATCAGCTTGGTGGCTGGTCATCTGATTGTTAAGCGAATTTATATCGGCCCGCAGCGATGCGGGCGCAGGCGGCGGCGATTCGAGCGATTACGCGGCCGTCTGCTGCTACACACCATACGACGGCCACACGAGGCGCTCTCGCGTTTGCGGCGCCGACTTCGAACTCTCGCGTGACTCGCGAAGCTGGATCCCGCGCTGCCTGCCTCGCGGGCGAGGTTGCGCACGATCGACCCTCCGCCAGCCAATGGCCGTTGGACGGACCCCGGATGCGACCGGTTTTTAAGATCCGGACGGTGGCATCGTAGCCGAATCGACGCGGTCATCGACCAGGTCGCCGCCGGAGAGCATGTTTTCCACACGCAGTTCGTTTGAGGCGTCCCCGACGATGTGCCCTTTGGGCCGTGTGCTGCGCGAGCAGATCACTGGCGACGAATATCGACGACGGCGCGTGGGAGCTGGCTGAGCTTGCGTTCCCGGTGTCGAGCGGCAGAGGCGGCATCGAGGCGGTTCGCGAAGGCGTCGAACGCGCGATTCGGTGGCGATCACGCGGCGCAGTCGGCGTAGCTCGAGGTCACCGCCGCATCGAAGGCGCGTTCTCGAGCGAGTGCCCGGCGTGCGGAGACGATCCGACGCCGTATGGATCAATTGGCACCTTGCACTTCGCGCTGCTCCAGTCAACTCCAGGATGTCCAGGGCGGGCGACTCGCCGGACGTCGCCGACATCTTTCTTATGAGGCCACACCGAACGGGTGAATCCGGGATCCGTTGATCGGGCTTCTTCACCGAGTTCAGCACGCATCGATGCGCGACACGACAGTAGGCGGGCATCGCGCCGTTGACCTCGGCCGGCCCGCTCGATGAAACGGCATTCGAATCCATGCGCCGCGCACTTCCACGAGGAATACGACGGATCGATCGGAATGCAGTGGCCGCCGAGACCAGGGCCTGGATCAGAACGGCATGAAGCCACGAGCGGCCTGGTCTTGGCCGCGTCGATCGCTTCCACACGCCGATGTCCATCTTGCGGCACATCGGCGCGATTTCGTTCACCGGCCCGATATTCGACCGCGCGGAATGTGTTCTCGAGCAGCTTGACCATCTCGGCCACGCGCGTCGAGCTGACCTGGACCACCGACGGCGCACCGTGCCCCGCTAAGCGCCGCGGCGGCTTCGGTGCTCGCCGGTCCCGACGCCGCCGACGACCTTTCGGAATCGTCTTCGTGGCGAACTGCATGTTGCTCCGGATCGGCGCGCTCTGGGCGAAAGCGCCAGCAAGAAAATCCACGTCGGCCTCGCAGGCCCTTCAGCCATCGAGCATGGGCTGCACGACTTCGTCAGGTCGTCCCGGAGTAGGTGGTCGATTCGAGGATGACCGAGCTGACCGCTTCCACGATCGATCGCGGCCACGGCCTCGACCAGCGCCTGACGCGCGTGGGAAAGGTCAGGGATCTTTCGTCTTGCGGAGCAGCGTCAGGACGCAGATGTCGATAGCGTCCATCTGGCCGAGGCCTGGCTGACGTCGGTTGTCGCGCGGACACGATCCGGCCTTCACCTCGGCAGCAGATCTTCCTGGCGGACGTCGGGGATGTAGCTCGTCCGGCGTCGATCGCAGCCGACCGTCGTCGACGTCGAAACCCGTGGTGTCAACCGGCGCGCGCAAATTCACGGCCAGCGGCAGTGACATCACTGGCCGATGGCGCCGAGCGCGCGCTTCATCTCGCTTCCGGATGCGATGTCGATTAACGACGCGACTTACGGGAAGCTGGCTCACGGGTTACGTCACCTGGACGCGTGCGGTCGCCGATGTCTGAAGCGAGCCGCTCTGAGATCGGCGGCGTCGACCATCATCTCGACGAGTTGCTTTGAAGCTGACACCGCCGGCGTCCACCCGAAGCTCACGTTTGGCCTTCGAGGATCGCTCGAGCGCAGATGATCGACTTCGGCCGGGCGAAGCAGCGCCTGATCCACGCGGCGTTGCTTCCGCAGTCGAGTCCCGCCCGGGCGAACGCGATTTCGATCAGTTCCTTCGACCGAGTGGCTCACGCCGGTGGCGATCACATAATCTTCCGGCGCGATCCTGCTGCAGCATCAGCCACATCGCGCGCACGTAGTCGCCGGCGAAGCCCCAGTCGCGATGCGCGTCGAGGTTGCCGAGCGCCAGCGTGATCGCGCGAGCCGAGCTTGATGCGCGCGACGCCGTCGGTGACCTTGCGCGTCACGAACTCGAGGCCGCGCCGCGGCGATTCGTGGTTGAACAGCATGCCCGACACGGCGAACAGGTCGTAGCTCTCGCGGTAGTTCACCGTGATGTAGTGCGCGAACACCTTCGACACGCCGTACGGGCTGCGCGGATAGAACGGCGTCATCTCGGTCTGCGGCACCTCGCGCACCTTGCCGAACATCTCGCTCGACGAGGCCTGGTAGAAACGGATCGACGGATCGACCTGGCGGATCGGCGTCGAGCACGCGCGTGACACCCTGCGAGTTGAACTCGCCGGTGAGCATCGGCTGATCCCACGACGCCGGCACGAACGACATCGCGGCCAGGTTGTAGAGCTTCGTGCGGCCGGACGTCGTCGATCATGCGCATCAGCGACAGCTGATCGAGCAGGTCGCCGGGCTTGCAGCGTGATGCGATCGAGGAGTGTGCTCGATGCGCCAGGTGTTCGGCGCGCTCGAACGCCGGACCATGCCCACCGACCTCGTAGCCTCTTTCGAGCAGGAGCTCGGCAAGGTAGGAGCCGATCCTGTCCGGTGATCCCGGTAATCAGCGCTCGTTTGGCCCATAAAGATCGACGGGTATGCCCACTGAAATAGCGAGTCGAGGCGTGGAGCGCATCGATGTCGCGGTCGATCGGCGGCGGCCTCACCGGCCTCGCGTCGGCGCGCGCGATCGCCGAGCGCGGGCTGTCGGTGTGCGTGCTCGAACGACCACCCGCGGCCGGGGCTCGAGACGGAGCACGCACAACAGCGGCGTGATCCACGCCGGCATCTACTATCCCGCCGGCACGCTGAAGGCCGAAGCTCTCGGTCGAAGGCGCGCGCCTGATGTGTGCGGTTCGGCGCCGCGCATGACGTGCACTCACCGCCGGTGCGGGAAGATCATCGTCGCCAGGGACGCGACACGAGATGCCGGAGCTCGAGGCGCTGCTGAAGCGCGGGCGACGGCAACGGCGTCGAGGGACTCGAGATCGTCGATCGCGCGTTCATCGCCGGGCGCGAACCGCACGTGCACGGTGTTGGCGCACTCTTTTCACCGAATACCGGCATCGTCGATGCCGAGACGCTCGTGAAGACTGATCCTCAGGACCGGTGAGGCTGCCGGCGTGATGTTCCTGCCGGCCACGCGTCTGGCCGGCGCGAAGCCGGCATCAGATGGCGGCATCGCCCTCGAGACCGATCGCGAAACGATCCTCGCAGGCCAGGTCGTCAACGCCGCCGGTCTTTATGCCGACGACATATCCGCCATGCTCGGCGGCGAGCGCTTCACGATCTATGCATGCCGAGGGCGAATACGCGGAATTCACGCCTGCGAAACGTTCATGCGTGAACGCGCTCGTCTATCCCCGCCAATGGCATCGGGCCACGGACTGGGTGTTCATCTCCTTCGAACGACAGCCGGCCAGGTCTGGCTGGGCCCGACCGGCGCAGTATCAGGATCACGCAAGGACGACTACGAGAACGACCGTCTGCCGGTCGAAGCGTTCGTCGAACCGGCGCGGCGGCTGCTGATGGATGTGACGCTGGACGACCTGCGTCTCTCGGGCACCGGTATCAGAGCCAAACTGCACCCGCCCGAGGAATCCTTCGCAGATTTCCTGATCCGCCGCGATCGCATAAATCCTGCAGTCATTCAGGGGCGGCAGGCATCGATTCGCCGGGACTGACACTCTTGTCTCGCGGTTGGGGAGATGGTTGGGGAGATCGCGACGGACAATTGGTGAGTTGGCGAATTGGTGAATGGGTGAATTCACATCGCAAGTCACCCACTCACTAAATCACCAACTCGCAATTCACCAACTCACCAACTCACCAATTCCGCTTGATGTAGGCGCGCAGCGCTCTCATCCCACCGTGGCATTTCGATTCCAAGCGCGAGAAGTTTCGCGTTCGAGAGCGCGCAGTATTGCGGGCGGGCGGCCTTCAACGCGAAATCCGCGCGGCATGCCGGCTCGATGCGAGATTCGACGCCCATGAGGCGCGCGGCCTCGCGGGCGAGCTCGGCACGTGCAGAATCCCGGGTTCACACAGTGATAGATCCCTGCGGGCGCGTCGCGCTCGACGAGCGCCATGCTCGCGCGCGCCACGTCGAGCACCGAGGCTCGGCGACACGGTTCGATCTTCGATCGCGCGCACGACCGAGCCGGACTTCAAGCCGTTGAGGATGCCTTCGACCGTGCCCTTTGCGGACGCCACGCCAGGCGCTCTGCCAGAACAGACTCTCCACTCGCAGCACGAAGGCGCGCCGCATCAGAGCAAACCACTCGCCGAGCAGTTTCGACGCCGCATAGGTGCTTCGCGGGTTCGGGCGCTCGTCCTCTGTATAGGGCGCGCCGGCCGTGCCGTCGAAGACGAAATCGGTGCTGTAGTGCACGAGCGCCGCGCCATGACTGCGCCGCGGCGCGCGCGGCTTCTCACGGCAAACGCGTTGGCCTGCAGCGCCTCGACCGGGCGATCTTCCGCGAGATCGACGGCGGTGAACGCCGCGGCATTGAGAATCAACTGCGGCCGGACGCGCGACATCTCCGCGCCCACTTTCACGGCATCGGCGATGTCGAGCGTCGCGTGTGTGAAGCCGACGACGTCGTGGCGGGCGCTGAACTGGTGAACGAGCGCGGCCCCTAGCTGGCCGCCGGCGCCAGGACGACGATGCGCATTGAAGTTCGAGGACTCCAGGCTGTGCTTGCAATGCTGATTATTGCTTCACGCCGTTTACTGAAAAATCATGAATCAGATTGGGGTTGGACACACTCCGGAAGCCGCGATCAAAAGCTTCGCGCGTGACGCCATTCAGCAGAGAAGCTGAGTCTCTCGTACAGGTAGTCAGGATCGATCACCATTCGCGGAAAACGCAGCAGCGTGAGCGGGATGGCGTGATCCGCAAGCGTGATCAAGAGCTTGTAGAGCTGCTGAGTCAGAACGACCTCCTGCTCCTCGGGCCTGGTTGTGTGCCACAGTCCACCGGCACTTTATTCCGCGGTACGCTGGAGGCAGCTTCCTCGTTGACTCGTCGGCGGCTTTCTGCCGCAGCAAACAAGTCTCGCATCGGAACGATGGCATGGTCCACGATCCTGGCCGCCGTGCTGATCCGCTTCCGGATGATCCAAAGCCAGGGACTCTTACGACGATATACGGTGCGTCCTCCCGACGAAGATCGCTTTCCATTCCGAGCATTGCAGTTGGGAAAGATGTCTGATGCCGCGTCGACAAAGCCTGTATCAGACCTAGAACCGTAAAGAGTTGCACCAGAAAAGTGGTTCCAGTTCGACCGGTGCCGGAAATGATGACATGATGCCTTACCGGTGTGGACGCAAAGCGCGTCCGGCCGTCTCCAGAGTTCGCAGTCGTCATAGTGTCTTCCGCGACATTCTCACTAACGAGCTTTCCACCGGCCGGGCAGCCGTTCGCTGAGTGCTCTGAGAGGTCGGTGACAATTGCGGCACGCGCTTCAATGAAACACTCACTTGCTCCACCAGCCAGAACCGGCAGAGTTGGGTGCGCTCTAGAGGCCGCCAGCGACGTCTCCAAGTCCTGCTGATGATGAGCGAGTCCGTCTCGTTGCGCAACGGATCTTCGGCCATCGCCTTCTCGCGCAGAAGTTGCTCCGCAGCGCTCGTTTCAGCCGTTCGCGCAACGAGTTGCGCGCGCAGCGCCTCGTTCTCAGCTCGTTGCGCAACGAGTTGCGCGCGCAACGCCTCGTTCTCAGCCAGCAAGCGGTCGGTCAGCATCGCGCCTTGTCGATGCGGGCGCGTCAACGTCGGCGCGGCGCGCGACGAAGACGAACTGATAAGTCGTCGCATCTGGATCACGTTCAATCATTTCGATGAACGCTGGCGGAATCTCGTCCTGCGCAACTGGAATTTCTGTTTCGTTCAGCCCGTTTTGCGCAGACGCTCACTGATGACGAGCCCGCCGTCGGCCATCAGTTGCTCTGCGCTGCGCCGGTCGAAAAATCGAAGGTGAGTTCGGTCCAGCAGTCCGACTGGCGTGACTCAATGCCCCTGAGCAGGTTCAGACGGAGAGCACCGTGCGTCACATTCGGAGTGAAACGCGACGACGATACCGGCAGGGTTCAGGTGCCGACTGCGCGTCTCAAGACAGGTGCAGGTTGCCGCAGGTGCTCGAGGACGTCCAGCGCGAAAATGACGTCAAATGTTTCACCTTCCGGAGCTCCAGGCCTTCTTCGACTCAGGTCCGCTGTGACAACCCGATCGCAGATCTCACGCGCAACTTCGGCAGCCTGTTTGTCCTGCTCCACCCCAGACTGCGCAACCGCGCGCGCACTCAGAAGCGCGCGCCACCGATCCATCTGCGGCGCCGAGGTCCAGGACCACGACTGCAGGTCGCACCGACAGCACAGCAAGCGAGTGACTGTTGAGCTGCTGAAGATCAACGTTATACGAATAGAGCGTAGCTGCCACGGTTTCTCCTTCGCCAGCGCCTCCAGTCTTCTCTTATGGCCTAGAACGTGATTCCGGAGCCGGCCGTTCCGCGCCCCGGAGTGAGCCGATGCCCTCTTTGGGCGGAAAGCTGTCCCCGCGCAGCTGGCGCATCGTCATCGGCATTCGCTCGATCGAGCGCGGCCACGAACGCGCGCGTCGATCGCTCGAGGCCGCTCGCCGGCACGAGATCCGGCGTGTCGAGCGACGTGTGGTAAATCACGTGATCGATGATGTGGAAGGACGGCGCGTAGTTGCCGTTCTTCGGCCCGTCTTCCTGCGCGTAGACCGACACACCGAACTCGCGGAGCGTATCGAACATCATCCGCTCGAACTCCGGACTGCCCAGCGCATTCCAGCGGAACGCGCCGACGGCGTTGGTCGGCGTGAGATCGTTGTTGCTCATGTAGAGCAGCGTCTGCGACGGATGCTCCATCGTCAGCTTCACGCGCGACCTTGTCCCAGGGATACGTCGCGTCGATGCCGACCTTCGGACGGCTGCGCGCGCACTTCGCCGTGGTGATGATCGGGGAACTGGATGAACCTGATGCGTGCGCGGGCGCTGGTCGAGCGGTTTCTGCGAGTAGAAGCGCGCGATCTCGAGCGCGCTCGCCATCCCGGCGGCGTTGTCCATGGCCGCCTGGAAATATCCGTCGGTGTGGGTCATGACGACGATCTGCTCGTCGGATTTGCCCGGCAGCGTCGCGATGGTGTATTCCGGTCGAGACGTTGCGAAGCTCTGGCACTTCGAGCCGGAAGCTCATTTGCGATCTTCTCGCCCTTGTCGAGCCGATCCTGCAGCGCAAAGCCTTCGTCCATGCTCAACGTGAACTGCGGAACCTGCGACAGCCCGCCTTCCGGTTGGAACTGGCCGTTGCCCGGGACCGCCATCACGTTGACGACCACCGCCGCGCCCAACTCGACGGCCCTGGCGTTGGCGTTGAAGAGGCCTGCGCGATCGCTCGCCGAATGGCTTCGTCCTCCAGGGACGAACGTGCTGTAGATGATGACCGCCTTGCCTTTGACGTCCCGCCCGAGGAAATCGGCTCCCGCGCCGACGCCAACCCAGATCGCTTCGGCCGACGATCGGCCTGGAACCTGTGGCCCTGGTGTCTGCCACGGGGAACGCGGTTGCGAGTTCAACCGTTGTTCCCGTCGGCGGTCTTGTAGCTCGCGGCAAAGTCCGTGGGCCGCCAGTCTTCGGGAAGCACGTACGGGAAGTGCTCGACCTTCAGACCGAGGCTCTCGAACTCGCGCGTCATGTAGGCCATGCCTTCGCGGTCGGCCGTCGTGCCGGGAAAGCGGCCCCACCATTTGTGTCCGGCATCGCGATAGCGAAGGGCAATGTTCGCGAGATCGACGACGTGCTGCTTCATGCGGGCGCCGTTGATGCTCGCGCATGCTGTTTCTGCTCAGGGGTCAGCGGCCAGACGGGATACTGCGAGTCGGCGAAGATCAGACCGGCTGCTGTCCCGGGGCAGTCCTTCACCGTAGGTCTTCTCGACTTTCGGTCCGAGCTCGGTCTGTGCCGAGACACCTGCAGGAACAAGCACGACGGCTGCTGCGCAGGAATCCAATCTGCCGAATCGCGACATGTTCATGGTCCTCTCACTCAGCGGGCGATAAAGGCGCGCGCATCCTTTCATCATCGAAGACCCCTTCCCAGCGCGGAGACCACGACCGTGGCAATGCAGTTGCCCATGACGTTCACCGCCGTGCGGCCCATGTCCATGATCTGATCGATGCCGAGCAGAATCGCGGCGCCCTCGAGCGGAAGCTGGAACTGCGTCAGGGTCGCGGCCAGGACGACGAGCGCGGCGCGCGGCACGCCGGCGACGCCCTTGCTCGTGAGCATCAGCGTCAGCATCATCACGATCTGCTGGCCGATGGTCAGCTCCAGACCCGGCCAGCTGCGCGACGAACACGCTCGCGAGCGACAGATACAACGTCGTGCCATCGAGATTGAAACTATGCCCCGGTCGGCAGCACGAAGGAGACGATGCGCTTGGGGACGCCGAAGCGCTCCATGATTTCGAGCGATTTGGGCAGCGCGGCTTCGGAGCTGGCCGTCGTGAAGGCGATCAGAAACGGCTCGCGCACGGCTTTCACGAACGCGAAGAATGGAATGCGCACGATCAGCGACACGCTGCCAATGACGATCAGGACGAAGATCAGGAGCCCGCCGTACATGATCGCCACGAGCTTGCCGAGCGTGACGAGAATCGCCAGCCCCTTGCCGCCGACCGTGGCGGCCACGGCCGCGAAGACCCCGATCGGCGCAAACGCCATGACGTAGCCCGTGAACTTGAACATCACCTGGGCCGTGCTTTCGAGCAGATCGAACAACGGCCTGCCCCCGGTCGCCGATGGCCGCGAGCGCGATGCCGAAGAACATCGAGAACACGACGACCTGCAGGATGTCGCCGCGGGCCATCGAATCGACGACCGATGTCGGAAAGACGTGCAGGAAGATGTCCCACGGCCGCTGCTGCGCTCTGCGACATCGCCGCGACAGTGGTCGTGTCGCCCGCGAGCGGAACGTCCACGCCGACGCCCGGCTGGAAGACGTTCACCAGGAACAGCCCGAGAAAGAGGGCGATCGTCGTCGCCACCTCGAAATAGATGATCGCCTTCAGCCCAATCCGGCCCATCGACTTGAGGTCGCCTGTTCCCGCAATGCCGATGACCAGCGTCGAGAACAGCAGCGGCGCGATGATCATCTCGATCATGCGCAGAAACGCGTCGGCGAGCGGCCGAATCGCGACGCCGAAGTCCGGCCAGACGACGCCGACGACGATCCCGAGCACGAGCCCGATGAAGATTTGCGTGGTGACGCTCGGCCAGCGGCTGGCCGGGGCGGAAGACGTGGATACGGGCCGCCTCGGTCGAGATCACGCGGCGACTCCCTGACGAACGAATTCCGCGACGGCATCGACGACCGTCTGCTGCTGCTCGACGGTCAGCTCTCCGTAGATCGGAATGGCGAGGCTTTCGGCGGCCGCGCGCTCGGCGTTGGGAAACGCGCCCGCGCGGTAGCCGAGGTCCGCGAAACACGGCTGCTGGTGAAACGGCACCGGATAGTAGATCTCGTTGCCAATGCCTTTCTGGTCGAGGTGACGCTTCAAGCCGTCGCGATCGGATGACCGGATGACGAACTGGTGATAAATGTGGCGCCGCTCAGCGGGTTCAACGGGAAGCGTGACACGCTTGAGCAAACCGGCATCGCTGAACAGCCGGCCGTAACGCTTCGCATTCAGGCGCCGGGCTTCGGTCCAGGCAGACAGATGCGGCGCCTTCACTCGGAGCACCGCGCGCCTGCATTTCGTCCATGCGGAAGTTGCCGCCGATCATGTGGTGGTAATACTTCGGCTCCATCCCGTGCACGCGAAGCTGCCGTGCGCGTGCCGCCAGCGCGCTGTCGTTGGTGGTGACCAGCCCCGCGTCGCCGAACGCACCAAGGTTCTTGCTCGGGAAAAACGAGAAGCATCCGAACGCGCCGAAGCCGCCGACCTGACGCGATCGATAGGTGGCGCCGATGGCCTGAGCGGCATCCTCGACAACGGGGATCCCGCGGCGTGATGCCTCCGCGATGATCGGATCGAGGTCGGCGCTCAACCCGTAAAGGTGGACGGGCACGATGGCTTTCGTGCGCGCTGGTGATGGCTGCCGTGATGAGCGACGGCACGGCGTTGAACGTCACCGGATCGATGTCCACGAACACCGGCCGTGCGCCCAGACGCGGGAAACGGTTCCGGCCGTCGCGAAGAACGAAAATGCCGGCGTGATCACCTCGTCGCCGGGACCGATGCCGAGCGTCATCAGCGCCAGGAGCAGCGCGTCGGTCCCCGACGACACCGCAATGGCGTGCTCGACCTCGAGCATCCGCGCCAGCTCGGTTTCGAGCGCCGCGATCTCGGGCCCCATGATGAAGCGCTGGCTGTCGGCCACGCGCGCCAGCGCCGCCAGCACGTCGTCGCGAAGCGGGCGATACTGCGCCTGCAAATCGAGCAGCGGGCACGGTCATCGGCATCGGCGCATTCTATCTCCTGGACTTCACCGCGGCACGCGTCTCGCGATCGGTCTCTCTCCGCTTGATCGTTTCGCGCTTGTCGTAGTCCTTCTTCCCCTTCGCCAGGCTCACGGCCACTTTCACGCGTCCGTCTTTCAGGTACATCCGTACCGGCACGAGCGTCATGCCCTTTGCAACCGTCTTGCCTGTGAGCTTGCGAATCTCCTCGCGGTGCAGCAGCAGTTTTCGCCGGCGCAGCGGCTCGTGATGCGCGTAGCCGCGATGGCTGTAGGGACTGATGTTCACGTTATAGAGAAAGACCTCGCCGTTTTCGAGGCGGGCGAAGCTGTCGCGGAGGTTCACCGCGTCCTTCGCGGATCGCCTTGACCTCGGTGCCGAGCAGCACGATCCCGGCCTCGTAGGTGTCGAGGATGTGAAAGTCGTGGTAGGCCTTGCGGTTTTCCGCGATGTTGGCCTGCGCGAGCTCCCGTTCGGTTTTCTCTGGTCATTGTTCACTGCTGACCTTCCGCCATCCTGCCTATCCAGCCCTTCCGCAGCGCTGTGCAGCCTACGCCGCGTGCAGGCGCAGGCGGACGGCCGCGATCATGCTCGCCTGGATCGGCAATCGCCCTTCCCGCAATGTCGAACGCCGTGCCGTGGTCCACTGATGTTCGCACGATCGGCAGACCGATCGTGACGTTGACCGCCTTGCCGAACGCCAGCAGCTTCACCGGAATCAAGCCCCTGATCGTGATAGCAGGCGATGACCACGTCGAACTCGCCTCGAACGGCCCGCACGAACACCAGTGTCGGCGGGAAACGGACCCGCCACGTCGATGCCGCGATTACGGCTCGCGGCCACCGCCGGCGCGATGACGCGATCGTCTTCGTCGCCGAAGAGCCCGTGCTCGCCGGCGTGAGGATTGAGGCCCGCCACGGCAATCCGCGGCGCCATCCTGATGAAGCGTGGCAGCGGCGTCGGCGGTCAGGCGGATCGTGCCTTCGAGACCCTCGCGCGTGATGGCGCCGCAGGCACCTCGCTGAGTGGAATGTGCACGGTCGCCAGCACCACGCGGAGCGCGTCGGACTCGAACATCATCGCGACCTGCTTCGCGCCCGTCAGGTGCGCGAGAAGATCGGTGTGCCCCGCCCACGGCAATCCTGCCAGGCGGAACGCTTCCTTGTTGATCGGCGCCGTCGCAATCGCCTGGACCGCCCCGTCTGCGGCATCGGCGACCGCGCGAACGATCGTGTCGTAGGCGGCGCGGCCGGCGGCCGCGCTGAGCGTACCGGCGGAGAAGGAGGTCCGATCCGGAGGCGAGTAGATCGACCGGCTCGCATACCTCGAGAACCGATGGATCCGATGCCGCGCGTTCGGCGATCTCGGGACCGATGCCGGCCGGATCGCCGACCGTGATGGCGACGCGAGGTTCAGTGACAGCCTCCGCAGCCGCCCGACCCGCACGATCCGCCGGATCCGCAGGATCCGCACCCGCCGGTGCCGCAGCCCGACGGGTTGTCGCACCCGCCCTCGCTGCCGCAGCCGCCGTGCGCTTCGCCCTTGGCGTTCGGCAGCTCGTAACGAAGGCAGCACTTCAACCGGCCGCAGAGACCCGGAGAGCTTCGACGGGTTCAGGCTCAGATCCTGCTGCTTCGCCATCTTGATCGAGACCGGCTCGAACGACGTGCAGGAAGGTCGTGCAGCAGAGCGGACGGCCGCACGTGCCGTAGCCGCCGATGATCTTCGCTTCGTCGCGCACGCCCATCTGCCGCATCTCGATGCGGGCGTGCAGCTCCGACGCCAGCTCGCGCACCAGCTCGCGGAAGTCCACGCGGTTGTCGGCCGTGAAATAGAAGACGAGCCGCGGCGCATCGAACGCCTGCTCCACCCGGGTGAGCTTCATCTGAAGACCGTGCTCTTTGATCTTCATCGCCGCGATGCGAAACGCGTCCTCGCTCGCGGTGTTCCTGCCGCTGGCGCGTGAGGATGTCCTCGTGGCTCGCCAGCCGCACGGCTCGATGCGTGGAGTCGGCCGGAGGACGCTTCCGCTCGATGGTCGCGGGTCGTTCTGACCACCACGCCCATCGCCTGGCCGGCTTCGGTCTGAACGACGATCTGCCGTCCGGACCTGCAACTCGGAGAGCTGGAAGATCGTGAAGGATAGGTCTGAACGCGTCCAACCGTCGTGAGCTTCACCGAAACAAATCGGGGCGAACTCGAATCGGACACGGGGGCCTCTATATTCTGACGATCGAATCCGGCACTTTGATAATCGGGTAATCGAGTACTGACTGGGTGAATTGGCGGAGGATTGACTCGCAATCGATCAATCCAACTACCCTGATTAGCCAAATTACCCTGATTACCCGATTCTACAGATTCACCATGACCCAGTCGGCAACCACCTTCACGCCGGCGTTGCCGGCAATCGCCTCGAGGGCCTGATCGATCGTCGCAAACGCAAGCGGATGCCCCGATCGCCGCGAAACGCCTGTACAGACGTTCGATCTCGGAACGGACGTCTGGCGTTGGCGAGCGCTAGCATCCGCGCGGGTTGACAGTAGCTCGACGTCGCGCACGAGCGACGCCATCGCGCGGAGATGGTCGCGACCTGGTTCCGATCCTCCGCGCTTCCCCTTCCAGTGTTCTCGAGAAGATCCTTGCCCTCTCGAGCCGCTGCCGCGGATCGGCGGTGGCAGCGGCCTGCTTAGCACACGGCGCGCGACATCGCGCGCCTCAACGAGCTCGCCGGTACTGGCTTCGAGCGCGCGGGAAATCGAGCCGTCGGCCGAAACAGCCGCGGCGCGGGCCTCGGTCTCGCTCTTCCCCATCCCTTTCAGCACCGCGACCACGTCGGAGTCGTCCAGCGCGCGGAAGCGCAAAAGCGCGGACAACGCGACAACACGGTGAGAAGCAGGAGATCAGGGCGTGACGGTGACCAGCATGAAGACCGACGAAGACGGCGGCTCTTCGAGCGTCTTCAGGAGCGCGTTCTGCGCCGCAGGCACGAGCGCATCGGCATCGTCGATGATGACGACCCGCCGTTTTCCGTCGAACGGGCGATACATCGAGCGATCGACGATGTCCCGCACCTGATCGACTTTGATCGACCCGTTCTCGCCGGGCTCGACGACGAGGACGTCGGGGTGGACGCCGCGAGCGATGCGTGTGCAGGCCTGGCACGTGCCGCAGCTGTCGACATCCTTTGCCGGAGCGGGGCGAACGCAGCTGAGCGCCTGCGCCACCGCGATCGCCAGCGCGCCGCTTCCCGACACCGCTCGGCCCCGCGAGAACGAGGCTCGGCGGCAGCGAGTCGCGCGCGACCGCGCGCGACAGGAGGTCAACGAGCCGCCGATGGCCGACGACATCCCGAAACGACATCTGTGTAACGGCGTACTCTAGGCCGGGAGGCACGGACCCGGCAAGCCGCCCTTCGACTTCGCTCAGGTGGCGTTGGTGGAGGTTATGGTCTGGCGGGCTTGTCTTGCTTGTTCTGCTTTGCTGTCCTTGCCGACACCGAACAACTCGGGACCAGAAACCGCGTTTCTGCGGCGCGGGCTCGCTGGCGGCCGTTGGTTGGGCTGAGCCGGTGTGTGCAGTCGAGAGATCTCTGGACGGGCAGCGAAATGCCCGCCTCGTCCGGGTTGAGCGGAGCGGCCTTCTTGGACGCGCCAACCGCCGATGCGAGCACGCCCAGGAATCCGCGATGACCGGAGTGCATCTCGCACGAATCGACCGGCTCGGTCCCCGAGGCAAAGTACTCCTTTGTAGACCATCGACCGCTCGACGACCGACCCATCCGGGTTCGCGACCTCGACATGATCGCGGCCGCCAACGGCGAGCTTGCCCGACAACCGGCAGACCGCGAGCGTCGTGATGCCCTTCGGCGCATTGATCCAGCGCGCGGGATTGCCTTGCGTGGCGGCCTTCATGAACCGTGTCCACGCCGGAACGGCGCACGTCTGACAGCGTAGCCGTGCGGCATGATCGTCTGCGGCTCGTCGAAACCAACCCAGACGCCGGCGACCAGCGACGGGGTGAAGCCGACGAACCAGGCGTCCTTGTACTCGTTGGTGGTCCCGGTTTTCCCGCCGGCCGGCAGCGTGAAGCCGCGTTCTGGCGCGTGCGCCCGTGCCGCCGATCGATCACGCCGGCGAGCATCGAGGACATCAGGAACGCCGTCTTGTCGCTGACCGACGCGCTCCACGTCCTCTTCAACCGTGTAGAGCACCTGCCCGTCGCGATCCTCGATGCGCCGGATGAAGCGCGGCTTCGGTCTCCGTCCGCCGTTGGCAAACGTGGCATAGCCTGCGGTGAGCGCGTCGAGCGTGACTTCGCCGGAGCCGAGCGCGAGCGACGGCACTCTCGGCACGTCCTTCATCCCGACCTGACTCGCCAGCTTGCACGGTGGCATCGATGCCGACGTCCGTCATCAATCGAACCGCCGCGCGGTTGCTCGACGTGCGCAGCGCGTCGCGAAGACTGATTGTCGTGCTCTCCAGGTGCTCGTCCTCCGGAGACCAGCTCGCCTTCTCTCGTCTCACTACGGCTCGTCGAGACGGGTCAGGACCGTGGCCGGCGTGTAACCGGCCTCGAGCGCCGCGGCATACACGAACGGCTTGAATGCCGGAGCCTGGCTGCCGATGGGCCGACGTCGCGCGGTTGAACGGGCTTTCGTCGAAGTTGCGGCCGCCGACGATCGCGCGCACGTCACCGCGTCGCGGGGTCCATCGCGATGAGCGCGGCCTGGAGCGGTGGCGGCGGCTTGGCGTCCTGCGGCTGTGTGGTCTGCGCCTCCGGCGGACGCTTCCGGCGAGCGGCGGCAGCCGCACGTTCCTGCTCGAGCGAGGTCAGGCTCGCCTCGATCGCGGCTTCGGCGGCCTTCTGCATCTCGATATCGATCGTCGTGAAGACGCGGAGACCGCTCGCATACGCGGTCTCCGCATGCCGAAGCGATCGACGAGCTCGCGCCTCACCTGCTCCTTGAGCTTACTGCCCGGAGGTCCAGGATCGTGGAACCCGTCGCGCAGCGCTGATCGGTGACGCGTTCTGGCCTCGTCCCACTCCGCGCGCGTGATGACACCCCTCTTCGAGCATCGAATCGAGCACGACGCTCCGCCGGGCCTTCGCACGATCCGAGGTTGGACGTCGGTGCATAGTTCGGGGGCGACTTGACCAGCCCGGCAAGCAGCGCCCCCTCGGCGATCGTCAGCTCGGAGGCGTGCTTGTCGAAATAGCCGCTGCGACGCAGCCCTCGATGCCGTGGAGGCCATCGCCGAAATAGATCTTGTTCAGGTAGAGCTCGAGAATCTGCTGCTTGGTGTAGGCGCGTTCGATCCGGCGCGCGGGATCAGCTCCCGAAACTACGCCGGAAGGTCTTCTGCGGAGGTCAGAAAGCTCTGGCGAGCAGGCCTGCGTGACGGTGGTGCCGCCCTGGACGAGCGGGAGCTCGCGAACATTGGCGAGCATCGAAGAAGTAATGCGGACGACGTCCAGGCCGTTATGGTCGAAGAACCGGCGATCTTCGACGCTCAGGATGGCGCCAGCTGAAGATAGCGCGAAATCTGGCTCAGCGTGCACATCGGTGCGCTGCTCGCGGAAGATGGGTGAACACCGGCGCATCGGATCGATCGAAAACGGAGAGTGGCCTGCGCCATCTCCCAATCCGGTGAAGCGCCGCATCGTCGGGCAACCCATCGTCGAGCGTGGTCAGCCACCAGACCCCGCGGCTGGCGACGAGAAGGAACGTGCAGAGGACACCGATGGACGACGCCGCGATGCGGAAAGTTATCCGGCAGCCGATAGCGCATCAGGTTCACCTCGGGTGCAACTGTCGCGCCACCGCAAATTGAGCGGCTAAGCACTCGCGGTATCAACGTGTTTCGCCGGTTCCGAGATCCTCCTCACGGTTGTCGTGATTTGCCTTTGGCGCGGTCATTACACGCCTAGAGAGCACACGCTGCGACCCTCTGCCTCCCGAACCGGTTCTGGCGGGGCGGCGGCGGGAACTTCTCGATCGCGTTCTTGAGCAGGTCCCGCGCGTTCTGAAAGGTAATTCGCTCGGCCGCGTCCTCGGGCAGACACACTAGCACTTTTCGCGTCCCTCCGGCGAGGGCATCTCCGCCGTCATCTCCACCAGGAAGCAGCTCGACAGCCAGGTGGCGTGCGGCCGGTCGAAACGCGAGCGTCGGTCCGGCGCGGGCGACAATCAGTCCGGAGACGCCGGTTTCTTCGAACGTCTCGCGCAGCGCCGCGACCTGTGGCGTCTCGCCGGGTTCGATGCTTCCCTTCGGCAGCACCCAGAGCCTGGGGATCTTTCATCGAGCGAACCAGCAGCACGCGCATAAAACCGTCGTCGCGCCGGTAGACGACGGCGCCAGCCTGAGGAAGTCGGCATGCTGGATCAGTGTAATTAAAATTAGAATCAAGAATTGAAGAAAGCCGTGGCTAACTCCCAGATTTTTCTTAATTCTTAATTCTTAATTCTTAATTTCATGATCTACCTATAGCGCGCGCGCTGTCCTCGATCTGGCGCGCTACGCCCTCGAGAAAGTCATCGACGGTTTGCAGATGCGCCGAGGGCTGGCAGGCCGGTCTTTCCGGCGATTGCGCGACGATGCGATCGGCCATGTCACTGGCGGATGTCTTCGTCGAGATCCAGGCGGCGATGGAGGCAGGTTTCGATCAGTTGGAGTTCCTCGGGCGTGATGCGCAGAGACTGGCGCGCTGCCGGTGGGAGCCTGCGCGTCCAGATTCCAGTCGGGCCGGACATCTTCGGTCTGCCTTGTCGTGGACGACGATCGTGCCGGCAACGTCAGCCGCCGAGCCGGCGGCTGTAGCTTGTTGAGCATCATGCAGACGAGTCCGGTTGCGTATGCCGCTGGAAGAAAGTCGATGGCGCGCATACATTGCGTCCGATCGCCTCGAACGCATTGATCGGACGTCCCGTCTCCTTGATCACCCGGATGCCGGCCAGCCGTTTCCCGGCGTTCGCCCGCTCCACAAGATTTCGAACGCGGCGGCGAAGTAGCCCCAGTAGACGGAGAAGCCAGACAAGAATGGCAACGGCCGGGACCGGCGACGCCTGCCAATCGACTGCGCAGAAAATCCGCCGACCTGCGCGAGCGAGGAGAACCAGGAACACGGTGATGTACAGGATCACCTGCAAGCACAGTGTCCACGGCGATGGCGAGGAACTGGCTCCCGATTCCAGCCACTTGCAGCCCAGAGCAATCTGCTCTGGCGTGTCGATCGTCACATGCTCGGCAGGTTGCACCTCGTGATCTCGACTTCCTGGCTGAGCTCGCGAGCCGCACCGGCGGCCGGCTCCGATCAGCTGGTTCAGCGGACGTCGGCGAGCGGATTACAGTCGCTCTCGAGAGACGAAGCTCCAGGAGCTCGGTCTCCTGTATCGTCAGAATCGCATCGGACCTGGCCGCGCTGCGCCGACGATCGCGGATCGGCACACTACGCACGAGCTATCTGAACCAGGCTGCTGGCGCGCGCTCACCATACCATCTACTCCCAGCGGAGCGGCAAAAGCCCCGCGCGCGATCTTGACGATTCTGGCTGGCGACGTTTCCGGCAGACATTCCGCCGGAATCTCGGGGCCGATTGCCGTCGCTCCTCGCCCTGTTCGCAGGGCGCTGCCGTCGCCGGCGCGGATTCTCACCGTCCGCGATCCCGACTTCAAGACCAGCATGCTCGGTCCACAGATGGTCGAGACCATCGATCGCCGCGAGATGTGGACGCATTCGATCGTCGCGGTGAAGCCGGTCGCATCGAGCGCGATCATGACGAACAACCTGAGCGTCGCACTCATGACGTTCGGCATGGGCATCACCGGCGGCGCTTGGCACGGTCTACATGCTGGATCTTCCAACGGGCTGCTCATCGGCGTCATCGGCACCGCGCGCGACGGCGGGCATGAGCCTGCAGCTCTGGAGCTTCGTCGCTCCGCACGGCGTGCTGGAGCTGCCGGCGATCATGATCGCCGGCGGCGCAGGAGTTGAAGTTGGCTCAGGGACTGCTCGTTCCCGGACTCGCTGCCGCGGCGGAGTCGGTCGCGCCGCGCCGGCGCGGAAGCGGGTGAAGCCTGACGCTCGGGTGCGTGCCGATTCTCGTCGTGGCGGGGATCATCGAAGGCGTTCGTCTCGCCGACCGATCTCGGCGTCACCATGAAGTTCGCGATGGCCGCCGCGACTGCTCGTGCTTGTCGTCGGCGTATCTCGCGTCGGGGCTCGGACGAACCCAATCCCTAGCCCGGCCCTAAGCCCTAAGCCCTACAACTTACTTCTCTGCTTGATCTCCAGGTAGGCGTTGACCAGCGCGGGCGACAGACGCGTGCTGGCTTCGATCGCGAGCGCGCCGCGCGATCTCAGCCTGCGCGAGCAGCACGTCGCGGCGGTGCACCACTTCCTGCGCGGCCGCCGCGTGATACATGCCGGCCACGTCCGCGGGGCGTTCGCCAGCGGCGCGGTGAAGATCCGGCTGGCCGATCACCATGAAGAGCACGAGATGGCGGACCGTGAGCGTGGAGGCTGCCTGCACGACTTCCGGTGTCATCGCCGTGTCGGCCATGTCCGTGATCCACACGACCAGGCTGCGCCGCTTCTGATCCGACAGGAGCCGGCCGGCCGCCTGCAGATGATCGGCTTCCGAGCTCCTCGGACTGCACGACCGCGAGGTGCTCGATCATCCGGCGGAGATGGCTGCTCCCGCGGGCGGCCGGCAGCCGGTGCGTGATGCGGCGGCCGTAGGCCAGCAGGCCGACGCGATCGCCTGACAGCAGCGCCACCTGCGCGAGCGAGAGCGCCGCGTTGGCGGCGCGATCGAGCTTCGAGACCCCTTCGACCTCGAGTACGCATCAACCGGCCGGAGTCGATCACGATCCAGATCGTCTGGCTCCGTTCGATCTCGAAGAGCCGCGTCACGAGCTTGCCGCGCCGCGCGCTCGCCGTCCAGCAGATGTCGCGGACCTCGTCGCCGTCCCGATACTCGCGAAGGCTTTCGAACGATCGGCCGAGCCCGCGGATTCGCTTGGATCGGCGCTCCAGATCGATTTGCCGGCTTCGCACGAGGTAGATCGACTCGCGCCGCGCCTCGTCGAGATTGGGATAGATCACGACGTCCCAGTGTCAGCGGGACGCGCGCCCATCTTTCGGCCAGGCCGAACATCGCTCTGGCAGCGGACATAGACGTCGCCGATGGCTTCGCCAGGCCGCGCTGGCTCGGGCGGATCTCGCATCGGTATCTGCATGCGCGCCGTGCGCCACCGTCAATGCGATCGTCGGCGGGACATCTCTCAACTGATGCGGCACGTTGTCGATCACCGACGCGCGCAGCGGCAGCGTCGCGTCGTTCGACAACGTCAGACGCACGCGCGACGGCACGCGACAGCGCTGGCGGGTCGAGCCAGGTCCTGCCGACGCGGAGACGATCGGCAGCCGGCAAGCCGCCAGAGATCGCCCGCCCACGCGGCCAGCACGAATGCGTTCCACGCGACGAGGCCGTAGAGAAATCTCGCGTCGAAGAATGCCGGGCCGATCCAGACGATGCCGATGGCCAGCAGGACGAAGAAGCGCGGACCGAACGCCACCGCCGAGACGCTTGAGCCGCAGGCCTCGCCCGTCGACACTGGCCGGCGTCAGCTCGCGCGCTCTCGGCTCACCGCGGGACCTCGACGCCGCGAACCACGTCTTGAAGCACCTGGTCGGGCGTCACGCCTTCGAGATCGGCTTCCGGCTTGATTACGATCCGGTGGCGCAGCACCGGCAGCACCGCCTGCTTCACGTCGTCGGGCACGATGTAGGCGGCGATCGTCGATGGCCGCGATGGCCTTCGCAAACTGCATCAGGCTGACCGCGGCCCGGGGCTCGCGCCGCAGCGAGATGGCGGGCCATTCGCGCGTCTTGCGGACGAGGGCCGTGATGTAGAGAAAGAGAGACTTCCTCGACGTTGATGGATCGCGCGGCGTTTTGCGCATGCGACAGCAGTTCGGCGTCGATCGCCACGGAGTCCGGCCCGGTCCAGATCGTGTGGATCGAATCCGCCATGGACGTTGGCCAGAAGCTTCGCCTCTTCAGCGGCTGCCGGATACGGGACGCGAATCTTCACGAGAAAGCGATCCAGCTGCGCTTCGGGCAGTGGATACGTGCCCTCGAACTCGATCGGGATTCTGCGTCGCGAACACGGTGAAGGCCGTGCGACAGATCGTGGCGAACACCGTCCACCGTCACCTGGCGCTCCTCCATGCACTCGAGCAGCGCGGCCTGCGTGCGCGGCGGCATCCGGTTGATTTCGTCGACGAGCAGCAGGCTCGTGAACACCGGGCCCTTGTGGAACTCGAACGTCCCCTTCGCCATGTTCACGACGCTCGTGCCGATAATGTCGGCCGGCATCAGGTCCGGACGTGCACTGCACGCGCTGGGTACGAAAGCCCGAGCAGCTTCGACAGCGTCTTCACGGCCAGCGTTTTCGCCAGCCCGGGAACGCCTTCGAGCAGAGCGTGCCCGCGGCAGAGCAGGACGATCAGGCACTCGGTCTTGAGCTCGGCCTGACCGACAATTACTTTGCTCATCTCGTCCTGGACGTGGCGGGCGAGCGTCGAGACGGCGTTCATCGCGGGATCTCCTTGCCGGCAGCACCGAAGAGCGAAAGCGCGGCGGCGTAGTCGTTCAACGAGCGAGTCAGCTTCAACGCCCGGAAGCCGGAAGGTCGGGATCACGACGGGCGCGCTCGCAGGCCTCGCAGCGTCTCTCCAAAATCGGCGTCGATCTTCCACCGATCGCGAACCGCACGTTCGAGCTCCTCCGGCGATACCCGCCCCGCCAGACCCAGGCGGCGGCCCAACGCGAAGGTAAACCGCTGATACGCCGCATCGACCGCGACAGATGCCGCTCCCGCGCGCTGATACAGGGAGCCGAGCGTCCGGACGAACTCGAGCGGCGACAAGCGGCGATCGACGACCGACGGGACCAACGGCCCGCTCCGGCGCGAATAGGTCAGCAGAACGGCGACAGCAAAGAGCATCGATTGCGCGGCGAGGCGCGGCCAGCGGCCACAGTCCGACCGGCGGCGCAGGGGAACGGCGGAAGCCGTGAAACGATTCGTCCCGAGAGCACACGCCGTTCGCGATCGCCGAGCGATGCGAGGAGGAATTCCAGATTGCCCGGTTCGCGGATGCCGGCGTTCGTGAGCGGCGTGGCAGCCGCCCACCACATGACGCGCCCGCCCCGCATGGATATTCGATCACGCGGTCGCGATCGTCAGCGCCATAGAGCGTGATTGCGAACGCGTCAGGACTCCAGCACGCCCTCGGCGCGATCGTGATCTCCGGCGCGGCGCGTGTGATCGTCGTCGGAGCGGTTGCGGGCACGCGCTGCCACGTCAAACCGGCGACCGGATCGGGTGCCACGTGCCGTTCCGGGAGAAACACGCTCCCGGACATGCCCGTCGCCACCAGAGTGCCGCCCTGCTCGATGAATTGCAGGACCGCGGCACGCTCGTCTCTCGGGTCGGTGCGCTCTCGGGTTCAGCCAGGATCAGCGTGGTGCCTTCGCCGTTCGGCAGTGCGGTCAACGACTGCTCCCAGCGCTCGACCTCGTAACCTGAATCTGTGAGGAGCCTGTAGGCTGCCTTCGCGCCGCCCGACGCCACTGAATACGACGAGGGCAATTCCCTCACGTTGCCCGCGCCTTCGGTGAGCAGCGCCGTACCGCCGACCAGCACCACGAGCAGCACTCCGGCGCCCAGGAACAGACGACGATCGCCCGGGCTCAGAGCGGCCGGCACCCTAGCGCCTCCAGATTCGCGAGCGCTTCGCCGAAACGGCTGGCGTCGGCAGAGTCTGTTCCGTGACCAGACCAGCTCGAAATTCTTCGTCAGGTCCGTCAGCGCCGGCCTGTGCTCGCTGGACGCCGCCAGGAGCCGCAGGTATTCGCGCGGAGTCCTCGCGCGATCTGGCGCCCAGGCGCTGCGCGCCTCGAGGAACGACACGCCGCACCAGTAGACAAGATGGATCGCCTCGCGCCAGTCGCCGCGCGCCGCCGCCTTCTGCGCATCGGCGAACCAGATCTGCCAGGCCCGGCTGACACCGCCACGTGTTCCGGCACGATCGATTGGGTGCGTGCCTCCTCGGCCAGCGACCGCGTACGCCCAGAGCGCGAGCACGATGACGGCGAAGGCCACGAGCACATACACGAGGATGTCGCTGAGCGTCGGGATCGCCGACGATCCGGCCAGCCTTTCGAGCAGAGACTGGACGATTTGAAGAATCTGCTGGCGCAGCCGATCGCGCCATGTCGGCCCGTGGATGCCCTGGAACTCCTGGTCGTCGAGAATCTGCAGGAGGCGGGCGCGCGCCGGCTCACGGTTGGCGGGCGGCGCCTCGAAACCCGCCGCTCCTCGCCGCAGTGCGAGGAGTTCCTCGCGCACGCGCGTATGCAGCAGCGGATCCGGTTTGGTCGCGAGCGCGCGCAGGTCGCGAATCAGCGCACCATTCGACACGTCAAAGCTGCCTGCCTCGGTGCGAATGCGCCAGGACGGCGGAATGTCGCCCACGATCGACGGCGAAACGGCCGCCTGACCGTCGCCGATTTCCGCCGACACACGATCGATCCAGTTGATGTAGCCGGCGATCGACAGATCGCCGGGCCGCGCCGGTTGTGCCGCCGCCCACCCGGCCGACAGCGCCACCACGACGGCGGCGCGCATCGCGTGACGACGCCCTTCTCGACCCAGCTCAGGGCGTGGTGAGCGATAGTCGAACCACGAATGCGCGCAATCATGCGGCCGGCGACGGCGTCGCGCTGCGATCGATCTCTTCGAGCATGTGGTGCAGGTCGAACGCTTCCTTTCCGGACGCGCTCGTCGTAGTACACGAGCGACAAGGCGATCGTCACGATCGGCGAGACCAATGAGCGCCATGACGAAGTTCGAGAGCGCCAGCAGAATTTCAAGCGCTCGGCGGTAACTCCCCGGTGGAGATCGAGTCCGACGAGATCACTGACGGCCGCCGTCAACGGCAATCTGCACGAGGAGCGTCACGACGTAGACGAGCACGAGCAGCAGAAAGTAGATGAGGAAGACGTGCCCCCGGTGGCCTTCGTGAGCTCGGCGCTCCGCGCCAGCGCCGCCGACAAACCGCGGCCTTCGAGCACGACCACGGGAATCGTGAGCGACCAGACAATCGCCAGGTAGACGCCCGGGACGACGAAGAACAGGAAGCCGACCAGGATCCGGAGTCCCATCCCGAGAATGACGAGCGCGATTTCGCCGATTCGCGGTCGGATGGCCGCAAACGCCCCGACGCCGTCGCTTCGCGTTCGAGTTGAATCTGCGACACGGCAATGATCGTCGCGCCCTGCGAAATGGCAATCGTCACGAAGTACACGATGATCGTGACCAGCAGCCACGCGAGCGTCATCGTAAGGCGCCGCCAAGGGACATCGGCGCGACGACGAGCTGGAAGAGCTGGAACGAAAGGATGATCAGGTTCGGCAGCGCGGCAATGCCGACAAAGAGCAGGAAATGCCGGCGATAGAGGAAAAACGTGCGGTCGAGCAAGCTCGCCGACCGTCAAAGGTCTGAGCGTGTTCGTCATGCGAGCCTCCGGAGGAGTGCGGAGGGAGAGAAGAGAGATATCACAGGCTTTGGGCACCCCGTGGCACGTCGCGACCGACGAAATCCTTGCTCGAGAGTCAGCCGCGGAGCGAAATGCTCATCGCCCCGCGGCCTGAAGCGCAAACTTCTTTCTTAAGGCGTGAGGTCCGCGATCGCAAGTCCTTCTTGGACTGACCGTGTGTGCCTGGAGCCAGCTCGAATCGTTGACCCAGATCCACAAGCCGTGAGCTTGGACCGAAGTCGATTGAAACCTCGCCGCGACCATTGCCGTCAAGATCGCCCACAATCAAATCTTGTGAGGGCAATGTGTGCAACTGCGTCCAGCTCGTGTTGTTGCGGTAAATCCAGACGCCGTAGGTCGGACCGAAGTCGGCAACGAGCTCCTCTCTCGCATCTGCGTCGATGTTCCCGACGCCGAAGCGCGCCGCGCTGACGCCATTAAGATTGGACCAACTCGCGTTGTTGTAGCGGACCCACACACCATAGGAGAGGCCCGAAGTCGACGATGACTTCGTCTCCCTGCAAGCCGTCCATGTTGCCGGTCGCAAACGTCGTCGAGTTGAGCACATGCAGCTGAACCCACGACGCGTTGTTCACACGCGTCCAGATCCCGTAACCAGGAAAATTCAGAACCACGTCTTCTCCGGCTGAGTTGTCGATCTGACCCGCCGTGATCTTCGTGGCAGTCTGGGCATGCAGTTGCGTAAACGACGTTGCGCGTTACCAGACAAACGTGCCACAGGTATTAAAGCTCAGGATCACGTCTTTGCGACCGCTGTTGTCCATGTCAGCGACACCCATCGCAACCGGACTCAAACTATGGAGCTGTACTCCAACTCGTGTTGTTCATTCGCACCCAGACGCCATAGCTCGGGCCGAAGTCGATGATGATCTCGTCGACGCCGTTTCCGTCGAGATCACCCGTCACGACTTCCTCGGGACTCACTGAGTGCAACTGCGTCCAGTTCACACCGTAGTTGAGGATCCACTCGCCGTATGCGGCGCCAAAGTCGACGAGCAGACGTCCAGCCTGTGTCGCGCTGCCATAGATATTCGTCGCACCGTTGATGTCGTCTGCCAGCGGGCCGGAATAGACGCGTTGTAGAAGGGATTCATCAACGCCGTCAGCGTTTGCTCGTGGTTGAGACCGATGGCGTGACCGAACTCGTGTGCCGAGACGATGCCGATGTCGATCAGTCCGGCGCCAGGCGTGCAGGACCAGTTTTCCGCTTGATCGAAGTGGACGTCGCCGGCAGCGGTCGCGCTGTTCGGAGGCGGATAGTAGCCGTGCGCGAGGACGTTTGACGCACCGTCGAAAACGTAGAGCCGATCCGGATGTCTCCAGCGGCGCCGCCTGCGTTAAACGGAACGCCGTTGTCGGCCACCTGCGTGAACTGAATATTCGCGACGGCCGACCAGGCGGCAAGAGAGTTGGTCAGCTCCGTGACAAAGCTATGGTTGATACGTCGGCAGACTTGAAATGGCCAGGTTCGCACCGCCACCGTCCGCCGAGAGGTCCACGCCGTTACCCATGAAGCTGTAGGTGACCACGCCGCCGGCAATACGCGGGCCGACGACATTCGTTCCACCCGTATAGGGCGATCCCGCTCCCCATTTGGTGCCCAAAAGAACGTACGGCTGACTGCCGTTGTCGATACGCCAGGATGCCGCCGTCGTCGTCGATCTTCTGCCCCGACGAGTCGCCGCCACTGGCCTCGTAACACGCCTCGCCCCTGAGGACATACTCGCCCGACGCAGCCTTCAAAGCATCCGCAGGAGACGCTGTCGGGACTCAGACGCTTCTGAGCAGCCAGCCGATTGAATTCGGCCTCGGCTTTCGTACGCCTCGAGGTCGCACGTGGCGAACTGGCTAGGAATCTGGCGGTGCAGCGGCTACCTTGACTGAACCGAAAAACGAGTTGGGGTCTGGAACCGCCAAGGCTGTCAAAATGAGAGCTGGCGATGTCCACTTGAGAAATTGACGATGGTTCATGAATACACCTTTTCTGCCGGTCTTCCGAAAGGCACCCCGGACACGCTGCTTATCGGCCGCGGCTTTCAAATGTTGCTGCCGGGGGTTATCTTGACAATAACATGTCTGGCGGCTTATTTGAAGAGAAGATGCTAAATTGGGCTGGAGGCTCTGGTGCAGCCACGACGTATCTTTTCGGTTATCTATGCGCTATGTGTTCTGAGTGCAGCTGCCTGCGAGGCGCAGGGTTCGCCTCTCTCCTGAATCATCCGTGCAATCCGAGGTTCGGCTGACGGTGACCGCAGACCAGCTCGGCGGTGAGCCACGCACGTTCGAATTCGTTGCTGAAATTGCGGGCGGGGCCGACAACGAACCCTAGCTCTACTGCCAGGCCACCACGTGGGAGTTTGGCGACGGGCCCGGGCTCACGGTGACGCCGAGTTGCGCTCCTGGCACTCTCCAGAGGCTCGAATCACGAGACGATTTGCAATGAAGCACAGCTACAGTGAGCCAGGACCCATGACGTGACGTTTGTTTACGGGCCGCTTCGCGCGCAGCTACGTGCAAGTGCCGTGACCTCCCCTGAAACCGGCATTTGATAGATTGATTCTGTTGCTCTGCCAACGCAGAACGAGGAGATTGCACATGCCGCAGTTTGAATCCGCACCAGCGACATACGCGCCGCGAGTCGAAGCCGGCGAACGCATCACGAGCTTCCTTCGGTCGATATACGCGTGGATGGCGGGCGGGCTGGCGATTACCGCGCTGACGGCCACCTACGTGGCCGCATCGCCAACCATCGTCACGGCGATCGCGGGCAACCGGCTGCTCTTCTGGGCGATCGTGATCGCGCAGCTCGGCATCGTCTTCGTGCTGTCAGGCCGCGTGCACACGCTCGCATCGTCGACCGCGTCGATGCTGTTCGTCGCCTACTCCGCGCTGACGGGCCTGACGCTGTCGTTCGTGCTGCTCGCCTACACCGGCGAATCGGTGGCGACGACATTCGTCGTGACCGCGGCGATGTTCGGCGCGCTGGCTGGTTACGGAACGCTGACGAAGAAAAGCCTCGAGGGCTGGGGCCAGTTCCTGTTCATGGGCCTCATCGGTGTCGTGATCGCGTCGATCGTCGGCATCTTCTGGCAGAGCAGCGCGCTTCAGTTCGTGATCACGTTCGTGCGGCGTGATCGTCTTCACCGGCTTGACGGCCTACGATGCGCAGCGGTTGAAGGCGATGGCGCTGGCGCTGCCCGAAGGGCAGATCGGGTCCTACGCGATCATGGGCGCGCTGACGCTCTACCTGGATTTCATCAATCTCTTCCTGATGCTGCTGCGTGAATCTTCGGAGATCGCCGCCGCTAACGGAATGCGGTGTGTGGCCGGGCCTACATCAGGTTCTTTGCTCTGCACGGTCGAGGTGGCATAACCGAAGGGTGTAGACTTCCGGGCGCCTTGAAATCCAGCCTCCTCGTGGTTGTCGCGGTCGTCAGTTACTCGCCGCTGCAGTGCCCGCTGCGCAGAAGTACGGCTGGAAAGGCGCGTCGCGTCTGCTCGCGCCAAACCTGGGTCTATGACTTCTCGACCTACGTGGTGCCCTGGAGCCTTCACCACAGTCGTAGAGGCCATCAACAACAAGAACGACATTGCGGGAGTGTGTTCACCGGCCCCTCCTCCGGTTGGGGTAGCGGGTTCGTGCTCGCAAACGGCGCCCTCACGACGTTCGCGGCGGCCGGCGCCGGCACAACCATCCCGGGCTCGACATGAACGGCAGCGAGGGCGCTCGTAGGTTTTCCCAGCGTAGCGGGCAGATTCACGCGGTTTCTCTATTCGGGCGGCATACTCTCGCCCGCCCCCTACGGCGAACTCAGTTCACGCTGGAAAACCGGCCCACGAGCATCAACAATCACGGGAACATCGTCGGATGGTTCAGCTGGGGATTCACATTCTTCCGAATCCTCTCTTCTCTACTTTACGGCTTCGATGCACAGCGTTATCTCTACCGAATCGCTCAGTAACGGTGGTTTTATCCTCGAAGCCGTGAATGATACGCTTACGTGGCGGCGACCTACCAGGCTCCTCCTGGCCAGCGATGGCGAGGCCCATCACCCATGATGCGCTCAGCCCCAGGTCGACGACCTGAACAACCTCGATACAGCCGTCGGAACCTTCATCGACACCAATCTGGAGCAGCATGTCTGTCTTCAATCGGCAAATCGGTCGTCGATTATCCCGGCGGGATCAACACAAATGTTCCTGGCGTCAATGACGCCGGAATCATCGTCGGGGCTTATTTAGATCCTGCCGCGCTCGCCACCCGCGGATTTGCCGCACTCGATCACCTGTGGACGTGAAGATCAACGGCGGTGATGGACCGGTGACGCTTAATCGCAACGGCGCCGCTGCGAGTAGACCTTCGTTTCAGGCGCCGCCAGAGGGTTCGCTCGATCCGGCGGAACTTTATATCGGAGCAGTCACACCCATTGGTGTCTTGTGATCGACCCAGCGCGCGGTTTCGCGACCACACCCACGCGAGCATTCGCCGGGCTGCTTCCGGGATTTGGTTGCCTCTGATTGACTTACCGTGGAACGGTCTGGCTTTTCCGCCCGGGACGTGCGTGGTTCGCGCTGGTGGATGACGATACTGGATGGCGTGCCAAACAGCGTCTTCTCCGACTTCGCACAGGTCACGCTTCAGTGAACGTCTTGGTCTGAGAACGATCGAGCATTTCTGCTGCGCCCCGAGCAGCATTCGCGCATCACGTCGTAGTTCGCTAGAAGACACGTTAGAAAATCGGCTCGTCGCGCTGCTTGAGGTGAACCACCACGGTCCACGGCTTCGTCCACGTCGACGGATCGCTGATGTGTGATCTCGTAGTCGATGGTGTCGCTGGCCACGCGCGTGAAGCGCTCGACGAGGTGAAGTCCCTCCGCTGATCCCATGAAGCTGATGTAGACGCGAGAAATTCGTCGTGTCGACGACGAGCGTCTGCTCTTCCCATCGTCCTTGCGAACCTCTCCAGTTAACTGGCGGAGGCCGTCCGGCGAGGTGGCCGGCCGTCAGCGGAATGATGCGAGCTTCGTGGATCGCTTCGAGATAGAGCACGACGTAGCCCGGCGTCTGGACGATCTGGTGTACCCCGAGCGGCCCGGCACCGGAGGTGTTCGTCGTTCCCAGCCGGGGGATGCCGTACGAGCAGCGCAGCGGCAGGCTGAAATCCTCGGGCCTCCGATGGGGCGCTGTCCGGCGCCGGTGGGTGTGGGAGCCTTCGCGAGCCGTTCACGGCCTTCAGCAGTCAAGGGCGGAATTCTCGCCGTCAGGCGGATCGCTGATGAGCGACGTCCGGGTTGTCGAACTCCCGCTCGACCATCCGTCGGTGCCGCCGGTCGATCCCTGGCGATTCCGGTAGCGCTCCGGATTGTTGAGCAGCGCCAGGAAGAACCCGTCGCCGCCGGCGAAGTCGCTGTTGACGCTGTCATCGAAGAGCCGCGCGGCCCGCCGTTTCAGTTCGGCAACTTCTTCGTCGGTGAGCGTCGTGCGCGCTTCGAGCTGCTTCGGCCGTCTCAAGCGGTGTCGCGCCGTTGTTCAACCAGACGCCCTGCAGATCGGGTTGACCGTCCGCGAGTGCGGGGCGGAGCGCACGGGGCTTCTGCGCCGAAAGCGACGTGACGAACAGAAAAGCGAGGCGGCGCAAAGAGCGTGACGCATGGAAGCCCCCAACTGATTCGATTGGCGATCTAGTTCGTGCTGCTTCTTCGAACTTCAGCCACGTGCCGGCCAGCTTCTGCTGGCCGACTCCCGGTTCTCGACCAGTCGCAGACGCCGTCGGGAAACACCTTCTTCAGCCGAGCGAGCTCGTCGGCCGTGAACTGAACCTTGTAGTCGGCCGCCTGAATCGGCTTCGACCGTGCACTTGATGATGTCGCTGGCGACCGACGAGCCTGCGACCTCGCGCGGAAACGACGCCGACGGATAGATCTCGCCTCGCAGCGGTTCGACGAGTCCCGCGTCTGCTTCTCCGCGATCTTCTCTGCGGCGAAGTCGCCGCGCGTCCAGCAGGCGTCCGTGAGATCCGCTGGTTTCGCCCGGCGCACCTTCACAATCTGCGAATCCTTCGACGTGTCTTCGGACAACTTCGTGAGCCACCGATCCATCTGCGCGATGGCCTCGCGGCCGACGGCGCTGGCGCGTGCTGCCGCCCCGCGAGTCTTCCGTGAACATCACGTGATTGTCCGAGTAGCCGTTGGCCTTGACCAGCCGCTCTTCAGCGAAAACGAGTGATACCGGACGTGGATGTTCCCGTCCTTCTGATCGTCGAGGTAATTGCGGTAGTCGATGATCGGCGTCGCCGGCCAGGCCGCCGCCGCCGCTCGTGAGACGGCTGGTTCGATACGCGGCCTGAATCGCCACCAGCATCGCCGCGAGATCGATCGGCCGAGACCGTTGCCGCTGCCGTTGTCGAAGCCCGCCGATGCGCTCGTTATCTCGAGGAACTGTTCCTTCGTGATGACGCCGTCGTTCAGCGCTTTCAGTCCATGCTGAACGCCGACGTTATCCAGCGGACGACGGGCGAAGCCGGTCTTCGGATCGCGGCCGTAGATATTGACCGTGGAAATGGAAGACGCTCTATCGCGAGCAATACGTAACTGAACGAAGTAC
>ERZ1370068.10931-contig-9587_pt1 | contig 32509 bp, 55 predicted proteins | sample MGYA00561227_ERZ1370068 | MGnify/ENA primary metagenome ERZ1370068 (study PRJEB38410, sample SAMEA6850437) | metagenome | study: Metagenomic assessment of the ecological functions of the soil: analysis of the soil microbiota associated with the...
AGGTTACGCATTGCTAACCGGGACCGGCAAAACAGCCGTTCGCGCTTCCTATTCTGACCCTGCTCTCGCGGAGCATGGCGCCTTTCGTTGCCTTGTCCTCGAGCCTACACGAGAATTGGCGGCGCAGGTTGAAACTGCATTCCGGGACTACGGGCGATTCACTCGAAATCCGAGCCACAGTGGTGCATGGGGGAAGTCGGATACGGCCGGCAACGGGAAGATTTGAAACGGGGTGTCGATATCGCCGTCGCGACGCCCGGCCGTCTCCCTCGATCATCTCCAGCAGGGGACGGCTGACTGCCGCGACGTCAAAATTCCTGGTTCTTCGACGGAGGGGTGGATCGCATGCTCGACATGGGCTTCCTGCTCCGACGTGCGCCGCATCGTTAAAGCAAAATTTCGACCGACCGGGCCAAACGGCTGCTCTTCTCCCGCCACGTTACCGCCGGAGATTGAACGGCCTCGCGGCGACCGTCTTGCAGGAACCGGAGACAATCGAAATTGGCGCTCGGCGTTCGCCCGCGGAAACCGTCACCCACGCGGTCTATCCCGGCGGCCGCCGAGCAGAGACCCGATCTCCTCAGCAGCCCTGCCGGAGCGGACGAACTACGACAGCGCGCTGATTTTTTGCCGAACGAAAACATACTACGGCGCCGGATCGCATCGCGCATCAGTTAAAAATGGCGAAGCACTCGGTTCGCCAGGTCCTGCACTCCAAACCGGACGCAACGCGAGCGGATTGAAGCGCGGAGGGATTCAAGAGTGGAAATACGAGGTCATGGTCGCGCAACTGGATATCGCCGCCCGCGGCCTCGACATCGCGGGGGTAAGTCAGCGTCACCAACTCACGATGTCCCGGAACACCCCGAGGACTACGTCCATCGCATCGGGCGCACGTGGGCGCGCGCAAAATGTCGGAGACGTGGGGCTTTCACTTTGATGAACGGCGCAGAATTACCCGCGCTCCAGGCCATCGAACGCCTTCATTGGCCAGAAGATCCCCGCGTCTGGAAGCTGGAAAACTTTCCTACATTTACACCGTCCCTTCTGAACCGGAATCCACGCTGGGCGCGGGAAACGCGCGATCGGCGGTGGACGCACTCATCGCGGCCACTCGTCTGGTCGCCGGCGGCGATAGACGACCCCCTTATTCGTTAGGAGCAGCTTCATTTCTTGCGGGCGGCGTCAGCCGCGGGACCGACGAGCTGGCCAGCGGCTGCGCGACACTGCGGCGATGGACGTCGCCCCTGCTGGTCACGAGCGCACGACGCGCAATATTACGGCGATTATCTCGGGATCGAGCGTCTGCTTGAGCTGCAAAACCGCTCAGTCTGCGCGAGGGAAAGCTGATTGCGCACGATGAGATGCTCTTCATCATCATCCACCAGGCCTACGAGCTTTGGTTCAAGCAGATCCTGCATGAAATCACCGCCTGCAAGGAAGGTGCTGGGCCAGCCGGCCGCAGACGATAACGGCCCGGACATGAATCTGGTCGTGCACCGGCTTAAACGCGTGGTCGAGATCTGAAGTTGCTCAATCATCAAGTCGATGTTCTCGAAACCATGACGCACACTTGATTTTCTCGAATTTCGCGAGCTGCTCCATGGAGCTTCGCTTCAGAGCAAGCAGTTCCGGAAGATTGAGGCGTCACAGGTTTGAAGATCGAAAACCGTTTCCGACCCGATTACTACAAACACACCCAGTTTGGCGGCTTTAACGAGAAAGATTTCGCCGAGATCAGCGAGTTCGAGACGGGACCGACCCTCTGCTGCAATTGGTCGAGAACTGGCTCGAGAGAATGCCGTTCTTTGCCGAGGAATTTTGGCGCGACTGGGAGGAAACGCCAACGAGTCTACGGGACCTGATCCCTGTCCGTTTTGGGGCCGATATCGCATGCTCTACGAGCAAAGTCTCTCCGATCGCGACGAGAAAACCGACCTGCTGGCCAGATTCGACGATACTTTTTCAAGGCTGGCTGGGGACCATTTCGGCCCACCGCCCTGCGCGCCGCCCTCTTCATCATGCTTTACCGCGACGAACCGCTCTTTCGACTGCCGTTCGGAGTGCTCAACTCTTTGATCGAAATCGACGAACAACTGGGCAACTTCCGCTATCGCCATCTGCAAATGGTTAGCGAATGATCGGTAGCCGAGTCGGCACCGGTGGCAGCAGCGGCGAGCAATACCTGCAAGGTGCGGTCAACCGAAACTATATCTTTCGCGAATTGCCGGCATTATCACCTTTCTAATCGAGCGTTGTCATCTGCCCAAGCTTCCGTCGCACCTACGCCGAGGCGCTGCGTTTCAGTTTCGCAAATCGTTAGGTAACCAACTCATCCTATGGCTGAAGTAAGCATCGAAGTAATCAAGAACGGTCCCTACATCGTAAAGGGAGAAGTCGAAATCACGGACGCGGATGGCAATCGTTATCCCGTCGAGAAGCGAATGGCCCCTGTGCCGCTGCGGCGCTTCCACCGAAAACCTTTCGCGACGGGACCCATTCAAAGATTGGCTTCCAAGCCGCCGAGAAAGCCGTCCCCGAATCAGCGGAAGAAAAATCCCAGATTGCGCGCGGCGGGAGATTCCGGCCGGCGCTAATTCCTAAATGACCCTGTTGCTTGAACGTTGACGCTCGCCGCGAGCTACGCTTTCGCGAGCGGCAAAAGCCTCCGGCCAGAGGAAATAAGGACAGCGGGCGCTCACGCGCAACTCGCCCCCGAGGCGCCTGACCCAGAGGAGTGATCTGCTTGCGGCCTTCGCTGATTTCGATCGCTCCAAGGTGGACCAGATGATCGGTTAGTTCCTGCGTCCTGAGTCCGAGCTTTTTCGCGAGGCGGGAGGTGCTCAGCTTTCCAACGCTTTCCGACTCATCGGAAGCGGTCGGGGCAATTCTCCTCGCTGATCCGCCGAACTTTTTCAAAACTCATTCGCACTTCTTTCGCTGATGCGGACAATGCGCTCTGCTTCATCGGTCAGGCTCTGAAACAGCTCTTCATCTTCGCTGTTCGAGATAAGAACTCCGATCTCGTTCGTCTTCACGAGGCTTAGCTCATGCAAGCTCAGGCTGCTGACGATGCAGAATTGTTCGTTCAGGTAACAGCGGGCATGCAGATTTCGGCAAAAGCTTGTTCGAACAAAAGAGAGGCCGCGGAGCCAGTTGACCTCTTCCGGCAGGAGTTCGTTGCGTTCAAAGACAATCTGGACTTCGATTTTGCGTTGGTTCTTGTCTTCGAGCAGTTCCTTTACCCGATCGTTGAGTTTCAGGGGTGGGGCTAAGGAGAATGAGCCGGTCGTTCGCGAGGCGAATGATTTCCTCGAGAATAATAGTTTGCGGCACTAGTGTTCAAAAAACTTCGCCATAATTTCCATAAAAGCAGCAAAGGTGTACTGCAGTTCAGGCGCGATTTGGGGCTGCTTGGGGGTGGCAGACTGAAATTAACCCCGAGTGCCAAGGGCCTGCCCTGCCAGCCCGTTTCAGTCCGGCAGAACGAAGGTTTCCCCGATTTGGCGGAGTGCAATTCGGCTGGGTTCGGCTGCCAACGCCCGGGCGAAGCGCTCAATCGGCTCTTCAAAGGGTTCCAAACTCAGTTTGAAGGTCTGATGATGGGTGGGCAAGGATAAAGCGGGCCTCAACCATGTTGGCTCATGGCAACCGCCTGCTCCGGGTCGCAGTGCGAGCGAATCCAAGGCTGGTATGAGCCAATTCCAACAATCATGAGATCGCAGGGCCCTTCCAGTCGGAGATGGGCAAAGTCATCATGTGTAGGCGGTATCGCCGGTGAAGATGACGCGGTGCCCCTTCGCGTTCCAGCAAATAGCCGTTGTAACCGCGGTAGGTGTCGCGCTGCAGCCTGGCCCCCAGTGATTAACCGGAATCGCCTTCACCAAAATGGACCCATGATCGGTTTGGATCTGGGTTTCCTCGCCCCAGCGAGAGCTCGGTAATCTGGCGTAATCTGGTCCAGCCTAACAAATCGCGCGTTCGCGGCGCGGTCACGACCTGCGGGCGGGAGTTGAAGCGGCGTCAAGGTTCGCCAATCGAGATGGTCAAAATGGGCATGCGACAACAGGATCAGATCGATTGGCGGCAATTCGGAAATGGCGAGTGCAGGCGCAGTCAAACGCTTCGGTCCAATCGCGGTGAACGGGGGCGGAATTCCGATCCTGCGGAGGAGAACCGGGTCGGTCAGGATGGTGATTCCAAAAGTTCAGGAGGACGGTGGCATGACCAAGCCAGGCCGCCGTCAGGTGATCGTTAGGCCATTCGTTAGGCCGGGGCTTTACCGGGGCCGGCGCGATCGGACCCCAACTTTCCACCGTCCACTCGTGCCAAGAGGTGTGCGAGCCAGCGGCGAGCGACGGTAAGCAACGGTTGGGTACGCGCCATGCCGCTGGAGAGGTGGTCAGGAAAGTGGGAAGAAGTGGACGGTTATTTAACCACTCCGACTTCCGCCCGGCGGTTTTTCGCCCAGGCGGATTCGTCGTGGCCGGAGTCGGCCGGCATGTCCGTGCCGAAGCTCACCGTCTGGACGTTTTGCGCATTCGCCCCAAGCGCAATCAGGGCCTCGCGAACTGATTCTGCGCGGCGTTCGCCAAGGCCGCGGTTGTATTCGGCGGTGCCGCGTTCGTCGGTGAAGCCGGCGAGAATGACTTGGCCTTTACCCTGTTGGAGAAAACCGGCAATCTGCCGGATCTTGTCGTTTTCCGAGCTCCGAATTGTCTGGCTGTCGAAATCAAAATAGATCGCCTGAAATTGCTGCCGATCGACGTTGCCGCTGAAGAAAGAAGTGCCTTCCTGTCGCTCGGGCAAAGGCGTGCCGGTGACGTAGTCGCCCGTATTACCAGCGCTTTGTTCGCCTTTCTTTTTCGAACAAGCGGGCAGGACGGAGCGAGGCCAAAATCAAGAAGTAATCCGAGCCTGAGCCTAACGATAAGCAATCGCGAAATTCAAGTCTCATAAGAAGGCGAGCGCAGCATAATGGCAGCGACCGGCCATGCAAGCCATCGAGCAAACGCAAACTCGTTAGGCCGCTTTGCTCGTCCCAAAGCCGTGGAGTGAGACGATAGAAAAATCCGCCTTCGGCGTCCTCGTCGTCGACAATTTTGCCCGCTCGGGCGACGAGCACGGGGCAATCTGCGCGGTTCAAAATCCCGCGGGTCAGGTCCCCCATGATGTAGTGACGAAGCGGCCCGCGCGCCTGCGAGGTCCCGGTCACGATCAGGTCGTGTTCGCCCTCGCGCACTTCGGCAAAAATCTGATCGAGCGCGATCCCGTGACGAACCCGTGACCGCTACGTTGAGCCCAAGTTTCTCCAGGCTTTCCTTTGGGCGCGCAAGTTTCGGCCGAGCTCGGAATCGGAAGCGAGCAAACGGCCGACGTCTTCCTCCAGCCTAACGAGGTCGGCGTAAATCGCGGGAGGCTCCGCCATGACGTGCAAGAGGGTAACCATGCCATTCACGCACTTCTGCGATTTCACCCGCGACCTGGACGGCGTCGTCGATGTATTTTTTCCCACCCGTACAAACGAGAATCTTCTTCAATCGATCGCAGGTTCCAATCGCAACCAGACCGGTGGTGGAACCGCTTTGATGACCTCGTAGGTTTTTTCCGGCCGCCAATAGAGACCGCCGTCTCCTTTGCGCCGCGCTCCGATGATCACGAGATCGTATTCTGTTAGAGGTAACCTCGGCTAAAATTTGGCGGATCGGCTCGCCCGATCGAATCACGATTTCCGCCGACACCTTCCGTTCACGGAGCATCTTTGCCTCGTTGTCGAGGGCCTTCTGCAAAGCATCCTTATCCACGCTGTCTTCGACGATCCCAAGCAGGGTCGTGGGCGAATGGCAGGGTCCGGCAATCAATCCACCGAGGCGGGTGGGGTTATCGGCCGGGTCGGTTCCGTCGCTGCAAATCAGGATGCGCATCGCAAGAGCTACAGTTTGTGTCCGGTGATAAGGGTGTAGACAACAATGGCGACTCCCACCAGAGGCAGGGGAACGAAGAAGAGGCGGATCTTCGGGCCGGCGAAGTATTGAGTGAGAATGGCGCCGATTTGCGCTCCAATGGCGGCACCGGTGTGCATGACCAGTGCGACCAGAATGTCGACATTTCCTTTGATCGCGTGCGTCCAAGTTCCGTAGCTCGCGGAGATGATAATCTCAAACAGATCCGTCCCGACTGCGAGATGCGTGGGAATGCCCAGGATGTAGACCAGCATCGGCATCCGGATGTAGCCGGCTCCACCGCCCAGGAACCCGCTGAAAAGCCCGCCGATGAACGAGACAATGACGATTACCCAGAGCGAAATCGCTTTTACCCCGGAGGTCGGCAGGGAGATCATCGGCCAGACCGGAATCCGATGGACGAGGCGAGTCAGGCCGTCGAAGGACGATTCATCTTTGCATGACGGCCCGTCAGCACCTCGGGCGTCGTGGCAACACCCTTTCTCTTCCGTGAGCGGACGGTTCTCCAGCTCTCCCAGGCTATGAAGATGGAAATGCTGGAATAGATGACAATGGAGACGATGCTGACGACGAAGTCGACATTGCCTTGTCGCTTCAACATCTGGATCAACTGCGCGCCGCACTCCGCCCCTCCGATTGTGCCAGTGGCCATAATTAAGCCGAGACGGAGATCGACATTCCCAGAGCGCGCGATGGCGCTTAGCGGCGACGACCGACTTGCCGACGATATGGGCGAGATCGGTGCCGACCGCGAAATTCCAGTGCATCCCGATCGCGCGCAGGGCTGGCCCGGCAATGAAGCTGCCGCCGACGCCGAAAAAACCACCCATCACTCCGATTAGGAATCCGACCGATCACCAAGATAGATCGGACTGATGTCCGTCCCCGAGATGGGGAAATGCATCGCGAGGTGGATCATTCAGAGCGTCCGCGCAGGAGACGGAAGAGAAAGGTCGTTACCCACTCGAGCAGGATCGCCTGCCCGATGATCAAGCCGATCGCAACGACCGGCATAGAGCTTGATGTTCTCCTTAGTGAGATGCTTGCAGCCAATCCCCGAGGAAATGGAGAATGCAGGAAGAAATAGGCGACAACGAGGACGCCGTAGACGACGAGTTCGGCGAAGACGAAAACAGCGTCCTGCTAGTATCGGTTTTCATGATCTGTGCGCGGGCGCGGTTCCGGAAGAAGATCGAGCAAGGTGATTTGGCGGTTACCGGGCATTTCGTCAACGAGGAAAATGATTGCACCGGGGGCGAATTTCCCTAGGTTTCGAGCCCCAAACCCACCAAACTTGTTTTCTTATGGCTGATGTCGCAAACAAATATCCTGAGAACGTAGAGGGAAAATTCTACGTCGATGACCAGTGCATCGACTGCGATCTCTGCCGGGAGACTGCGCCGGCCAACTTCAAACGCAACGACGACGGCGGACATTCCTTCGTCTACAAGCAGCCGGAATCGCCCGAAGAAGAAGCGCTCTGCAAAGAGAGCGATGGAAGGTTGCCCGGTCGAAGCGATCGGCAGTGACGGGGCGTAAGGCTTCGCCAGGGTTAAAACGTTACCACCGTTAGATCGTTAAAACGGGTGAACGCTGCAAGATAAGCAGGACGCTTCTCGGTTTAACATTGTAACTATTTTGACAATTTAACCTTCCCGCCGCGCCTATGTCCTCGAAGCGGAGCGTGCCCGTCGCCCTAACGATCGCGGGCTCGGACTGCAGCAGCGGCGCCGGGCTTCAGGCTGATCTCAAGACTTTTACCGCATTTGGGGTTTTCGGCCTCACCGCCGTGACTTGTGTGGTCGCGGAAGTCCCCGGCAAAGTTTTCCGAATCGACGCGGTCGATCGCGCGAATCTTTCCCGCCAGATCGAACTTTGCCTCGCTCATTTCCCGGTTACCGCGATCAAGACCGGGTTGCTCTTTTCCGCCGAAAATGTCGGTGTTGTCGCAGATCTGCTGGAGCGATTAACACCAGCGATTCCCGTAGTGGTCGACCCCGTGATGAGTCGCGACGAGCGGCGATATCTTGCTGCAACCGGAGGCGATGGAGCTTTATCGAAAGCGACTGTCTGCCGCGAGCGAGCCTCATCACTCCGAACCTCTCGGAAGCGGCCGTTCTCGCTAATCGGCACAGTGTGCAACCTCGAACGAAATGCGCGCCGTCGGAGCCGAGCTCGCGAGAAGAATTTGGAACGCGAATCCTGATCAAAGGTGGCCATCTGAAAGACAATCACGCGATCGATCTGCTCTTCGACGCTGGAAGGGGTGAAGGAGTTTTCCGCGCCGCGGATTTCCGGCGTGGCGACTCACGGCACCGGCTGCACTTATTCAGCGGCTATCACTGCCGGCACTCGCTCGAGGCACGGCGCTTCGAAAGCGGTTGTGCGAGGCGAAGGAATTCTGTTAGTCGCGCAATCGGCAGCCACTTCAATTGGAAGAGTTCGTTAGGGGAAGTGCACGCGCTCAATCATCAGCTCCCAAGTTTGGTCAGGGAACAATCGAATCCTGGCTCCTGACCCAGCGCTGGTCCTTCAATGCCGACAGAGCCGCGGCCGTTTCCGCCTGCTTCTTGCTCCGGCCGCGAGCCTTCTCCCAAAACCTGGTTCTCCCAGACGACGCGAACCGAAAAAGTCTTTTTCATGCTCGCGGCCGTGTTGGCTGAGAGTTCATAAACCGGACTCCGAGGCGAAATGGCCTGCAATAGCTCCTGGAGCTGCCCTTTCGGATTTACTTCCAGCGGTCTTCTTCGAGTCGTTCCAGTTCCGCCTGCATTTGTTCGAGGATAAAGCGGCGAACCGTTTCCAGAGTCGCTGTCGAGATAAATCGCGCCGAGCAAGGCTTCATACGCGTCGCTCAAGGTCGAATCACGCTGGCGACCGCCACTCGCCTCTTCGCCACGGCCCATGAGCAAATGCCGGCCAAGGTCGAGCTGGGCCGCGTGGATCTTGAGCGCTTCCCTGGAGACGCAGCCGCGATCGGTGCGTCGTCAGGCGGCCTTCGCCTGCGTCGTGATAGCGCGCGAAAAGATACTCAGTGATGACCAGTTGCAGGACCGCATCGCCCAGAAATTCCAGGCGCTGATTATCGAAGTGCCGCCGTTGTCTTCTCGTGGGCCACGCTCGGATGAGTGAGCGCTTCCGTCAGCAGCTGCGGATTGCGAAACTGATAGCGAACGTGTTCTTCGAGCGGATGCATATTCGCGCCTCTGGTTCGTTAGGGCGGACGGCCCGGCTGCTTTTCGTAAACTCCGATCGAAGTCACCAGGTCAACCGCGCGTTGAACCACCGGATCGTGCGGCGGCGGCTTTTCCCGCGGCCGCGGGCGGCGCGGTGGCGTCGCGTCCAGTTCGGGATTGGTGCCCGCAAGCAAGGCCGCCTCGTTCAAATGCGGCCGGTCGGATTCGAAGATGAATGGCGACATCCCTTTCGTTGAGGCTTTCTTGAAAAACATCGTGCTTTTGTTCCGCTGAGAAAACGATCGACAGATCCGGCTCGAGCCCTCTTCGGAAAACGTGATCGCCCATCCGGCAGGATCGCTTCCGCGACCGCGATCCGCAGGACTTTCCCGCTCCGCAGCGTCTCCTCCGCATAATCAATTTCGCGCCCGGCGGTCGTTTCACCGACGATGATCGCGCGATCCTGAAGTCGAATGGCACCGGCCAGAACTTCAGACGCGCCTGCGGTCTCGTGATCCACCAGGACAATGGTCAACCCGGAGTAAAGCGGATCTTGTTTCGAGGAAAATTCGCGCGCCGGAGTCGACGCTGGCCCGACCAAAGAAAACAGCGGCTTCCCTTGCCGACAAAGCGACTCGCAAACTCCGCCGCCATCGCGTAATCGCTTGACTCCGGGGTGTCGCGCAGATCGAGGATAATCGCATCCACGCCTTTTCCGGCAAAGCCCCGCAGGGTTGCATCCAATTCCTGGACCTGCGAATGGCTCCAGATCGCCTGGGCGAAGATAACCAATGTGACCATCGAGGATCTCACGATAAAAAGGGTCCGGCGTCGGGGTCGGAGTCGGCGACGACAGCAAGACCACGCCGCCTCCAAGATGCGTGAGCAACCCGTCGAGCGTCGCTCGATTTAGCTCCGCCCCTGTGACCTCTTTGGGATCGAGATAACGCCGCTGAATAATTGTCAACGCCTGCTGCAAGTCGCCAATGTCGAGGCCTCCCGTGACGGTCGGAGCTGCGTCGGCGGGACCGTTGGCGACGGCGAGGGGCGCGGCCCATTTTGCGCGTTTGCCAGGAGCGCGCCGCAACAAGCAATCGTTAGGCTAAGGCGGAAAAAGAAGCTCGGCATCGATCGGAGCGACCTTAGCCGCAACCGCGGCAAGAGCAATGTCGCGCCGGTAATGGCAACCCTCGAAATGAATCTTCGCCACCGCCTCATACGCACGGTCGCGTGCGGCCGCGATGGAGCTGCCAAGCGCGGTCACCGCGAGCACCCGACCACCACTGGTTTCGATCGCGCCACCGCGCTCGCATGTGCCCGCGTGAAAAATCTGGATGTCTTCCATTTGGCCAGCCTGCTCAAGGCCGGAAATCGGTTTCCCGATCTCAATCTTTCCAGGATAACCGGCGGACGCCATCACGACCGTCACTGCGGGGCGCTCATCCATTTCGATTTCCAAATTGTCGATTTTTCCATCAATCGTCGCTTCGAGGAGCGGAAGCAGGTCGCCTTTAAGGCGCGGCAGAATCACCTGGGTTTCGGGATCACCGAAACGACAATTGAACTCGAGGACTTTGGGGCAGGTCGTGACAGACCATCAACCCGGGAAACAACAGGCCCGAAAAATGAACCTTCTCCTCCGCCAACCCGCGCAAGAGCGGCCGCATGATTTTCTCGTCGAATTGCTTCGTCAGGCTCGAATCCCACCCGACTGGAGGACTATAGGCGCCCATGCCACCGGTGTTGGGCCCTCGATTGCCCTCGTTCAATCGGTTTTATGGTCACAGGCCGCACCGAGGAATCGATATTGATTGCCCGCCACCAGGACGTGCAACGAGCATTCCCAACCGTCGAGGAATTCTTCGATCAAAACCTGCGTGCCCGCGGCGCCAAATCGTGCCCGATCGATCATGTCCTTGATCGTCTCCTGGGCGCTTGCGGTATCCGGCGCAATTACCACCCCTTTTCCGGCCGCGAGGCCGTCGGCCTTGATCACCACCGGGTAATGCAACTGCTCGGCAAAATGACAAGCCTTGCTACTCTCGTTGAAGATTCCCGCCATTGCCGTCGGCACCCCCGTGCGGCGCATTAATTGTTTCGCGAAAATCTTCGAAGATTCGAGGCGGGCCGCCGCCTTTGTCGGGCCGAAAACTCGCAGATGGCATTTTGGAATTCGTCCACAATTCCGAGCGCGAGCGGATCATCCGGACCGACAACGGTAAGTCCGATTCTCTGTTTTCGGGCGAAGTCAGCCAGCCCCTCAAAGTCGTTAGGCAAAATGGGGACGTTGGTTCCGAGGGCGGCAGTGCCCGCGTTTCCCGGCGCGCAGAAGAGGTCTTCTACCCGGGACGACTGGCGCAACTTCCAGGACGAGAGCGTGTTCTCGTCCCCTCCACCGACGACCAAAATGTTCACCTGCAGGGACTCTCCGTTCACTGGCTCAGCCATAGCGGCGGTGTCCAATCAAAACCGTTCGAGAATGCAGGCCGACAGGTCTGGCGTTCCCAGGCGGAAAAGGACGCGCACGAAGGCGAGGGTGCAAGCGCTAACGAGGTTTTCAAGCAGAAAAATCGAGCTCGTCGAGTCGTCGATTTTTAATCATCCAATATCGGCTATCCTGTCCTTTTGGAATGTTCCTCTCTGGTTGCATGTAACACCCTTTTTCGCTAGAGGCGTGGTCATGGCTGCCCACAGCAAACGCCCTGAAGGCATTCGCGCCCACACCGGCGCGGTAAACGGCATGAATTGATTGACTCGTTAGGCAAGAAACTGTCCCAAGACCATGCATCACGCCGAACCCGTCGTGCTCCTGCTCATGTTCGTCGCGCTCCTTGTGGTCCTGGCGAACAAGCTCGAAGTCCCATACCCAGTTGTTCTTGTCCTCGGCGGTTTGGCCTTGAGCCTGATCCCTTCCTGCCCGTCGTCCGGCTCGATCCCAACCTCGTTTTATTTTTCTTTCTTCCTCCGCTGCTCTATCCGGCCGCGCTCTTCACTTCCTGGCGGGATTTCCGGCGCAACCTCCAGGGCATTCTTTATCTCGCCATCGGGCTTGTGCTCATGACGACGACCGTGGTTGCGTGGGTTGCGCACACGCTCATCCCCGGCTTGCCGTGGGCGGCCGCGTTTGCTCTCGGCGCGATCGTTTCTCCACCGGACGCGATCGCGGCGGAGGCAATCCTCAAGCGCCTGCGTGTCCCGGCGCGTATTCAGGCGGTTCTCAGTGGCGAGGTCTGGTCAATGACGCGACCGCACTCGTGGCCTACCAATTCGCCGTGGCCGCCATGGTCACCGGTGAGTTCTCGTTAGGCGCGGCCAGTTTGCGATTCATCCTCGCTGGCGTCGGCGGGGTGTTGTTTGGTCTGCTCTGTCGGCTACATCATATCGCTGGGTGCATCGCAGACTCGATGACCCGCCGGTGCAGGTCACGCTTTCGCTCCTGACGCCCTTTCGCAGCCTACCTGTTGGCCGAACGTCTCGGACTCTCTGCCGTGCTCGCGACAGTTTCCGCGGGAGTTTATCTGGGCTGGCACTCGCCGACCCAGACCGTCCGCTTTCGCCTGCAGGCGCAAATCTTTGGGAAATGGTCGCGTTTCTCCTCAACGGTTTCATCTTCATCATGATCGGGCTGCAACTGCGCGATATTCTCCATCGCCTGCATGATGAATCGTGGGCTGGCCCGCGACCTATGCGCTTTTGATTTGCGCGACCGTCGTGCTGGTGCGCATTGCCTGGGTCTTTCCCGCAACCTATCTCCCGTGCTGGCTCGGATTCGGAAAGTTCGCCCGCGACCCGGTGCCGCCACGGCAACACACCGCCATCGTTGCCTGGGCGGGCATGCGCGGGGTGGTCTCCCTGCAGCCGCGTTTGCTTTGCCGATTACGATCGCGAACGGCCAGCCTTTTCCTGGCCGAAGCTATATTCTTTCCTCACCTTTTGCGTCATCCTAACGACGCTCGTTTTTCAAGGCCTGACTCTGCCGTTCCTGATCCGCAAACTTGGAGTGAAAGACGACGGCGCGATTGAAAGCGAAGAAAGAGCCGCGCGCTTGAAAGCAAATGAAGCCGCCGTTGAATTCATCGAACAGAAAGCGCTCGAGGAAAATTTTCCTGAAGAGGTCATGGTCCGGGTGCGGGCAGAATATTGCGACCGGATTCAACAGTTGAACCTGTGTAACCAGAGCCCGAAAATCCCGGCGGCGAAATTGCGACCCCGATTTACCAGCGCCTGCAACATGGTGCCCTTCAAGTTGAGCGGAAGACGATCATCGCGCTGCGTAACTCGCAGGACATCAACGACGAAGCGCTGCGGCGGATCCAACGCGATCTCGACCTCGCAGAAGCGCGCCTAACCGGCGACTAATAAAAATTCTGCATCGAATGTAAGAATTAGTCTTGCAGTGGGCTTTTTCTTGCTCTACAAACGCGTCGTTTCCTCCAGCAAAACCGATCGCGCTCGCAATGACGCGGGCGGGCGGCATCGATCAACATGGCAGGGAAAAAGGGAAGGAGTCCATTTGAAACAGTCACCTAGCAAGAAACGTCCCCTCACTAATTCCGCCCGGAACATCCAAACTATGCTCCGCATTTCAGCTTTCGCCTTCAGCGCGCTGGCTTCCTGGCGGAATCGGCTCATGGGAGAGCACAAGTCCCGGAGGGGTTTTCTCCATCGCTAATTCAGGGCTCCCGCCACAGGACGAAGTTCTTGCAGACCCAAACGTTGACGGCGTATCCATCCGTTTCGATTGGGCCAACTTGGAGCCGACCGAAGGCGTTTTCGATTTCAGCTATCTTGACACGACGGTGGCAAGTTGCGCAGCAGCGAAAAAGAAAGTCCTCCTGCGCATCGGCACGCAATCAGAGCAAGCCCGCCTGGGTCACGACTGCAGTAAGAACGCCGGAGGACTGTTCTTCCACTTCGTTTCCGACGGAAAGAACACGAGTATTCCGGTATTTTGGGATCCGACTTTTCTCGAGAAAAAGACAGCGATGATCGCGGCTCTCGGCGCGCATTTTACCGCTAACCCCACGGTTGCGATTGTGGTCGCCAGTTTCGCCAACGCCTCGAGCGAAGACTGGAATGTGCCGCACACCACGCAATACGTTACGCAATGGCTGAATCTCGGTTACACCTCGGATAAGTTGGTCGGAGCCGGTCACACCATCATCGACGCCACGATGACTGCATTTCCAAACCAGTTCGTGACCCTCGCGGTCAGCAGCAATGGCACCAAACTTGATCAGCCCAATCCAGATCCCGCCGATTATGTGGCGACCACAGTGGTCAATGACGAACGCGCTCTCTGGCCAGGGCGCTTGATCGCCCAAAAGAACGATCTGTCGACCTTTATTCCGGCCTATCCCGGGACGAACACAATTTATGAAATCATGACGGAATTTGCGCCGAACGTCGCCGGGCAGATGCTCTTTCAGTGCGTCAACGATCCTACTTATAAGGTTAACAGGGGCATTCCAATTGACCCCGCACTTGCGCTCACGCTTTCGATCAACAACGCGTTGAGCTACAGCGAAAAATACGTCGAGATTTATCAAGTCGATGTCGTCAACCTGCCCGACATTATTGAGGCTGCTCACATCGCGCTAACCTCTCAATAGCGACTAACGAATTTGGCGGATCGGCCGCTCCTGCCGGGCGATGGGGATTCGCGAGACCTGGCGCATTGCCGTTAGACGTTAGGCAAGTTCAAGGTGGATCGGCCGCTCCGTCGGGCGATTGCTTCGCGGTGAGCCGCGCAAATCGAGCAGAGACTGCTCGATCCACCTCTGCGCAGATTCGCTTGTCACCTTTGCGACCTCCGCTATTGCAAAGTGCGACTTCGATCAATGGCTGCACCAACTACCATTTCCCAACGCACTTTTGGTGAAACAATGCGGCCCGATGCGTGGTGGGTTCAGCCGCTCGTCGTTTTTCTCGGGCTCGGCGCGTTCATCGTCTATTCCACCTGGGCCGCTTTCCAGGGACGCAATTACTACTTCGGCCCTTACCTCTCCCCGTTCTATTCGCCGGAGATTTTTGGCGCTTCGCCCCATAGCTGGTTCGGACCGAAGCCGGGTTGGTGGCCGGCATGGTTGCTCTTCTCCCCGCGCTCCTGGTCTTGTGGGCCCCGGGCGGTTTTCGACTCACCTGTTATTACTATCGCGGCGCCTACTACAAAGCTTTCTGGGCAGACCCGCCCGCTTGTACCGTCGGTGAACCGCGCAAGACTTATCTCGGCGAGCGCTCGTTCCCGCTCATCATGCAGAACGTGCATCGCTATTTCCTCTACCTCGCGCTCCTTTTCATACTCGTGCTCCTCGCACGACGTCTGGCGCGCGCTCTGGTTTGACTGATCCGCCACTGGGACAACCTCATTCGGGATCGGTGTCGGAACTCTGGTTCTGGCGGTAAACGTCGTCCTGCTCGAGCGGCTATACGTTCGGCTGTCATTCGTTGCGACATTTGGTCGGCGGCTTTCTCGATCAATTCTCGAAAGCACCGGCCTGTTATGGCAGCTTACGCCTGTGTTGAGCTGCCTCAATCGGCGCCACATGCTCTGGGCCTGGATGAGCCTGTTCTGGGTCGGCTTCTCCGATATTTACGTGCGGCTGTGCGCCATCGGCGTCTGGCACGACTTCCGATTCTTCTAGGACGCCGAGCCGCATGCCCGAATACGAAACCTTCACCCACGACGTCCTGGTCATCGGCTCGGCGGCGGCTGGGTTGCGCGCGGCGATTGAGGCGTCGGCAGCGGGTGTTTCGGTCGGGATGGTCTTGAAATGTCTGCTAGGCAAGGCGCACACCGTGATGGCGGAGAGGCGGCATCGCAGCCGCGCTCGCCAATGTGGACGAGCGCGACAACTGGAAGGTGCATTTCGCCGACACGATGCGCGGCGGACAATACGTTAACAATTGGCGAATGGCCGAGCTGCACGCCAGGAAGCGCCCGCGCGGGTGCGGGAACTCGAGGCCTGGGGCGCGGTGTTCGATCGGACGAACGACGGGCGCATTCTGCAACGAAACTTTGGCGGGCACAAATATCCGCGCCTCGCCCATGTGGGCGATCGCACCGGCTTGGAAATGATCCGCACCTGCAGGATCACGGCGTTCATCGCGGGATCGATGTCCACATGGAGTGTACCGTTCTCACGCTGCTGAAAGATGGCGACCGAATCAGCGGCGCTTTCGGTTACGATCGCGAGCGCGGGCGGTTCCAAGTTTTTCGCGCCAAAGCGATCGTGCTCGCGACCGGCGGAATCGGGAAAGCCTACAAGATCACGAGCAACAGCTGGGATTGCACCGGCGACGGTCACTCGCTCGCTTATCATGCGGGCGCGGAGCTGATCGACATGGAATACATCCAGTTTCATCCCACCGGGATGGTCTGGCCGCCGAGCGTGCGCGGGATGCTCGTGACCGAAGGCGTGCGGGGCGAAGGCGGCGTCCTGACGAACAAGGAAGGCCGCCGTTTCATGTTCGATTCGACATCCCGGAGAACTACAGAAGCGCAGACCGCCGACAACGAAGAGGAAGGCTGGCGCTACTGCCAGGGCGACAAGAACGCGCGCCGCCCGCCGGAGTTGCTCACCCGCGATCACGTCGCGCGCTGCATCGTTGCGGAGATCAAGCAGGGCCGCGGCAGTCCCCACGGCGGCGTCTTTCTCGACATCTCGTGGATCAAGAAAAAGCTCCCCAACGGCTGAGGAACACATCCGGCGCAAGCTGCCGAGCATGTATCACCAGTTCAAGGCAGCTGGGCGACGTCGACATTACTCAGGCCCCGATGGAGGTCGGGCCGACTACCCACTACATCATGGGTGGAGTCACGGTGAACGCCGATACCCAGATGTCAACCGTGTCCGGGGTTGTTCGCGGCGGGCGAGTGCGCTTCCGGGATCAACGGCGCCAACCGGCTCGGCGGCAATTCGCTCTCCGATCTGCTTGTTTTCGGGAAACGCGCTGGCGAACATGCAGCGGAATACGCCAAAGCGAACTCGTTAGGCAAGATCGATCCCGCGGGCCTCGAAGGAGCGGCGCAGGGCGCCCTCCGGCCTTTCGAGAATGAAGCCGGTGAGGCAATCCCTACACGATCCAACGGGATCTCAGGAAATCATGCAACACAACGTCGGGATCGTGCGACGAGAGCGAAATGCAGGCTGCGCTCGAGCATCTGAAGACCCTCTGGGAACGGGCACGGCATGCCGGCGTCGATCGGGACGCGCGATTTCAATCCCGGCTGGCACACCGCCCTCGACCTGAAGAATCTCCTCACCGTTTCCGAAGCGATCACGCGTTCCGGCGATCGAGCGAAAGAAAGTCGCGGCGCGCAGTTCCGAGAGGATTATCCGGAGAAGAGCGCGGAGTTTGCGCAAGGTGAGCACGGTGGTCTGGAAAGGCGGGAACGGCCGAGATGCAAATTCGCCGCGACGCGATTCCAGAAATGCGGGAGGATCTGAAACAGGTGATCGAGGAAATGAAATGAGTACGCGACTTTCAGGATCTGGCGCGGCGATGCCATGCGGCGGTGCGTTCCGAGATTACACGACCGGCGTCTCCGAAGGCATGGTCGTGCTCGACGCGGTCGCACGAGATCCAGGCGAACCATGCCAACGACCTCGCCTGCCGCTGGAATTGCAAAGCCGGCAAATGCGGCTCCTGCTCGGCGGAAGTGAACGGCATGCCGCAGGCTGATGTGCATGACCCGGCTCAGTGATCTCCCGCTGGACCGCCCGGTGACGATTGAGCCAATGAAGGCCTTCCCGCGCCTGAAGGATTTGATCACCGATGTCTCGTGGAATTTCGCGGTGAAAAAGCGGATCAAGCCGTTCAAGCCGCGACCGCCGGATGCCGCCGATGGCACCTGGCGGATGGCAGCAACGCGACATCGATCGCGTTCAGGAATTTCGGAAATGCATCGAATGCTTTCTGTGCCAGGACGTTTGTCACGTTCTCCGGGACCATCGGCAAACACGATCAGTTTATCGGGCCGCGTTTTCTGGTGTATGCCGCCGCGCTCGAGATGCACCCGCTCGATGTCGAGGATCGAACCCAGGAGCTGCGTGAGGCGCAAGGGATTGGCTTTTGCAACATCACCAAGTGCTGCACCAAGGTTTGCCCGGAGGAGATTCACATCACCGACAACGCGATCATTCCATTGAAGGAACGAGTGGTGGATGACTATTATGATCCGTTCGGCTGGCTATGGAAAAAGCTGAGAAGGAAATCATCGTGAATTGTTTTATCGGCCCTCGGGCTTGTTTGCGATTCACGATTGAAAGCCCGGCCTCGCCTCGCGACAGCTGGGCTGCGTTACGGCTCGGTTCCTTGATTGACGAACCACAATGTCGAGCTGAAAGCACTTTCGAAGGAAGCAATCCCGGCGGCGCTGGAGAAAGCGGAGCGCTACCGTTTGCTCAACGAACCCGGAGAAGCGGAGAGCATTTGCCTCGATATTCTTGCACGCGGATCCGGAGAATCAGGCGGCGTTGATCACCTTATTGCTCGCGATCACTGACCGCTTCAGCAAAGGCTACGGGGTCAGCGATACGCCAGGCCAATCAACTGCCTGCGTCGGATCAAGGGTGATTACGAACGCGCCTACTACGCGGGCATTCTCGCCGAGCGGCGGGCCAAGGCGAAGCTCGCGCAGGGCAGCCCAGGCGCGAGTCACTACGCCTATAACGAACTCTGCGAAGCGATGCGCCAGTTTGAAGCCGCAGAAAAGATTCGTCCACCGGGCAATGACGACGCGCTTCTCGCGCTGGAACACTTGTCAGCGGATGATGACGAAGAACAAGCTGACGGCGCGAGAAGAAGATCGGACCGAGCCGCCGCTGGAATAAGGCCGCGCCCGTGGCGGACTCACTCGCACCCGACCGCAATCCGGCCACGGTCCGCGCCATGTTCGGGCGGGTCGCCCGGCGCTACGATTTCGCCAACCACCTGCTTAGCGGCGGGCTCGATTTCTGGTGGCGCGCCGCGCCTCAGAGATCGTTAGGCAATGGCGCCAGCGCGGGTGCTTGATCTCGCCACTGGCAGCGGCGATCTCGCCCTAACGATCGCAAAGCTTCCGCAGGCTGAAATCATCGGCGCTGATTTCTCCGCCGAAATGCTGGCCGTCGCTCGCGCCAAAGGCGTGAAGCAAACCGTAGTCGCGGATGCACTTCAGCTTCCGTTTCCAGATAAGAGCTTCGATGTGGTCACGGTCGCATTTGGTTTGCGCAACATGGCGGATTGGGGCGCGGCCCTGCGCGAAATGGCGGCGCGTCCTCTCGATCGGCGGGCACCTTCTCGTGCTCGATTTTTCGCTTCCCACGGACTGCTTCGCCAAATTTATCGCCTCTATCTCCATCGGATTCTCTCCGCGGATCGCTGGGTTGGTCACCGGCGAAGAAGACGCTTACCAATACCTCGGCGCGTCAATTGAAAATTTTCCCAGCGGCTGCCGAGATGTGTGCCTTGATCACACGAAACCGTTTTGATCTCGCTACCTTCGAACCGCTCTCCGGCGGGATCGTCACCATCTATTGCGCGGAGCAAGCTAATGCCGGGAGGTGCTTCCGCGCGTCCAAAACCGCGTTCAAATCGGCCAAGCACGCCGCGCGTAAGCGCCCGCGGCATTAGCCTCGCGGGCGACAGGACTCGGAGTTGCGCTGGAGACGTCGTGCGGCGACGCCGCCGGTTTGCCTAACGACTGCTTGAACACCGTTGGCGTCGGGATTGCTGAGCACGAAGGCGCCATCGCGCCCATCCACTTTGCCGAACCACATCGTGCCATCCGGTGTCTGATTTCCGATCGTCAGTTTGTGCTCCGCTCTTGTCATCCGGCGAGGGTGGTGAAACGTCAAAACCAGCGCGGGCTCGCTCGAAACCCATGGGCGGGAGTGGTCGCGCCGACCCAGCGCACGGCGCGCAACGAGACCAGAGGTGTTGAGGAGCGATTGAAGACTGTTTGGATCAATCGCGACCAGTGCCCTTGACCCATTTCCAATCCTTCGCACCGCTGTCGAACGAGCGGTTTCCTCGCGATCAGTCACACGCGAGAGACGATGAATGTCGTTAGGCTGGAACTTGGAAAATCGCCAGCTCCTGCCACTGCAGCCGGATCGACCCAGATCTTGCCCAGCAGCTCGTGGTTGACCGCGACGATGAACGGCTTCGTCGCCGACTCGCGCATAGACTGTCGCTGCCCTCGGTCTTGCCGAAGGAGAGAGTCAGGAACGGATGCTCGCCCGCGCCACGTCTCCGCCGTGTTTTCGGAGGCGAAGGAACTGAAGGTCAAGCGGAGACGCGGCTGGTCGAGACCGTATTTCGGCAGCTCCGAGGCGGTGTCGGCGACAAATCGCGTGACCTGCTGGTCGTTCAAGTGTATCGAGCAACCGCCGCACTTCGCTCGCCGTTGGCCGGCTGGATTGCTGGCTGGCGATCGTCCAGTTCTGCTCCTTGCGTGCGAGCACGATCTTCGGCATGTCCGGTGGCCTCGATGTTGATCCGGTCGAGATTGTTGGTGTCGAGCCGGGCCAGATGACGGTCCCGCAAATCGTTAGGCCGGACACGTCAGGATTTCCTCTGTCTTTTTGGCAGTGCATAGACCGCGTTCCGCGGCAGATAGCGCACATAGATCGGCGTCCTTGATCTTCTCTCCGCCCGTTCCGATTTGCAGCGTCCGGCCTTCCTTGTCGTCCGCGCCATAGATGGTGACCGATCGCCCGCGGTTCGGAGAGTCCATAGAGCATGCAGGTCGCCGCGATCGTCGGCCACGAATTCCTGGATGCGCGCGTTCGTGACCTGGGCGAGCAGATCACCGATCTTCTGGTCGTCGCCCGCGCGCCTGGAGCGGCTTCACGATCTCCCAGTGCTCGTTCCTCTTTGCCAGCTCGATTTCGCCGGCCGGGCTCTTCAGGACCGCGCGCGTCGCCTGCGCGGTCGTTAGATCAGTCAACTCTGCGATCGCGGAAATCATCCGGTTTTTCGAAATCGCTGCTCCGGACCGACTGGGCGGCGATGATCAACATCCTTCGAGATCAGCCAAGCCGGACATACGTCTTTCCTTCGGACGCGCGCTGTCTTTGCCCGAAAAGATTTCCGGCGGCCCATTCGGCTCGATCAGACGGAGCCTGCAGCTTCGGCTGCACGAGACCGTATTCGTTCATACGCCCTTTGTCCGCGGTGACATCCTTTGCCGGAGATCTTTCGCGTCTCTGACGCCAGTTCTCGATGTCGCTGATCAGGTTGTCGACCACTGCGCCGTCGGCCTGGTCCTTGACCGGCGCGGTCAGCCGCCACTTGCCGTTATCGCGTCGAAGCTCGATCCGGTCGTCACCGTTCTGGATCGTGATTCCTTCCAGCTTCTCGCGGTCGAAATTGACGACGTTGCCGGCCTGACGCTGCGCCTCCTCGGTGTTCGGCTTCTTACTTTCGAAAAACTTGATCCAGACACCGAGGCCGACGGCGAGCACGAGACAGGATGAGGGTGGTGCGAGTCTTCATCCTGGTATTCGTTAGGCGCGCCGCCGCCACCAGACGAAGCGATCCCAGCAGTGCCGGGCACCAGCGGCATCAGGACCAGAATCACCCAGCGCAACTTGCGCAGGATTGCTCGTTCATCGAGGGTGAAGGTCAAGGGTCTGTGGAATCTTGGGCGCGATGCCGATCATCTGTTCGCGGCTGAGCAGCCAGTTGATGCTCGCGGAAATAAAATCGAGCTGCTGCTGGTCCTGGGTGAGGCGCGTTGTCCTGGATGAAGGTGGAATTCCGCCATCACCACCAGCCGGGCGGAGTTAATCTGCACGCGCTCATCCGCGCTTCCACCTTTCTCGACCGAAGCCGCAATCGTCAGGGGTTCGCCTTTGTCTTTCGCCGCAGTCGTAATTGCAGAAGCGTCATCGTCATCCGAGTAATAGTCGGTCTCGCCCCAGTATCCTTTCTCCGCCTGCGCGAGCGGCGCGAGATGGATGTTCGCCGCCGCGACCTGCTGCGAATCGAGGGTCAACGAACTGGTTGGACCGAAGAAGGGAGCACGCACATCGGCCGAGCCGCTTAGTGACCGGATTATCGGGCAGAAAATGCGCTACCACATCGCGCACCCGGGCGACTTCCTCGATCCCGGTCTTGACCATCGCCATCGAGACCGGTCGTCATCCACTTTCACGCCGAGCTCGTTGAGGAAGGCGAGCAGCTTCGGCGTCTTCGCCGCGGGATCGACGAGGACGAGAATGCGGCCATCCTTGTTCCAGAAATCGCGCAGCATTTTCATCTCGCGATCGGAGAGATCGTATTGCGGGCCGGCGATCATCACGACCTTGATGTCAGTCTGGAATGGCCGGCACCTCGAAAAGATTCAGCCCTCTAAACTGAATGTTTTCATTTTCGATAAACGTCTTCAGAACCGAGACCGGGACTCCTTCGCCGCTGAGCGGCGGTTCTTTGTGACCGAGGATGATAACCGACGGTGTTCTTTCTTGCCCTCGACGACGTCGATGAGCGCGCTCGTGATCGCCTGTTCGCCCTTGAAGGCGCGTCACCTTCGGCGGCTCGCCCAGCATCGGATTGCCCTGGTCCATCTCGGCCATTTCCGAGGCCTTGACTGTTTTGTTCCGGCCCTCGTAATCGACGATCAGAACGCTCTCGTCGGTCACCACCTTGTATTTATCGAAGAGCTCTTTCGCTCTCGTCAGGTTTCGCTCCGGATCGACGTACTCGACATCGATCTTCCCGCGGGAGGCATATTGGTATTCGGTCAGCAAATTCTGCACGTCGCCCGTAATCGGGTTTTGCGAGCCGAAGAAAACCGTGATCCGTGCCTTGCCCTTGATGCTCTCGAGGAACTGCTTCGTCTTGTCGGAGAGCTGATACTTCTGATCGCGCGACAGATCCCAGCGCCGGTAATGCTCGAAGCCGAGGTAGTTCACCATCGCGGCGAGCACTGATGACGGATCGCCGACCTGCACGATCACGTTCAGACCGATCTGGAGCCGGCGGATTCTTTTGGCTTTGCCAGGCAGGGTGGTCTCGTCAGCCATCGATTAGAGTCTCCATTTCGCGCGATTGAAACGCCTGGTAGGTGAAAGTCAGCATCACGATCGTCATGCTGAGGTAGAGCACAATCGGCCGGGTATCGATTTCGCCACGGGAGAGGGTGCCCATCTGCTCAATCGCGGAAAAATAGCCGAGCAACTGCCGCGTCTCCGAGCTGATATCGAGGAGAATGAACGAGACCAGGCCAAGAAAGAAAAGCAGGGTGATAGCGGCGAAGGAGATGATCGCGGCCACGATCTGGTTTCTTCGTCAGGACCGAGGCGAAACAGCCGATCGAAAGGTAAAACATCCCCAGGAGCAGCAGCATGAGATAGCCGCCGAGATATGCGCCGGTCGAGCTAGCCGCCGGCTGATGCGTGATCGCCTGGAAGATGACGAAATAAAGCAGCGTCGGAATCCAGAGAATGATGTAGAAAATCGAGCGCGCCAAAATATTTGGACGAGCACCACCTGCCAGTCGCGCACCGGCGCCGTCATGAGCGGTTCGATCGTTCCCAGTTTAAATTCCTCAGCGAAGAGCCGCATCGTGATGAGGCGGGAAGATGAGAACGAAAGGCGAACCAGAAAAAGACCGAGTTAAAGAAGGCTTCCTGGACCGAGTAGGGCACCGGCCGCTGATTCATAAAAGAGACCTGGAAATAGAAGTCAACACCGCTGACCAATGAGGAAGAAGACCAGAACGATGTAGGCGATGGCGAGAATAGAAGTAGCTCCGCGATTTCGCGGGACAGGAGAGTTAAAAACTTTCTCATCGTGGCTCGGGAGTCAGTGGAGTGGTGGAGTGATGGGTTAAGAGACGGCCAGATATTCGGATGGGTCTTCGGCGATGCGCGCCATCCAATCGCCCTCATCGCGCTGTTCCTCAAGTTTCTCGATCAACTTGAGAAGCCGGTTTCAACCTCGTAGTGCAGGGCGTCGACGGCTTCAATTGTCGGGAACTGATTTGGCCAGCGCGAACAAGACCTATTGAGCGAGTCATGGTTTTCGCAAGCGAGCCCATTGAGACATAGAGATACTGGATGCTCCTTGACCGATCGGCGGCCGTATCCTTCGAGCAATATTAGCGGGAACCGATTGCGCAGCGTCAGCAAGCTTGAGCACGCGAAGCGAAGTCAATCTTTGCTTCGACATAGGCAATCTTCCAAACCAGTTCAAAGAGCTCGATCGCGCTTTGCCAGACAACAAGGCGCGTATAACCGCGATTCTTGTTCCTTCGCTTCGTCTCGCAGTCCATTACTCCACGCTGAATGCTAGATCTCATCCGCATGAGTGATCTCGACGAAGACATCCTCGAGCGTAGCCTTGCGCTGCGAGTTCGCGCACCGACCCAGCGCGCGCTCACTCGCGAGGCGGAAGACCTCCGGGCGGACCTCCGCCCCAGCTTCGGCGCGGAGGGAAAGATCTGCCAGTCGCCATCAGTCGCTAGGCTAACATCTTTCACCCCGGCAATCGCTTTCAATTCAGTCGACTCCGTTCGTCGCTGCCGGTCTTTGCTTCCAGCACGCACCCCGGTCGCCGTCCGCATCTGGTTCAACCAGATTCTCCGGCGTGTCGCAGGCCTCGATCCTGCCGCGATTGATAATGATGATCGCGACTGCAGGTCATCTCGACTTCCGGCAGGATGTGAGTCGAGAGCAGGATGGTGTGCTGGCGCCCAAGATTGCTGAATCAGTTCGCGCACCTGGCGGATTTGATTTGGATCGAGGCCGCTCGTCGGCTCATCGAGGATCGAGCAGATCGGGCTCATGCACGAGCGCATCGGCAAGGCCGACGCGCTGTCGGTAACCTTTGGAAAGCGCGCCGATCAATTTTTTCTCGACCTCCTTCAACCCGCAAAGCTCCTTGACATCACCGACCCGCTCGTCGATTCGGCGATGCGGAACACCCTTGAGCGCGGCGCGATAATCGAGGTATTCCGTTACCGCGCATGTCGTTGTAGAGCGGCACGTTTTCCGGCATGTAACCGAGATGGGCGAACGGGCTTGGAGCGACTTCTCGAAAATGTCGAAGCCCGGCGATCGACGCGCGTCCGGAAGTCGGCGGCATGAAGCTCGACAGGATGCGCATCGTCGTGCTCTTGCCGGCGCCGTTCGGCCCGAGAAAGCCCATGATCTCGCCTTTGCCGACCTCGAAGTTCAGATTGTCGATCGCGGTCTGACCCGGCGTAGCGTTTGGTGAGATTTTCGACCTTGATCATGCGGCAGTGAATTTTACTGACAACGCCAACCGACAAGCGTTGGCAAATTTTTCCGATAAATTTTCCTAGCGCGCTTCGAGATTCACCGGTTTCGATCCGGCGTCCACGCTGCGCCGCGAGCTGATGACGCCGACAGCGAAATCAACGCTTCGATCCGGAGTCGGCCTGCGCGAGCAGACGTTCCACGTCCTGACCGAGGTCACGTCGTATTTTCCGATCCGATAAATGACCAGTCCGCGCTCGAAACCCGCGTCTGATCGGCCGGGCTACCCGGCTCGACGGCGCTGATCAAGACACCCTTTGCCGCTGAGCGTAAGCCGAGGGCGTCGGCGAGGTCGTCGGTCAGATCCTGCAACTGCAGACCGAAGAAGCGATCGGCGCTGGTGGAGTTGCCGGTTTCCTCGCTCCGTTGCGCCTGGTTTCGGAGGCGGCTGTTTCCTCGGCGATCTTCTTGAATTGCATCGACACGTTTGCCTAACGACGTCAGCGGGAATGGCGAATCCGAGCCCCTGAGTCGGAACACCCTGCGGCGTGAAGGCCATTTTCGCGGAGCTGATTCCGACCAGTCGGCCGGAAAGATCGATCAGCGGACCGCCGCTGTTGCCGGGATTGATCGCCGCGTCGGTCTGGAGCAGGTCGTGATAATCGATGTTGTCGATCGTGATCTCGCGCTTCACGCCGCTGAGAACGCCGCGGCTGATCGAGCTGCCGTAGCCGAGCGCATTGCCGACCACGATGACGGTCTGGCCTAAGCAGATTCGGCGAAATGTCGTGCAGGTTGACGAAGGGAGCGGCTTGTCGCTGTCGATCTTGATGCAAGCGCCAGGTCCTTCTTCGGATCGCCGGTGATGTAGCGCCCCTTGTAACTCTTGTTGTCGTTCGTGATGACCTCGATTTTCAGATCGGCGGCGCGCTCGACGACGTGTTCGTTCGTCACGATGTAGCCGCTCGGATCGACGATGAATCCCGAGCCGAGGCTTTGCAGCGTCTGGCGGATCTCGCGCGGCCGGTTGCGATAAACGCCGAAGAATTGCGCGGCGAAATCATCGAACGGATCGCGCACCTGCCGCCTGACGACTCGCTCGGTGTTGATGTTCACCACCGCCGGCAAGACCTTCGCAACCGCGACGACGGCGGGCTCGGAAGCGGGATCGACCGCGCTCGCAGCGCCGTCACTGGGATTGTCGGGCGACGGCGGTCGAAGCATCCGCGGTTGCCTGACGCGAGAGCGATTCCTTGAACGGCAAGAACGGCGAGCTGCCAGCGAAGCACCGTGCAAGCGCTCGGCGCTGATAAGCTTCATCTCTATCGACGGTGCATCTCTACGCTGGTTCGGCTTGCAGGCGAACATCGAAGCCGTCCGGGACTGTCAACTTGCCGCGCCGCGCATAACGCCAGCAGATGGATTCCAGAACCATGCGTCCCGTCATTTGCGACCCGCGGCAACCTCGACCTGATCGAGGAAAACTATCGTCGCTGGGAGAAGAATCCCGAAGTCGGTCGACACCGAGCTGGCGCGCCTTCTTCGAGGGCTTCGAGCTCGGCAATACGCCGCAGCGCAACGGCGCCGACCGCGGTCGCTGCACCCGCGGTCGGACGCGCGCGGACGAGTCTCGCTGCAGACCCGCGTCGATGGTCTGGTTTACGCTTATCGCACCCTCGGGCACACGATCGCGCGGATGAATCCGCTGGCCGACAAGCGACCGGAAAATCCGCTCCTGAGTCTGCGCGAGCTCGGCTTCAGCGAGAAGGACCTCGATCTGCAGGTCTCGTCCAAATTCTTTCTCGACAACAGAAAGATGACCCTGCGCGAAATGATCGCGGCGCTCGAAGGCATTTACGCCGACACGATCGGCACCGAGTTTCAGCACATCCAGAATCCGCGCATCCGCAACTGGGTCCTGCACCGGCTCGAATCGCGTCCGGCGAAGCATGCATGCCTCGACGCGAGGCGCAGATCGCGCTGCTGCGGCTGCTCCTCGAAGCCGGAAGCGTTCGAAGACTTTTCTGCACACCCGCTACGTCGGGCAGAAACGCTTTTCGCTCCAGGGCGCGGAGTCGCTCATGGTGATTCTCGACACGATTCTGCATCGCTGCCCGGGCGACGGGATCGAGGAAATCTGCATGGGCATGGCGCATCGCGGCCGGCTCAATGTGCTCGCGAATTTCCTGCAAGAAATCGCTCCAAGGTGATCTTCACCGAGTTCTCGCACCAACTACATTCCGGACCTCGTCGCGGGCGACGGCGACGTGAAATATCACCTCGGTTATCGGACGATCCGAAAGCTCGCGTCCGGCGCGGAGGTCGAGATTCGGCTCGCGGCCAATCCGAGCCATCTCGAGGCGGTCGATCCGGTCGTCGGAAGGGACGGCGCGCGCCCGGCAGCGCATTCGCGGCGACACCGAGCATGCGGCGGAAGGTTTTGCCGCTGCTGATTCATGGCGACGCCGCTTTCGCGGGCCAGGGCATCGTCGCGGAAACGCTCAACATGTCGCAGCTCCACCGGCTACGGCACCGGCGGCACGGTGCACGTGGTCGTCAACAACCAGATCGGTTTCACGACTCTGCCGGAAGATGCGCGCTCGTCGATGTACGCGACCGACGTCGCGAAGATGATCGAGGTGCCGATTTTCCACGTGAACGGCGACGACCCGATCGCGGTCCGGTTTCGTCACCGAGACGGCGCTCGATTTTCGCCAGGAATTCGGACGCGACGCCGTGATCGACATGTATTGCTATCGCCGCTACGGCCATAACGAAGGCGACGAACCGCTCGTTCACCCAGCCCGATCTCTACGCGAAGATCGCAGAAGCGGCCTCCGTCGCGCAGCTTTACAAGAAGGAGCTGATCGATGCCGGGACGTCTGAGCGACGACGAAGCCGCGGCAGCTGGAAGCGGAATTCGAGATGCGGCTGGAGCTGCGTTCTGCAGGAAGTGAAATCGATCGAGGAAGGAACAGGCGGACGCGCAGACGCGCTTCCAGGAATCGACCGCGGTTTTTCAGCCGAAATACTCCGGCGAATCAGCGCCGACCGCGATCAGTCCCGAGATGCTGAAACAGATCGTCGACGGCCTAACGACGTGCCGGAGGACTTCAACGTCATCTCCGAAAGTGCAAGCAGATCACGATGCTCGATCGGCGGCGCGAAGTTTACGAAGCCGGCGGACCCTACGATTGGGATTTGCCGAAGCGCTCGCTTTCGGGTCGCTCCTGCTCGAAGGAGTGCCGGTTCGGCTGTCCGGCCAGGACAGCCGGCGCGGCACGTTCAGCCATCGCGCACTCGTTTCTCTACGATGCGAAGACGGGCCAGCCCTATCTGCCGCTGCTCCATCTCGCGCCCGAACCAGGCGCGCATCTGCATTTACAACAGCCTCCTTTCCGAAGCGGCCGTCGCTCGGCTTCGATTACGGCTACTCGCTCGATTATCCGAACATGCTCTGCCTGTGGGAAGCGCAGTTCGGCGATTTCGCGAACGGCGCGCAGACCATCATCGATCAGTTCATCGTCTCGGCGGAATCGAAATGGCAGCGGCCGAGCGGCATCGTGCTGCTGCTTGCCGCACGGCTACGAAGGCCAGGGACCGGAGCATTCCAGCGCGCGGCTCGAGCGTTTTCTCCAGGCCTGCGCCGAGGACAACATCCAGGTCTGCAACCTGACGACGTCCGGCGCAGTATTTTCACGTCCTGCGGCGCCAGATGAAGCGCGACTTCGTCAAGCCGCTCATCATCATGACGCCGAAGAGTCTGCTCCGCTCCGAGCAGGCTGTCATCGCGCAGCCGAGGATTTCACGAGCGGAGGTTTTCCGAAATTCTGCGGCGCGCCGGAAGTCGGCGCCGCCGGAGAAAATCGAAGCGCGTCATCCTTTGCTCGGGCAAGGTTTATTACGATCTCCTGAATCACCGACGAGGCAGAGAAAATCACAAACGCGGCGATCGTTAGGCTGGAACAGCTCTATCCGCTGGCGGAAGAGAAGTTGCGCGCGGTGCTGAAGCCGTTTCGCCAGGCGCGAAAATTCGTCTGGTGCCAGGAGGAATCGCAGAACATGGGCGCCTGGAGCTTACATCGAGCCGCGCCTGCGGGCATTGTTAGGCCAGGAAATTCTTTATGCCGGGCGCAACGCCAGCGCGCAGCCCGGCGGTCGGGGCGCTCGCGCTGCACAAGCGCGAGCAGGCGTGCGTCGATCGAGGAAGCCGTTCCGATTGTAAAACCGGACGGGATTAAGCAAGATTTACAAGGCGGTAAGAGCGCGCTCAAGCTCGCTCCATCCTGAATAATCCTTTTAATCCAGTAGATCCCGTCTCTTTGATCGCGTGGCACTGCCTCCCAGCTTGCGCGCCGCGCTAGAGGATTAGCGCTTCTTTCCCTTAAGCATGGCCAAGGGGTCCACCTTTACGCTTGAATTGAGGAAGAGTTCCAGATCATCGATCCGGAAACGCGCGAACTGCGCTCCCACATTCAGCAGATCCTCGGCGAAGGCAAAGTGACGCTGAAGGAGCAGATCAAGCCCGAGATGCATCAATCGGTCGTCGAAGCTCGGGACCGACGTCTGCGGCGACATCCGCGACGCCCGCGAACAGGTGATCCGCTTGCGCAGCGAGCTCGCGACGCATCGGCCGGACGCAGCGGATTGAAGATTCGCCTCCGCCGGGACGCATCCGTTTTCGCACTGGTTCGACCAGCACATCACCGAAGGCGAACGCTACGCCACGATCGTGAAGGACATGCAGCAGGTCGCGCGGGCGAATCTCATCTTCGGGCTTGCACGTCCACGTCGGCATTCCCGGATCGCGACATCGCGATCCATGTGATGAATCAGGCGCGCTATTTTCTGCCGCACATTTACGCGCTCTCGACCAACTCGCCCTTTCTGGGTCGGGCGTAACACCGGCCTGAAAGGTTATCGCCTGAAGAGTCTTCGAGCGCTTTCCGCGCACCGGCATGCCGGACGCCTTCGAAGCCTTTCCGAGTATGAAGATTTACTCAAGCTGCTGATCAAGACCGGCTGCGTCGATAACGCGAAAAGATCTGGTGGGACATCCGGCTCCATCCGTTTTTCGACACGCTCGAGATCCGGATCTGCGACGCCCAATCGCGGGTCGACGACACGATGGCGCTGGCCGCCGTGATCCAGGCGATCGTGGCCGAAGCTGCACAAGTTGCTCTATCAAAACACGACCTTCCGCGTCTATCGGCGGCGCTTGATCGATGAAAATCGCTGGCGCGCCTCCCGCTACGGGCTTGACGGCAGGCTGATCGATTTCGGGCGCGAAGCGGAGAGTCGATATCCGCGAACTGCTCGGACGAGCTGCTCGATTTTATCTCGACGGAAGTGGACGAGCTGGGCAGCCAGGAGAGATGGCGCACGTGCGAAAAAATCATGCGCGAAGGGACCGGGGCCGACCGGCAAATCGCGGCCTGGGAGCGCGAGCACAACATGCATGACGTGGTCGACCTGATCGTGCGACGAAACCTACGAGCGTCTGACCAGTGCCAGTCTCGATGCCGGCTGCCTAGTTTCTAATCAAGTCTGGGGAGCGCGGGCGCCCCGCCAAAAAGTTCCTGCGCGTAGAGAGTGTCCCGCGAGGCGCGGAGGACACTGCGTTGCAGGCGCCCGCGCTCCCCAAAGTATTTCTTCTTGCGCGTCAGATACCCTTGCGGCAGCATCTGGCCCTGCACTGCACCGCAGTCTTCTTCTTCCGGCGCTCTGGCGTTAAGCTTGTGCAGTAATGGCCGCGAACGAACACGTTTTTCACTCTTGGAATTGAGGAGGAATTCAAATCAGCCGATCCGGAGACTCGCGAGCTGCGGTCGCGCATTCATCAGGTCCTCGAGGACGGCAAGATGACCTTGAAGGAGCAGGTGAAGCCGGAGTTGCACCAGTCGATGGTCGAGCTTGGGACGGATATTTGTCGCGATTCCGCCTGTGCGCGACAACGGGTGGGTTGCGTTGCGGCGAGACTTAGCCCGAGTCGCTGCGCGCAGCGGTCTCCTGATTGCTTCCGCCGGGGACGCATCCTTTGCTCGCACTGGCGCGATCCAGTTGATCACCGGTGCATGAGCGTTACGCGACCATCATCCAGGACATGCAGCAGATCGCGCGCGCTAACCTCATCTTCGGCCTGCATGTCCATGTCGGCATCCCCGATCGCGAAACAGCCATCCAGGTGATGAATCAGGCGCGCTATTTCCTCCGCCGCACATCTACTGCGCTCTCGGTCGAACTCGCCGTTTTGGTTAGGCGAAAACACCGGCGTTCAAGGCTATCGCCTGCAAATCTTCGAGCGCTTTCCACGCACCGGCATTCCTGACGCCTTCGAAAGCCTTGTCGGGTACGAAGATTACCTGAAGCTGCTCGTCGCCGACCGGCTGCGTTGATAACGCGCAAAAAATCTGGTGGGACATCCGGCTGCATCCGTTCTTCGACACTTTGGAGTTCCGCGATTTGCGACGCGCAATCGCGCGTCGATGACACCTATCGCGCTTGGCCGCGTTGATGCAGGCGGTGATCGCGAAGTTGCACAAACTGCTGCGACATAACACGACCTTCCGCATTTATCCGCGCCGCCTGATCACGACGAGAATCGCTGGCGCGCTGCCGCGTTACTGGGATCAGCGGGAAACTGATCGACTTCGGCCCGCGGCCGGGAAGTTGGAAACGCGCAGCCTGATTCATGAGATTCTCCGAGTTTGTTGCCCCCGAAGTGGAAGAACTCGGCGTGGTCAGCGGGAGATGGCGCACATCGAGGCCAGGATTCTTCGCGAAGAGCACCGGTGCGGGAGCGACAACTCACGGTCTGGGAACGCACCCAGGATACTCGAGCGGTGGTCGTTTGCGATGAGATCGTCGCCGAAACTTACGAAGGCCCGCGAATCGGGCGAGCGCTGCGAGCGGCTGGCCCGGAAGGTTCGCTCTGCTCAGCGTCCGACTTAGCGGCGAAAGTTACAGCTCGCCAAGGTGCCGCTTGAGCAAGGCCCTTGACTCCCGCGGATTGGTGACGGTGATGAGCTTGTTGCCCTTATCCCGCAGCAGTTTGCGGTCACGCTATTCGCCAGGGTGCGAGACAGGGTTTCACTGGTCGTCCCATCTCCGCTGCGAGGTCGCGTTTGGTCCGATCCAGGGTTACCGGCAATACGTAACC
>ERZ1370068.10029-contig-8761_pt1 | contig 32505 bp, 45 predicted proteins | sample MGYA00561227_ERZ1370068 | MGnify/ENA primary metagenome ERZ1370068 (study PRJEB38410, sample SAMEA6850437) | metagenome | study: Metagenomic assessment of the ecological functions of the soil: analysis of the soil microbiota associated with the...
TCTGGTCAGAGTGTTGGAATGCAGGTGCGACAGCCGACAACCGTACGACCGGCCACCGTTGATGCGAATAACTGGCGCGACGCCGCGCAATGGCTCCGCCGGGCGCGGATTCACAGAGTGGGGAGCACAACTTTCTCCGACATCAGCCGCTCGAGCCTTCGGCAAAGCAGCTCGACAAACTCACCAGCATCCTCCGCAAGGTGAGGAGCCGGCCATGCATGAGACCAGCGCCGAATGACTGTCCAGCATCTCAAGGGCAAGGATCTGGCAACTAATGGAAAGCGAAATGTCCAGGCCATGCCGACAAGGTCGAGTCGCCTCGTCATCTCCGTCACGACGGGAAGGTTCTGGTGCACTGCCACGCCGCTTGCACTCAATCGCCTCTGCGATCCTTCCGGCAGTCGGTAGGGGATCGGCGCTACGCCCTGCAGGTTCCTGACCCATCCGCCCTCGCCATCGGGTCGGCGCTGGCGGAATCACTTTGGGTGGTAGCGAACGGCCTGGAAAAGGCGAGATCGCCGCCCCGCATCGAGGTAGTCATAGGTCGCCTCGACAATCCGTTGCGTGGTGCCGTTGCGGCTGCCCGTTGGCGTTCGGCCACTGACCCTCGTCACGCAGATAGCCGAGCACAGCCTCCTGAGCTGCGACCGGCGTGGCAGTGCGGCAGGACCTTGCCTGTCTTTGACGGGAGATCGACGAGCGACTCAGACTCTTGTCGGCATGGCACGGACATTTGGCTTTCCAGTGGCTGCCAGATACGCTTGCCCTTGAGATGCTGCACGATCTGTTCGGCGCTGGGTCTCATGCATGGCTGGCGCTCCCCACCTTTGCGGAGGATGCTGGTGAGTTTGTCGAGCTGCTTTGCCGAAAGGTCGAGAAGTGGCCGATGTCGGAGAGAAAGCCAGCTCCCACCGTGAGTCCGGTTGCCGGCGGAGCCATTGCGCGGCGTCGCGCCAGTTATCTGCATCATCGGTGGCCGGTCGTACCGGTTGTCGGCTGTCGCACCTGCATTCCAACACTCTAATCAGGTCGTGCAGATCGCGCCTTCAGATGCCAGGACGCGACCAATGGCGCGTGCCGTTTCGACGACTTCAGCATCGAAGGTGGACGCCAAGCGCGGAACAGGCGTGCAAGCTTAAGCGCACAGGTAGCGAGCACCAGCGGGCATGGTACCTCGCAGGCTGGCCATGCTTCCGGCTGGCAGTGCCCGCTCCGCTGTCAGCGGGCTTCAAGCCCCACTTGCGAATAAACGCGGCAGCCGCTATTTGAAAATGAAGGCTCCGGTGCGGACCTGACGTGTTTGATTGAGGCCGTCCCCGCCGGGCAACGGGGGCGGCTTTGTTCTGTATGCATTACAATAGTCCTCTTCATCATGTGCGTCTCCTCCTGCGTGTTTTCAGATGTCGGTAGAAGCAGACGGTGACTGCCGAACTGCGCCGGTTGCCGCTGATCCGACAGGCGTTCAGGCTGCTTTCGCCTGCTTCCTCGCGGTCTTCTCTTGATGGTGGCGACTGGCCAGTTGGCAATCCAATCCTGCAGGTTCTGCAGGACTGGGAGTACGTTCGCCGCTCTTCCGGGCGCGGAGCGCGCCATCGCCAATGGCCTGCAGAGGTTCGCGCGGCACCGGTTTGTGATCTGCTCCGCTCATCAATCGGCAGGCGGCTTTCGCTAACTGCATCTCGGTCATTACGCTGCACTCTCAGTGGTTGCTAGAAGTGGGTCGGCATCTCGTGGTGGACGCTAGCAGTTGAACAATCCATAGCGTACCTGGTGGACATTCAGTGATCTGACGATCTCTATCGACCCGCGAGTCTGCGTCGGCAAAGGTCCGCCCATTTCCACAACGGATCCATCGGTGTGAGTGGCTGGCAGGCATCACCAATAATCTCACCAGCCACCCCGCTTGGGCGTCTGGTATGGGTACGGGATGGGTAGGCGTTAGGGTGCCAGCAACAACCATTATTTGGGCGTTACTATCAAGTCTTGGTGGGAAGCGTAATCCGCCGATCCCACTGCGCATGGGCGGCGGACGGCGGGCTCTTCGGCTAGCCCGCCCTACGCGCCAGCCGCGTCGATGGCGCGAGCATGCATCACATCGTGCGCCGGCTCTTGATGGCGGCGGCCAGCGTGCCCTCGTCGAGGTAGTCGAGCTCGCCGCCGATCGGCACGCCGTGGGCGAGCCGCGTCACGGTCACGCCGTGGCCCTGCAGCTGCTCGGTGAGGTAGTGCGCCGTCGACTGGCCCTCCGACCGTGGCGTTGAGCGCCAGCAGCACCTCCTTCACGGGCGGCACCGCGCGCTCGATCAGCTTGGCGATGTTGAGCCGGCTCGGGCCCGATGCCGTCGAGCGGCGAGAGATGCCCGCCGAGCACGTGATAGAGGCCGCTGACGACGCCCGCCCGCTCCAGCGCCCACAGGTCGCCGATCTCCTCCACCACCACGATCATGGACTGCGTCGCGGCGCGGGTCGCGGCAGATGCGTGCACGGGCTCAGCGGTGTCGATGTTGCCGCAGTTCGGCGCAGGCGACGATCTTGGCCGCCGCCTCGGTCAGCGCCGCCGCCAGCGGCTCCAGCAGGTCGGTCGCGCCGCTTGAGCAGCGCCAGCGCCGCCTTGCGCGCCGAGCGGTGCCCGAGCCCCGGCAGCCGCGCCAGCAGCGCGATCAGCCGCTCGATCTCGGTGCCTGCAGTTTGCTGTGCTCATGTGCCGCTTCGGTTCCCTCTCCCCATGCCTCTTCGCATGGGGAAGGGCCAGTGAGGGGCACCGCACACGACGTGCGCAGTGCTGCCTCACTGCCCTCTCCCGCGAGCGAGAGGGGGACAGTCAGCTTCAGAACAGCTTGAGGCCGGGCGGCAGCTGCAGGCCGCCGGTGACTCTCCTGCATCTTGGCTTGCACGGCGGCCTCGACCTTGCGCTTGGCGTCCTGGAAGGCGGCCACGAGCAGGTCCTCCAGCATCTCGGCCTCCTCCGGCTTGATCAGGCTGCGGGTCGATCTTCGACCGCGCGCGCCTCCATCTTGCCGTTGAGCGTGACCTTGACGAGGCCCGCGCCCGACTGGCCCTTCGACCTCCAGGCCGGCCAGACTCCTCCTGCATCTGCTGCATGCGGCCCTGGATCTGCTGGGCCTGCTTCATCATCTTCATCAGGTCCATGGTGGGCTCTCGAGTGAGGTCGAGTGGTGAGTCGTGAGTGGTCAGTCGTCGAGTGGTCAGTGGTGCGTGACGCTGGTGAATACTGGTGGCACGCTGGCGAGTCCGAACCTTGCAGACCATCTCACCACTCACGACTGACCACTCACCACTCACGCTTTTCATCCAGTTCCCGTATCGTCCTTCTCGGTGCCCGGCAGCGGGCGCAGCGCTGGTGATCTGCGGCGTCGGGGAACTGCCGCAGCACCGCCGCCACCGCCGGGTGCTTCTGGATCTCGCGCGATCTCGGCCGCCGCCTCTCGCGCGCGACCTCGCCGATGGTGCCGCTCGCCTGGCGTCTTGCTCAGCGCCACCATCCAGCGCTTGCCGGTCCAGGCATTGAGCTTCTCGCGCAGCTCGTTGGCGAGCTCCTTGGGAGCGCCGGGCAGCAGATGCAGCTCGATGTGGCCCGCGGGCTCGAACTCGCACGAGGCTGACGTGCTCTTCCAGGTGCACCTTGAGCTTGGCCTCGCGCCGCGCGCCGGCCAGCGCCACCACGTCGGCGAACGTGCGCACGACCGGCACGGCGGCAGCCGTGCCAGCTCCGACGCCGCGTCCTCGTCGGCGACATCGCTCCTCGCCGTCGTCGGTCGTGTCGGCAGCATCGCAGCGCGACGCCGGCCGGGCGCGCTTCTCGGACGCCGGTGCGGGCGTGGGCGCAGTGCCCGCGCCGGACGCGCGGGGCATCGCCGCCCAGCGCCTTGATCGATATCGTCGGGCGGCGGCAGGTCCGCCGTGAAGGCGAGGCGGATCAGCACCATCTCGGCCGCCGCGGCTGGCTGATTGGGGGCGCTGGCGGCTTCCTCCAGGCCCTTGAGCAGCATCTGCCAGGCGCGCGCCAGGATCGCCAGCGACAGCCGGCTCGCCCAGGGCCGACAGCGCGGCGCTTCTCCTCCGCCGACAGGCCATCACCCGCCGCATCGGTGCCGAACGATCTTGGCGCGCGTCGTCCACATGCACGGCCTCGGCGAGATCGGCAAGCACCTGCTGCGGCTCGGCGCCGTCGCGGTGCAGGCCGGCGAACATGCTTCGAGCGCCTCGCCGGCTAGCGCCGCCAAGCAGTTGCTCCAGCAGGTCGAAGATGCGGCCGCGATCGGCGAGACCCAGCATGGCGCGCACACTGAGCCCACATCGACGCGGCCGGCCCTCATCGCCAGCGCCTGGTCGAGCAGGGAAAGCCCATCGCGCACCGAGCCTTCGCGCGGCGCGGGCGATGAGCGCCAGCGCATCGTCCTCCGCCGTCGCCGCCCTCGTTGGCGACGATCTTCTGCGAAATGCTGCACCAGCAGCGGCACGTCGACGCGGCCGCAGGTCGAAGCGCTGGCAGCGCGAGAGCACCGTCACCGGCACCTTGCGCACCTCGGTGGTGGCGAAGATGAACTTCACGTGGCTCCGGCGGCTCCTCCAGCGTCTTCGAGCAGCGCGTTGAAGGCGCCCTTGAGAGCATGTGCACCTCGTCGATCGAGGTAGACCTTGTAGCGGGCGAGCATCGGCCGGTAGCGCGCGCTCTCGATGATCTCGCGCATGTTGTCGACGCCGGTGTTGGAGGCGGCGTCCATCTCCAGCACGTCGGGGTGGCGCCCCTCCATGATCTCGGCGCAGTGGCGGCCGAACTGCCGGCCATGTCGAAGGTCGGCTTGTCGACGCCTTCGCGTTGCGTAGTTGAGCGCCGCGCGCCAGGATGCGTGCCGTGGTGGTCTTGCCGACGCCGCGCACGCCGGTCAGCATGTAGCCTTGCGCGATGCGGTCGGTGGCGAACGCGTTCTTCAGCGTCGTCACCATGGCGTCCTGGCCGATCAGGTCGTCGAAGGTGGCGGGACGGTACTTGCGTGCCAGCACGACGTAAGGCTTGCCGGCGGCTTCGGCAACCGCGCCGCCGGTCACGCCCTGATCGGCCGGTGGTTTTTTCTGGCCATGCCGGGTTGTTGCGCGCTCCAACGCCATCCCCGCGAAGGCGGGGACCCAAGTCACCGAGCTTCACAGAGCTGGAGAATCTGACCGTAGGCAGTGCCGTAGCCACCTCGATACGAAGGCGTGTCTTCTACACGACGCGGGCACGACGTAAGTGGGAGGCTGACAAACGACCCGCATCTGGCTCGTTAGGGCTGCTTCCTTCCGGACCTGACCCGGTTGGCGAGGGACACGTCCGCCGCCAACCTCCCGCCGCTTTATCCTACGAATGGCCTGGCGATATCAACCCTTGCGCCATTGTGCGGCACCTGCTCACAGAATGCGTTGCGTGGGCGCGCCCGCTGTGCTGAGGTCCGCCCGCTTAGCAGGGAGCCCCTTGGATGCCAACCGTCGGTGCCACGACGATGCTCGATCGGCTCGGGCACAAGCGGAGCGACGCGGCATTTGTGCAATCCAAGCTCGACGCGGCCGGCGCGCGCTTCCTGCTGCTGGCCGACCTCAAGCCGGTGATCCGCTCCAATGCCCGAGCGCACCACGGCCAAGCTGGCGTGGTTCTCGCGCGAGGAGCTGGCTGCAGTTCGGGATGCCCGTGGCGGAGTGCGCTTGTTCTTGGGCGTCGACCAGGCCGGCGCGGACATTTCGCGCTGGCCGTCACCGAGCACCGCACCCGCCACGTGCCGGGCGCCATCGAGAAGCTGCGCCCGATCGTCGATCTGCGGTCGCTCGCCATGCAGGGCGCCATGTCGCCCGAGGAGCTGTCTCTGTGCGGCCAGGCCCGCGCGCTCGCCCAGTGGCACGAGAACGCGCGCTGCTGCGGCCACTGCGGCGGCACGACGCTGGTCAAGGACGGCGGCTGGCGGCGCAAGTGCTGGGCCTGCGGGCTGAATGGTTCCCGCGCACCGATCCCGTGGTCATCATGCTGATCACGGACGGCGAGCGCTGCCTGCTGGCGCATGAGCACCGCTACGGCGACAAGATGTTCTCGGCGCTGGCGGGCTTCATCGAGCCCGGCGAGGACATCGAGCATGCGGTGCGCCGCGAGGTGCTGGAGGAGACCAACATCAAGGTGGGCGAGGTAAAGTATCACTCGAGCCAGCCCTGGCCATTCCCGCATTCGCTGATGCTCGGCTGCATCGGCCAGGCGCGAGACCACCGAAATCACCATCGACAGCGGCGAGCTCGCCGGACGCGCGCTGGTTCACGCGGACCGACGCGCGGGCAATGCTCGAGCGGCGCGCATCCCGACGGCCTGCACGTGCCCGGCAAGCAGGCGATCGCCAACGCGCTCGATCACGAGCTTTGTCGACGCAGGCTGATCGCCGCTGCGACGCGCCGTGTGCTACTGCTTGTGCCAGGGCTGCGGCAGACGATACAGCCCGTAGCCCACGGTTTGCCATCATGCGCGGCTACGCAGCGGAACCGGCCTTGAGCTCACGTCCGATTCGAGGTCCGCGATGCCCCGTGAAGCCAACGCCATCGACTTCTGGCGCGGCTTTGCGCTCGTCTCGATCTTCGTCAACCACATACCCGGCATCTATTACGAGCGCGTTCACGCACCGCAATCTGTCGATCTCGGATTCGGCCGAGCTGTTCGTGCTTCCTCGCCGGCTGGTCGCTCGGCCTGCTCGTAACGGCAGCAGCGATGCCAAAGGCCGCGCCGCACCGCTTGGCGTTCAGGCTGGGGGACGGGCGATCCAGATCTACGCGGCGCATATCCTGATCAGCGCTTTGGCGCTCGCCTTGCTCGCCGCCACCGCCTACGCTCATGGACAACCCCTTCATTCTGGAATGGCACAATGCGGCCGCGTTCTTTCAGGACCCAGCGCACGCGCAGATCGGCGTGGTGCTGCTCACGCACCAGCTCGGCTACTTCGACATCCTGCCGCTGTACGTGGTGCTCATGCTGGTGGCGCCGGCCTTTGCCGTGATCGACCGCTTCGCCAGGCCGCTGCTCGTGCCGTTGTCGCTCGCGCTCTACTTCGCCGCGCTCACGGTGCCGTTCACCGCGCCCACCTGGCCGGTGGAGGGCCAGTGGTTCTTCAACCCGTTCACCTGGCAGGCCATCTTCGTGCTGGGCTTCGCCCTGTCGCGGCCCGACGGCCTGGGCGGTTGTGTGCATCGCAACATGAAATGGATAAGGCGGGTCGCCGCACCTATCGTCCTCGTCACCTCGGTCCTGGTCTGGTTCAACTGGTTCCCCGACCCAACCAAGCTGCCGGAGCCCCGCCTGCTGTTCCTCAACGGCAAAAGCTTCTTGACGCCGATGCGGCTGATCCAGTTCCTGGCGCTGGCGGCCGTCTTTTCTGCCGTCTATCCCGTTATTGCGCGCCTGCCTGCCCTGGCTCACCGAGCCGCTGTCGCTCCTGGGGCGCAATTCCCTTTAACGTGTTCTGCATGGGCTCGCTGCTAAGCTTGAGCGGGCAAATCGTGCGCTACCTCTACACGGGCTCCTTTGTCGTTGATACGATCGTGGTGATCGGCGGGGTCGCCATTCTTTGGCTGACCGCATGGATGTCGGAATGGAGAGAACGGTAAACCGCGCGCGGCTAGCTTACGCCGCACCACTGCTGCTCGCAGCAGCGGCGCTCCTGCTGGGTGCCGGCAGCAGTAGTTGCGCAGAGCGCCGCCGGAGCCGTCCGGCGGTGGCGAAGGAGTGCGGGGAGGCGAAGATAGCCGCCGCGCCGCTTGCCCAACAGCGCCATAGCGCTGCAGCAGCGCAAGAGCCTCAGGATCCTGACGATCGGAGCGTCCTCGGCCGCCGTGCTGGGCACGGGAGGCGCAACGGCAGCGCGCCTCTGCTCGAGCGGATCCTGGAGCGCACCATCAAAGGGCTCGACGTCGAGATCATCAACCGTGGCTTCTCCGGCGAGCGCTGGCCGAGGCTGCCGCGGAGCGCATCAAGATCGAGGTGGCGCTCAATCATCCAGACATCGTGCTTTGGCAGGTCGGCACCAACGACGCCTTTGCTCACGTGCCGGTGGAGAACTTCCATCTTGCCGTGAGCAACGGCGTGCGCTGGCTCAAGGCGCACAACGTCGGACGTGATCCTGGTGGGGCTGCACTTCATGAAGCAGCTTGCCAAGGACCCGCACTATCAGGCGATCCGCCTCAGCCTGGCGCGGATCAGCACCGAGGAAAACGTCATGCGCATCGGCCGCTATGAGGCCATGGAGGTCCTCGCCCGCACGATGAGTGCACACGGGCCAGCCGGAGCAGCAGGATTTCGGCCTGTCGGAAGCGGGCTACAACTGCATGGCCCAGTACGTTGCGCGCAGCATCACGGTCGGCGTGTTCGCAAAGGCACCGCGGCGCCTGCCGACCTCGACCCGGGGCAGTGAATTTCCTCAGCCGCGCTGCGCCGCCTTGAAGCCGGCGGCCAGGGCCTCCTGCTCGGAGCAGAACCAGCGCTCGCCCCGGGTCTTCTGCACCCGCGCACGCTCGTAGTCCGGCGACCACGGCAGCACGTAGGTGCGCTGCGCGCCTGCGACCTGCCCCTTGGATGGGGCAGCCGTCCGGGGCGCGGCGCTTCGGCCTCGGCCCACACGCTTGTCGCGATAGGCGGCCGGCCGCTCGACATCGCCGCTCCACAGCCCGGCCTTGGCCGAGCGCGCCTCCCGCTCCTGGCTGGAGTAGCGGCCGATGATGCTGCCGTCGGCAAACACGTGGCCCTGGCGCACCAACCTCGGCGGCGATGTCCTTCTGGGCGACGGAGCATTGCCCCAAAGCGCGGCCGGTGCCGTCATTGCCGCTCAACGCGCAGCTGATCGTGCGGCCGTTGACGAGCCTGTAAGTGCGGCGGCTGCGGCCTCGCCGCATCGCCAGGATCGGCTGGCCTTGCCGCAGCGCTGCTCGCTCTCGGGCGCCTCGATGCCCGTGAGCTTCACGGTGGTGCCTGCGATGCGCACGGAAAGTCTGCGCCGATAGCGTAGGCGCGGCCCTGCAGGGGCTTGCTGGAGCGGATCAGCTGCAGGTTGCCGACGGCGGCCAGATTGCCGAGGCCGCCGCCGCTGGCAAACCACGCCGCGCCGCCGATCAGCACTCGCGAGGCCGGCCGCCAGCACGCCCATCCTGGCCGACAGGCGCGGCAGCCGCCAGGTTGTCATCTGCCTCAAGCATGGGGAGCAGCGCGGCCAGCAGCACGACGCCGATGACAAGCGTGGTCACTGCCTCGCGGTCGAAGCCGATCGCTGCGCGAACGCCCGATCCCGGCGCCCAGCGCGATGGCACCCGCCAGCGCCACGGGCCCGCTGATGTTGGGGCGTGCGAGCGCTTCCACGATGGGGCGCGTCAGCACGCGCAGGCTCATGCCCGATGACCGCCAGCGCGCCTTGCAGGAACAGCCCGATGGCGCCCAGGCCGGCTCGCGTGCCGTCGCGGGCTGCCGACCCCGCCGGCACGCGACCCGGCGGCCAGCGCCGCGCCGGCCGCATGCACCCGCTCGTCCCGCGGCGCGCGCCTGGCGTCCACCACCCGCTGGCGGCGCGCCTCGCGCCTGACCTTGATGGTGGTGCGGATGTGCTCGTGCCACTCGAAGCCCTCGGCTGCTTGCGCCAGCCGAGCATAGGAAGTCTCCCGTGAACGGGTTGCAGACTTGATGCACTGGGCCGCCCAAGCTCACGCTTCTGGGGCCTGAGGCCCAAAGCGTGCAGGCCGAATCGTTGGCGCCGATGGGACGCCAAAAGTGACCTCGAGGCAACCCGATTGGCCCCGATCTCCACGATCGCCGACCCCGCGCCGCACAGGGCCGGCGGCGACGCCGCGTCCGCGCGAGCTTGGCACTGCAGCCCGAGCCGACCTACAGTCGCGGCAACGAGATATGGGGGACGCGAACAGGATGGATGGCAGCGAATTCGACTCATGTCATTGTCGGTGCGGGCTCGGCAGGCTGCGTGCTGGCCAACCGGCTGAGCGAGGACCCCGGCATCAAGGTTGCTCTGATCGAGGCCGGCGGACGCGACCGCAACCCCTGGATCCACATCCCCGCCGGCTACTACCGCAACTTCTCCAACCCGGCCGTGACCTGGCAGTTCGGCTCCGGCCCCGAGCCCCATCTCGACGGCCGCACGATCACCTGGCCGCGCGGCCGCGTGCTCGGCGGCTCCAGCGCCATCAACGGCCTGCTCTACGTGCGCGGGCCAGGCGCAGGATTTCAACGTGTGGCGCCAGCTCGGCAATGTCGGCTGGTCGTATGAGGACGTGCTGCCCTACTTCAAGCGCTCCGAGGACCAGGAGCGCGGGGCCGACGAGCTATCACGGCGCCGGCGGCCCGCTCGGCGTGTCCGACGTCAGGCTGCGGCAGAACGCCGCTGTGCGAGGCCTTCATCGACGCGTGCGCGGCGGCCGGCATCCCGCAAGCAACAACGACTTCAACGGCGCCAGCCAGGAGGGCGCCGGCTATTTCAGCTCACCAATCGCAACGGCAGGCGCTGCTCGGCCGCGGTCGCCTACCTGCGCCCGGCGCGCGGCGCGGCCCAACCTGCAGCGTCCTCACTGACGCGCTCGTGCACGGCGTGCGAGCTCGGCGGCAAGCGCGCCACCGGCGTGCGCTTTGCGACGCGATGGCCGCGTGGAGACTGCGCGCGCCGCGCGCGAGGTGATCCTGGCGGCGGGTGCCATCGGCTCGCCGCAGATCCTGCAGCTCTCCGGCATCGGTCCGGCCGGCGCTGAAGGCCGCCGGCGTCGCCGGCGCGCCACGAGCTTGCGGGCGTCGGCGAGAACCTGCAGGACCATCTGCAGGTGCGCTTCGTCTACGCCTGCAACGGGCCCGGCAGCCTCAACGACGTCTGGCACAGCCGCTGGCAGCAAGCTGCTCACCGGCGTGGAATACGCATTTACGCGGCGCGGCATCTCTCACCATCGGCGCCGGCGCCGTCGGCGCGCTTCGCGCGCTCGCGGCCCGACGTCGAGCTGCCCGACATCCAGTTCCATTTCCTGCCGCTCAGCGCCGACCGGCCGGGGCAGGGCCTGCACACGTTCTCCGGCGTCACCGCCACCGTGTGCCAGCTGCGCCCGGAGAGCCGCGGCACGCTGTCGCATCGCCACGTGCCGATCCCGCCGCGCACCCGAGCGATCGTCTCCAACTACCTCGGCGTCGGAGGCGGACCGGCGCGTGCTGCTCGACGGCATGAAGCCGTGCGCCGCGTCGCCAGTCAGCCGGCGTTCGCCAGCGCACATCGCGCGCGAGCACCTGCCGGGGCCGGATGTCGACCAGCGACGAGGCGCTGATGGCCTATGCGCGCGACTACGCCACCACGGTCTTCCATCCCTGCGGCACCTGCAAGATGGGCAGCGACGCCAAGGCCGTGGTCGATGCCCGCCTGCAGCGTGCGCGGCATCGCCGGCCTGCGCGTGGCCGACGCCTCGATCATGCCGACGCATGACCTCGGGCAACACCAACGCGCCCACGCATCATGATCGGCGAGAAGGCCGCCGACCATGATCCGGCAGGACGTTCACGCGCCGGCGCCCTGGCCGCCTGATGGCTTCTGGTGCTGCGGTCGTCAAGACCCGTCGCGGTCGCTCGCCTGGTCACGGCTCTTGACCGCTCGCGCTTTGGGAGGCGCCGCACCGGCGCCCGTGTCGCGGTCGCCGGTCGTGCGAGGCGTATCCGCGTCGCTGGATCCACCGTGCCCGCCGCGTCCGGCGCCGTGCGGCGCGAGACGATGTCGGCATCGGTGAGCGTCTTGCGGTCTTTGGCCATGGGCACCTCGGCGGACTGCTCGCGGAAACCGCCGCCAGTATAGCCCTCGGGCGGTGCAACCACAATCAACGGCGCTCGGATGCGGCGTCTCGGCGCCGGCGTACGCACAGCGGCTTGACATCGCCGTTGCGGCATTGCGGGATGGCAGCGGGAGGACGCCCCTGCGGGCGTCGTGCGGCGCAAACAAATGACAACCATCGACTACGAGGCCGCGAGTACAACAACCGCAAGCGCGCGTGCCCGAGCACGTCGAGATTGCGGAGCGCTGGACCATGCTGGCGGCCGCCTACCGGCTCGCCGGCGATACCCAGCTCAACCAGCGCTACGGCTCGCGCGAGCGCCAGCGCTACGACCTGTTCCGCGCTGCCGACGCGGATGCGCCGCTCGCCGTCTACATCCATGGCGGCTACTGGCAGCGCGGCGACCGCAAGGACTATTCCTTCGTGGCGCGCGAGCTCAACGCGCCAGGCATCACGGTTGCCATCCCGTCCTACACCCTGTGCCCCGCGGTCTCGGTGATGGAGATCGGCGACGAGATTCAGCAGTGCCTGGCCGCCCTCGTGGAAGCAGACCAAGAAGCGCCCAACCGTCATCGGCCATTCGGCCGGCGGCCACCTGACGGCGGAGATGCTGGTGCGGCACTGGGGCGGCTTTGCCGGCGTGCCGGCCGACCTCGTGCGTGCGGGCTACGCCATCAGCGGCGTGTTCGACCTGGCACCGCTGATCGGCACGTCCCTCAACGAGGCGCTCGGCCTCAAGGCGGGATCGCCGCGCGCTGCGAGCCCGCTTTCAGGCCGCCGCCTGCCCAAGGGGCGCAAGTTGATCGCCGCGGTTGGCGGCGATGAGAGCGCCGAGTTCCTGCGCCAAAGCCGGGAGATCGCCGACAAGTGGAGCACGGTCGGCGTCGACGTCAGAGTGCGAGGTGATCGCCGGGCACCAACCACTTCACCATCGTCGACGAGCTGATCACGGCCTCGGCAGCGCCATGCTGAGCGCAGATCGTGGCCCTGGCACGCGAGGCGCACGCCGCCTGAGGCTCACTGCTTGCGCCGGGGCAAGCGGCGCGCGTCGATCACGGACATGGACAGCGGCGCCAGCCGGCGGCGCTCGGCCGGCGGCGATCTCGGCCAGCGCAGCCGTCAGCCCTTCGGCTGCCCGCTCGAGCCCCGGCACGCGCTGGATATCGTCGCGAATGTAGACGAGCGTTCTCGCGTGGATCGTGTCGAGATCGACCAGCGGAACATGCGGATTGGTTGCGCAATCGGCTCCATTGCTGCGTTTCCCTCACCTGCGGCTGGCAGTCTGCAAGAACCCGTGCAAACTGAGAAGCGCTCCGCAGATCCCGGGTTAACGACCGCCATGGCGTGGCCGCGGCGGCGGCGTCACGTCGGCTTTCGCCGACCTTCTTCTGCAGGGCCGGAATCAGCTCGGAAACGCTCCTTCAGGAAGGGGTTGACGGCGAGCAGCGCTGCGTGTAGGCCGCAAGCGCCTCGCGAAACTCGCCCTTGGCAATGCGGATGAGGCCGATGCCGGCCAGAGCGCCGAAGTGCCTCCGGCTCCAGCGCCAGCACGCGATCGATGTCTGGCCAGCGAGCGGTCGTGTCTCGCCCGCGAGGTAGAGCGCGGTTGCGCGCTTGTTCCACCCTTCCGCCCAACCGGGCGCGCGGGCGACAATGTCGTCCAGGATGCGGCAGCGCCAGGGGCGGCAGGCCGGCGCCAATCAGCCGAGATCGCCTGCTCCATCAGCTCTCGTCGAGCTCGGGCTTGCCCGACTGCAGCCACAGCTTCCAGATCTCGGCGACCGCCGCGTCGCCGTCCTCCCTTCTTTGGCGGTCTTGAGCTTAGCGAACAGCCTCATCGAGCTGCCGGTTTTGCTGCCGCCTCCGGCCCCGACTGGGCAAGGCGAAGCGGGCGGTCCCCGGCTGCGGCGAGGCCCGTGCTCAGCAGCAGGACGGCTGCGATCCAGGCGAGGCCGCGAAGTGACGGAAAGCAATGGGCATTTTTGCGATCTCGGTGGGTTCGCGTGTTCCGTTACCGGCCGACTGTAGCAAAAACCGAAAACCGGGTGCTCCAGAAATCCAGCGCCGCTGTCACGTCATGTCGAGTGCCGCGGCGCGCTTGGGCGGCGGGAAGGCGGCGTCGAGCGCGTGCAGGTCGTCGGCATCGAGCTTGACGTCGAGCGCCTTGATGTTGGCGCGCACGTGGTCGGGGTTGACGGCCTTGGGGATCGTCACCACGCTCGGCTGGCGCAGCACCCACGCCAGCGCCACCGCTGCCGGATCGCACGCCGTGCTTCTGCGGCGATCTTGCCGAGCGCGGGCTTCGCGCAGCAGCGGCCCCTGCCCCAGCGGCGAATAGGCCATCACCATGATCTTGGCCTTCTGGCATTTCTGCCAGCAGCTGCCATTCGACGCCGCGCGAGCCCAGGTGGTAGAGCACCTGGTTGGAGGCGCAGTTCTTGCCGTCGGGCACGCCCGGCCAGCTCGTCCATGTCGCCGGCATCGAGGTTGCTCACGCCCCAGTTGCGGATCTTGCCGTCCTTCTCGAGAGCCTCGAACGCCTCCACCGTCTCGGCCAGCGGGTGCGAGCCGCGCCAGTGCAGCAGGTAGAGGTCGAGCCGGTCGGTCTTCAGGCCGCTTCGAGGCTGCGCTCGCAGGCGGCGATCGTGCCTTTGCGCGAGGCGTTGTGCGGATAGACCTTGCTGACGAGATAGATCTCGTCGCGCAGGCGCGCCCATGGCCTCCGCCGACGCATCTCCTCGGCGCCGCCCTCGCCGTACATCTCGGCCGTGTCGATCAGCCGGATGCCGAGCTCGAGCCCGAGCTTGCATGGCCTTGCAGCTCGGCCGCCCTGTCCGGACTTGCGCTCGCCCATGCGCCAGGTGCCGAGCCCCAGCACCGGCACCTTCGTCGCCGCGTCTTCAGCGTGACGGTCCGCATGTGCCGCTCCTCGCCTTGCCGTTTCCGCTACTGTAGGCAGGGTTGCGGGATGCCGCCAACGGATCACATGGCCAGGAGTTGACGCCATGGCATTGCCGATAACCGACAACGTCGCGAAGACCGCAGCGGCACACGACATTCTATCTGGCATGTGGCGCGGTCGACGCCCCGCTGATCATCTTCGTGCACGGCTGGCCTGAGCTGTCGGTGAGCTGGCGGCACCAGCTTCCGTGCTTCGCCAGCCTCGGGTTTCAGGGCCGTCGCGCCCGACATGCGCGGCTACGGGCGCTCGAGCGTCTACCGGCGGCATGAGGACTATGCGCTCGAGCACGCCGTCGCTGACATGCTCGAGCTGCATGGCGGCGCTCGGCCGCGAGAAGGCGGTCTGGGTCGGGCACGACTGGGGCAGCCCCGTCGTGTGGAGCATCGCCAGCCATCATCCGGACAAGTGCTTTGGCGTCGCCAATCTTTGCGTGCCCTACTTCGCCAAAGGGCTTTCGCCCGAGAATTTCCTCCCGCTCGTCGATCGCGCGATCTACCCGGAGGCGCAGTTCCCGGCCGGACAGTGGGACTATCAGCTGTTCTACGAGGAGAGCTTCGACAAGGCGCAGCGAGCGCTTCGAGGCCGATGTGCGCGCAACACGGTGAAGGCGCTGTTCCGCAAGGGCAGGCCGGACGGCAAGAAGCAAGCCCAACCGCACCGCGAAGCATCCGCAAGGATGGCGGCTGGTTCGGCGGCGCCGGCCATGCTCCCGATCTGCCGATCGATACCGACGTGCTGACGGAAGAGGACCTGCACACGTACGTCGCCGCGCTCGAGGCCAACGGCTTCTTCGGCCCCGATTCCTGGTACATGAACCACAAGCGCAACCTGCAGTTTGCCGCCAAGGCAGCCGACGGAGGCAAGCTGCGCCCTGCCCGTGCTCTTCCTCCACGGCGACTTCGACTACACGTGCGAGACGATCGTGTCTCGCCTTGGCCGAGCCCATGCGGGCGGACTGCCGGAACCTCTGACCGAGGTGGTCGTGCCGTCGGGCCATTGGATGGCGCAGGAAAAGCCGGCAGCAGTGAACGCCGCGATCGCCCGCTGGCTCGCCACCCGGTTGCCGGAGGCCTGGCCCACTTGAGCCCCGCGCCAAAGGCTGCCAATGATCGCGCGAACCGCTTCCAACCCAAGGGAGAGACACCCATGGACAAGGCATTGAGCGACAAGGGCCTCGCCAACCGCAAGGCGGTGCTGGGCGAGGACTACGTCAACAAGTCGCTGGCCTCGGCCGACAGCTTCAACGGCCCGTTCCAGGAGATCCTCAACGAGTACTGCTGGGGCATGATCTGGAGCGACGAGCGGCTGCCGAAGAAGACGCGCTCGATGCTGAACCTGGTGATGCTGGCCTGCCTCAACCGCATGCACGAATGGGAGCTGCATCTGAAGGGCGCGCTGACGCAACGGCGTCACCCAGGACGAGATCCAGGCCATCATCCACCAGATCGCCGTCTATGCCGGCGTGCCGCTGGCCGTGGAATGCTTCCGCATCGCGCGCAAGGTGTTCGCCGAGGTCGACGGCAAGAAGGCGTGACCGATGCAGGCGGAGGCGGCTACTTGGCCGCCTTCATCTGCACGCAGAAGGTTTCGAATTGCTCCCGCGTCCACTTGAGCTCGGGTTCCAACCCACGCGACATTCCTCGACGGTGGGATTGATGACCATGTCCGAACCAGGCTTGCTCAGCGGCGGGAGGCGCGGCGGGGCCGGGCGTCGGCGAGAGGCTTGCGCCAGCGCGAAGCCCGATACGTGAGCCAGCGCGGCGGCGGCGACAAGCAAGATCTTGGTACGCATGGCAGCCTCTTGCAGGACGTGCGCGCATTCAGAAGTCATGGCGCGCCCTGCCTGAAAACGTAGGCCGGGGCCGCGAGGTTCCACGCGACAGGCGGGATTGCCCGAAATCTGCCTCATTCCGGGCACAGGCCATACCTAGCCTGTTGTGCCGGCAACGCTTTGGGGCGGGTACGGCCAACAGCCGCGGACCGCGGCTGCCAACAATGCGGGAGGTCCCAACGCATGACGCGGACGCCAGCTCTCATCTTCTGCATCGCTATCGCCGCCCTGGCGCTGACAGGCGCGCAGCAGCCCGGGCGCTGGAGGAGCAACGCGGTGAGGAGGCGGCCATCAAGGCGTGCGACCAGCGCCTGTGCTCCATCCTGGTGCACAAGAATGCCAAGGGCGAAGACCCCAAGTGCACGCTGACGAAGACGTGGGCCAAGTCGAAGATCAAAGAAGCGGACACCCACAAGCTGAGCTGGGGCTAGCGGCGGATGCACGCTGCTCAGTCGATATCAACCTGAGCCGCGCCAGTGCTGGTCGAGGTCATGACCGGGGAGCGTACGAAGCTCTATGTGCCGAAGCACACGGCGAACTGCGTGGTCGAGCAGGACGGCAAGCTGGAGAAGGTGACGGCCGAGCTTGCCCCCAAGATCTCACTTCAAGGACGGGAAGGTCGAAAAGATCTGGGTCAACCTGAAGAGCGTCGAAGGGCCGGCGTCGATCCGGTTCCACGCTGCAAACCGCCGCCCAACTCGCCGACACCCTGGGCCTGTTTCACAGGCACATGGTCCGCTCCATGAACAAGTACATCGAGCGGCACTGCCTCGGCGACGCAGGCCACGGCGGCTTTCGGTACCGCCGCCCAAGGCCGGCAAGACCCCGCAGAGCACCGCGGCGACGGCACTACCCACTCCCCGCCAACGCGGCGATAACGCGATCGTGCGCCCGTGCCGGGCTGGCCGCCGCGATCCGACCGCTTATAGTCGCCGTATCGGCGTCGACCGATCGATGGAGGGTACCCATGAGGACTTGATGGCTGCGGCCCTGGCAAGCGCCATGCTGATGGCTGTGGGACACGCAGCCCGATCTCGAGCCTCGCCGCGACGGTGGCCTTCTCCCACGAATTCGAGGCCATCGAGGGCGGCAAAGCCGCCGCTCGGCAAGTGGCAGGGGCAAGGTGCTGCTTGTGGTCAATACCGCCTCCTGCGGGTTCACGCCGCAATACGAAGGGCTGCAGGCACTGTGGGAGTCGCTAGCGAGAAGGCGCGGCCTCGTGGTTATCGGCGTGCCCGTCCAACGATTTCGGCGCGCAGGAGCCCAAGTCCGAGGCGGAGATCGCGGGGTTCTGTAAAGGCGCTGCCTGGCGTGACCCTTCCCGCTCACCGACCAAGGTCGAAGCGTCGGGGCCGAAGGCGCATCCGTTCTTACCGGTGGGCGCACGTGGACCCTGGGGCCTGCCAGCGCGCCGCGCGATGGAATTTCCACAAGTACCTGGTCGGCCGCGACGGCAAGCTGATCGCCGGCTATGGAGCGGGGTCGAGCCATTGTCGCCGACCCTGATCCGCGCCATCGAGACGGCCCTGGGCCCCGCTTAAGAATGCGCGCTATCCGGGAAGCCGGAGGTTGGAGGCCGAGGCTGGGCGCCTCGGCCTGGCCACGCCGCTACAGCGGCCTGATCGCTACCTTGCGGAACTTGATCGTGCCCGAGCCATGCTGCAGCGTGATCGGCCCTTCGGCGAACAGACTGTTGCGAAGCTCCACGGTCTTGGTGCCGTTCAACATCACGGTGATCTGGCGCCCTTGGCGGTGATCTCGTAGGTATTCCACTTGCCACCCGCCTTGGGCATGGGGTTCACCTCGGCAAAATGCACGATGCCGCCGGTGCCGTAGCGTCGGGTCCGGGCGCTGGTCGAAAAATATTGACCTCGTAGCAGCTCTTGTCGGTGATCTTGGTCGGGTCCTGGCAACGGCAGGAAGATGCCGCTGTTGGCATCGTCGCTCGCCCAGAATTCGGCGTAGATTTCGAAGTCCTTGTAGGCGGCCTTGCTGACGAGGTGGGCGGTATCCTTGCTGGTGCGCTTGTCGGCAACTGACTGGCGCCGTCCTCGAGCCGCCAGTTGGTCTCGCCCACCTGGCTCCACTCGCCCATGGTCTTGCTGTCGAGCAGCGTGACCCAGCCGTCTCCGGTCTGGCCGGATGCGCCGGGCGCGAGGTGGATGGCGGCAAGACCAAAGGCGGCAAGCCCTGCGGCGAGGGCAAAGGCGCGTGCCGATAGACGCATGGTGATCTCCTCCTTGGATGCAGATGGCGTTCCCTGCGGGCGGAAGCGATTGTCCTCAGGCGAACGAAAAAAGCGCCGTGGCGAGCTTCCCGTCTCCCGCTTCGATTGTAGTCGCTCCGCTGGCCTGCGTCAGAGGGAAAGTGCTTAGAGCGCCCGGGCGACGCGGAAACCAGTGCCGTGTTGCGGTTTTGGGGCAGGTTCCAACAGCGGTGGGCAGCGCGCAGCTCCGCCGGGTCGTAGTTCCAGGGCGCCGCCGCGGACGACGCGCCAGGTGCAATCGCCGCCGGTTCTCGCCGTGCCATCGCCCGGATTGCCGGCGTTCTTCTCGTTCCAGCAGTCCTCGGTCCAGTCCCAGACATTGCCGTGCACGTTGTAAAGACCCCAGGGGTTCGGCGCGAAGGCGTGCACCGGCAGGGTCCGCTGCAGCCAATCGCCCCTCGGGCCTCCGGCATAGGTGCGCCTGCCGTCGTAGTTGGCGTGGCCGGTGGAGATCGACGGGCCCCCACCAGAACGGCGTGGTGGTGCCGGCCCGCGTCACGTATTCGCGCTCGGCTTCCGAGAGCAGGCGGTAGGCCTTGCCGGTCGCCGACGACAGCCAGGCCACGTAGGCCTTGGCATCGGCGAAGCTGACGCAGGTGACGGGTGACGGTCGTCCTGGGGGAAATTCACCGAGCGCCAGGAGCGGTCCGCCTCCTCGACCCAGGTGTGTTCCGGTCCAGATGTAGCAGCCGCCGTCGGGGCGTGCCTCGTCGCGGCAACGAACGCCGCGTACTCGCCGCGCGTGACGGCAAACGCGCCGACCGCGAACGGTTGGGCGATGGTCACCTGCACCTGGTCCTCGCGGTCGGCCGCCCGTCCCGGCTCCTCGGGCGGCGAGCCCATCGCGAAGCGGCCGGCCGGCACGACGACCATCTCGGGGCAGTCGGCGCAGTCCTTGAACGATTGGGCCGAGGCTTGTGGCTGCGCCTGGGCAACGTCAGCCGCGAAGACGGCGACCAGCGCAGCGATGGCCGCTCCGGCCTTCGCAAGCTGAGATCGTGGAGCGTGACGCACGTGATGGCCGCATTGCGAGTGGATCGCTCGTATGAAGCGCAGCCGTGTGTCAGCCGTTGGGCCACACCGCGCGGGCGACGCGGTGCCGACGAGGCGCAGCTTCGCCTCCTGCTCGGCGTGCGTCATGGTGGTGGCGTATTCGCCGGAGGCGAAGCCGCATTGCGGGCTCAGCGCAAGCCGCTCCAGCGGCGACGAAGCGGGCGGCCTCCGCGGATGCGCATCTCGACGGTTGCCGGGTCTCCAGCTTGCGCGTCCTTGGTGGTGATGAGGCCCAGCACCACGGTGGTATCCGGGCGCACGTGCATGAGCGGGCTGAAATCGCCGGCGCGCGGGCGTGTCGTACTCCAAGCAGCAGCGTGTCGTAGTTGGAGAGGCGTGGGAACAGCTCCGCCGCAATGCGCCCGTAGCCGCCGTCGGCCAGCCAGCGCCCGCCCGGCGCGTTGCCGCGGCACAGGTGGATGGCGCGGGTGATGCCGGTGATGCCGTCGAACACCGAGTTGTCGATCTCGGCATCCTCGATCAGCTCCTGCGTCGAGGTCGCGTCCCCACGACGCAAACGCCTCGCGCATGCGCGGATCGATGTGCCACTGGCTGTAGTTGGGGGCGTCGAGATGCACGTAATCACAACCGAGATCGATGAGCTTCTTGACGACATCGGCGGGTGTGATCGCGCATGGCGAGCAGAAGTCGCGCGCCGTGGGATAGGCGCGCGAGGAATACTGGGCTCCCAGGCGACGCGGTGCCAGCTCGGCGCTGGATAGGTGAACTTGGGTCGCGCCTTGGCGCGCACTTGGCAGGAACGGGAACTCGTCTGCCACCGCGTCGCGCCTGACGCCGATCTTGTCGACGATCAGCGAGCGCGGGCCCGCTCGGTGGTGATGAGACCGCCGTCCGGGCCATCCGGCTTGCGCCACAGGCGCGCATCCACCTGGCATCCATCTCCACGGTCTCGAACCCGCTCAGGCACCGTCGCGCGTCGCGCACGCCCATGGTGGCGACGAAGTTGAAACGGCGATACTCGCCGTCGGTGATGGCGTCGATGCCGGCGTTCTCCTGCAGCACGACCGCCTCTGCCACTGCCCGGTCACTCGACAGCGCCCACGCCCGCATCGTCGAGCTTGCCCTCGCGCCAGGCCTTGCGGGCTTCGAGCAGATAGGCCGGTCGCGGCAGGCTGCCGACCACGTCGGCGCGGGCGATCTTGGGCATGTGCGTTTCCCTCGGACTGAACAGCTCAACTCATGGTGCGCACCGGCGGCACTGCTGGTCTGGGTGCCGGCATGCGGCCCAGCTCAGCCCAGCATCTGTCCGCCGTCGACCGTCAGCGTCTGGCCGGTCACCCAGGAAGCCGCGCCGCTGCACAGGAACAGCGCGGCGTTTGCGATCTCCTCGGGGCGGCCGAGCCGGCCCCACGGGATCGACCGCAGGATGCGCGTTGTAAAGTTGCGGGTTCGACGTCTTGCGCTCCTCCCACATGCCGCCCGGAAACTCGATCGATCCGGGCGCAATCGCATTCACGCGGATCTTCTTGGGAGCCAGCATCAGCGCCTGCGACATGGTGCAGTTGATCACGGCCGCCTTGACGGCCGCATAGGGCTGTGCGTGTGCTGGCGGCGCATAGCCCGAGATCGAGGAAATGTTGAGAATCGCCGCCTGCCGGCCTTCTCGATGAACGGGATCGCGGCGTGCGAGGCACGCACCGTCGCCATCACGTCGATGTCGAGGCTCCTGGCCCAGCCCGCTTCATCGTCGGTGGTGCCAAACCCGGAGGCGTTGTTGACCAGAATGTCGATGCCGCCCAGCGAATCGGCTGCCGCCGCTACGTAGCGTTGCGACGGCGCCGCTTGTCGGCCAGGTCGCATTCGCCCGCATGCGCCTTGACACCGCGCGCCACGATCTCGGCCGATGTCTTGTCGAGCGCGGCGCGGCCCGCGGGCGCAGATCGAAACCGCCGCGCCCGCGTCCGCGAAGGCGAGCGCGATCGATCGGCCGATGCCCTTGCTGCCGCCGGTGACGACGGCACGCTTGCCCTTGAGATCGATCTGCATTGGGTCTCCCGGGTGTTCTCAGATTCCGTAGATCCCCATGGGCAGCCCGAAGTGCAGCCGGCCGAGCCCCGAGGCGAGGTTCGGAAACTGCGAGGAGATGTGGCTGCGGTACATGGCGGCATCGCGATAGTAGCGCTCGATGCGCTGCCTTTCTTGGCCGCGGCCGAGCTGGCGGCGCGGAACAGCAGGTCCACCGCGTCGCAGGCGAGGCCGCCGGCGTTGAAGCAGCATGCCCCAGCGCGGCGCAGGCTGTCGGTGACGGGGAACGGGCGACCTTCGCCGGCCCAGCGGCGGCAGTAGTCCATGTACATCTCGCAGGCCTGGACCAGGATGGCTTCCGCCGTGTCGGTGAGCATGAGGGCCTGGCCGAGACGGACGCTGCACGTCGACGTGCTGGTACCACGGCCAGGCCCGGAGGAAAGCGGGCGGTGCGCACTTTGGCGATGCCCTCGAGCTCGTCGAGCGCGGCCCTGGCGGCGCCGATCACCGTGGTGACAAGCGAGGCATGGTAGGGGCCCATCATGCGCCCAAGGTACATGGGGTTGCCGTGCAGGCGCGTGCCGTGGGTGCCGTTGCTGATGTCGCTCGCCGACACAGGGCGGCGCCGGCCGGGACGACGTGGTGCGCAGGTACGAACAGCTTCGCGATCGCCACGCTGTTGGAGCCGCTGGCGCGCATGCCGAGCGTGGCATCGCCGCCCAGTCTCCGAGGATGGTGATGCTCTTACGGGCACGGCGAACACGACCTGCTCCGGGCGGATCGCCGCTCCCCGACACCGCGACGTTGCCGATGAAGTGCGTGGCGCAAGGTATCCCGAGCAGTAGTTCCAGGTGCCGTCGATCACATAGCCGCCGTCGACGCGCTTGCAGGTGCCGGCCGGCCCGCGGCGCGAGTGTGGGGCGATGAAGTGGCCGTCGGGGCCGAACAGCTCGGCCTGCGCCTCTTCCGGGCCAGTGCGCCCCACCAGCGCGCAGTGCGTGGCGCCGAGGGTGAGACACCAGCCAGCCGGGGTCGCCGCGGGCGATTTCCCGCATCGCCTTGAAGAACGCGGGATATTCGAGCTCGTAGCCGCCGAAGCGCTTGGGCTGCAGGGCGCGGTGGAAGCCGGCCTTCACGAAAGCGTCCTGCAGATCGGGCGAGTGGCAGCCGCGCGGCTCCGGACTGGTCCTGCTCGGCGCGCAGCCTCTCCCGGAACGCGGCCGCACGGGCAACGGGGTCTCGGGCGTCAGCCCCGGCTCGGGCGCGGTCAGACCTTGCGCAGCCTCCTCCAGTCGGCGGGTGCGCCGCCGTCGCCGCCGCTCATCGGGCGATCCGATCGAGGAGGCGCACGAGGCCTCCAGGCGCGGTGACATTCGGGCTGTGGCTGGCGTCGAGATCGAAGAACTACCAGGCCGGGTCGGCGCGAAGCGTTGGCGAACTGGCCGAACGGGTCGCCGGTCCGAGGCGCGTGCAGTGGATGTGCTGCGCGGCGGAACGGCGCCGGGATTGGAGAGGAGAAGCGGCTGCGCGAAGCAACGGCCGATCGGTTACCAGCGCCGGCGCGGGGTGATCCAGGCGACGTCCTCGGGCGGGTGTCCGGCGGCGGCGGATTGGGCGGCAGCAGCCAGCCGTCGCCGCTTGCGACCGCGCCTGCTCCCTGGCGGCGTCCGCGCTCCCTGGGCGGGCAGCATGTCGAACAGGCTTTGGCCGTGGCCCGGCACGAAGGCATCAGATAGATCAGTTTGGAGATGCGGTCGGCCGCTCGGTCGGCGACGCCGGTCGCCACCATGCCGCCGTAGCTGTGCCCCAGCAGCACGACATCGCGCAGGTCCTCGCACTCGAGCACGGCGAGGACATCGGCGATGTGGGTCTCGAGGTTGATGGCGCGGCTGACGTGATGCGCGCGCTCGCCGAGGCCCGGTGTAGGTTGGTCGGCGTGTAACCTCGTGGCCGCGCAGCCCGCAGCAGCGGCCGCACCTTCTTCCACGCCCAGCCGGCGCTCCACGCGCCATGACATACGACGAACGTTGCCATTGCCCTCGTTGCCTCCCGATCGATTGGCGCGAGCCCGGTGTGATTCAGCGACTCGAGAAGTCCGCACCATCGCGCGGGCTGGGGCCGCGCGATGGTGCGGACTTCTCGATCTGAATCACTACTAGAATCTTTCGATTTTTCACAGTGTCCTTCAGATCGCGAAATTCGTTCCGAGTTCGCCGCGCAATGAGACGAATTTCATGCGATCCGGACACTAGCACGAGGGGACAACGGCGAGACAAGCCCGTGCGGTTCGCATAGCGGACTTCCGGCCGTGAGACGTCAGCCATTGCTGCTCGCCCCAGGCGCGCAGCGCTTCGAGCACGGGGCCCAGCGCCTTGCCCTTGTCGGTGAGGAAATATTCGTAGCGCGGCGGATGCTGCTCGTAGAGCCGCGTCGCGATCACGCCCTGCGCCTCCAGCGTCTTGAGGCGGGCCGAGAGCGTGTTCGGCGCCACGCCCGGCAGGCCCTTCTCGAAGTCCTGGAAACGCAGCGGTCCCTTGCGGAACGAGATCGCGCAGGATCGAGCAGCGACCACTTCTCGCCGATCACGTCGAGTGCCCGCGCCACCGGGCGGGCTTGTCCATAGCTCGCAGCCATGCCGAAACAGTAGAGCGCTATCCGCATATTTGGCAAGTCGCTATAGGTTGACAAGTCACTATCGCCTATGTAGGCAAGGCCATGAGCGATGCAGCCACCACCACCACCGACGCGCCGCTCGCCGGCATCGGCCGCGCGGCCCGGCAACGACCCGATCTCGGGGCCGATCCTGCCGGCGCTGCTGCGGCTGACCACTGCCCAACCTGGCGGCCATGCTGGTCGGTCGCGCTGGTGGCGATCTGCGAGACCGTCTACGTCGGCATCCTCGGCACCACGCCGCTGGCGGCCATCGCGCTGGTGTTCCCGCATGATCATGCTGATGCAGATGCTGTCGGCGGGGGCGATGGGCGGCGGCGTCTCCTCCGCGATCAGCCGGGCGCTTGGCGCCGGCGACCTCGCGCGCGCCGAGGCGCTGGCCCTGCACGCCGTCGTCATCGGCGCGGCGGCCGGCCTCGTCCTTCAGCGCGATGTTCGTGGCGTTCGGCGCGCCGATCCTTCGCGCGCTCGGTGGCTCGGGGCCGGTGCTCGGCGAGGCGCTGGCCTACGCCAACATCGCGCTGGCCGGCGCGATCCTGACGTGGCTGCTCAACACGTTCGCCTCCGTCGTGCGCGGCACCGGCAACATGCGGGTGCCCTCGCTGACGCTGCTCGCCGCGTCGGGACTGCAGATCGTGCTCGGCGGCGCGCTGGGGCCTCGGCATCGGACCGATCCCGCGCTTTGGCCTCGCGGGCGTGGCCACAGGCCTGGTCGTCGCTTACGCGCTGGCCGCGCTGTTTCTGCTTTGGTTCCTCGCGCTCCGGGCGCGGGCGCCTGACGCTCAAATTCGGCGCTGCCGCTCAACCGCGAGATGTTCTTCGACATCCTCAAGGTGGGTGCGGTGTCGTCCCTCGGGCCGTTCCAGGTCGTGCTGACCGTGCTGATCCTGACCCGGCTGGTCGCGGGCTTCGGCACGGAGGCGCTGGCCGGCTACGGCATCGGCGCGCGCCTGGAGTTCCTCCTCGTCCCGATCGTGTTCGCGGTCGGCGTTGCCAGCGTGCCGATGGTGGGCATGGCGATGGGCGCTCGCGACATCGCACGCGCACGGCGGTGGCGTGGACCGCCGCCGGCGTAGCCGCGGCGTCGCTGGGTGCGATCGGGCTTGTCGGTGACGATTGCGCCCGACCTGTGGTCGGGGCTGTTCACCAGCGATCCGGGCGTCCGCGCCGCCGCCAACCTCTACCTGCGCTGGGCCGGCCCGGGGTTTTCCTTCGTCGGGCTGGGCACTCAGCCTCTACTTCGCCTCGCAGGGCTCGGGCAAGGTGCTCGCCCCGGTTCTCGCCGGGACCGTCCGGCTCTGCGGTGATCGCAGTCGGCGGCTGGTGGCTGGCGGCGAGCGATGCGCCGGCGTGGAGCCTGTTCGCGCTGGTCGGCGTATCCATGACTGGCGTTCGGGCTGGCGCATCGCCGCTGCGGTGTATGACGACGCCTGAGGCCCGCGGGGCGCCGATCAATAGAACAGGCTGGAGACGCTTTCCTCGCGCGCGGTGCGGGCGATGGCCTCGGCCAGCAGCGGCGCGATCGAGAGCACGCGGATGTTGCGCGGCGGCCTTGCACGGCCTCGGTCGGCTGGATCGAGTCGGTGATCACCAGGGTCTTGAGGCTTGGAGGCGGTGATCTTGGCGACGGCGCCGCCCGTCAGCACGCCGTGGGTGATGTAGGCGCATCACCTCGGTGGCGCCCTGCTCGAGCAGCGCGTTGGCGGCGTTCACCAGCGTGCCGCCGGAATCGACGATGTCGTCGATCAGGATGCAGCGCTTGCCGTCGACGTCGCCGATCACGTTCATCACCTCGGACTGCCGGCGCGCTCGCGGCGCTTGTCGCAGATGGCGATCGGCACGTCGATGCGCTTGGCGAGCCCGCGCGCGCGCACCACGCCGCCGACGTCGGGCGACACCACCACGCAGGTTGTCGCGTTCCGTAGCTGCTCCTGGATGTCGCGCACCATCACCGGGGCGGCGAACAGGTTGTCGGTCGGGATGTCGAAGAAGCCCTGGATCTGGCCGGCGTGCAGGTCGACGGTCATCACCCGGTCGACGCCGGCGCGCTCGATCAGGTTGGCGACCAGCTTGGCCGAGATCGGCGTGCGCGGGCCGGGCCTGCGGTCCTGCCGCGCGTAGCCGAAATAGGGCATCACCGCCGTGATGCGCCGCGCCGATCGAGCGCTTCAGCGCATCGACCAGGATCAGCAGCTCCATCAGGTTGTCGTTGGCGGGAAACGAGGTCGACTGCAGGACGTAGACGTCCTCGCCGCGCATGTTCTCCTGCACCTCGACGAACACTCTCCATGTCCGCGAAGCGCCGGACCACGCTCTGCGGTCAGCGGCAGCTTCAGGATTCCGGAGATGGCGTCGGCCAACGGGCGGTTGCTGTTGCCGGCCACGAGCTCTCATGCGCGTCGCTCCTTGTTGCGGTTAGCGTCTCGCAGTATCGAAGGGCATCGGCAAGCGGCGCTCCGTTCACATGGCAGGCGCGTTCTAGCAAGCGGCGCTTTGGCTTGCAATTAGCCCAACCGCTCAATCGGTGGAAGATCAAGGCTTTGGTAGCGCGTGCTTATGTTGCCACGCTGCCTCCGATCGGCCAGGGGTCCGGCCGCGGCCCCTAGTCCCGCCGCGCGCATGCGGTGCATAGAGCGGCCGGGGCCGAACATGCATCGGGAGCCATGCACATGCCGGTCGACGCGAGGCCACGGTCGCCGCGGCGGACGACGACCCCTACCTGTGGCTCGAAGACATCGACGGCGCGCGGGCCTGGCCTGGGTGCGAGGCGCAGAACGCCGCCACGCTGGCGAAGATTCGGCGGCGCCGGGATTCGCCGCGGACCGGGACACGCTGACGGCCATCCTGGATCGGCCGGACAACATCCCGTTCGTCACGCGGCGCGGGGCCGCACCTCTACAACTTCTGGAAGGACGCCAACAACCCGCGCGGCCTGTGGCGGCGAACCACGCTCGCGAGCTTCCGCACCGCGCAGCCGAGCTGGGAGGTCATGCTCGATGTCGACGCGCTGGCAGCGCAGGAAAGCGAGGACTGGGTCTGGCACGGCGCCGCGACGCTGCCGGGCACGCACGATCGCGCCATTCTCAGCCTGTCGCGCGGCGGCAGCGACGCCGCCGTGCTGCGCGAGTTCGACATCGCCGGCCAAGGCCTTCGTGAGCCGGCGGGTTCCAGCTGCCGGAGGCCAAGAGCCGCGCCGACTGGCTCGACCGGGACACGCTGCTGCTGTCCAGCGCCTACGGCGACGGACATGGCGACCAGGTCCGGCTATTCGCGGAGCGTGTCAGGCTGTGGCGGCGCGGGTCGGATGTCGAGCGAGGCGCCGGTGCTGATCGAGACGGCGCCCGAGCACATGGGGCTGTGGGCCTCCGTCGACCGCACCCAGGCAAGCGAAACGGTCTGGTTCGCCGACAAGGCCGGCTTCTTCGATGTCGTCGCTCTGGATGGGCGACCGCACGGGCCCGAAGGTCAAGCTGGATCTGCCCACCGACATCTGGATGGATGCCCACCGCGGCTGGCTGGCGGTGAAGCGCCGCACGCCATGGGCGATCGGCGATGACGACCTATGCGCCCGACACCGTGCTCGGGATATCGCTGGCGGCGTTCCTCGCGGGGACCGCCGATTCACGGTCCTGTTCGAGCCGGGCGAGCGGCGCGCACTGCAGCACTTCTTCTGGTGCAACGGGCAGCTGGTGCTGCTCGATCCTCGACGAGCTGAAGCCCGTGTTCGAGGTCCTCACGCCATCGTCCGACGGCTGGGCGCGCTCCAAGCTGTCGGGGCTGCCCGAGATCGGCGTCGTCAACGTCTGGCGCTTCGACATGGAGAGGTCGAGAGCAACGGCGACCTGCTCGCCAACGCGCAGGACCCGGTCACGCCGTCCACGATGATGCTTGATCGAGCCGGGCAAGTCCCCGATCGTGCTGAAGCAGGCGCCGCGCACGTTCACCGCCGACGGGCTCGTCGTCACCCGGCACGAGGCGGTATCCATCGACGGCGAGCGCATCCCGTACGTGCAGGTCGGCCCGGCCGGCGAGACCGGCGATGCCCCGGTGCACATGACACGGCTACGGCGGCTTCGGCTTCTCGACGCCTGCCTGCACTACAGCTCTGCCATCGGCAAGCTCTGGCTGGAGCGCGGCGGCACCAGCGTCGACGGCCAACATCCGCGGCGGCGGCGAGTTCGGCACGCGCTGGCACGAGGCCGGCCGCGCGCGCCGGCAAGCGCCTCTCGCACGACGATTTCGCCGCCGTCGCCGCCGATCTGGTGCGCGCGCGGCGTGACCGCTGCCGAGCCGCATCGCCGCCGAGGGCGGCTCGAACGGCGGCATCCTGATCACCAACATGCTGACGCGCTACCCCGAACGGTTCGGCGCCCTGTTCTGCACCATCCCGCTGATCGACATGCGCCGCTACAGCAAGCTGCTGGCCGGCGCCAGCTGGATCGCCGAGTACGGCGACCCGGACAAGGCCGGAGGACTGGGCCTTCCTGCAGACCTATTCGGCCTATCACCTGGCGGCGCCGGGGCACGGCTATCCGCCGATCCTGCTGGCCACGACCCGCGCGGACGACCGCGTGCATCCCGGCCACGCCCGCAAGATGGCCGCCAAGCTGCAGGCCATGGGCTACGAGGCCTATTTCTACGAGCCCGCGGCCGGCGGCCACGGCTATGGCAAGGACAACAAGGAAACCGCGGCGTTCGTGGCGCTGGGATACACGTTTCTCAGGACCAAGATCGGGTTCTATGATGCTGCGGGGCGGTAACGATCCGAGGTTCGAGGGACGCACATGCAGTTCGGCATCTTCTACGAGCATCAGCTGCCACAGGCCGTGGGTCGAGGGCGCCGAGCTCAGGCTGTTCCAGGAGGCGCTCGACCAGGTGGAGCTGGCCGACAAGCTCGGCATCGACTTCGCCTGGGAGGTGGAGCATCACTTTCTCGAGGAGTATTCGCACTCCTCCGCGCCCGGAGGTGTTCCTCGCCGCCTGCTCGCAGCGCACCAAGCGCATCCGGCTGGGCCACGGCATCGTGCTGATGCCGCCCAACTACAACCACCCCGCCCGCGTCGCCGAGCGCATCGCCACGCTCGACCTCGTCTCCAACGGCCGCGTCGAATGGGGCACCGGACAGGGCGCTTCCGCGCGCCGGAGCTCGGCGGCTTCCGCATCAATCCCGACGAGCGCCACGCCATGTGGCTGGAGGCCGTCACCGAGGCCGCCAACATGCTGGTGATGGACCCCTACCCCGGCTACCAGGGCAAATATTTCTCCATGCCCTGCCGCAACCTGCGTGCCGAAGTCGGTGCAGAAGCCGCACCCGCCGCTGTGGGTCGCCTGCTCCAAGCGCGACACCATCCACCAGGCGGCGCGGCATGGGCATCGGGCGCGCTCACCTTCGCCTTCGTCGACCAGAGCGAGGCGGTGAAGTGGGTCGGCGGAGTACTACGACATCATCAAGTCGGAGGAGTGCGTGCCGATCGGGCATGCGGTCAACGCCAACATCGCCATGGTGGCGGGCTTCTCCTGCCACGCCGACGCCGAGGAGGCGCGCCGGCGCGGGCTCGACGGCTTCCGCTTCTTCGGCTACGCGCTGGGCCACCACTACATCTTCGGCGAGCACACGCCCGGCCGCACCAGCATCTGGGCCAACTACGAGAAGGCGCGCGACATCCTGCCGGTGATCGCCAGGGCGCCGGCGGCATCGGCACGCCCGACGAGATCGCCGCCAACATGCGCCGCTTCGAGGAGGCGGGCCTCGACCAGGTGATCTTCCTGCAGCAGGGCGGCAAGAACGAGCATGCGCCACATCTGCGCGTCGCTGGAGCTGTTCGCCAAAGCCGTCATGCCGGCCTTCAAGCGGCGCCACGCGGCGCGCGAGAAGAAGAAGCAGAAGGAGCTGGCGCCCTACATCGAGCGCGCGCTCGCCCGCAAGCAGCGCCGGCCGCGCTGCGCGATGAGCGAGATCCCGGCCATCGTCGCGCTCGGCGGCAGCAGGCGCGCCAGGGTCCGTCGACGGCAAGACCGCCAACTTCGGCCGCGGCGGCGAGATGCAGGTGCCGCTGGAGGACCCGCTGAAGAGGTGGCTGGCGCCTAGCGGTTGGACACCAACGTTTGCTCCATCGCGGTCATCGCGGCGCTTGTCGCCGCGATCCATCGTGCAGCTTAGCCGCTGAGCAAGGGGATGGATGGATACCGGGGACAAGCCCCGGTATGACAACGGATGCCCCTCACTCTCCAGCAGGCCGCGCAGCGGGCATGTGCGCAACGCGATCGGGCACCCAGACGCGGCGAGTGTCCGGATGCCCGACCAGGATCAGGGCGCGGGAGGTAACCCGCCGGATCACCTGTAGCAACGGGCCGGGCGGGCGCTCCGTCGGGCTACTTCTGCTCGACGCCGTGGTCGTGATGCATGGTCCAGCGCCGGCCATGCCGTCCAAAGCCGCGCTCACGCTGCCCTTGCCTCAGCACGACTGCGGCAACAGCCCTCTGCTCGTCGTTGAGGGAGGCATAGAAGGGCCGGAAGGCGTCGGCGAGAGCGCCTTCGTGCGCTCCGCCCGCTTCGTCGCGCGCTCGCTGGCGCGATCGAGGCGGTCGGACAACGACAGTTGGTCGCGGCCGGCGTCGCGGCCGTCGCGCCGCTCGGCACGCGCCAGCTGGCGGGCCGAGAAGGGAGGCGCGCAATTGCGTTTCGACAGGCATCCAAAGCTTCTGCTGAGCGTCGTTGAGCCGCAGCGATTCGCTGATCATGGCCATGCGGCCGTCCTGCAACCTTTCGAGCGTCTCAGGGGGAACGCCGGTCGGGCCGAGTTCGGCCCCCGGTCCGGCGCCCTGAGCCAAGACCGCTGCGGCCGGGATCGTGACGGCCAGCACCGCGAGGACGGCAATTTTGGAGAGGCTTATTTTCATGGCTGTGGGTCTCCGTGGATGCCCCTTGGCATGTGATCTGCTTCCAGAACGAAGTTTAGCCCTCCGCCCCGTCGGCCGGCAAGATTAAGACCCGTACATGATCTACGGCATCCATGGCGGAGTTGGCGCTGCCTGCATTCGCCAATTGCGCCCGGCCGTGGAGGATGGAGCCCATGACCGCAAGCCCGCCCGAAGGATTCGCCCCGCACTTTCCGCAAGAGCCCCGTCACCGAGCCCTGGGAGCCGCTGTTCTCGCGCAAGCTCGATGGGGCGGTGCAGATCGGCCTGCACCTGCGCGCCGCGCACTGCAACTCGCGCGGGCTGCTGCACGGCGGCGTCATTGCGGCGCTGGCCGACAACGCCATGGGGCTCAGCTGCGGTCTCGTCGCTGCCGTCGGTTCAGGGCCTGGTGTACGGTGAGCCTGGCGGTCGACTACGTCGGCTCGGCCAAGATCGGCCAATGGCTGCAGATCGAGCCGCGCGTGCTCAAGACCGGCAAGTCGATGGGCTTCGCCGATGCGCTCGTCACGGCAGATGGCGCGGTCATAGCCCCGCGCCAGCGCGACGTTCGCATCCTGGCCTAGGCTTGGCATGGTCGGGCTTGGCCCGACCATCCATCCGACCGCTTGCTCCAACGCTCGTGGATGGCTGGATCCTCGGGACAAGCCCGAGGATGACAGTGCGGCTAGCATTCGGGCCGGAGCCGCTCCAGACTAAGACTAATATGCGCGTTCTGCCCCAGCCGCCGCGCCCTGTTCGCGCGCCTCGCGCACCATGCTGGCGGCCGCTGCCGCCAGCAGGCGCGTCGTTCAGGGATGGTGCACATCTGGAAGCCTTCCTCGAAGCGCTTTGTGGGCCGTCTTGGGCCCGTCGGTGTGCACGCCGGGCGATGTGGCCCCACTGGCGCGTCTTCTTCGGGGATGATGTCCATCGCCGTCAGCACGTCCTTGCCGGTGGGGTCGAGCGTCGTGGGCGCCCTGCTCCGGTGCTTGGGGCAATACGTAACTGAACGAAGTACAA
>ERZ1370068.10268-contig-8981_pt1 | contig 32502 bp, 51 predicted proteins | sample MGYA00561227_ERZ1370068 | MGnify/ENA primary metagenome ERZ1370068 (study PRJEB38410, sample SAMEA6850437) | metagenome | study: Metagenomic assessment of the ecological functions of the soil: analysis of the soil microbiota associated with the...
GTATACTTCGTTCGATTACCATTACTGAAACACATGTACCGAGAAAGCGAACTTCCTAAAGCGTTGCCGGGAACGGAATCAGAGTTCCCGGCACGGTTCCACGCACTCCCCTATATCGAGCGACATTAGGATGGATATTCAGCATTGATCGGCACGAAAAACCACCAGCCGGGTAAACATTACCGAACAGTGGGCGCCTGTTCCGCCCGATGAGTCACTGTCGATCAAAGGCTGACCAGAATGGTCACACCACTGCGATCCTACTTTACTTCGCGACTTTACTGCGGAGTCCACACAGTCCCCGCTCGAACGACAGCGAATGTGATCTCTGACTAAAGCTTGATGACGTGGAGAGCTCGATCCGTAAAAACCGGCGCACGCAGTTCTCCGATGAGACACCGCCAGAAAAAACAGCTAAACCAGATCGAAGAAGTTGGCCCAACGTCATTTCTTTCTCGGCACGCCCAGATCGGATTATGATAGCGCGAGCCACTTACGGTGTGTTGATAAATGTGTGTAAGCCTCGAATCCTGCGGGGGTTAAGCACTGCATTGCTGGTGATCCGCCCACCCCACCTTTGCGATCTGATCACCAGGTTGAAGCCACCACTTCCTACTAGGCCTCGCCGGCAGATCAGAAGCACTTCGATTATAAGAATTTGAAGCAGCGAAAAATTCAGACAAGACCCAGAGCCAATCTAAAAGAGCACTCATGAGGTTTACGGCTATGCTGAGACTTGCTCGAGAAGGCTCTTGAGTTTTTGACTCTCACGGTGATAATATTCACAGCACCACGCACGGGCCCCTCACCCCCTCCGCGCCAACTCAGGATCAGGGCCATTCAAGAAGTCGCATCGTCATTGACAGCCACCATGGGAGGGTTGAAACCAGCTAACAATCACAAAATTCTTTATGTTGATTTTCAGGCTTGGTATCAATTATCAGGAAGGCAAGGTTTAAACTAACGACGAGGCTCCCAGAAGCAGGTGAAGTAAAGGCCGATTGCTGAGCACTAATTTGTTCCTCAGATCAATCGATGATGTTCACTGGAATCGAAATTCCAAATATCGGCGATCCAGAATTTGCTTGGCCATTAGCGAGGCTAAAGCATTCCAGTAGCCCAGGAGCTTTACAAAAGCGTGTTGGGCACAAAATGAGACCCTAATGGGCTCTGCTCCACTTGCACTCCGCATCTGGCTCATTTCTTCAGCCAAGTCGGGAATCGATTAGCACCCGAGCCGATGAAACATGTAAGGGTGTTGATTGGTCCAATTTGCGGGAATTTCTGTCCGCCTACTTTTGCATTGAACTTTGAAGGGAACACCGGGTGCACCTGCCACGACGAAGCCGACCATATCGACATCTACCGAGACTGTTGCTGCCTGAACAAACGGGACTGGCCAGATGCAGAACAGTTCGTTCATGAGGAGTTTTAAGCTGGCGAAGCGGATTCAGGTTATCAGGCTATCGCGGGATGCTGAAGGGAGTTTTCCATTACGATTCGGACCTCTGACGCAGCATCCATCTGCTGGTTTTGAGCCACCTCTGGCAGAGCCGTACAAGGCTTCGACTGCACCGAAGGAGATCTCCTGTTTGGCCTCCGAGTAAGCCGGGAAGAGTTTCGTTTACCGAGCATCTTCTATGAATTTCGAGACGAACGGATCCGAAAGTATGATCGGTAATGAACAAGGCCACTATCGAATCCCAGCTTTGAGTGAAAACTGCTCAGCCTGGTGACCATTGGTTTGGGATTCAAGGCTGGCCCGTTCTGGCGGGAATACCGGTCGGCTTACGATCGCGCCAGAAGAGGCGGGAACCAGGATCGAACGCTGCGTGATCTCGACACGGGTTACCGAAGGCATGAGGTTAACAGGGACGTTCGCCCGATGCAGAGACATCTGCGCCGGATCGTTGAGCACTTCTATTTCCTGGGTGTGCAAGGTCTTTTTGTTCCTTTCTTAGCATGAGATCTCTCGCGCTCACCACCTACGACCCGTAGATTACTGTCAAAACGGGCAGATATGGAGGAAGGCCGTGGTCGAGCGCATGATTTTCAGAGCCTCCTCCATCCGACTGATTTTCGCGGCAGTAGTATGGCGTTTTACCACGACACTCCGGACAAGGGTTATTTCGCCCGGATCATGGCTAGAGACCGCAGCCTTTTCAGACAGTGGCGGGCCATCAGGAGGCGAGCCAAGGGGCGGCTTTTGACTACCGTTACCGTCGTCTTTGTCGCTTGTAGCGGTGTCAGCTCCCTGCGATGGACCTTTCGAGCCCGCCTAACAGACGGATTAAACCACTCGTACTCCGCGTCGTCCTCAGTCATTTTTATCACATGCTAGAGCGATACCCGTCGAAATCAGCAGAGACGCCGGGAATGCGAAAAACGGCAGCGCGTCGAGATGAAGATTCTACAGAGATCACCTTCCGCAATATGGCAGGCTGATTCCACTTCCGCGGCGAAAAGCAGCTGAAGTTGCAAGCATCAACTTCGAGGTGACTTTCGGGGTGGAGCACTTGGCGCGCATCGGCGATTGGTCAACGATTGGTTGGGGAGGTCGGGCAACACGTGGGCAGGTTTCACCCAAGCGCCCAACGTCGACTGGGCGGTGGCGGTGCGGCCTACTGGTCCGCGTCGGAAGTGATCTCGCCTCACGATAGTGCGGAACGCATCGAGGCAACCCTCGCCCGGTGAGCGGGGGCAGTTCGAGGGTCGCGTCACGAGTATCTATCGCCGAGAAGCAGGGGCTGGAAGATGGTGCATCATCATCCCCGCTGGTGCAGGACATCCGTAAGCCGGTTGCAACCTGCATCGATGAGATGAGGTGGAAACTCATCCGAGCCATTGACCGAATATGACAGTTCGAGGATTGGGCTTCAAGGCGATTTCCGGTAGCGGAACAACCTATTGCCGGATCGGAGATGATTGCGGCTGTCCTTCATCAGCCGCTAAAACACTCCGATCTAGGGCACGCGGTCGATGCAAAGCCACTTTGTGGAGTGTTGCTTTTCTGCTTACTGACCACAGCGCTCAATACATTGCTCTAGCCGGATTTGAAGACACTGATCAACGTGCTCATCTCAACGCGACGGTCACTCCGGTAGGATCTGCGAGAAACGGTCTAAAGGAAGTTCCGATCATCCCGGGTTAATCGGGTCGCGCCGAGTCAAAATCGACTGTTTCGACCCGCAGTTTGATAGTTCCGCCTCGAGGAAGTTGAAATGACAACTTCCTCCAGTTCGGTGCTATCGTTGTCTCCGGTTTGCAGGTGTAGCGTTGCGAGTTGTCGATCAATCGCCACAAGCAAGTCGTCCGCAAACTTCAGTCCACCCACTCCGCCGGATTCGCGCAGCATTTGCTATAAGCCCACTGAACCGTCTCAGCGGAATCCGAATCGAAACACGACTACGCGGACCCCGATCGTAATGTAAGCTGGACCGTAGTAAGGCGGCGGGTAGTAGTAACCGCGCCGATAATAGGGCCGATAACCTCCGTAACCGTGCGTTCCAGCCTCGGTGGTAGTAGGTGTAACCACCGTCGTTCCAATCGTGATGGTGGTGCCTCTTCTTACCGCCCGCTTCCGCTGGAGTCGCCAAGAGCGCGATTGCTGCAATTGCCGCGGCCACTGTTAGAGGCCATGGTCTTGTCTTCACTAACGGGGATTCGCTTTTCGGCAGAAAGGTTGGACGTCGAATTTTTTTGCTTGAAGCGGCCCTCGCTGGCGCGGTGACGGGCGAGATTTTCTCCAGAGTGTAGTGAGACAAGCTGATTAGTACAATGGAGGCGTGCGTTTTCATCGCCATTGTCTTGAGCCATTGGAAACGCTACCGGGCTGCGCCTCGGGCGGCGAGGCCCTGAGGAAATGGTGTCACGATGGCTGGCGTTCTCTCAATGTCCGATGCTTCGGCCTTCGGCGAGACCCGGCTTCGGCTCGAGCGCCTGCCAATCGAGGAAAAGCATTGAAACGTAAATCCGACGCTCCAAACAGGTGATCTCTCTGCCGCGGGTGGAGGCGCCCTTCATGGTATCGGAGAGACTTTCGCACCCGATCTCCATACCGGCACAGGCAACTTCACGGTGCGCGATTGCATTCCGCCGGGTCAGCAACGGATTCCAGCCATAGCTCAACTCTCATCATAGCACGGGCAGGAACGGGCCCATTCCAGGCATTTGAGGTGGAGCTTGAGGCATGCCCCAGCGTCGGGAGGAAGACCTCGAAAGGCATTCGCATGCTGCGACGGACGCGGCGTCACCTTCCTGCTTTACCAGCGCGGAGGATGCTGGTGCCCGTCACGAGACGGCCGGAGCGACCAGCCATCGCCCGCGGACGGAGGCTCCTCGCTCGCATCGAACATCGCCCCCGGGATATCCGCAGCACCGGATCATTGAGGTGCGCAGCAAGGATGAGCGTTGAGTCAGTGTCTACGGGACACCGCTCAGCATCAGGAACGATCCTGCCGTGAACGCCAATCCGGAGAATCGGAGCTCAGACTTCATTGAAACTCCACGGAGACCCGAGACCCCTTCGGTGAATACCATACGTTACGACTACGAACGGTGATTTAGGCGATACCGCCGATATGGGATCAGCCTACCTCCCGGCAAATACGCGACGTAGACTATGCCGATCCGAAACCGGCGACGAGGAATTCCTGATCGCGACAGGCGTTCAGCCACGAAGAGCGGCCGGATCCTTCTCCGAATACCGACCGGGCATGAACTCCGCACGACCAGACGTTGCACCTCCATCGAGATCCGCACGCCGGCCGCGAAAGCCTGATGCGCACTTATCGGCTGATTTACCTCCGATCAACGCGGTCTGCAGAAAAATTGATAACGCCCGTTCAACGCGGGCCTCGTTGCTGCGTCACAGTCCTCGTCGAAGGGCACTGACGGTGCCTGCTTGAGCCGATGCCGCGCCCTCGAATTCGGAGTGCCTGGCCTTCGGAGCCGACAAAGCGCATTACCAGCCGTTCACGGGCGCCGATGGATTCGAGGCCTGGAGCGCTCGCTCGGCCGACCCCGAATACGAGTTGACCGATTTGTTCGGCACCAGTGGTCTGCCCAACGTTGTGGAGTTCGAGCAATCGGTGTGCGTTCTGGCGCAACCGAGGTAATAGCCGGTTCCGACCTCATGCGCTGGCTGATCGAAACAGGCTCCGCCGGCCTACAGTGGGTGAGCCGGGCGTGCAACTGCTCGACGCGAGCGGCAATGGACGCGGGCCGATCTGGTGGTGATCCGAATCCGCAGATTGACGGATGACAGAAAGGAAAGCAGACGCTCCAAAGAGCTCTCCGGTCCTTGAGTCTCGAACGCTTTGTGAAGGTGCCGGCTCAATGGGCCTGCATCTTTGCTCGCGGCATAGCAACTTCGTCGCTATGCGGGGACGGGACAAGCCCGCGGCCAGGGTGACTCGAGACACCTAAGAAGCCTCGACTCAAAAATCCAGCTTTAAGACTCATGCGGTAGTGCTCAATTGCTTACCTCTTTCGCTTCAGCTGGATACTGAAGGAACGGTGAGAATTGTCGCTCCTCTATTATCGTCTAAACTTTGCCACCGATCTTCGCATCGAGTTCATCTTCGACGAACGGCACTCGATGGATGTTCTCAAAGCTCTCGTCCTGTAGGCTGACCCTGAAGCCCGAAATAAGCGAAAAATGACCTTTCTCTTTGGTGGCTTCGGTTTAGTCAACCGCGATCAAACCAAGGATTAAAAGGGGCATCTCGAGTTTTGCGTCGTTCCAACGAGCTCAAATCACTGCTTTAACGCCTGGCGCAAACCCTAAGCGGCGACCTACCGCAAAACGTTGATGACTTGCTGTGGGGCCTCTAGCATCGACCGATCCATTATTGACGACAATTCCAGAGGCAGTAGATGTTCTCTGGGTTTCAACTGGTTTTTCGTAGGAGTTATTGACATGGCGGTTGTTCTCTAAGCGTGTTGGATTTTCAGGACCCAGGAGCCATGCTTGAGCTGGTTGCGGGCGTGGAGTTCCGCGTCATAGCGCGTGCCGGTCTGCCACATTTTCCAGAGGATTTTTAGCCAACGTTGACCGAGGCTGCGTAGAGCGCAGGCGTGGTTCTTGCCGCGTGTGCGCAGCTGCTCGTAGTAGACGGCAGCCCACGGACAGGATTGCCGACTCAGGTTGGCCCACAGATGCACAGCGTGGCGGAGCAGCTTGTTGCAGTGTCGCCGGAGATAGACCTTGTGGATCTTTCCAGACTGGTAGCTGACGGGAGCTGTTCCCGCCAGACACTGCAGGGCGGTTGGATCCTCAAAGCGCGAGCGGTCCGAGCCGATCTCGCCCAGCAGTCGCGGGGCGATCTTGGGTCCCGCGCCGGGCAGTGAGCCAAAGAGGTCATGATCGGGATGCTGTGCAAAGAGCTTCTCAATCTCGGCACGGTAGGAGTCGATCTGGCTCTGGAGCACGCGCAGCATTCTCGCGCGCGCTAAGGCTAAGCGACTCTTGGCACGGGTAAGGGCTTGGCCGGAGACGAACCCGGTGGCATGCGCAAAGATTTCCATCCGCTTTTCATAGGTCTGCGGTCGCGCCAGACGCTCAGTATGGAGGAACTTCTCCCACTTTCGTTTGCCAGCCGATGCCAAAGCCTGCGGGGTGGGGAAAGCTTCCAGGAAGGCCCATGCGCTCGGCAGTGTCCAGTCTTCAAAGGCCTCCAGAGCCGCTGGGTAATATTCGCGCAGGGCGCTCTGGAGCTGATTGATGAGCGCGGTGCGCTCCTGGATCAGGGCGACCTCGTCGCGGCAGAGCAAGCGCAACTCGGCCACCAGAGGATCTTCTTTGGCCAGCGCTTTCCAGCCGTGACCGTCGACGCGTAAGGCATCGGCGAGACTCCAAGCGTCCACATGGTCGGTTTTGTTGCCGCTGGGAACTTTGCGTTGGCAATAGCTTTTGGCGCTCGTTGTCGAAACAGGGTAAACAACGACACCGCTTTCCAGTAGTTGCTCGACGACAACGCCCTGGCTGGTCTCCACACAGGCAGCCACCCCAGGGCCTAGAACGGCGACTTGCTCGCGCCAGCGCTGCCAGCCTTCTGCGGTGTGCTCGATCTGAAAGTCCGCCACGATCTTGCCCGAAGGGTTTACGATGACCACCTCGTGATGATCGTGTGCCCAGTCGAAGCCCGCGTAGTGAGTGATCTTGCTCCATGGTTGCATTTTTACGACCCTGTTATGTTGAGGTTGTCGTGAGGGAGGCGGCCCGTCGCTGGTCGACCTGATACAGGAATCTTCGTGGGATGTTGTTCTCTCAGACCTTTGGACAGCCGCTCGAGAACCGGCCGGTGATCTACTGCAAACCCTCGAAGGGTTAGGAAAAGAAAACCGTGCCGGCCTCGGCGCTTTGCGCACCCGGCCATTGTTGGCCAAGGGCAAGTTCTTCACAAGCTCCGCTGCACTCTCGGCAAAGTTATTCACCGCCGGGGCGGCTGCTGAGGAGGGCTTTGCGGCGGCCCTCCTGCCCCGGCAATGGATAACTTTGGAGACAGTATCCCTTCACGGGAAAGAAGCGCAATCGGGGGAGGATTCGCGCTTTGGAGCGGAGTCATCAGGGCCACGTAAGCGCCGCTTTCCCAGCACGGCTTAAGGGTAGTCGTGAAGCGAAATTTCTGGACTCCGCACTGCAAACGAAACCGGGCAGGCAGGCGACTGGATCGACCCCAGTAATCCTGCCCGGCTCTTAGCCTCGTTCGGCGCCTGAGCGTGTTGGCGGGTGAAGCAGATTTAGTGGACGAGGAATGAGTATATCTGGGCGGCTGCAGTGCTCACTCAGGTGCTTGATGTTCTGTCGGAGAACCCCAACAAAGAGCAACTTAAGCACCGGAGTCTTTACGCTCTGCCAACCTGAAGCTGACGGTTAAAATCACACAATCCAACGCCGGCGAGTCAGTCGTAGTAAAGATGCTGACCAGACCACGATCCAATGACTTTGACCCGCGTTTTCGGTTTTTATTTTCGCAGATCGCGCTTTTTCGCCGAGCGCGGCTGATAGCCCACGCTACGCTAAAATCTCTCCGGCCAGCGAGCGGACTTCATCGGAGAACTGCCGCCTGGCAAGGGAAATTCCTGGCTTGATCGCGCTGTGCGCGGGCGTCACTGGCAACTGTCTCGATCGGGCTTTTGCGAAGATGTGGACCGGATCGCCCCTCTAAAAGCGCTCTCCACGGTGACTTGGCGACAACCACCCGGAATTGCGAGCCGCGATGTCTTACAACGATCGCGATGAGCCCGCATGCCGGTGCGGACCAGCTTGATCGCGACATTCAAACCGTCTCAGCGCCGCGTCAGAGAAGCGCCCGAGCCGCGCCCGTTCCTGGAGCAACTGGGCTGGCTGTATGTCGCCAAGGCGCGGGCCAGCTACGATCCTGGCTTCTACAAGCTCGCCGAGCACTGTGCGCTGGCGCTGGAGGTGGCGGACCCTAAGAGTCCCGAGGCGCTACCGCTGCGCGGCCACGTGCTTATCAGCTTCCATCGCTTTGCGGAGGCCGAGGCTATCGCCAACGAACTCGTCAGGCAACGCACGCTGCCGTTCGACCACGGCCTGCTCGGCGACGCGCTGATGGAACAGGGCCGTCTGACTCGAGGCCGTCGCTGCCTACCAGCGCATGGTTGACCTGCGGCCCGATCTGCAATCCTACAGCCGGGTGGCCCATATGCGTTGGCTCACAGGGCGACCTCGACGGCGCGATTGACGTGGCCCGCCTGGCCGCGCGCGCCGCGAGCCCGCTCGATCCCGAGTCGAGATCGTGGTCGCTGACTCGCCTCGCGCTCTATTATTTCCAGGCTGGTTCTCTCGCCGACGCGAAGGAGCGGCTCTGCGACTCAGCGCTGAGTTTCTCGCCACGACTATCCGCCGCCCTGTTGCTGCAGAGCCGCATGTTGCTCGACGCTGATCGGATTGCGTGGAGGCGGTCGCGCCCGCGCAGCGCGCGGCGAGATCAATCCGCTGCCGGAATTTCAATCGGGCGCTGGCCGACACGCTCCGCGCGGCGGGCCGCGCTGACGAAGCCGCGAAAGTCGAGGCGAACCTGAAGCAGACTCGGCGCGCAGAGCGACGCGCGGACCTTCGCCCTGTTCCTGGCCACGCGCGGTGAGCAAGGCCGAACTCGGCGGTTCAACTGGCGCAACGCGAATTGCAGGATCGCGCGGACATTTTCGCGCATGATGCGCTGGCGTGGGCGCTCGCTGCCGCCGGCCGCCACGACGAGGCGTGGCCGCACATGGAGAAGGCGCTGGCCGAGGGCACCATGGACGCGCGGCTCTTCACCCATGCGCGGCGTGCTTGCGGCCAGACTCTGGGCGCACGGCCGAAGCCGAGTCGTGGCTGGCCGAAAGCCCGCGATCTACAGCGCACGTTGCTTCCCTGGAACGCCAGCAACTCGCCGCAACGCTGGCCGCCTCGGCGACGTCGCGCGACGCTCGATCCATCAATCCCGCCGGGACACAAACGACTTCCGCTCGTGAAACCAATTCGCGGAAGCCTCAACAACGACAAAACAATCAGCGAAGACCAATGAAGACAAATCTAACCACACTCACAGCCGCCTTCGCGCTGGCGACGGCGCTGCCCGGCGCAGCGCTACGCATCCAGTCACATGGACGCGCCGCTGATCACCCGCGATCCCTCGGCCAACACCACCGACGTTTACGCCTTCGTGGACGTGGACAAGCGGCGAGAAATCCCTCGTCGTCGCGCTCGGCGTCTATCCGCACCAGGAACCGGGGATCGGGCCGAACATATACAACTTCGACGACAACGTGCTTTACGAAATCCACGTCGCCACCGGGAGCGACGTCGCGGCGGGCAAGGCTACTATCAGCTATCAGTTCCAGTTCAAGACCACATTCAAGAACCCGGAACACCATTCTGCATTCCTACCTGGGCGTTGATCAACCAGACATGCGCCGACGCGGCGCAGAACCTCGTCCAGACGTACACTGTCACCAAGGTCACTTCGGCACTCCAAGACCATGCTCGGCACGGGAGTCGTTCCGCCGAACAATCAGGGCATCGCCACGCCCTTCTACAATCAGGGCGACAACGGCGAAAACCCGGCGAAGGATGGCGTTGCGACGTTAGCTGCACTCGACTCGCTACACCCAGCAGGCCATCACGCATTCTGAGCGAACGGCTACGTCGCCTTCGCCGGCCAGCGCGACGACGGCTTCTACGCGCGATATCAATTCCATCTTCGATCTGCTGCAGCTGCGATCGCCGGGCAAGGATTCGCAGGGCGGTTTCAACCTCCACCTCATGGCGCTGGAGATTCCCATCGGCGAACTCGGGCGGCGACCAGCAGATCGTAGGTGTCTATGCCACGACCAGCCGCCAAAGGCGTCGGTCTTGCGCGATACTGACGGACAATAAAAAGACGACGACGACAAGACGATCGACAATGGCCGCTTGGGTGCAGGTCGCGCGTCAGGGCAATCCGCTCTTCAACGAAGGCCTCGTCGCCATCGCGGACAAGGACCTCTACAGCCGCACCAGCCCGCAGCGACGATGGCAGCTGTTCACGCAAATACGCGCTGAACCCGGAACTCGCGGCGCTGATCAACGCGCTCGTGTTCACGGCGCCCGTTCCACGCCCCGATCGAGACCAGCCGCACGGACATCGCCGGCATCTACATCCCCGACCTGATCAAGGTGGATCTCTCGACGTCCCGGCGTGCGCTTCGCTGGCGGTGGCACCGGTCATCCAGACCAATCCGGATGACGCGGGCTTCTCGCGCCTGAGCATCTTCGGCGCGCACGATGTGCTACAGCGCAATATCCAGGATCCGGTTCGGTAACGGCGGATTCATCCCCGGCGGCTGGCCGAATGGCCGGCGCTTCGGCGACGACGTGGTGGACATCGCGCGTGACCGCGCTTCATTAGCGACCTGCGCGGAGCCGATCACGTCATTCACGCGCCCGCCGGCGACGGCGTTGACCACAACGACATCGGTTACAACAAGACCTTCCCGTCACGAAGGAACCCCGCAAAACGGCCGCAATCACGCGCACCTTAAATGCCTGCGGCGGCGGGCGAGTCTTTTCGGACTTAAGTCGAGGGCCGTCGGTTCGTCGGGTGCGTGAGGCCACTAAGAACCAGTGAAAAAATTACCAAAGTGCCGCGTTGCTGCTGGATTTTGGCTTGGCCAAGGCGTGAGGGCGGCGGCAATACCCGCAGCGGTGTTGCCGATGCTTTGCATCGCCCTGCGGGCTGCCTTCGGCAGGCTGTCTCCCTTCGCTCGGCTGTCCCGCCCGAGCAACGCAGGCCAAGCCAAAGACACGCAACCCTGTGGGCAAGAGCAAGAAAGGCCGTCTGGCCGCGTTGCCCGCTCGGTTACAGCCCGCTGCGGGGATGCGCCCTCGCGTGCGCCTTGCCATAAGGCTGACTTCTTGCCCTGCGCGGCGCTTCTAATTTTTCACGGGTTCTTGAAGCCGCGCTCTGAAAGAGATGGCCGCTGCTCTGCAGCAAATCGGCTGCTAAGCTAATGCGCAAAAGGCATTCGGTATAGCTGGGCGAGCTGGCTGGCAGCGTTGCTTGATCAGCGTGACCGGCGTGCTGCATGGCCACGATCCCGGCCTGAGCACAGCTGCATTGAAGATCTACCCTGACCGCCTCGAAGCAGAGATGATCTTCGCCCGCGCCGACATCGAAGCGCTCGTGCCCTCGACGCGAGTCACGACGGTGCAGGCCAGCCCCGAGAAATGCGAAAGCGGTCCCAATCTCGAAGCTCTCGTGCGCTGGGCGTTCGATGTGCGGCGTCAACGACACCACCATCGCCATCACTGGAGCGGGCTTTCGCCTCGACGAGAAAACAACTTTCATCTGGCCGGAACGTTTCCCGTGCATGGCGCAAAGGCCCTCATCCTGCAGTCGCCCCTGATCAAGCGCCTGCCGCGCGGGCACCGGCGATCCATCAGCCTGCTGGATGACCAAGAGCGTCACGCTCACCGAGGTGTTATTGAGCGCGGAGCACGCACGTGATCGACGTTGGATTTGTCCCGAGCGGCTGGCGAAGGAGACACCGCCCGCCAAAACCGGCGCGTTCCGTGAGTTCTTTGTCATGGGCGTGGAGCATATCCTGACCGGCTATGATCACCTGCTCTTCCTCTTGGGCTTGCTCATAGTGATGTCACGGTTTCCGCGCGACGGCCGTGGGTCATTACCGTGCTTCACACTGGCACACTCGAGCCACACTGGCGTTGGCCGCGTTTGACGTGGTGCGGGTTCCGGGCAGAGTGGTCGAGCCGTTGATCGCGGCAACCATCATTTACGTGGGTGTGGAGAATCTGCGCTGCAGGCCCGGCGGCCAGACGCAGCGTTGGCGATTGACGCTGATTTTCGGCCCTAGCGCACGGTCTCGGCTTCGCCACAGATTTGAAGGAAAAGCTCGCGGGTATCACTGGCGCGCAAATCGCGGTGCCACTGGTGTCGTTTAATCTCGGTGTGGAACTCGGCCGGAGATGACCATCGCCGCGCGCTGGTGCTGCCGTTAATCTGGTGGCTGGGGAACAAGCCGGTCTTCGTGCGGCGCTTGATTCCGGCATGCTCGGCGCTGGTGGTGTTGGTAGGCGACTTGGTGGCTGTTGCAACGGACGCTGCCGGGATGACGGCGCGAGCGCCTTCGATCGATGAGAACTTCCAGCAGTAGTCACGCTTGCTTGCACGCGACACCGTAGAGAGGACTCAAGAACTCGTTCGCCGAACGGCACCTTCGTCCTGAGCTTCGTGAATGGCCCCTTGTGACAGGAATGCTTTTGCTGGGGTAGTTGGACGCGCCAGAGCAACTCAGTAGCTGTCCCACAGAAACATATGGGGACCATCTTCCACTGACTCCGAGGTTGGCGCTGCCGCTCCAAGCTAGTTCAGCAGGCCGCTGATCCCTCTGCGGCCGCGGCCGCTACGCGAACGGAGCACGCCGTTGTGACCCCAACGATCCAAAACTCTCCGAGGCCTACACCGTCCGCATGGTCGATTTGGATACCTGCCGGAACTCGCCCTATCACCAGGCCCAAACGTTAAGCCACTCTGCGGAGCCCAACAACGGACGCTGTTCTCACTCAAGCCTCTGCGTCTTCTTGCTTTGCCTGACCCAGGTCCGAGTTTTTTCACGGCTGGACTCCCCATGGTGTTGATGCAACTCTTCGAACCGTTCCGCAACCGGCGGATGTTCAACAGCGCTCCTGGATCCTCGGTAGGACTTGTGGCTTTCACGATACAGCGCTGCTGCGACTAGCCCGAGGTTACGTGTGCACTGGCGAAGGCCGTAAGGATCCTATCCGACGGAAACACTCGCAGCGGTTCCGTGGAGCTGGCGAAATGCTGAAAAGGCTGTATTATTTAGTGAGGGCGACTGGAGGATCCCCAGAATCGAAAACGCAGGCAGAGTGCAGACGGACATGTTATCGAGGAGGACTCTTTGAGCGCGGACTGCGACTCCACCGAGCACAAGGCAGCCCTGGCACAGACGTTACTGAGAGTTCTGGCGCAAACGCTTTGAAGTAAGTGTATGAATGCCGATCGATGAATCAGCCCGCTCAAACTGCCGAACAAATACAGACACGCTGTTGCGTTGCTGGCGGCGGACCAGCGGGAATGATGCTCGGCTTTCTGCTCGCGCGCGCAGGGCGTGGAAGTGATCGTTTTGGAAAAGCACAAGGATTTCCTGCGCGATTTTCGCGGCGACACCATTCATCCTTCGACCTTGGAGCTGATGCACGAACTCGGTTTGCTCGAAGAGTTCCTGCGCCAACCGCATCAGGAGGTGCGGCAGATTCACGTGCACTTCGGCACCGAAAAGCGACTATCGCGGATTTTTCGCATCTGCCGACGCACTGCAAATTCATCGCCTTCATGCCGCAATGGGATTTTTTGAATTTCATTTCCAAACATGCGCGGCGCTGCGCGTCTTTTACGTCTGCGAATGGAAGTGGAGGTGACCGACTTGCTTTTTGAAAATGAGCGGATCGTCGGCGTGCGAGCAACAACGCCGCAGGGCGAACTCGAAGTGCGCGCTGATCTCGTGGTCGGCGCAGACGGACGCAGTTCGACGGTGCGCGAACGCGCAGACTTGGAAGTGATGGGATCTCGGCGCGCCGATTGATGTGCTCTGGTTCGGTCTCTCCAAACGCGCGGGCGACCCGGAGCAAGCCTTCGGTTATGTGGGTGCCGGCCAGTTTATGGTGCTGCTGGACCGCGGCGATTACTGGCAATGCGGCTACGTGATTCGCAAAGGCGGATTCGAGCAAAAGCGGCAGCGCGGGTTGGAAGAGCTTCGCGCGGATGTTTCGCGATGCGCACCGTTCCTGCATGATCGCGTCGCGGAGTTAAAAGATTGGAACGCGGTGAGATTGCTCACAGTCAAAGTGGACCGGCTGCGGCGATGGTATCGCGACGGACTGCTGTGCATCGGCGACTCTGCGCACGCGATGTCACCGGTGGGCGGTGTCGGCATCAATCTCGCGATTCAGGACGCCGTCGCGACAGCAAATATTTTGGCGGAAATGCTGCGCGAAGGCCAGTGTGGAACCAAATGATTTGCGCGCGGTTCAGCACCGCCGCGAGCGGCCCGCGCACCTCACACAGCGTGCGCAGATTTTTATCCATCGAGCATTTGCTTGAGCGCATCTTCAATGCAACCGAGCAAATGTCTCCGCCCCTGCCTGCACGGCTGCTGGAAGAATTTCCGCTCGCTGCGCCGAATCACGGCACGGATGGTGGGAATCGGTTTCCGTCCAGAGCATGTGCTCTCCGCAAAAACATAGCGGACGCAGTTCGCCGGCTCACTCACCTCGCTGACAGCGCACTTTCGCGAACTTACCTGGGAAGCGAGTGTCAGGACTCCCTACCGAGTCCAACATGTATTTTGCACGTGGTATTGCCAAGGGTTGCGGCATGAGGGTCTCAACCCATAAGAGAGCAACCGTTGTAGCGTGTTACTCTGCTGACCCCGACGATCGCGAACTAATAAAAATGCTGGAGTGACGGCCTAACCGCACTCTCCGCTCGGCCCTGCGGCTCTGCTCTTCTGCCCGCAATTTCGCTTACTCCGCTGTGGTCGACGCCATCGCCTCTCGGTGCCAGCCGCCCCAACGTACTTCAGGCGCAACCCGGCGATGCGCGCCATGAGATCGAGCTTGCTGGGCCATCGCATGCTGCTGGATCACCGGGTTCAGGCGCACTCCTGCGGAGGACAAGAGACACGTGACTCTCCTCGATCATCTGCGTTGCCATGTCGTGGCGAAAGTGCATCGAGCCGGACTTCATCGACCCGGATGGCTTCCGCGTCCACGCATTGATCCGTGCACAACCGGTAAAGAAAGGCAGGCATAAAGGCCTCCACCACAAAGAAACCGTCGTCGATGAGATGGTCGGCGACGTTCCCGAAGCAGCGCACTTGGGCCTTCCTGGGTCAGCAAAGTTGAATAGCGCGTTCCACACGACGAAGATCAAGCGGTAGGTGCCCGGCACCGGCACATCGGCGAGAGTTGCCGACCGTGACCGAGATCTCGTCGCCACCGGCTTCGATGCCCCCGTGCCCGGCGTCGAGAATCACCGTGCGCACGGCCCCAGGGTTCCTAATCGGATTGGCCAGCCTAGCAAAAGCGTGAGGGAGTAACCCCGTGAGAATAGGACGTTCATTTCTGCCGGATCGGGGCTAAACTTCTTTCATGCCAGCCAAAGCACAATTTCCAGAGGAGCAGTCGGAGGAGGAGAGTTTGATCGTCAGGAGGATGCGTTTCGCGACGTGGTTTCGGCCGACGGGTCCACGCCGTTCCCGGCCGCGGCGGGACGCTATCATCTTTCACATCTCGCTGGCGTGCCCGTGGGCGAGCCGCACCTTGATCGTGTGGAAACTGATGGGACTGCAGAAGGTAATCGACGTTACGGTAGTTGACCCTGTCCGCGACGAACGAGGATGGGCTTTCCGGGACGGGCCGGGCTACAGCGCGACCCGGTGAACGGCTTCGCTTTCCTCAGCGAAGCCTATGCGGCCAGCGATCCCGGCTTCGACGGTCGCGTTACCGTGCCGGTGCTATGGGACAAGGTATCGGGCCGGATCGTCAACAATTCCGAGGATGATATTTGCCGGATGTTCAATGATCCTTTCGGCGCGCTTGGGGTTCCCTTTGCCGATTTGTTCCCAAGGACTGCGCGGTGGAACACGCGAAGATCGCCGCATTTATCTACGAGAATGTCAACAACGGGGTATACAAAGCGGGATTTGCGACCAAGCAAGGAGCTTATGAAAAGGCGTGCCGCGCGCTATTTGCCGCGCTCGATGAACTGGAGGCGCGCCTTGGAACGCAGCGTTATCTTCTCGGAAATCGCATCGTCGAAGCCGATTGGCGGCTTTTTTGTAGCCTCGTACGATTCGACGCGGTGTATCATGGCCATTTCAGCGCAACGTGCGACGCATCGTGGATTATCTGAATCTCGATGCCTACCTGAGGGACCTCTATCAGCAACCTGGGATCTCCGAAACGGTGAACTTCGATCACATCAAGCGCCACTACTATTTCACGCACGATGACATCAATCCCACCCGCATTGTCCCGATCGGCCCGGCGCTGGACCTGGACCGTCCTCACGGCCGGGAAAGATTAGCACCGTAAATTCCGGCGAGACTCACCAAGGCATGAGCTTTCTGTCCTTTTGAATTTTTCAGTGAGCTCCCTTGGGGCTTCCGTCGCGAAATGTTTTCGTGACAGTCTCAACCCTCACCCGAGCGCTCTCGGGGTCCTCTTTGAGTAGGAGCCCTGCATTGTGCACAAGGATATCGAGGTGGTCTGCAGCCCCAGAGACCGCCTGCGCAGCGCGCGAAATGCTCTGCGCTTCCCGCACGTCGAGCGGAAGGAAGTCGCGATCGTGCCGGTTTGCTTCGGCGTTTCCGACTAGTTGGCTAGTTTCGCTCCCGCAGTGAATACGCCGGTTTGACATGAAATCCTGGGCTCACCGAGCTGCTTCCATCGACGAAGGCGCGCTCCCCTAGACGCCGCCGGAAATTCTCCGATTCCTTTCAGCTCACCGGACTCTGCTTGGGTGGTGCTTTCTTGTGATATTTGCGGCGCAGGTGGATTTCATAGATGATCAACGGAGTCCGTTTGCTTTCCAGGATATCCTGGATGCCCTCGACACAAGCCTCGACCACCTGGCTTTGGCTTCGGTTCAGCTCCTCGGCGAGCTCCATGACCGCCTGTTTGCATTGACAAGTCACGCTCACATAGTGTGATCCGCGAAGATCGAGCGGTTCGGGGCTGACAAACTCGTCAATGGCTTGGCGAACCATGTCAGACAGCCGTTCGCCTTTGCCGCGCGCGGAAGCTATTTCAAGCAAACGTTCGCGCTGGCCATCATCGAGGCGGACGCGTAGCTGATTAGTCTTAGGCATGACCGCTTAGCATAGGTGAATTCCATCGCTGATGGTTCTTCATCTCGCTATGCCGCGACCAGGAAAAGCGAACGGCGCGACCGATGTCTTCGCAAAATTGCTCGCTCGCCTCATTTCGACTCGTTTCATAGAAGAGGACCGCGTTTTCCATGGAGTGTTCTCTCCCCCAGCGCAGCCGCAACGCCTTGACGTTTTTGCCCGGGCCTGAAGGCGCGCAATCCCTGATGGCCTGGCCATCTTCATCGGTAATCCACGCTTGCGGGATCGCTTCGGTCGACGCCTCGCCCTCCAACACCACTGGAACTGGCAAGGACTCCAGCACTTCCTTAAGCTCCAGGCCGCCCCGCTTCTGCGCCGCCTCGCGGCTCAGCCGAGGCGCCCAAAAGCCACGATTCTTCCGTCGGGAAGCTTGGTCGAGAAGCTGCAAATTGTCTCGTTGGAGTCGAAATCAACCCACGACTTTTCAACCAACTCACCGTTCAGGGCGAGGGCGACCACCTCGCGCACCCGGCTATTGTGAATCGATCGAAAATGATCTCCGGTTTGAGGATTGCTGCCGAGCAGCTCCAGTGCCCGCCGCGCAAGCGATCTGACCCGCCGGGCTGACAACCACGATTCCTGAATTGAGGGCCGCAAGCGCGCTTTTCAGATGGTGCGCCTCCCGCCCGTGGTCCTCGCGCTGCTGAGCTTCCGCGAGGCTGGTCGCGAGAAGATGCGCGGCCACTTGAAGATCATCAAGGAGGTCGTCCGTGCAGCGTCCGGTTTCCAGACGGAAAGCGATCCAGCCCAGTAGACGGGTCTCTCTGGCCAAAGGGACGAGCAAGTTCAGGCCCGTATTGGCCAGATAGCGGTTTAGGGGCCCAAAGGAGCGAGACTGCAAATCGTCCGGCGTGGTCGGGGTACAGCCGCTCTCTTGATCAGCCGGATAACTTCGGGAGAAGGACCCGCATGCTGGGCGATGCAAATCTCCGGCACCCTGTAAATCCTCTGATAAGTATTCGTCTCTGTCATGTGCTGGAAGACTTCGACACGCTCCGCCCGAAGATCCGAGGCCAACTGCCGGGCCGAGGCGATGAGAATCGCTTGCGGCGACTGGCCGACGCCTGCCGACCTCGCAAGCACATGGTTGAAGGGCGTCGAAATCTTGCGGGAAGTCCTGAGGCGTTTCTCTCCGGATATTGGCCGAGGTTCTTTTCTCATTTGCCGCCAGGAATTGTCGCACCGCGCCGAGCACCTGTTCCGGGGAGGTGGAAACTCTTCCCGCATAGCCATTGGGCTCGATTTTCAGACTGCCGGAGCTGTCCACGACGAAGGTGGGCACGTCCTCCAGGCGTCCTTGAAAATCGTGCGCCAATTCTACCGATTCGTCATCGGTGACCACGCACAGCAGAGCATCCGGCTCTTGCGGCAGTTGTTCTTTGGATAGCTCATAGGAGCAAAGTTGCACTTCTGCGAACGGTTCGAGAATCTTCGCCAGTTTCGAAGCCTGGCGGAGCGCATTCCGATCATGGGCGACAAGGATAAAGTTTGTGGGGGTCATCTTGGGTACGTATTCTAGGATGTTAAGTTTTGGTGGCTGAAGTTTGTGCCGTTGCGGGCGGGGCGGATCGCTTCGCGGTGCTTTCAAGAGGAGGCTGACGTTAGCTCCCGCGATTCCGTGCGCGTTGAGCAAGGCCGTCTCCGGAAAACAATACCGGGCCTCTCCCCGCACATAGTCGAGCTGGGCCTCCGGAATCGGCACATCGAGATTTGCCGTTGGAGGAACAATCCCGTCGCGGAACGAGGATGGCCGCCGCAACCTGTAACGGCCCGGCCGCGGCTAGGGGATTGCCGATGGTGCCCTTGATGGAATAGACCGGCGCATGCGAGGACTGGCGTCCGAAAATTTCCGCGAGAATTGTCGCTTCGATTCGATCCAGCATCGGATGTCCGGCCCCCACGCCGAAATGGAATCGATCGTCGCGGGACTCCACCCGGCATCTTCAAGGGCCTCGCGAATCGAGTTGGACCATCCGCTTCCGGGCACCCGGGGGTCGGGGTCAAGACATGAGCCATAGCCGGCTATTTCCGCCAGAATCGTGGCTCCCCGCGCCAGCGCGTCCGACTTCTCCTCGAGCAGAACCAAACAGGCGCCTCTCTGAGCAAACACCGCTATCGGCGAAAACATCAACAAGGCCGGCTGGCCTTCTCCGGACACGAGTTCCTTACGGAAGCCAAGCCGCCGTTCACAAAATCCGCCAGGATATTGAGGCTGATCGCGCAGTCGGCGCCTCCGGCAATCACCTGGTCGGCCGCTCCCGAGACAATGTCCCGGGCCGCCAAACCGATCGCGTCCATGCCTGCGGCGCAAGCGGTCGAGACCGTCAGCACGTTTCCCGGACTCCCAAAGTATTTTTGCGATCGCGCTGGAAGCGGCGTGCGGCGGGCTCTGCGCAACGGTGTAACGCGGGACGACGGATCCGGTCCTTTGGAACTGGGTCAAGACCGAATGGCTGATCATCGAGACACAGCTGGTAGCCACTCCCAGCCGAATAGAAGGGCTTTTTGGCAGCTCTTCCACCTCCGCTTTGATTTGCCGCGCTGCCCACAGCGCCAATTGCGTATGACGCGCCAACCTCTTCGGTTTCAACTCGGCCGGAAGCAGGGCGAGACTAAAAGGCGGAACCTCCCCTCCAAAGCAACACCCTGTCTCGGACGTGTCCATTCGCTCGATGCGGCGGATCGCCGTCTGGCCGGAGCTCACCTTCCGCCAAAAGGTCTCCGGATCCAGTGCTCCGGGGCCGCCAGGCCCATGGCGGTAACTACTGCCACACGTTTGCTCTCTACGCGGCGCATAACTCGTGGGCTTTTGGAATTGTTAGATTTATGAGGGCCTTGCGTTCCCACAGAGAATCATAGCGGGAGGCGGCCATGGAACCGTGGGGATCCAGGGTGCGTTGAATGCCGCGAATTATCTGCGGCCAGGGTGCATCCATTTGTGGTAAATGGTCTGCCTGGTCGAGCCCCAGCCGGTAGGGCATGAGGCCATGACGAATATGAGCTTCCAGAAGCTCGTCCGCAGCCGCGCGCGCGGCCGCCGTCTTGGCCGGGGACCTTCGATCGAATCCCAGGGAGACAATGAGCGCGGCAGTCCGAGAGCTTAGGGCGTTGAGAGAAAGTGGAACACTACCATACCCATGGCGGTGAAGAATTTCGCTGGTCAATCTCTACTTCGATGACCGCGCGCGCCTGGAAGGCCACCACAGGCGTAACATGGATCAGGCCCGCGCCGCTCGCTTCAGGAGACATGTTGATCGGCGATGAATGACCGAAAGCGCCGAAGGCGACGCTGGCCAAGGCAAGGTCGGAAGGCCGGCCCTGAAGCAGGTCGCCGACTTTGGAATCCTGCTCCGGCCGGTCGCCGATTATTTCTGTGGTTCCCAGTCTCTTCAGGCGATTTTCAAGCTCCTGCGCGGACACGGCGAAAACCGCCCTTGAACCGCGCACCGGAATCAGGGCCGTCCAGGCGCCACGCGCGACGCCAATCCGGATGCTTTGGCTTGACCGAGATGGGGGCGAGCGTTGTCACAACCCGTTCCCGATTGAAAATATGGGGCACTCCATAGCAGGCTCCTTCCGCGATCAACTCGGAGACGGTGGTAACCAAGAGCGGAAAGTCGCCCGGATGCGCGATGCCGCACAACACGCCTCCGAGAAGCTCCGGGCGCCGATGAAGCGCGATCGTCGCCGCAGTGATCACCGCGAAATTGCTGTGGCAGAAAAGCCCGGTGGGATCGGGGCCCAGCCCGCCCAGATAGGGGCACGGTGCGTGGTCCATGCCGAAGCGGGAGCTTCGCGTTCTCTCTCCGGAAGGCAAGACGATCTCGAGATCGAGGAGATCGAGGTGACGTTGTCCGGAGTAGCCGATGCCCCGGTCGAGAGCGTTCCCAACCACGCTCGCTCCAAGGCCCGCGCCCGTAACGTTGAAATAGTGGCTGTTTCCCCGATCGCTCAAGGCATCGTAGAGTTGGCCTTGCGTCACTCCGGGTTCCAGTTCCACACAATGGCCTTCCAGATCGAGCGACCTAATCCGGTCCAGTCCCGAGAGATCCAAGGTGTAGACGCCGTCCACGGGAGCAAGATCCGATCCAAAGCCCCAGTTTCTCCGCGCGGAGATCGGCTGCAATTTCACAGCTCCGGCCGCGCGCTGAGCCGCGCAAACCACCCGCTGGACATCCTGGACGGTTTCGGGCCGTATCACACCGGAGCGTTCCCGGCGATAGCCGCACGAGCGATTCCACGACGCCACCGGGCTCCAACCAACACGAAACTTCTTCCTCGAAAATCCCGGTCTGGATGTTCATACTCAAAGCCTCTCAGCCCTTCCAGCCGCTCCCATCCATGCAGAGTTCAGTGATTTTTCGGATATTATGGGCCCTCGCGGAGGGTCCGGGCCGATTAACAATTCTGGGGTCCATGGGGCAGCGATAAGGGAGGATCCCGCCCTCGTCATCTGGAATCTTTTGTTGTCAGATATGTCCTTTTGATTCCTATTATGGACAACTATAACTCATTTGTATCACAAAGAGATCACCGACAATACATTTATGGAAAGTGTGTTACCTGCTGAGAGCCTGGGCCGATGGGCGAGGCGTTGCGGAATTTCGTATCGGACGGCATGGCGCTGGTTTCGCCGCGGGAAGCTGCCGGAAGATGTGGTGGCGGAGCAGATGCCCACGGGAACCATCCTGGTTCGGGATGAGCGTTTTCTCAGAAGGACCGACGAGCTTGCGGATGAAGCTGTCATTTATGCGAGAATCAATCCCCGTCAGCATCCGTCGGCGCTGAGCGAGCAGATCGAATCGTGCCGCTCCTTTTGCACCGCGCGGGGATGGATCGTCACCAAGATCGTGCGCGAGGCGGCTCCCGGTGTGGGACCGCAAAGAGCAAAGTTGCTACGCCTGATCGAGAAACGGGTCCCCCGCTTGGTGGTGGCGACGACTAGCGTGGTGAGTCGATTTGATTTTCGATTCTACGAAACGTTCTGGCAAAACATGGATGCCGAGTTGGTGGTGGTGGATCGCTCGGACGAAATCGCCAACCGCGGCGGAGCGCTTGAGGATCTGACCGACGCGATCAACATCGCCTGCCACCGCCATTACGGCCCGAAGCGCGGGGCGGTGCTCCTGGAAATGCTAAGCCGCGTAATTCAGGGCACGCTTCCGGTTTAGAGGCTCGGCCTGTCCTGGGACTTGTCGAGCTGGGCGATGGCCGCGATAAGCTTGTTGCGGGAGTCGATGCCCAGTTTTTTATAGATCGAACTCAGCTGGTTTCGCACCGTGATCTGGCTCTTTTCCCAGCCGCTTGGCGATGTCGCCGTTGTGCAGCCCTTCCGCGGCAAGCAGCGCGCACTCGCGCTCGCGTCTCGTCAGTTGATTAAGCTTATGGGAGACGTCCAACACCCGGTCCGAAGAGTGATCCTCTTCGAGGGTCACGAGAAAGGTGCCCTTCGACAACGAAAGCGATCGGGACGGCAGAAACTCGATGCTGAGCGCTTAGCGAAGGTGTGGTGGGGTGCTGATAGCCAAGGTGCAGCGGCTTTCGATTTCCAAAGTTCGCGCCGACGCGATGGCTCATAATGCTTGGGCGCATCCGCTCGATCTGGGCGAGAATGTCGCCCGGAACTTGAAAGCGGCGCGGGTCCTTCAGAGGCGACGCGCGGGCCCCTCGCTTCCATTGCGCGCAGAGATGGCTGGCGATCGAGTTGTAGTGAAGAACCTTTAAATTCCAGTTCAGGATCAGATTCGCGGTCGGAAGCGACGACATAAAGTGGCGGAGAGAGGAGTGGACCAGCCGCGTCTCCTGATGTCCGGCCATCCTTCGAATGACACAGGCAAAATGCGGTTGTAGCGCCTTCAATTCCTGTATTTCGTCGTCGGAAAATTCTCCCTGCTCCTTGGTGCGCAGGACAGTCAGGGTGGCCAGCCAGGTGTTTTCCCGCCAGGCCACCACGGAGGCGGCGTGCTCGGTGTTATTGGGGAGGAGCAACTTCTTATAGAAGGGGATCCGTGCAGGAGCTTCTGGGGAGTATAGTCGGAATGGCGTACCACCGTGACCTGCGGATTGATCGGGCTTCTTTGCAGCCAGATATCCTCGTTGTGGGTCTCGACCATGTATTGTTCGACGAAGCTCTTGTATTTCAGAGGAAAGAAACGGCAGGGCAGCTCAAACTCGAGGGGCCGAAACAACAGGATGAGGAATTGGGAAGGCAGGCAGGCTTGAACCAGCTCAAAGTCACTTTCGCGAGCTTCCCGATATCGTTGACCTCGTGGAGCCGCACCAGCATTTCCTCCGTATCCCTCTCTCGTTGGGAGGGGAGAAATGACAGCTTTTGGTTCGTTTACTGCCATAGTCAATTCGTCTTCCTAACCCATAGTTTCTTTCCGAAAGCTCGATCCATGATGACCCCGCTGGACGAAACATTCAACCGCGAAACGCCGGCCCGCTCCTTGCCGGGCCAAGGCTCCGACTGGCTCAAAGTCAGCCTCGTGGTTGCGCGGAGTCGCTGGATTTTGCCGCCAGACCGCTGGCAATGAAACTCACCCAAAGGAGCAAACGTATGTGGAAAGTTGTTATCACCGAAATCCAGGACGCCAGCGCGATCGACCCGGTCTGCGCCCCCGGCGCGTTCTTTCGTCAGCATCGGAGCGCTTCGCGCGAACGGTCAAGAATCTTGACCTCCCAAAATCATCAACGTCATCAATCGCATGCAGTCTCCGCTACGAGGCTATTACCCCACGCAGGGGCCGGCAACAAGCGAGCGGATTTGCCCACCGGAGCCCAACCTTTCGAGGGGCTCGAATGCCTGCTGGAGGCTTAAGGAAATGGCCAACCGAGACCAGGAGGGCTTATGATCTTCGATAATCTGCATAATCGCTCGCTGGGCAAGGGCGTTCGCCATGCCCAGGGTCTCCCAACCGTGGGGCGTCGCCAGGCGCTGCCCGGCCTAAGCGAAGAACCGGAAGCCGACGAACTCCTGGGAGATCTTGCGCCCTACCCGCAGGACACAAAAGTGTTCGGCCGGGACGACTTCATTTTTCTAAGCGACAACGTGAGGTGCTGGGTGGTGCGGGTCTCGGATATTTCGACTCTCGAGGCTTGCGGCAATTATACCCGCGTCACTTTGAGCGATGCCACTGCGCTGATCCGGCGCCCTCTCCGCGAATGCGAGTGCCGATTGGATCCGGCGACGTTCTTTCGCGCCAGACGGGATTGCATAGTTAATCTTAGCCAAGTCAAGCAAATGCGCATGCTCGACGCGAAACGCTTTTATTTGTCTTGCTGGACGAAAAGGAAATCCCGATGTCCCGCAAGCAAAGCCTTCTCTTTAGAAAGCAAAAAGCGCTTTAGCATCGGCCCGGCTTAGAAGCCAGCGAGTTACGGAGCCGCGCCCTCGGCGGCCATTCTGAAGAACGATTTCCTCGACGCAATGCCCGCGAAAGTCTTCACCGGGAACTGGCCGGTGAAAGGTGACCCGATCCGCCAGGCCGATGGAGTTTTCATTTCGCGAGATGACTCATCGCTTTGACCATCGGCTCGCTGGAAATTCGGATCATGCCTTCGAAGGGCAAATCCATCTCCAGGATCAGGAAAACGGCCCCGGCGACCGAGAGCGTTGCGGCCACCAAAGCAATGGTGGCCGTGGGATTGAGCGGAGCAAGGAGGCTGAAACTCAGGAAAATGAGCATGAGCCAGCAAACCACCACGATGAGCATCGGCCTCGAAATGGAGGCCACCGACTGGGCAGTCAGCATTGAGCGGAGTTGCCCAAATTCCATGACCAGGTTCGTCGCCTGCATCCTAAGGCTGCGCTGGGTGTCGTCGCGTGGAGCGAGCAACTGAAGCTGGTCGGCGATAAAGACGGAGTCGTAGCCCTCTTCCTTGGGACGAAACTCAGCGGGAATATCATCCTCCTGCAGCCACAGGCGCCGGGTGTCTTCCTCGACCATCTCGCGGAATTGACGGCGAATCCCGTCGGTTTCCGGCCCATAAGCCTTCAACACCCGGTCGATAAACGCGACTTTAGCGGCCATCTGGATAACTTCGCCTCTCCGGCTGTCGTAGGCACCCTTCACCGAAGTCACCAGGAGGCCCAAGACGAGCGCCGACATAGTGGCAACCAGGCCCATGGCCAGTTTCACGGCGTCCTTCGTGTCCGCGCTCAAGTAGTGCTCGGGGAGGACGCGGCGCAGATATATGCCGAGCAGCACGGCGCCCATGAGGCATCCGAACAAGGTTAGCCCGAAGATAATCTCCGCACTCATCGAGGTGCCTTCACCCGTGCCGGCCAAGTGCGATTCATGGTCCGAACACGCCACTGGAGATCCAATATAATCATGGCCAACAAGGAAGCGGGCGAGAACGGTGTGTGCATCGGCCGATTACCACCACCAGTAATGACGACCCCTGAACATTTGCCGGGCTCAAGCCGCGTTTTCAAGATCGGTATCAAGCGGAAGACAGGCAATTTCAAGGATCCCGTTTTGGAGGAGATTGTAGGAAATCCGGGCGATTTTCAAAATGAGAAGTCCAGCGACCATCCATCCCAGCGGCGAAGCTGTTCCAGCGCCTTGGCGCGATGGCTGAGGCGATTTTTCGTCGAGGCAGGAAGCTGGCCGAATGTTTCGTGAAATCCCCTGCGGAACGAACAGGGGATCGTAACCGAAACCTTCGGTTCCCTTTGGGCCATCGAGAATAGCCCCCTCAACGGCGCCGGAAAAAGTCGCCACGACCTTTCCTTGACGAGCCAGAGCGATGACGCATCGAAAGCGCGCGGTACGGTCTTTTCCCTGAACTCCCTCAAGGTTCTCCAAAAGCAGTTTGTTATTTTCCGCATCTGTGGCCGCCTGTCCGGCATAGCGGGCCGAATAGACGCCGGGAGCGCCGCCAAGGGCGTCGACCTCCAAGCCGGAATCATCGGCGATGACCCATCCGCCGTGGATCCGCGAGATGGCGATCGCCTTGAGGGCGGCGTTCTCCTCAGCAGTGAGGCCGGTCTCCTCGACGCTCGGAGCCGCTTCGTGGAGCGCGGATAAATCCGCCACCCAAAACGAAGGGCTCAGAATCGCGCGGATTTCGCGCACCTTGTGGGCATTGTTGCTGGAAGCCAGCAGGAAATAACCTGACCCGACATTCCTTCTGTGTTGCCAGGGCCCCGGCCGAGGGCAAGACTTTGCTTCGTCTTCTTCGGATGGGTCCACAAATGCATCGCGTGCTCGAACGCGGGATCGGATTCGCAAATCTTGGTCTCGATTGGCTGCGCGCCTGGGTATGGTTCGTCGCCAGCATCGTGCTTGGTTTGCTCATCGAGAGAGAACTTCCCGTTTTCCAATTGGCCGATGTGCTCGATTTCACGCCCGAATCGGGTCTATGTGTATGTCGTGAACGGCCCGCAATGAACCGGTGGCCTATTATTTCTTTTTCCGGAGACTGCTGCCCGGCTGCGAAAGCAATTCAGAACGGGAGCGAAAGGCCGCCCGCAAACGCGCCCACCTTGCCCAGAAGCCAAAAAGCGGAGAGGCGGTCGATGAGGAAGCCGGGACGCGTCTGCTGCAAAGGCTGGCCCGGCGATTGTCCCCCGAGGAGCGGGCATCGGTCGAGAGTCTTGGTCTGATCAGCGCCCGCGTGAAAATGAATGAACAGCGCGTGGTCAAGACTTCGGAACGCCTGGTCGCGAGGATCCAGATGGCCGACCTTACCGCTCCATCTCCGCAAAACGGAGACGCTCCCGGGTCGCAGATCTCTCCATGAATTCGCGGATCCTCACTGATATCGTCCCGCGAATCGACTTCGCATGGTGGGAAACCGCCGTGATGCGGGCCGGGTTTGCCATTCTGTTGCTTCGAGCGCTTCCTCCGCTGTCCGCGCTTCCCGCTTCCGGCGCGAGGCTTTCTTTTCCCAACGGTCTCGCAAAATGGGTTGATCTGACCTGGGCCCTTGATCCTGCCGCCTATTCGCTTCTCACCATTCTCCTCGAAAACGAAGCCGCGGCGCTCTATATCCTGGGGTTTTGCCTTTCCCGTATTCGCGACCATTCTCTTTCTTTGTTATTTGGTCGTGGGCACCCTGCAAAACTCGCTCGGTTCCATCAGCCACTATTATCAGGTCATGACCCTGGCCCTGCTCGGTCAGTCGCTCGCCTCCTGGCTTTGGGCCGCCTCCGCTCAAAAGCGTTCGCAGGCCTGGACGAGCTCTCCGGCCGCGCTGCATTCGTTCACCACTCGTGTCACTCTGCAGGTTTTGGCGGGAAACTACGCCGTTTGTGCGTTGACGAAGCTTATCGAGCGGCGGGGCTTGGATTTGGAACAGTCGGTACATGCCAGTCCAATTTGCAAAAATTCAGGCGCAACAATACTACTCGACTCTTGAAACGGCGGATCTCGGGCAGGAGGGAGCTCTGAACGAGCTGTGCCTTCGGCACCCGTGGCTCTGCATGCTTGTCTACGCGCCGGGCCTGATCGTCGAACTGTTCGCCTTTCTGATGCTGTTCGGCCGGGTCTGGCTGCTCGTGGTGGGTCTGGCAGTCGTCGGGATGCACGTCCTCGTGGATAGGACCATGAACCTTTCCTTCCCCCAACACCAATGGATCTTTTTTGTCTACGCGGTGAACCTTCCCTACTGGGTCGTGACAGGAATCCGATCCCTGCGAAATCGGTGTTCGCAGATCCGCGGTCTAAGAACTTGATTTTGCGGTAAACACCGCCATGTCCTATACGCCGCGATATGGCATTCCAAAGAAGGCAGTTCCCGTTTTCCAATTTTGAAGCTGCATGGCAATCCCGCTGGCTGGAGGATGGCGCGTTTCGGGCTCCGAATCCTTCCGATGCCGATTTCGATCCCTCCAAGCCGAAGTTCTATGTGCTCGACATGTTTCCGTATCCGAGCGGAGAGGGTTTGCACGTGGGCCATGTCGAGGGATACACGGCCACGGATATTGTGGCCCGCTTCAAGACGCATGCGCGGCTTCAACGTGCTTCCACCCGATGGGGTGGGACGCCTTCGGTTTGCCTGCGGAACAGTTCGCGATCAAGACCGGTCAGCATCCGCGCGTTACGACAGAGCGCAATATCGGGCGGTTTAAGGCACAGCTTCAGTCCATCGGCTTCAGCTACGATTGGTCGCGCGAATTCAGCACCACGGACCCGGACTATTTTCGCTGGACGCAGTGGATTTTTCTCAAGCTCTACAATTCCTGGTTCAACCCGAAAACTCGGAAGGCCGAGGCGATCGAGACCTACGGCGGGCCTGGATCCTGACGAGGTCAGGCTGGCATATGTCGCCGAAATGCCTGTCAATTGGTGTCCGGCCCTGGGAACCGTGCTGGCCAACGAGGAGGTCGTCGACGGAAGGAGCGAGGTCGGCGGTCATCCTGTCGAGAGGCGTGCCATGAGGCAGTGGATGCTTCGAATTACCGCGCTATGCGGAGCGGCTGATCGACGAGCTCGACGGACTGGATTGGCCGGAGGGAATCAAGGCGCTGCAACGCAATTGGATCGGCCGGAGTGAAGGCGCCCTGGTGAAATTTCAAGTTTCCGGACTCGACGCGGAGATCGAGGTTTTCACTACCCGTCCGGATACCCTCTTTGGCGCGACCTACATGGTCCCTTCACCCGAGCACCCCCTTGTCGCCAAGATTGCCGCACCCGGCGAGCGCGCCAATCTGGAAGCCTATTCGGAAAAGTCAGTTCGAAGTCGGATTTGGAACGAACCGATTTGGCCACGGAAAAGACCGGCGCCTTCACCGGGGCATTTGCGATCAATCCGGTCAACAGTGAAAGAATTCCCATCTGGATTGCGGACTACGTTCTGATGGGTTACGGGACAGGCGCGATCATGGCGGTGCCGGCTCATGACGAGAGAGACTTCGAGTTCGCGAAGAAGTTCGGGCTTGAAATCCGCCAGGTCGTCCGCGATCTCGCTCAGCCGATAGACCGGAGCCGTGTTTCTCCAAAAGAGAACCGCCGGACGAGCCCTTCAGCGGCGAAGGAATAGCCATCAACTCGGGCCTGCTTGACGAGCTTCCCACGGTGAGCGCGAAGGCCAAAATCGTTGCCTGGCTCGAGGAGCGGGGCCGCGGCCGACAAACGGTCAACTTTAAGCTGCGAGATTGGCTTTTCTCGCGCCAACGCTATTGGGGCGAGCCTTTTCCGGTCGTTTGGTCTCGCGGAAGACATCGGGCGTTGGACGAGGGTGAACTGCCTGTCTCCCAACCCGAGATGGAAGATTTCAAGCCCACCGGCACCCCTGAGCCCCCGGCCAAAGCGGCCGAATGGGTGCGTTACTCCCCGACACGCAACGGGAAACAAACACCATGCCCCAATGGGCCGGCTCATGCTGGTACTATCTGCGATTTTGCGATCCCAAAAATTCGATCGCTTCGTCGGGCGCGGAACCCGAATCGTATTGGATGACCGGCTCGGCCCGCCCCGGAGCGCGCGATCCAGCGGGTCCCGGCGGGGTGGATCTCGCACGTTGGCGGCACGGAACACGCCGTGCTTCATCTTCTCTATGCCCGCTTCTGGCACAAGGTCCTCCACGATCTGGGCTACCTTTCAACCAGCGAACCATTCCAGCGCCTGATCAACCAGGGGACCATCCTCGGCCCGGACAATCAGAAAATGTCGAAGAGCCGCGGCAATGTGGTCAACCTGAAGACGTCATCTGCGGACTACGGGGCCGACTCGCTGCGCCCTTTATGAAATGTTCATGGGTCCGCTCGAACAGACGAAACCCTGGAGCATGAAAGGCGTTGAAGGCGTCTATCGCTTTCTCGGACGCGTTTGGCGTCTGGCCATGGAGGAGACGCAGGAAGGCGCCTGGATGCTGAGTCCAGCCCTTTCCGAGATCGAGCTGACGCCTCAGCAATTGCGGATCGTCCACGCCACGATCAAAAAGGCGGGCGAGGATATAGAAGCCTTCGCTTTCAATACCGCCATCTCCAGCTGATGATTTTTACCAACGAGCTTGTCGGTCGAAGCCGCGGCCGCTCGCCGGACTCCGCACGCTCCTGCCGTTGCTTTCTCCCTTTGCTCCGCACATTGCGGAGGAACTTTGGAAGCGTCTCGGTGAAAGATTCGCCGGATTCGAAGGACGGGCTTCCGCACAACCGTGGCCGTCATGCAACCCTGAACGGTTGGTTGTGGACGAGCTGGAATACGGGGTGCAGGTGGACGGCAAGATACAGGAAAGGATGCGCGCACGAAAGAATGCCTCGGACGAAGAATTGGGAAAAGCCGCCCTTTCCGGACCGAAGGTCAAGGAGGCCGTGGAAGGAAAAACGGTGTCGAAGGTCATCATCGTGCGAGGAAAATTGGTCAATATCGTCTTGAGGAAATAGCGGACCGGATCGTCTTTCTTTCACGTCCTCGTTCCAGACATCATCCGGGCCTAAGTTTCGAATCATGGAAGTCTTGTCGGAACAGGAATGGCACGCCCGGCGCGAGCACCATCAGCAGCGAGTGCGCCGGTGGATCGACCCGCGACTTGCGCGCAGATCAAAAGAACGAAGGCCATCCGATCGAAGACTTTCTTTTCGAATACTATGCCTACCGCCCTGGAAAGCTCTTGAAGTGGCACTCCCGGCATTGGCGTCGTCCTGCGGGGAGACACCGCCGGCGAGCAATCTCTATCGAAAGGGCTATTCGGAAGTCGCGGACGGAATAACGGCCAATGCCAGCAGGCTGCCTCCCCGGCGGGTGGAAGCCATTCTTTGGCTGCGCGATATGCTTTTCGTTCCCGCGAACGGCCCGGCCTTTTCGGGTGTTGGGGACTTCACGAGTGGGCCATGGTCTACCGGACCGAATCGATCCGCCATGGGCAATGGCTGCTCCGCGTAACCTCCCGGCAGATCTCGGAGATCGTTGAATCGCTCGGACCCCGTTGCACACACTACGACGCCTTCCGCTTTTTTCCGCAGTGGCGCGTCCTTTGAACAAGTTCCAACCGACGCGCCTACGGCCGCCGCGCTGGAGCAACCGGGTTGCCTGCACGCAAACATGGATCTCTACAAGTGGGCTTTCAAGCTGGCCCCTTTTACTGCGCTTCCGAGTTGGTCGCCGATTGTTTCGAACTCGCGACCAAAATTCGCGCCGCTCGACATGCAGGCGAGCCCTACGATTTCACAGCTCTTGGCTATTTGCCCGTCAAGATCGAAACGCCTGAAGGACGCGCCGAATACGAATCAAGCAGCGGGAATTCGCCCTTTACGCGGCGTGCCTCTCCGCGATCGGTTGGTCACCGTTTGCGATCAGATCATCGAAAAGTGCCGGGCGGCGCCGTTGATCGCGAGAGCCGCACCACAACCCTCTCGCAGAGATGATTGCCTCCGATAATCTCCGCACATGGACGGAAATTGACCTCTCCGCGATTCGCCACAACCTGGCTGCGGTGCGCGAAAAAATTGGCCCGGAAGCGGGAATCATTGCCGTTGTCAAGGCTGACGCTTACGGCCATGGCGGCAACAAAATCGCCGAAACCATCGCCCGGGAAGTCGAACTCTTCGGCGTTGCGAGCATCGAAGAAGCTACCGAACTCTCCGGTCTCGGACGAAAAATTCTCCTCTTGAGTCCCTCGGCGCCCGGAGAACGGCGAATGGCGGTCGAGCGGCGATTTATCGCCACCGTTTCCAGCGCCGCGGAGGCAGAGGCCTTTGCCGGTGGCGCGATCAATTTTAAGGTCGATACTGGCATGGGCCGCATCGGCTGCTGGCAGGAAGACTCGCTGGAGGAATTGCGCGCCATCGTGCGTCTTGGCAACGTTAGAGTCCACAGCATCTCCACGCATCTGCCGGTAGCGGACGAGGATGCCGACTATACGCTGGCCCAGCTTGCGCGTTTTGGGCAGCTGGCACGGCAATTCCGATCCATCGTGCCGCTGGCCAAGATTCATGTCCTTAACAGCGCGGGCATCCTTGAATTCCCTGGCCACGCTTATGACCTCGTGCGCCCTGGTCTGATGCTCTACGGCAGCGCCTATCCGGAAAAATTCCAGCCTTTGCTCCGACCCGCGCTGACATGGAAGGCTCGTGTGCTGCTAGGCACATGTAACTGAACGAAGTACAAT